>Ga0100377_1004639_pt1 | contig 10533 bp, 9 predicted proteins | sample CryGeymeta201501_FD_83664 | JGI IMG/M metagenome (GOLD analysis project Ga0100377, IMG submission 83664) | Groundwater microbial communities from Crystal Geyser aquifers in Utah, USA - Crystal Geyser metaG 2015-01 | ecosystem: Environmental > Aquatic > Deep subsurface > Groundwater | place: USA... | reverse complement strand
CTAACCTGCCGGACGGGATTGGTTACCCGCCAGGGTCTCCTCAACAAGGTTTCAGTTCTGTTGGGTTACATAGCATCCCCCTTGTCCGAGTTTCGTGGCGCAACCGAGGTTCCTGTCAGAGGCCCAGGCGGTGGTCCTCGCGGTGCAGGCAGAGGTAGTTCCGTTCGGCGCCGGTGGCGTCGGGGACGATGTGCTCACGGGGGCTCGGGCCTGCGGCCTCCAGATGGAAGAAGCGGTAGCCGAGCGGGGCCAGGATGGCCTCCAGCTCCGCGGCGGGGCCATCCGGGTTGACCTCCATCACCAGCGCCGTCCGGCAACGCTCCAGCGTCGCGCGCATCCCCTGCAGCACGAACGGCTCGAAGCCCTCGACGTCGATCTTGGCCAAGCCGACCATCGCGTCCGGGGGGACGACGCGATCCACGGTGTCGACGACGACCTTGAGGCGGGAGCCGGGCTCTCGCCCGAAGCCCTCCTGCGCCAGCGTGCTGCTGCCCGGGAACGCCGTGTCCGGCACGAACATCTCCGCCTCTCCCGGCTCGGCGCCCAGCGCGATGTTCCGGGCGTCGATGCGGCGGCCCCAGCCGTTGGCGCCGATGTTGGTCCGCAGGCGGTCGTAGTTGCGCGGCAGAGGCTCGAAGGCGATGACCTGGACCTGCGGCGAGGCGGCGCAGGCGACGAGGCTGAACGAGCCTGCGTGGGCGCCGATGTCGAGGACCATGGTCGACTGCCGGGCGAGCTTCAGCCAGACGGGGAAGGTCTCCTTCTCCCACTCGTCGAGGCCGCGCCAATGCAGGAAGCGGGCGAACATGTCGTCGTGGACGCCGACGTAGGCGAAGCGGCCCCCCCCCGGCACCTGCACGTCGAAGCGTGCGTTGACGGGCAGCCGCATCCAGACCGCCTCGGGCAGCCAGCTGCGCGCCGAGGCGTGGCGGAGGACGCTGCGCACGGGCGACAGCGCCGTCAGCCCTCTCGCCCCGAGGCGACCGAGCTGCTTGAGTTGAGACTTCACGGACTCTCCTCGGCGCGCACCGCGCGCCTCCTTGACCATTCCAGCCCCATCGCGCCTGCCCCGAGCCGCCTCGCGCGGGCGACCTGGGACGCGCTCACTTGACGCCGTCTTTGTCGAGCGCCTTGTCGATGTCCTCGGGGCGCTTGTCCATGTCGGCCTTCACGTCCCTGGCCTCCTGAACGATCTTGCCCGCGCGCGACTTCGGCGCGGGCGTCTCGGTGGGCGCGGTCATCCTCTCGTCGGCTGGCGCGTCCTTGCTCTCCTCGGTCGGTGAAGCACCGCCGCCGCAGCAGCCCACCACCAGGGCGGCGGTCAAGAGCGCCGAGAGCGCAACAGTCCACGGCAGGAGTCGTTTCATGGCAGGATCCTCAGCGGGTGACGCGGCCAGGGTCGAGTCCGAGATGGACGTCCCGATCGCCTGCGGAGCGTAGCGGAACCGTGCCCCCAGGGTCAACGCTCCCTCGCCGCCAGCTCATCGAGCATCGCGAAGAACGTCGCCATGGGCATCGAGGGGTGATAGATCTCCCCGAACGACTCCAACAGCCCCTCTCCCGGCTCCTCGCCGATCACGCTCGCCCACTTGAGGAAGGGCACGAGCCAGGGCCGGGCCCACTCGACCTCCCGCATCAGCAGCGCCGCGGTGATCCGCCCCTCGGCCAGGAAGCCGCAGTCGACGAAGTCGCCAAGGAAGCCCTCGCGGTCGTACGGGACCTGGCGCAGGTCCACCTCCCAACGGTCGGCGCGCCGGGTGAAGATCCCGTACTGGGCCCGCCAGTCGCCGTTGAACGGCAGGCCCACCGAGCCGACGTTCACGACGAGGCCGCCGGGCAGCTCCCGCACCATGGGGCGGTGGGTGTGGGCGCAGACGAGGACGGTCTCCTCGAAGGCCGCCAGGTGGCCCTCGAGCTCGGCGTCGGTGTTCCAGGGGCCGAGGCCGTCGTTGTAGCCCGCCGGGGAGCCGTGCACGAGGCGGAGGCGAGGATCGGTGCTGGAGGTCATGGTCATCGGCAGGGTGTCGAGGTAGTCGACGTGGGCGTCGTCGAGTTCGGCGGCCATCCAGCGGGAGGCGGCCCACTCCTCGGTCACCATCCATCGCGCTGGCACGGTCTGGCGTCGGAAGTTCAGGAGGTAGTCCTCGTGGTTGCCCCGCAGCGCGCGCCAGCCCCGTGCGAGGACGCGCTCGACGATGGCGCCGCCGAACGGCCCGCGCCCGACGAGGTCGCCGGCCACCAGCACCTCATCCACGCCCTGCCGTTCGATGTCGTCCACGACGGCGTCGAACGCCCTCGTGTTGCCATGGATGTCGGCGATCACCGCCACACGCTTCATCCCGATGCCTCCTTCAGGGGCCACCCGTCGGTCGCAGTATGGAGAAGCCCTGGCCGCGCTGCAATCGGGGGAAATTGCATCCTGTGGCCCGTATGGTACACCCACCCTTCGCCGGGCGAAGGATCGTCCGGCTGGCCGCGCCTGCCCAGGAGACCGCCATGCCGCCGCACTTCCTGCTCGACCTCGAAATTCAGGACCTGCACACCGTCGATCACGCCGCCCTGGCCCAGAGCATCTTCCAGGGCATCACGCTGGCACCGCCGCCCTTCCGGATCGCCCTGTTCGGCCCCTGGGGCAGCGGCAAGTCCACCATCCTGAAGATGGTCCAGTCGCTGATCGAGGAGGTGAACAACACCGACGACGACGAGGCGGGGCAGATGTACTTCCGGCCCCTGTGGTTCAACGCCTGGGAGTACGAGTCGGACCCCAACCTCCTGATGAGCCTGCTGAATCTGCTCACGAGCCTGGTGCCTGACGGGGTGCGGTACAGCCGCAAGGGCAGCCGGGCGATCCGGCAGGCCGTCCTGTCGACGGAGTACCTGGGCCAGCGGTGGAGCCGGGTGACCGGGCGCGCCGACCACGCGACCGTGTCGCAGGCGCTGAGCGAGCCGCCCGAGGCTGGCAGCGAGCCGACCGAGGTCAACCACGTCGTGCTGATGAAGGACGCGTTCCGCCGGATCGTGGACTTCGGGCTGGTGCACGCGCCGCGGTCGCGGATGCGGCGGATGGTGATCTTCGTCGACGACCTGGACAAGTGCCAGCCGGTGACGGTGCTGGCGTTCCTGGAGTCGATCAAGCTGTTCCTGGGGCGCGAGACGCCGCTGGTGCTGGTGTTCGCGCTGGACAACGACGTGCTGCGCAACGCGATCGCCCAGAAGTACGCGCCGCAGCACAACTTCGATACGGACCGGTATCTCGAGAAGATCTTTGAGTTCAGCTACGACGTGCCGCCGATCACGATCGGCCAGATCAAGCCGCTGATCGGGGAGCTGTACGAGCGGGCGGGGCTGGCCCGGTACGCGGTGAGCGCGCAGGCGTCGCTGTCGGAGCTGGAGGCGATGGAGCGGGTGCTCTCGCACCCGAGCTTGAGCCTGAGCCCGCGTCGGATCAAGCGGATCTTCAACAAGTTCGTCTGGTTCCTGGCGTCGCAGTCGCGGCTGCCGATCACCTCGCCGCGGCGAACGGACAGCCCGCAGGTGCCGCTGCCGGGGACGATGGAAGCGCAGGTCGTGGAGCCGGAGGACGCGATGCCGGCGATCGACTACTGGTTGACCTGGCTGCTGACCGGAGAGTATTTCCGTGCGTTCCGCGCCCTGGTCCTGGTGCACGGCGAGCCAGCGGTCGGCGAGCTGTGCAACCGGGTGACGGGCAACCCCCTGTTCCCTCACGCCAATCAGGTGGTCCGGCAACAGTTCGATGCATTACCGGAGCTCAACAATCTGCTGGATTACTTCCGCATGGTCTTCAATGTCTCGGGCAGCGCGCATCTGCCGCAGGTCCAGGTGCGGATGCGGGAGCGCGTGGCGGAGTTCGTGCGGATCGACCGCGTGCTGCAGCTCAACGGCATCTGACCGGTCAGGGGGCGAGCGCGTCGGGGCACCGGCGGGAAGAAGCGACCGCCTCGGCGGCTTCCAGTGGTGGACCCTGGCCGTGAGCGGACCTTTGACGCACCCCCGACCCCGAAACCTCTCTGGACGCCTGTGCGCCGTCGCGGCGCTCGTCGCGCTCGTCGCGCTGAGCGGGTGCGCGACGCCGCTGCAAGGGCCGCTGGGCGACCGCATCGATGCGCCGCTGTCGAAGCGCTGGACGGCGGCGCTGCCGACGGACTGGGAGGGCTGGGAGGTCTCCACGACGACGGGCTGCGTGCTGGCGTTCGGCTGGTCCGCCCCGTCGGCGCCCGAGTCCACCCGGCGCCTCGAGTGCCACGATCCGGGCACGGGCGAGCTGCGCTGGGAACACACGAGGGCCGTCCAGGGCGGGTTCATCCAGGACCGCCTCTTTGTGGAGGGGGACCGGATCGTCCTGGTGAACAACCAGGGCGCGCAGGCGCTGGACGCCGACACGGGCGAGGTGCGCTGGACCTTCGATCCGTCGGACCGGGTCATCGCCGACAGCGTGGTCAAGGGAGGCCGGGTCTACCTGAACCTCGACCGGAACGTCCTGTGCGTGCTCGACCTGGCGTCGGGGGGGTGGCAGCGGGGAATCCGGGTGGGGGGCCGGCGTCTGCTGAACGTCGCGCGCACCGCGGAGGGCGAGGTCGCGCTGCTCCTGAACGAGAAGAAGGATGGGACGCGGATCGCCTCGCGGACGCTCGTCGGGATCGATGTGAACGGCCAGGGCGGGGAGACGATCGAGCCACCCTGGGCAGCGATGACGTCGCGGTGGTCGCAGGAGATCACCACGGACGGCTTCGTGGTCGAGGTGATCGACGACGTGGTGGTGGGCACCCTGAGCAAGGGCACACTGTGGGGGCTGGACCCGTCGAGCGGGGAGGTGCTCTACCAGGAGTCGATGTCGGAGCAGCCGGCGGTGCGCAAGCCCCGCTCGGTGAAGGGGGCAAGGCGCACGGCGACGCCGAACGAGCTGCAGGAGATCGACCGACTGCTCCAGACGACCCGACTGGCCCCGGACACGCGCCTGCTGCCGGGCGGTGGGCAGGCGCTACTGGCCCAGCGAAGCGACGTGGGGCTGGTGATGGACATGGTGCACCTGGAGCGCCGCGATCCGCGGACTCTGGGCACGCTCTGGACGCTGGACCTGGGGTGGAAGGAGGCGGCGCTGGTCAAGCAGGAGCTTGACGAGCTGGGCGTCGCCCTGCTCGCCAACCGCAAGACGCTCGCCATCATCGACCTGCGCACCGGCGAGGTGCTGGTCGAGCGGCACCTGAACGGCCAGGGGCGGCGCTATCAGGGCATCTCGACCGACGGTCGGGCGGTCTACTTCGTCTTTGGGCTCAAGAAGAAGCCTCGCCTTGAGGGACATCCCCTATGAATCGTCGCTGGCGCATCGTCTCGGCCGCCCTGCTGCTGATGCTCGCCCTCGGGCTCGCCGAGCTCACCTGGCAGTACCCGGGCGCGTTCAACAACACGGCGCCGCTGGGCTCGCTGCGCGCCGAGGCGTTCGAGGTGACGCCCGTGGCGGCGCACCCGGACGGGCGACCTGGCCGGGTGGTGGTCTTCGTGGTGGACGGGCTGCGCAAGGATGTCAGCAACGAGCTTCCGTTCCTGGGCGAGCTGGGGGCCCGGGGCGCGGCGCTGTCGCTGAAGGCGCCGCTGCCGAGCATGTCGCGCCCGAGCTACGCCTCGATGGCGTCGGGCACGACGCCGGAGCGCACGGGCCTGCGCTCGAACCGGTACGATCAGCCCGTGGTGGTCGACACGATCTTCGCGCGGGCGCATGAGGCGCACCGGCGAGTGATCGGCGTGGCCGACCTCAACTACTGGCCGCAGAACCACGGAGGCTCCTTCGACGCCTTCGAGGTGGTGGAGGCGGGCGCGTCCGAGGCGTTGGACGCAGCGGTGCGGGGGGCGCTGCGCGAAGACGCGGACCTGGTGCTGATCCACCTCGTGGACGTGGACCGCGCCGGACACGCGCACGGCGTGGGGCCTGAGTACCGGGAGGCGGCGCAGGCCTTGGATGTGCGGCTGCGGGCGTGGAGCTCGGGGATCGACCTCACGCGCGACGCGGTGATCGTGCTGGCGGACCACGGCCACCTCGACGAGGGCGGTCACGGCGGAGACGAGCGGAGGGTGCTGGAGGTGCCGTTCGTGCTGGCGGGGCGCGGCATCCGCACGCCCTCCGGCGTGCGCCACCCGCCGACCGGGCCCCCCGACACGGAGACGGTGGCGACGCTCGCGCCTACGCTGGCGGTCCTGCTGGACCTGCCCTACCCGCGCGATCTCTCGGCGGCGCCCACGTTCCAGGCGCTCGACCCGGCGGTGCTCGGGGCCACGGCGCTCGAGGCGCGCAAGGCTGAGTGGGAGGACCATCGAACGCGGTACGAGCGGGCGTGGGTGGCCCACGTGCGCGACGACTGGAGCCAGGGCGGCCGCTTCGACAACCCCGTGGTGGAGGCGACCCACGTCGAACCGGACGCGGAGCTGTACCGCCTGATGGAGACCCGCGACCGGACGCTGGACGCGATGGCCGAGCATCGCCTGCTGGGCCGGACACCGCTGATCGCCATCGTGATGGCGGTGATCGTGGTGCTGGGGCTGGTGGGGCTGCTGCGGGGCAACCGGGCGCTCCCCCTGCTCGCCATCCCCGTGTTCGGGCTCGCGGTGATGGCCGCGCAGCACCTCGCCGGGCACCCGTTCACGCTCAGCGCGATCGCGTCGGCGCCGCGCTTCTGGGGCCTGGTAGGGGTGGCGGCGGTGGTGTGCTTCGGGCTGTACCTGGTGGCGCTGGAGGGGCTGCTGCGGGCGGCGAAGACGCGCCGGCGGGCGGAGGCGCGGCACGTGCACCTCGGGCTGGCTGCGCTGTGCAACGGCGGGGTCGCGGTGACGCTGTGGGTGTTGTCGGGCTTCTGGCTGGACGCGCCGCTGCCCGGTCCGACGATGACCTACCTGCCGTACCTCTGCGGCGCCAACGCCGCGGCGTTCGCGGCGCTGGCCGGGCTGGCGCTCCTGGCGACGCCGAGGCGCCCGGTGGCCAGCGCCCCCTTGCCTTCGGCGGAGATCCAGGCATGATCACCCGTCCCACGCGCTCACGAGGAGCCGCATGACCCAGACCTTCACCGTCGAGCACCTGCGCGTCCGCTTCCACGACGTCGACCACGCAGGGATCATCTTCTTTGCGAAGATCTATGAGTACTGCCACGTGGCCTACGAGGAGTTCGTGGAGTCGGTCCTGGGGCTCGGCCCGCGAGACTTCTTCGAGGCGCGGAAGCTCGGCGCGCCGCTGGTGGCGACCAGCTCAGAGCATTTTCATCCCTTGTTTCACGGTGACCACATGCGGATTCACTGCTTCGTGCGCTCCATGGGGCGCACGTCGGTGACGATGGGCTACCGTGTCGAGAACCAGGACGGCGTCTTGTGCGCGAACGTGACCTGCAAGCACGCGTTCGTGACCCGCGACCCGTTCAAGTCGGTGCCGATCCCGGACGAGCTCCGGGCGCGCCTCACCCCCTACCACCACACCACGGAGCCGAGCTCGTCATGACGAACTCCACCAGGCGCATCGCCATCGTCGGCGGCGGCCCGATCGGCGTCGAGGCCGCGCTGGCCTTCGCGACGGCCGGGCACGACGTCCACCTCTACGAACGCGGCCAGATCGGGGACGCCATCCTCCAGTGGGGGCACGTGCCGCTGTTCTCGCCATGGCGACTGAACACCAGCCCGCGCGGCCTCGCCGCGCTGGCGGAGCTGGGGCTGGCGGCACCGGAAGCCGAGGTCTTCCCGACCGGTCGTCAGTACGTCGAAGCGTACCTGAGCCCCCTCACCCGTCACCCCCTGCTGGCGGGCCGCATCCACACCGGCACGCGGGTCGTCAAGGTGGGCCGCAAGAGCGTGCTCAAGGGCGAGAAGATCGGCAGCGCGACGCGCCGGGACCACCCCTTCGTGCTGCTGCTGGAGGACGCGTCCGGTGAGGAGTCGCGGGCGCTGGCAGACGTGCTGATCGACGCGTCCGGCACCTGGGGCCAGGCCAACGCCCTCGGCGACGCGGGCATCCCCGCGCCAGGCGAGCGCGACGCGGCGGCGGCCGGTCGCATCGAGTATCGCCTGCCGGACCTCCTCGGGGCGGCGCGCGAGGCGTATGCGGGCAAGCACACCGTGCTCATCGGCGCCGGCTACTCCGCGGCCACCAACCTCTCGGCCCTGCTCCAGCTCGCCCGCCAGACGCCCGGCACCCGGGTCACCTGGCTGACCCGCCAGGCCGGCGCGCCCTACCGCCGGATGCAGGACGATCCCCTCCCCGAGCGCGACCGCCTGTCTCGCCTCGGCAACGACGCCGCGACCGGCGAGCTCGCCTGTGAGGGGCTCCGACACCTCGAAGGGGTGCATGTGGAGGCGATCGCGGCGGCCGGTGACCAGCTCACCCTCACCCTGGAGGACGCCGACGGCGCGACCTCGACCCTCGAGGGCGTCGACCGGATCATCGCCAACGTCGGCTTCCACCCCGACCCCGAGCTGACCCGCGAGCTCCACCTCCACCAGTGCTACGCCTCGGAGGGGCCGATGAAGCTCGCCGCCGCGCTGCTCGCCGCCGACGGCGGCGGCTCCGGCGACTGCCTGACCCAGGGCAGCCTCGGCCCCGCCACGCTCCTGAGCCCCGAGCCCGATCTCTTCGTGCTCGGCGCCCGGTCCTACGGGCGCCGCTCGGACTTCCTGATCAAGCTTGGCCTGGAGCAGCTGGCCGACGTGGCGACGCTGCTCGGCGGCTGAGAAGCCATTCGGAAAATAGATGCCGATGGATCCGACGTAGATTCTGTTTCCAGGTGGCGTCTGATGTGAGGGAGTGGGCCCAGAGGCCCATGACCGAGCAGAAGACATACCTGGAAACAGAAGATACGAGGAAACAAGGCATATATTTTCCGAATGGCTTCTGAACGCCTCCGTCAGAGGGCGGCCAGGATCGCGTCGAGGTCGTGCTGGTGGGCGTAGCCGAGGTGTTGACGCGCCCGCGCGTCGTCCACCATGCAGACGAACTTGATGTAGTCGAACTCCGCCGTGGGGAACGACGTCAGCCGGGTGCGGAACAGGAACTTGAAGAACGGCCGGACCAGAGGCTCCGGCAGCGGCCGCGTCTGCTTGCCCATCCTCGCCACGATCTCGCTCAGCGGCACCGCCGGCGGCCCCGAGAGGTTGTAGACCCCCCGCACGCCCGGCCGCAGCGACAGCATGATCGCGCTGATGACGTCCTCCACATGGATGAGCTGCACCATCGGGTCGAAGCCGAGCAGCGTGGGCACCGGGTCCAGCCGCAGGTAGTTCGACGGCGCGTTGTTCACGCACCCGATGATGTGCGACGGCCGCAGGATCACCGTCTCGATCTCCGGGTGCCGCCAGAAGTAGCTCGAGCACGCCATGTCCACCGCGATCAGGTCCCGGATGGCCTCGAAGTGGGTGCCGCCCATCAGCGGCGCCTCCTCCGTCATGAACTGCGTGTTGGTCGGCGACGGCCCGTACACGTTCGCGCTCGACAGCACGACGACCTTGCCGACCCCGTGCTGCTGGCACAAATCCAACATCTTCTGGGTGCCGACGATGTTGAAGTTGTGGTGCTCCTCGGTCGACCGCCGCGGGTCGTGCATGATGTTGAGGTGCACCAGCGCGTCGATCCGATTGCGCCGGAACAGATCCTCGGCCTTGCGCCGCCGCAGGTCGACCTGGTGGAACTCGATGTCCCTCGGCAGCACATCGATGGGCCGCCGGTCGAGCCCGATGACGTGGGCGTCCCGGTGCAGGCGTCGGGCCAGCAGGGTGCCGAGGCGCCCCGAGATGCCCGTGATCACCACGTTGCGCCGCCGCGTGTGCCACTTGCGCCACTTCGCGTTCGCCGCCGGTGTCCCCGCCTCGGGGTTCGCCCCCCCGTCCACGTCCAACTCGCCGCTGTCGGTGCTCATCCCCTCGCCCTCACCTTCGGTTCAACTGCAGCCACGCAGCATTTCACGGCCCCTGCGCACCGTCAACCCCTCCTTACGTGCGGGCCAGGGCGATCGCGCTCCAAAGAGTGGGGTCCAGGGCCCACGAGATGCGCAACTACGAGTTCACATTTTCAAATCAATAAATTCGACGTCTCAATGACATACGATCAGAGCAGAGATGGTATCCCGGAGAGGCGGATTGTCCATCGCCGCGTGGCGACGGAGCTGTGGTTGCGTAGGTGGTGTTGTTGGTAGGTGAGTCTTCGGTGGGCTCGTTGGTCGCGAGTCAGGAGAGGGCCTGGGGGGCTCGGAGCGACGACCTCGTAGCTGAGGCTGGCCGTGTAGTCGGCCAGCACGCGGGTCAGTTGATGGGTCAGGGTGGGGCCAGGCAGGTCGATCCAGATCACGGGCCCCGGTGGCGACGAGGCTTTGGGCTGATCGACGGCCGTGCTCGGAGTGGCGGGCAGCGCAGGCTCGCCGGACACCGATGAGGGCGGCGCCTCCAACCGCGCCTCATCGACCGCCTCGCTCCCAGTCCCAGCACGGCGAAAGCTCACGCGCCTCCCACTGCGCCGGCTGAAACGCCCACCCCGACAAGCCTCTTGCTGTG
>Ga0100377_1004637_pt1 | contig 10535 bp, 8 predicted proteins | sample CryGeymeta201501_FD_83664 | JGI IMG/M metagenome (GOLD analysis project Ga0100377, IMG submission 83664) | Groundwater microbial communities from Crystal Geyser aquifers in Utah, USA - Crystal Geyser metaG 2015-01 | ecosystem: Environmental > Aquatic > Deep subsurface > Groundwater | place: USA... | reverse complement strand
TGATGGCGACGACAGCTCGAGCACTGGAATACGCGCGGCCGCGAGTGAAGGTGCCATGCCTCCCGGCAACCACAGTCGCAAGCGAACCCCTCGGGCCACTGCAGCTCCGCCAGCAGGACGGCGCACGAGTCGTCGTCGCCGTAGCGACGCGCGAAGTCCGGCAGGGTGGTTGGATGGCTGGGGTACTGTATGCATGTTCAGTATCCACCCGGGTACCGGCGGTCAACACCAGGATGCGTCAAGCGGATAGCCACATGAGGATGATGGCGGCGATCTTCATGACAGCTTGCTCCTTTGCAGGGACCGGTTCACGGAGCACTCCCCTGCAGAGCGCTGACTGACCAGGTACTCCTTGGCTCCGGCGGAACGCGAGACAAGGGGCAGCCGGAAGAAGCCTGGAGAGACGCCGACGCGGCAGGCGGCAACATGTCCCCCCTGAACCGGGCTGCACTTGCGGGGAGACCGTGCCTTCGCTATGCCCTTTGATCGGAGGCTTCCATGCTGGTCGTGCTGATGCTGGCTTGCCTGCACGACGGCGGCGAAGAGAGCGGCGGCACGGGCGGTGGGCCCGGCTTCTCCGTCCTGGCCGCCGATATCGGCGGCGGTGCGCTGCTCTCGGCCACGGACGACGGCGACGGCGTGCTGTTCTCGGGCGGGCAGATCGGCGGGGATGAAGGGATCCTCGCCCGCTATGACGGCAACAGCCTGTGCGTGGAGCGCGGCGTGGCCGACCGGACCTTGTGGTGGGTCAACTGCGACGGTCAGGGCGAGTGGTACGCCGTGGGCGAGGGGGGTCGCGTCGTGCACGCCACACCCTCCGGCCGCAGTCGCGAGGACCTGCCGACCACGGCGACCCTGTTCGGTGTGTACATGGACGGTGATGTCGTGTGGGCCGTAGGGGGCTCGGTCACGGCCGATGGCACCGTGGGCGAGGTGTGGAGACGGGCAGACGGGAGCTGGTCCCAGGTGCTCAAGGACGCCCCTGGCGCCGTGTTCAAGGTCTGGGCGGGGTGGTTCGTCGGCGACGGTGTGGCCTACCACCTGGAGGACGGCGTGCTCGTGCCCGTAGACGCGGGCGGCGGACACCTGCTCACGGTGCGGGGGCGCGCGGAGGACGATGTGTGGGCGGTCGGCGGCCTGGCCATGCCCCAGATGGTGCACTGGGATGGCACAAGCTGGTCAGAGGTCGACACCTCGGCCCTGGGGCAGCCACTGTCTGGGGTGTGGACGGCGCCCGGGGCGCCGGTCGCGGTCGCCGGCAACTTCGGCACCGTGGGTGTGCTGCAGGCTGGCGCGTGGATTCAACCGACCACACCCCTGACGGCCGATCACCTGCACGCGGCCTGGGGCTGGGGAGACGAGCTGCTGTTCGCCGGCGGCAACCTGTTCAGCACCAGCGAAAAGCACGGTGTCCTGCTGCGCTATGGCACGAACACCGACCCGATCCCGGTCACGGAGTGCGGGGCGACGGCGCGCCGAGCCCGGCCGGAACCCGTCGGCGAGCCCCTGCTGCTGGGGCTGCTGGGCCAGGCCGCGGCGGCCGCGCCGGCGCCAGCCTCTGCCGGTGCGCCCGCCGGCCACGTCCCTGCCTTCTCTCTGCTCGATCCGGCGGGGGCGTCCGTGACCGAGCGCTCGCTGCTGGGCGCGCCGGCTGTCCTCAACGTCTGGGCGAGCTGGTGTGCGCCGTGCAGGGCCGAGCTGCCGGCCCTCGACGCGCTCTCGGTGCGCATGCGCGCTGAGGGCTTTCACTTCCTGGCGGTGAGCGTGGACGCCGACTCCGGGCCCGCCCGCGGCCTGGCCTCGAGCCTGCACCTGACGCTGCCCCTCGCCCTGGACCCGATGGGCTCGCTGGTGGGCCAGCTCGCGCCGGCGGCGCTGCCCGTCACCTGGGTTCTCGACGCGCAAGGGGGGCTCCGCTATCGCCACGACGGGGCGCTGGGAGCCCCGGACCTGGCCGCCATCGAGGCGGAGCTTCGCGCGCTTGGGGCGGAAGGGGCCTGATCCTGATGACGCTCCGTCCAGAGCGAGGCTTGGTCCTGGCCAGCACGCTCGGCGTCCGGGCGCTGACCATCGACCCGCAGGGCGTGGAGAGACAGACCCGGGACCTGCCGGTCGGGGCAGGGCGGGGGGATGTGGTGCGCGGATCGAAGGCGCAGCATCGGTCAAATGACCGATGGCTATTCTACCCTTCAAAGGCGGGGTATTTGCGATTTCAGTAGCCCGCGTGTAGGGTCGGCACATGCATCAGGCGCCGATCATCCCCGCATTCGTCCTGGCCCCGCTCCTGGCAGCCTGCACCCCCGCTGTCGACGCCCGCGCGCGCTTCGAGGCCGACGTGGTGCCGGTCCTCGAGGCCCGCTGCGCCAGCTCCCAGTGCCATGGGGTCGCGCCTGGCGCCGAGCCCGAGCAGACCATCGACTGGACGCGGACGATGTTCCAGCTCGACGACCAGGGCCGGCTCGCCGACCTCGACGCGGCCTACGCCACGACGCGCCGCGTCATCGTCACGGACGAGGACCCCTCCTTCTCCTCGTTGCTCCGAAAGCCGCTCCCGGCGGCCTACGGCGGGACCCAGCACTACGGTGGCGCCTGCTTCCCGACGCCCGATGACCCGGACTGGGTGGCCCTGCGGGACTGGATCGCGGTCGAGACCGATGGCGGCGAGAACGTCGCGCCCCTGGACACCCTCGAGCAGCTCTTCGCCGACACCGTGCAGCCCCACCTCGTGGCCCGAAGCTGCATGAACGCGAACTGCCACGGCGTCACCGCCGCCCTGCCCTACCGCTTCGACGGCGGCATGGGGGGCGCCTTCTCGCGGGCGGCCACCCGGACCAACTACACCGCCGCGCTGTCGATGGTCTCGCTGGACGGCGACAGCTCCCAGTCCCGGCTCCTGCGCAAGGGCCTGACCCTCGCCACCGGCGGGATCGTCCACAAGGGCGGCAACAACGCCTTCTTCACCGGCCAGGACGACGCCGCGGTCCAGGCGGTCCTCGACTGGGCCTGCGAAGAGCGGGGGGCGCGCCTGGGGGCGCCCTGCGAGCCCGTCTCCGATGGCTTCGTATATGTGCGCGGTCCGGTGCAGGCGGCAGATCCCTTCGAGCTGGACGCCTGGGTGCCCGGCAGCGACCTGTGGTGGTCCCACGAGGACGGCACCCGCGAGAACCTCACCGCCTCCCTGCACGAGGAGCCCGTCGACATCCGCGACCCGGCCCTGGATCCCACCGGCACGCGGCTGGCCTTCTCGATGCGGGGGTCCGCCGACTCCGGCCACCACCTGTGGGTGCTCGACCTGGCGACCCGGGAGGCCGAGCAGCTGACCGATCTCACCGCGGGCGCCGATCGGGATCCGACCTGGGCCCCCGATGGCGCGCTTTGGTTCGTCTCGACCCGTGACGGCATCCTGTCGGACGACGGCGTGCGGCTGGACGCCGAACTTTACTCGCTCGACCTGGACGACGGCACGCTCACCCGGCGGACCTGGTCGCCGCAGATCGAGCGCAAGCCGGTGTTCTTCGTGGTGGGGATGGAGAACTCCGGCCAGGTCGGCTTCACGGCGCTGCGACAGGCCATCCCCAGCAAGCGGCGGGCCCACATCTTCCGCTTCCCGCCCGGGCTCAAGACCGAGTACCACCCACACTTCGGCATCACCGCGCCCGAGAACCTCTTCAGCGACATGCGCGAGCTGCCCGATGGGCGCTACAGCGTCATCCTCTCTGATGTCGACAACGTGTGGGAGGGGGGGCGGCTGGCGCTGGTGGAGCGCAACTTCGGCCCGGAGATCCCCGCCGGCCTCGAGGGCGATGCCTCGATCCCGTTCTACGCGGATCCCATCTCCCGCCTGGACCCCGACGCCACCTCCTCGGGGCAGACCGGCAGCCTGTACCGCGACCCGTCGCCCCGGTATGACGGCCGCATCCTCGTGGCGCGCGCGCCGGGGCCAATGGACCTCGGCGATCCCGACGCACAGCCGCGTTTCCACATCGAGCTGCTGACCCTGTCAGAGTCGACCTCCGGTGCGGGCACGACGATCAGCGACCGCCAGACGCTGCTGGAGGACGATGAGCTCTCCGTCACCGACCCCGAGCCCGTGTACCTGCGCCGGCCGGCCCCGCTCGACCCGAATCGCTCCTGGGACCCCGAGGCCAGCACCGGCCTGGTCCGGCTGCTCGGCCTGGGGACCATCGCCTCGCTGCTGCTGGACCTGCCGCCCACTGGAGTCAAGCCGGTCGCTTATGGGGTCACCGCGGTGCGCCTGCTGGAACCGCTGCCGCTGACCCCTGACCAACGCCAGCCGATCTCTCCTGACGAGCTGCTCTTTGGCGCGGAGGGCGCGACGACCACGGGCATCGGCGCCTACCCGCCCGCCCGCGTGCTGGCCGAGCTGCCCCTCTTCGCGGACGGCTCGGTGCAGGGCCTCGTCCCGGCCGGGGTGCCCTTTCGGATCCAGCCCCTCGACGCAGACGGTCGGGTGATCGACCTGGACTACAACCGCTGGTACTACGTCGCACCCGGCCAGACGCTGACCCAGGGCGTCTCGGCGACCGACGACCACTACTACACCTTCGCCTGCGCCGTCTGCCACGGCGCCCTCGACGGCCAGCCCGAGGAGGTCTTCGTCCAGCCCGACATCATGTCGACCGCGTCCCTCTCGCTGGCCCAGTACCAGGACAAGGACCCTCGCCGGCCCATCGCCCCCCCCGAGGCTGGGGATGCCACCCGCATCGAAGTGGACTGGAGCCGGGACGTGCTGCCCATCATCGAGAGCAGCTGCGCCACCGGGGGCTGTCACGCGGGCGAAGACCCGGCGGCCGGGCTCGACCTGTCCGGCACGCCGACCACCTGGTTCGACCAGGCCTACGAGAACCTGCTCGCCGGCCCGGTGGTGCCAGGGTCCAGCACCCAGAGCCACCTGGTCGAGGTGCTGACCGGACAGGCTCGGGGTCCGAGGGCCCCGCTGATGAGCCCGGGCGTGCCGCACGGCGGCCTGAGCGCCGAGGAGATCCACACGATCACGCGGTGGATCGAGCTTGGCGCCACCTGGCGAGGGACCCCGTGATCCTCCTGGTCCTGGTCCTGGTACTAGGCTGCCTGGTCCCCGGCGACCCGGCCGACCTGGGTGCTGGCGACAGCGGCGACTTCGTCGAGAACGTCGAGCCCATCCTGGTCTCGAGCTGCGCCAACCCGTCCTGCCACGGCAACGCGCAGCGCCCCCTCCAGCTCTACGCGGTTCACCGGTACCGTCTGGATCCCGATGACCTGTGGGCCGATGGCGATCTCTCGCCAGCGGAGCACCTGGCCAACTACCAGCACGCCCGCGGCTTTGGGGCCCCGACCTTCGAGCTGGGCCGCAAGCCCCTCTCTCCCGAGGCCGGGGGCATGGACCACCGGGGCGGCGTATTCTGGAACACGACCGATGACGTCGACTACCAGGCCATCATCGCCTGGTTGGAGGGGCGGTGAGCGCCTTGATCCTGCTGTTCGGAGTCCTGACTGGATGTGTGACGCTGGCCCCCTACCAGCGCGCCACGCTCATGACACGCGTCATGCAGGACCCCTACGACACACGCGAAGCTGCGACGGCCGCCCACGTCATCGAGGTCCGAGAGGCCATGGCAGGTGCGTCGGCGGCATCGGGGGCGTCGTGTGGATGCCGCTAGCCCCGCTGCTCGTCGGTCTGCTCGTGACCGGGGGCGCCGGGGCGGCTGACCCGCCGGTGCGCGTCGACACGTCGTCGGCGCGGGTCGATGTCTTCACCGACGAATGGGTGACGGTCGTCGCCCCAAGCGCCAACCTCGACCTGACGCTCCCACGGGGGTGGTCGGTGAGCGGAGCCTGGGCCGCCGACGTGATCTCGGGCGCGACCCCCCACATCACGACAGACGCCATCAGCTCGGCCACGAGCTTCCACGAGCTGCGCAACGGCCTGTCGGTCGACCTGCAGGCGGCACCCAAGACCACGTGGTCCCTGCATGGCTCCTACGCGGGCAGCATCGAGTCGGACTTCGTGTCCAACACCGCCGGGCTCGGGGCGAAGGTGGACCTCCTCAAGCGCATGGCGAGCCTCCGCGCCGACTACCACTCCCGCTTCGAGACCACCGGTCGCGCGGACGATCGCAGCTACTCGGAGCCCGCCAGCGCGCAGCTCCTGGACCTGAGCTGGGCGTGGATCCTCGGTCGCGGCACCGTCGCCACGCTGCTGGCAAGCGGCGAGTGGGACGCCTGCTCGCCCGCGCTGGGCTGCGTGGCGAACCCCTACCGGACGGTGCGAACCACCCAGGGCGTCGTGCTCCCCGAGCGCCACCCCGACACCCGTGGCCGGGCCGCGGGCGCCCTCCGCCTCTCCCAGGCGCTGGGCGCGAACACCGCCGTGCACGGGGGGTATCGCTACTATGCGGACAGCTGGCGGATCTCCGGCCACACCGCAGACCTCAGCCTGGCCCGCTCACTGTTCAAGGACGCGCTGGTGCTTCGGGCCAACGGTCGCTTCTCACGCCAGGGTGCGGCCTTCTTCTTTGGCCCGGAGTACGACGGGACACCGGCCTGGCGGACCGGCGATCGCGACCTCGGCGCGCTGCACACCTGGAAGGCGGGCATTGCCGTCGAGGGCTCCGCCTACACCCTGGAAGGCCTCAGCCGGCTGAGCCTCGCCGCCAACATCGACCGCCTCTGGCTAAGGCAGGACGACTTCGCCGGCGACCACAGCCACGACGCGTGGCTTGTCGGAGGGGGGCTGAGTGCGGCCTTCTGAGCTCCTCCTCGGCGCCGTCCTCTCCGCCCTGCCGGGCTGCGGCGGGGGCCACGCTTCGCAGCAGGACAGCGCTCAGGAAGCGGACAAGGTGGCCTTCCCCTGCGAGCTGGGCACGTGGACCGCAGCGGACGGCTTCGTGCCCTTTGGTGACGACGCCAAGCTCGAGCTGCAGATGGGCTTCCAGGGCTTCCTGCTGGTGGCCGTCCACGCGCGCACCGCCGAGCCCGCCTTTTCGGTGGGCGAAGCGACGATGTCGATGCAGATCGAGGGGGCGGACACCCTCAACGGCCAGCAGCCCGGGGTCAGCTTCCAGGATGGGGTCAGCGAGGAGCTCCTGGTGTTCTTCACCGGGAACTACCTGAGCTACTACGAGGGCCGCACGGCCAACCTGGCCGTGCGTATCGAGGACGCCACGCGCTCTTGCCTGGTCCAGGTCGCCGGTACGCTGGTCGACGAGGACCCCTGCATTCACACGGGTGCAGACCCGATCTGCCCAGGGGACACCGGCTCATGACCTCGCCCCTCGCCCTCCTTCTCGCCCTCGTCGGCTGCACCGCCAGCGACTGGGAGCCCCGCTCGTTGACGCCCTACCCCAACCCATTCACGGCGGACGACCCCCAGTGGTCGCCCCAGCCGCACCGCTCCAAGCCCCAGGAGGTCGCGATCGTTGGCGGGGAAGCCTGGGTGTCCCTGCCCGGCACTGCGGACAATCCAGACGACACCGTCGTGGCGGTCGACCTGGACAGTGGCAAGGTCGTGGACCGGGTCGGGGTCGGGTCCAACCCGACAGGGATCGCGGCGCGCCCCGATGGCGGCGCCATCGTCGTGTTCAACCGCTTCTCGAACTGGATGTCGGTGGTCGACCCGAACAGTCACGCCGAGATCGAACGGATCCCGACCGACTTCTATGCCACAGAGGGGGTGTTCTCTCCCGACGGCGCCACGCTCTGGGTCACGAACCGCTGGCTGGACAGCGTCGTGATCTGGCAAGTAGACGATCGCAACCGCTTCACCGGGCTCGGATCCGTGCGGGTGGGCGTCAACCCCCGCGACATCGCCATGAGCCCCGACGGCCGCACGGTCGCCGTCGCCAACCTCACCGGGCTGGACGTGTCGATCATCGACACCGCGACCTGGGACGAGGTCGCGCGGGTGGGCCTGCGCTCCCCACCCAACGGCCTGGCCTTTGTCGGCGACTGGCTCGTCGTGCCCACCCTGTCCGCCTCCTCCCACCACCAGCCCTTCGCCGGCCCCGACACCGACGGGGACGGCCAGCCTGGGGATGGCACCCCGAACATCAACTTCCAGGACATGCAGAACGAGCTGGTCGTCATCGACCCCTCGCGCGGGGAGATCGCCTGGCGCTACACCTCGGACAGCATCTGTTGCCGTGACTTCCGCGATGTCGATCCGGCCGACGCCGCTCGGCACGGCGATCTTCTGCCGCCGCAGGACACGTGGATCGTGGGCGGCGCGATGCCCGAGCAGGCCGTCGCGGACGGCGACGGGGTCTGGATCACCTACTCGGGCTCGGACCAGGTGCAGCGCTTCGAGCTGGACCCGGACAGCGGTGCGCTGACCGCGGGGAGGATCTTCGACACCGTCGGCCACAACCCGCATGGGATCGCCGTCACCGACGATGGCCGCGTGGCCGTGGTCCATCACCTGGGCGAGACGCTGGGCCTGTACCGCGCGGACGGCAGCCTCGATGCCGAGGTCGAGGTGGGCGATCTCTCCGGCGGTGCCTACCCGGCCACCGACGCCGAGATCGGGGAGCTCTACAACTTCGTGACGTCGCGCTTCAGCGTGGATGGTGACCAGACCTGCGCCGCCTGTCACCGAGAGCAGGACAACATCAACAAGGTCTTCGCCATGCCCCTGGCGGTCTACGCCGGGAAAAACAGTCGGATGACGATGGCAGCGCGAGGCGCAGCCGACTCGCGCCCCTGGTTCTTCGAGGGGGCGATGGACCAGACCAATTTCCGACCGGTGATCAACGAGTTCGCCCGCATCGAGAATTTCTGCTGCGAGGACTACACCCTGTTCCCGAACGGGGCGCCCGCGGACTGCGTCGACAACCCGCCAGCGGAGTGCACCGACCAGCCAAACGCCTACTCCTCCGACGGAGTGACGGCAGAGCGCGGCCTGCCGCTGGCCCACCCGCGCCCCACCACCGCGCTCACGCGAGAGCAGTTCTACCTGGAGCGCGCCGCAGAGGTGATCGGGCGCACGACCAGCTTTGGGGACGGCGTCTTCTCGGAGGACGCGATCACCGGCCAGCTGGCGCCCGTGCCCTTGAACCTGGACGGGATCACCCGCGCCTTGGGGGTCTTCCTCCTACAGAACACCGCGCTGCTGCCCAACCCCAACGACCCGGCGACCTCCTCGGCGTTGCGGGGCAAGGCGATCTTCGAGAGCACCACCGCCAACTGTGTGAGCTGCCATCCCTCGCCGGCCTTCGCCGTTTCCACCGACATCAATCGTGCCGGCCTGCCAGTGCGCATGGAGCCGGTGGTCACGCCGGACTACGACGACGACGGCGTGAACCTCGACCTGGTCGCTGCCGGCTTCATCAGCATCTTCCCGCTGGTGGAGCAGGACGCCTGCAGCAGCCTCTGTTCGGTCGATTCTTGCGACGAGGACGCTGCGGTATGCGACGACCTGCGGAACGTCCGCCTCAACGTGACGCCGCTGCGGGGGCTGTGGGATCGGGCCCCGCGGCTGCTGCACGATGGCCGGGCCAACGGTCTGCGAGAGGCGCTGTGTACACCAGGGCACCCGGCCCTCCAGCCAGGCGAGCGGGGCTTCAACGAGCGGGACGGCGTGCCCGACACCCACGGCGGCACCAGCCAGCTCTCCGCCGCGGAGCTGGAGGACCTGATCAACTACGTGATGACCTTGTAGGCGGGAGGCTCGAGGGGGGCTCCTGGTTCGCGCTGGGAAGGCCGTCTACCAACCGGGCTCGCGGGATGGGCGCTGGGCGTGGGACCCTGGCGCACCGGTGCGCGAACGTGCCAGATGGCCGGCGCTGACGAAGTCCCAGGGGACCTCACACCACCCCTTTCACGTCCGAAACAGAGCTCCCCCGATGCTGTCCGCCTTGACCCTCACCTTCCTCGCCTGCGGCGACAAGACCACGGACGCCGGGGACTCTTCGGACACCGACGCAGACACCGACGCAGACACCGACGCAGACACCGACGCAGACACCGACGCAGACGCCTACCCCGCCGGGCGGAGCTCTGAATTCGATGGCGCCTGGTACCCGTCTCACTCGGGCACGGACGTCACGCCGTGCGGGACCAACGGCACGAACCTGAGCACCTATGAGGTGGGAGAGCGCGAAGGCACGGGCGAGACCGCGGTGGCGGCGTGAATTTTCGCCGCCCCCCCGGCGCCAGGCCCCTACTCGACCAGCCCCTACGACGGCGCCATGGGGCCAACTGAGGCCGACTTCGTGCTCACGGACAGGCGCGACTCTTCGCGGTGGATCTCGGACGCAGTGTCAGGCACGACCACCGTGTACGATGCGGGCGGCGGCAACATCGACGTCGTGTGGCACAACGCCATCCTTCGCACCGTCTTCGACGGCCACGGCACGAGCGCCGAGGGCTGGGTGACCGGCGCGGCCTCGACCCTCGTTTCGGCCATCCGGCCGAAACGAGGGTCGAGGCGCTTTGTCGGCGGGGGGAGGATGCCTCCCCCCGCATGCGCTAGCGCGCCCCCCCTCCCCGCGCCTTATGGGCGCGCGCGCCTCCGGCGCGATTCTCACCTCGATGCCATG
>Ga0100377_1004632_pt1 | contig 10540 bp, 7 predicted proteins | sample CryGeymeta201501_FD_83664 | JGI IMG/M metagenome (GOLD analysis project Ga0100377, IMG submission 83664) | Groundwater microbial communities from Crystal Geyser aquifers in Utah, USA - Crystal Geyser metaG 2015-01 | ecosystem: Environmental > Aquatic > Deep subsurface > Groundwater | place: USA... | reverse complement strand
GGAAAGTCGAACAGAGCCCGCCGATCGTGCCGGTGAAGCGATTGCAACCGGCCGACAAACCGACCGCCAAGGTGAGCCTGAGCAAGGTGGAAAGTACGGCCAAGGTGCCGGCGATCGAGGCCAAGCCACCGGCGGTGGAAAAGCATCTGGACGAACTGCTGCCGAAAGCGGCCGCCGGCAAACCGCCGCCGAAGCCGGTCAGCCGGCAGAGTGCGCCCAATGACGAGGAAATGAAGGCACTCGATGCCATGACCGACCCGGGCAAACCGGTTCCGGCCAAATCCGGGACCGGCAAGGGAACAGGCAAAGGAGCGGGTCAGGGAGCGGACGGTTCGGGGACCGCGGGGGGGTCGGGGTCCGCGGCAAGTTCGGGGACATCGGGACCACCGGGGCCCTCGGGGTCGGGCAACGGCGAGCAAGTCGGGCTGGCCCAGAAGCTCTACTATACCGAGGTCTGGAACGCCATTCGAAGCCGCTGGGCGCTCCCCACCGTGCTCCGCTCTTCGAGCCTGGAAGCGGTGATCATCCTGGTGATTCAGCGCGATGGTCAGATCCTCGAAAGCCGCTTCGAAAAGCGCTCGGGCAACGAAGCGTTCGACGATTCGGCCATGCGGGCGGTGAAGAAGGCCAATCCGCTGCCGCCTTTTCCCGAGATTTACAGTCCCCGGCAGGCGGAAATCGGGGTCCGGTTCCGGCCTCGGGACCTGTCCTAGTCAGGTGTTGTGAGGTTGCATGACGTGCGGAAAAACGCTTCGAATACCAGGAACGATAGGGGACCGAAGGGTTCCCGGGGGCGGTGATGACACGTAAAGTTCCCTCATTTTGGATCTTGCTCCTGGTGCTGGTCGGCGTCTCTCTCTGGGCCTCGCCGCTCCGGGCGCAGCGGGTCTACATCGATATCAACCAGCCGAGCTTCGAACAAATGCCGGTGGCGATCCCGGAATTTAAGCGGCAGAATGAACAGCAGCCGCGGTATGCCGGGGAACTGTCGGGGATGCTCGGCAACGCTCTTGATTCCAGTGGGATTTTCCGGATCCTCGATCCCCGGGGGTTTTTGGGGGATCCCCAAGGGATCGGGGTTGAACTCAACACCATCCGCTTCGATGACTGGCGCCGGCTGGGCGCGGACTTTTTGGTCCGCGGGCAATATCGGGTGGAAGGCGATCAGTTGGCGCTGGAGATGCGGCTGTTCGATGCGGTGGCCGGGCGAACGGTGGTGGGGAAGCTCTACACCGGCAGCCAGGGCGAGCGTCGGCGGATGATCCAACGCTTTGCCGATGAGATCCTGTTCGCCATCACCGGCGAACGCGGCAATTTCGGGACTCGAATCGCGTTCGTTCAGCAACAGGGGAAGGACCGGGAAATCTATCTGGTGGATTTCGACGGTTCCAACCCGGTGCCTCTCACCCAGGACCACGGCATCAACCTGTCGCCGGCCTGGCACCCGAGTGGTAACAAAATCGTTTACGTCGGTTTTCAGGGCCGCCACACCAAGCTGTTTGCGATCGATGTGGGTTCCGGGTCCCGCCGAGTGCTGGCTGAATATCCGGGCCTGAACGCGGCGGCGGCCTGGCGTCCGGGCCATGGGGAACTGGCGGCGACCCTGTCGATGGGCGGCAATCCCGACATTTACCTGTTGAATGAGTCGGGAGGCGTGGTCCGGCAATTGACCAAGGGCTGGAGCATCGAGGTTTCCCCGTGCTGGTCTCCGGACGGCAACCGGCTGGCTTATGTGTCCTCGGAAACCGGGAATCCCCAGGTGTACGTGCTGGAAGTGGCGGGCGGCAGTAGCCGGCGGATCACCTTTCAGGGCACCTACAATACCGATCCGGCCTGGTCGCCGAAGGGCGATTTCATCGCCTATACGGGGCAAGCGCACGGTGCTTTCCAGATCTTTGTGATCCGCCCTGACGGCAGCGGCAACCGCCAGTTGACCAGCGGGGCCGGCAACAATGAGTCGCCGACCTGGTCGCCGGACGGACGCCTGATCGCCTTCAGTTCCGATCGGGAAGGCAGTCGAGCCATTTGGGTTACGGTTGTGAACGGGCAGGGGCTGCGGCGCTTGACCCACCTCGGGGGAGAACAGCGGATGCCCGATTGGTCGCCACGAACCACGGAAAAATAGGAGGAGTGCAGTGTTGAAGCAACGGTTGGCAAAATGGCTGGGTTGGGGGCGTCGGAGTGGACAGACGCTGGTGTGCGCTTTACTGGTGGTAGCGATGGCGGGCTTCATGGGTTGCGCCAAGAAGCAGGTGCCGGTCAGCGGCACGGCGGCGGCAGTGCCCGGCGGCGGCGGCATCCAGCAGGGGGCCGGCTCGGGCATGACCGAGGAACAACTGGGCGAACAGGCCCTGATGGACAAGCTCGGTCTCCATTCGGAAGCCGAACGCCAGGCTTTCATGAAGCAGGCCCAGACCTTCAAGAACGACGACATTCACTTCGATTACGACTCCTACGTGTTGAACGCGGAAGCCAAGGGCATCCTCGATCAGAAGGCTGTATTCGTGCGTAAGTACCCGGCTGTTCAGGTGAGCATCGAGGGCCATTGCGATGAACGCGGTACCAGCGAATACAACCTGGCCCTGGGCGAACGGCGGGCCAAGAGCGCCTGGCAGTATCTGGTCAATTCCGGGATCGACGGGAAAATCCTGGATGCGGTGAGCTACGGCGAAGAACGGCCCCTCGCCTCCGGTCGTGACGAAGCATCTTTTGCCCGCAACCGTCGGGCTCATTTCGATCTGATCTACTAGCCGCGACCCGATGCCGCCATGCCGTGGGGGGGGCACTGAAAATGCGCGAAAATGATCGCTTGGGCGGACTGATCCGCGCCATGGCCCTGTTGCTGATGGTCCTGGCTTCCGGCTGCGTGACCACTCAGGAATCCGTCACCATGCAGCAGAACATGCTGGGTTTGCAGCAGCAGAATCAGGCCCTGGAAGAACGCCTCAAGGCGCTGGAGTGGCAGGTTCGAGGCGATGCCGGCGGCGCCGGCTCGGGACCGCGCAGCCTGGCCGATCTGGCGTCCACCATCGAAGGCTTGCAGGTGGAACTGGGATCGGTCAAGGGCAGGTTGGAGGAACAGGGGCGACAGATCGAGCAATTGAAGAATCAAATGGCCGCATCTGAACCGGCCGCTCAAGCCCCCGGTCCCAACATCCAGGTCGCGGCCCCCGGCGCCGCGGCCCCAGCCGCGGCGCCCGCCGCACCCAGCTCGGCGCCGGCGGCGGCAAGTCCCGCGGCCCCGGCACCCGCGCCCGCCGCGGCCCCGGTTCCATCACCGTCGCAAGATCCGGAAAAAGCCCAATACACCAAGGCGCTCAAGCTCCATCAGGAAAAGAACTTCGACGCCGCACGCAAGGAATTCATAGCTTTTGTGCAACAGTTCCCGAAATCCATCCTGGCGGACAATGCTCAGTTCTGGATCGGGGAAGCGCATTTCGAGCAGCAGCATTACAAGGAAGCGATAGCAGCCTACCAGCAGGTGGTTGACCATTACCCGAACGGCAACAAGGTGCCGACCGCGATCCTGCAGCAGGCCAATGCCTGGAGCAAGCTCGGCGACAAAACGGCGGCCCGGATCCTGTACCAGCGGGTGGTGGATCGCTATCCCAATGCGCTGGAAGCCGGCAGCGCGGCCGAAAAACTGAAGCAACTTCAGTGACACGGTGGCCGGCGGTCGGATTCCATACATACCCAACCATCTCGCGGGATGGTTGACAACCGGCCGCATGTCTTGAACGGGTCCGGACAGTTCCGCTCGTGCTCAAGCTTCAGCTTCCAGCCCGTAAGAACCACTCCGCGCCGACGCTCGATCATTTGCCCTTGTCGAACCGGCAGGACAAATACACATCGCCGTCCATCTGGGTGGTGACCTTGTAGGGCAGGGTCATGAACAATTTCATCATCCGCTGATTCTCGGGCGCGGTGTAGGCGAATAGACCGGAAATCCCGTTTTCCCGGGCGGCTGCCGCCAGTTTGTTGATGAGTATTCGGCCCAGGCCCTTGCCCTGCCAGGCTTTGTCCACGGAAAAAGCCACTTCCGCCATGTTGTTGGATTCGTCCAGATAGTATTCGCCCACCCCGACCACCCGCTCGAAGCCCACTTCCCCCACCACCGCGATGATGGTCAGATTGCGCACGTAATCGCTGGTCGACATGGCTTCCACATCGCTGCGCGGAAAGCTGGTCTTGGGCCGGAAGAACCGCGACACCACATCGCGCCGGTCCAGGTTGTAAAAGTGTTCCTGGAGCGCGCGACCGTCCACCGGCTTGGTCGGGCGCAGGGTGACCGATTCGCCCTTGAGATCGATGGTTTCTTCCAGGCGGATCGGATAGACGCCGTGGATCGATTCGCTGAGTGAGTGTTCCGCTCCCAGGAGGCCCATCTTCCTGGCTTCATGGAACAGTTCCTCGCGAAATGCCGGGTGCGCCACGCTGATCAGGGCCAGAGCGCGCTCCTGGTAGCTTTTGCCGAACAGATTGACCGCCCCGTATTCGGTCACCACGTATTGGACGTCACCACGCGGCACCACCACCGCCGCGTCGCCAAGCTTCGGCACGATCCTGCCGCGGGTGCCGGCGGCGGCGGTGGAGGTCAGCATCATGATTGACTTGCCGCCTTCGGACATGGCCGCGCCGCGGATAAAATCGAGGGTCCCGGTAACCCCCGAGTAATAGTTGAAGGGCATGGCATCGGCCGCGATTTGCCCAGTGAGATCGATGGCCATGGCAACGTTCATGGCCACCATCTTGTTGTGCCGGCTGATGACCCGGGGATCGTTGACGTAGTCGGAAGGGTGCAGTTCGACCCCGGGGTTCTGGTTGACGAATTCGTACAAGGCGGTGCTGCCGATGGCGATGCTCGCCACCAGCTTGCCTTCGTTGAAGCCCTTCTTGCGGTTGGTGATCACCCCCATGGACACCAGGTGCATCATGTCGTCGGTGAGAAACTGGGAATGCACGCCCAGATCGTTTTTTTCGGCCAGGGCCAGGAGCGTCGCCTGGGGGGTGGTGCCGAGGCTGATCTGAATGGTGGAACCGTCTTCGATCAGGTTGGCGATGTGGCGGCCGACGGTATTGGCCTGGTCCGATTCCGGCAGCGGTTCGATGGTCAGGAGGTCCTCGTCGTGTTCCACGATCACATCCACGTCGTTGACGTGAATGAAGCCTTGGCCGTGGACCCGGGGCATCCGGGAATTGACCTGGGCGATCACCAGATCGGCGGAAAAGGCCGCCGCCAGGGTCACGTCCACCGATACCCCCAGGCTCATCCAGCCGAAATCATCGGGTGGGCTGACCTGAATGAGGGCCACGTGCAGCGGCAGTTTGCGGCTCTTGAACAGGCGCGGCACCTCGGAGAGATTGATCGGGGTGAAAAAGCGCAGGTTTTTCCGCAGCTCCGCGGAACTGGCCGAACCTAGATAAAAGGATCGGATATTGAGACTCTGGCTCCTGGTCTTGTCGGCGATCATGGTCAGCGGGACGCTTTCGAGCGACAGCAGGCGGACGATTTCCAGGTCGGTGAAATGCCCGGATGCCTCGGACAGGCCTCGTACCAGATGCTGCGGTTCGCCGCAGGAAGAACCCACGAACACCCGCTGACCGGATTTGATCAGGCTGATGGCTGCGGCGACGCCGCGTTGCTTGTCAACGTAATTGTCCGCCCAGTAACTGGTTACCGCCATGGTCTTGTCCTTTGGTTCGAGGTCTGATGCCGGGTCCGCGCCACGAGTCAAGGGCCGGGCAAGCACGACGGCCTGCCTCCGGGCGATGCCGGCACGAAAGGAAAAGATGGTGAAAAATTCATCTGTTCGCGTATAATACCGCGAATGTGGACATTCGGTTAGCTTTCGGTACGGGGCCCGGTGCTCGAGCGCCGCGCGGAAGGCCAGTGATGATCAGCTTAACACGAGGCGAAACAAAATGCTTTTTCTAGATCAGTTGCATAACGACACGCGGGTTCAGTTCTTACACGGATTTCTGCGGCACCCCCAGCAGGTGGGCTCGGTTGTGCCCAGTTCCCGCTTTCTGGAACGCCGCATCATCAAGATGGCCAAGGTGAGCCAGGCCCGGGTGGTGGTGGAACTAGGCCCCGGCACCGGCGGCACGACCCGGGCATTGCTCGATTCCATGCGCCCGGATGCACGGCTTCTCAGCATCGAAATCAGCGATCGGTTTGTGCGCGGGCTGGGGCGAATCAAGGATGAGCGGTTCACGCCGCGTCATGGCAACGCCTTGTTCTTAAGCGAATATCTGGATGAGTATGGGCTGCCGGCGCCGGACGTGGTGATTTCCGGGATTCCCTTTTCCACCATGAAGGCCGATCTGGGCGGGCAAATCATCACCAGTGTCTGGAACGAATTGGCCCCCGGCGGACTTTTCGTCGCCTACCAGTTCCGCGACCGGGTGTGCAGCTTGGGCACCCGCCTCCTGGGCGGCTGTGATGTCGGGGTGGAACTGCTCAATGTTCCGCCCATGCGGGTGTACCGCTGGCAAAAACCGGGCAACGGCAACGGCAACGGTAACGGTAATGGCAACGGTAATGGCAACGGCGGACCGATTCAGCCGCCGGTGTGAAGGGAGCCATGGCCATGAGCACAGGCGAACGACCTTTGACTCTGTTGAATCCCTATCGGCTGGGGGACCTCGAACTGAAGAATCGGGTGGTGCTGGCGCCCATGACCCGGTCGCGAGCCGGCGCCGAGCGCATGGCCAACTCCCTCATGGCGAAGTATTACACTCAGCGGGCCTCGGCCGGTCTGTTGATTACCGAGGCCATGGTGGTTTCCCGGCAGGGCATCGGCTGGCCCAATACCCCCGGCATATACAGTGATGAGCAGGGGCGGTCGTGGGTCCAGGTGGTGGATGCGGTTCACGCCGCCGGCGCGCCCATTTTCCTCCAGCTCTGGCATTGCGGTCGGGCGTCCCACAGCGATTTTCAGGATGGCGGCCGGCTCCCGGTAGCACCTTCGGCGGTGCGCCTGGAAGGCGACGGCATCCATACCCCGCTCGGCAAGAAGGACTACGAAACGCCCCGGGCGCTGACCACCGAGGAGATTCCCGGGATCATCGGGGATTATCGCGAGGCCGCCCGGCGGGCGCGAGTGGTCGGCTTCGACGGGGTGGAGGTGCATGGGGCCAACGGGTATCTGATCGACCAGTTTCTGCAGTCGAAAACCAACCGGCGAGGCGACCGCTACGGTGGCGGCATCGAAAACCGCTGCCGCTTTCTGGAAGAGGTCCTGGAGGCGGTGGCCGGGGTCTGGCCGGCCCGGCGGATCGGGGTGCGGCTTTCGCCCAACGGGGTGTTCAACGACATGGGCTCGGCCGATTACCGGGAAACTTTTCTCCATCTCGCCGGCCGCCTCGATCGTCTGGGCCTGGCCTATCTGCACGTGGTCGACGGCCTGGCGTTCGGCTTCCACGGGCTCGGGGCCCCCATGATCCTGAACGATTTCCGCCGGGTTTTCAGGGGACCGCTGATCGGTTGTTGCGGCTATGACAGGGACACGGCGGAAGCCGCTATTGCCGGCGGTCGGGCCGATCTGATCGCCTTCGGTCGCCCGTATCTCGGCAACCCCGATCTGGTGGAACGCTTCGCCCACGGCTGGCCGCTCAACCCGCTGCCCGATATGAAGCTCTGGTACGCCTTCGACGAAAAGGGCTACACGGATTTCCCCCGATATGCGGAACCGTGAACCCTCGTTCGCCGCCCGGCCGTCATTGCGATGATCGGCGCCGCCCGCGACGTTTTCCGGCATGGTTCAATTGAGGGTACCACCGGATCGTCATACCCTGACGCTGCTATCGATATCCCTCCGCCCTTCGCTATCGGTATCGGTATCGGTATCGGTATGCCATCCCGCATGCTGTTATACCTGTTTAGCTTGAGAAGTTACGTTTTGGATTCGCGCGGAGGCGCGGAGAGCGCGGAGAAAACCCCTGAAATCAACCTCCGCGTCTCTGCGTCTCCGCGCGGAAATGAAGCTTTTAAGCCTCCACGAGTATAACGGGAATGACGGTGGCAAATGTTACCCAACAAAAGGCATTTCTGAACCATTTCCGTTTTCCTTTTCGGCCCCGGCTGTGGTCCAAACGATGATCGTTGCCCGATGATCCATGAACCCCGGTTGCTCGGATTCCTGGAGTCAGCCGTCAATGCCGCAAGCACCAAGAGCAAACCAGGCCCAGGCCGGACTCAGGCGGAACGTTCTGGATTCCGGCTCTTGCACCGGTTGTTCCGCCTGTGTGGGACTGTGCCCGTACCAGGATTTCCATCGTGATGAAACGGTTGTGCTCCATGCCCGCGACCGCGATTTCGGCCGTTGCTATCGGTATTGTCCGCGCACGCCCACCGATTTCGAAGCGGTTCGGGAAAGCCTGTTCGCCGCCTCCGAATGGATCCCGGGAGTTGGCGCCTGCCGGGGACTCTATCTCACCCGGGCGACCGCTCCCGAGCCGTGCCGTAGCGCTCAGCACGGCGGTACCGTGAGCGCGCTGATGGCGCTCGCGCTCGATGAGGGGATCATCGACACGGCGGTGCTCACCGGTCGCGACGCCCAAATGGCGCCCGAAGCCGTGGCGGTGCGGGAGGGCGAAGCCGCGCTGGGCATCATTCCGGTGGAAAATTCCTCGACCGGCAGCGTGCACGACAACTACGATCTGCTGCTGGAATACGATGTGCGGATCGTGGGCGAAGTGACTCTGAGGATCGAACACAACCTGATCGGCCAGCCGGGAACACCACTCGCCGACCTCCGGCGCATTTATTTAAACGATATCGTCACCAGCTACTTGAAAACGCCCGAGTTTGGGAACCTATCGATAAGCCATTCCAAGACCAGTCTCGGGACCGAACTGGCCGATGATTTGCTGAACGTGAAAGGTTCAGCCTTGCACCTTTCGAAAGTGATCATGAATCTGGTCGGTAATGCGGCCGAGGCCATGCCGGCGGGCGGGACGATACGTATATGCACGCGGAACCGCTACCTGGACACGGCCACCGAACGCTTCGAGCGGATTCCCGAGGGTGAATATGTCTTGCTGCGCATCACTGATGAGGGCGTCGGTATCCCTGCCGAGGAACTCCCGCGGATTTTTGAACCGTTCTACAGCAAGAAAAAAATGGGGCGAAGCGGCTCGGGTCTTGGCATGACGGTAGTATGGAACACGATCAAGGACCATGGGGGCTTTGTGGATATTCAAAGCCAGGAAGGAGTGGGCACGCGGTTCGACGTTTTTCTACCGGCAACGCGGGAGGAGAACGATCGGACCCAGCACCGGGTGGTCCTCCAGGATTACACCGGTACGGAACGGCTGCTGGTGGTGGACGACATTCAGGAGCAGCGCGATATCGCGGTTCGGATGCTCGGCAAACTTGGCTATCAGGTTGCGCCCGCGGCGGGTGGCGAGGAGGCCGTGGCCTACCTGCAGGCGCACACGGTCGATCTGGTGGTGCTCGATATGGTCATGCCACCGGGGTTCGACGGTCTGGAAACCTATCGGCGCATTCTTGACTTCCACCCCGGTCAAAAGGCCATCATTGTCAGCGGCTATTCTCCGTCTGAGCGGGTCAAGGCGATGCAGCATCTGGGCGCCGGAGAATATATCCGCAAACCCTACACCCTGGAGAAAATCGGCCTGGCCGTTCGCCGTGAACTGGACCGCAAACCAGCTTGATGGCACCCGATGAATCAAGCGCTCTTGACCATCGCCATTGGCAACGACCGGTTTCCCGGTGGCGCGCCGGATGCCGCTGGTGCCGCAAGACCGTGAGCCGCGGCTTTGCGGTTACCGCCCGGCGGGTCCCGCGCCCGGCGGTGTTCCCTGCTGGTCCCAGCCGCGGAGCCGGTAGTAGTCTTGCAGCATCCGCTCCATTTCGGCTTCGGTGAGGGCGTGGCCCGAGGGCAGGGCTTCCCGGTGGAGCCTTTTCGGCAGGCGGTCTTGTTCGGGTTTCAGCCCTTCCCGGAGATTGAACCGGCGGGTCATGGTCGTTATCGCCGCGGCCTTCCGGCGCAACTCTTCTTTCGAAGACGGCAGCCCGGTCACCAGGCCCAGGACCTTCTCCAGTTCCTCCCAGGTATAGAGGTCCCGGTAAAAGCGGCAAAGAATTAGGGTATCGAAGATGGTCAGGCGGTCTTCGTAATCGAGCAGCATTTCCGCCTTCCCTTCGATGGCATCCGCCGGGATGAGTCCGGCCAGTTCGGGCTTGTAAAAGGTGGTGCGCAGGTGGCAGGCGCCCCGATCGGAGGTTCCGTAGGCGAGACCCATGCCCTTCAGTACCCGCGGATCGTAACCGGCGGGTTCCATGCCCTTCACATGAATGGCCAGGTCTTCCAGTTGCCAGGTTGCCGCCGCGTGGGCGATGCCTTCCGCGAGCACGTCGCCGATTCCTTCCCGCCGGGCGATCCGTTCGAGCAGCAGGGCGATTTTATCGACCTCGCCATAATCGATGTCATAATCCAGGCGACCGCGGCGCACGGCTTCGATGGTGAAGGCGCAGAGATTGCCGGCGGTGATGGTGTCCATCCCCATCCGATCG
>Ga0100377_1004630_pt1 | contig 10542 bp, 9 predicted proteins | sample CryGeymeta201501_FD_83664 | JGI IMG/M metagenome (GOLD analysis project Ga0100377, IMG submission 83664) | Groundwater microbial communities from Crystal Geyser aquifers in Utah, USA - Crystal Geyser metaG 2015-01 | ecosystem: Environmental > Aquatic > Deep subsurface > Groundwater | place: USA... | reverse complement strand
TTCTCCTCGATGAATTTTTCCAGATGCAGCAACGATTTCTGCCCCATGCCCACAAAGGCAAGAAACTCCCGGGCCTCAATCCGCGCCATGTCGATGCCGAACCCTTGATTCAACTTGGCAAGATGGCGCTGGTTGAAGGCCTCCAGCAGAGCCATCACATAGGCCTGCTGGTATTCCGAAGCACGGCGGCCATCAGCCATAAGGGCTGCGACGGCCGGCTCCTCCAGAAAGCAGAGAAAGGTCTCGGCGTCGGGAAAGCCCCGGGGCACCCAAATCAGATTGATATAGCGGCCGCGGAAGGGGGTGTAGAACTCGATACCGATGCGGATGTCAATCTCCATGATGCGGGCCGCTTCGGCCAGTTCAGCGGCAAAGCGCGGTTCGATATAGTTGTAGTGCACCACGCGCAACCGCCGGATGCCTTTGATCCAGGCATCCATGATCAGGTGGGTGGAGGATTTTCGGCCTTTGGTGCTGATGTCGTGGACATGGTCGTCGAACGAGATCTGGTTCCACTCCTCGGGCATCTCCAGCAGGTGATACTTGTGCAGTTGCTTGCGTATCCGTCGAGGCTTGCCCGAAGCGGTAATGCGGAAATCATGGACCAGTTCCAGTTGGCGCAGCGGGTTGTGGCGCGCCCGCACCACCTCCTTCATGATCTGCATCAGGACCCGGGCGGTATTCTTAGGCAAGGGGCCTTCGGCGGTATCCAGCACTTCGGCGCGCAGCGAGCGCAAGGCGTCCAGGCGATCGTCCATGCCGCCGATTTCCAGGGAGCTGAGCAGATGGACCATGGCATAGGCGATGCGCAGGCTGCGCGATTCAGCCATCTCCTTGATGCCGTGAGGATGAAAATAGCGATAGTACCGTCTTCTGAAGAAGTCCAGATCCCGATTCCCGGTACCCACGGCGTTGATGATCCGGATCAAGTCATGGTCGCGCCGGTCGAAGAAGAACCGGGGAATCCGCCGGGCGACATCGGCGGTCTTAAGTGAAGGGGGGTGTGCCTTTACCACGAAAGCGTCCAAATATGGAGGACTGGTGGTCATGTGCGCTCGAAGTGGTTCGCTATCACAAAGTTGTTCCTTCGTTTTATCCTTATTTATACCTAAATTGATCGATTTTCGAATTTGCTGCAGATGCAAGGCGTCCGGAAGCGAAGGCGTACAATTCGTACGTCGAGCTTTCGGCAACGTAGCAGATGCGGTGAAATCGGAAATCCCAAAGGGTTTTCAATTTGGCAAATAATTCAACTGCATGCCTTTTATGGTATATCCGATGAGTGGGCAATTGGAATGGTCAACTCCGTTCCAACACAAGGATATTCAAACACAATTCTTTTTTGCCAAATTGAAAACGATCAGTTTGGGTTATATCAACATGTTTGGTATTTCTAATAAATCCGAAATGTAAAATCAACCGCGATTCTCAAACGCGAGCAATTACCGCAGGCAGCCGGGCGGGCCGCTTTTTGACTCATCCTGGGCTAGCGCACTGCCTTGGGCAAAACCAATCGCAGGTTTTGGGTTGCATATGGACGTTGCAAAATGCGTCCGCTCTGTTAAAATTCTTTTTAATGGACGGGACATCACTCAAGCGCCCCCCACGAGCGGGCGAGGATGGGCATCCGCCGAGACTTTCAAGATCATCCGCCGTCTTCACCGCCAGGGCGTCACCATACTTCTCGTGGAACAAAACGCCAGGAAGGCCCTCGCCGTGGCCGACAGGGGCTATGTCCTGGAAACCGGAGAAATCCTTTTAAGCGGCCCGAGCCGGGAACTGGCTTCGGATCCCATGGTGAAAAAGGCCTATCTTGGCGCATGATAAAATCGGTGTTAAGGTTATTTAAACAGCTTGACTGCGGAGGAACCGACCATGAGTACTTCACCCAGAGAAATGTTGCTTCAAACGCTTCAGATCGGCTCGGGCCGCCCCCGGCCCGTGAAAGCCCCTGTGGGAAACCGGCTGCATTGCAAGGGGTGGCAACAGGAGGCGGCTCTCAGGATGCTTTGCAACAACCTGGATCCGGAATGCGGCGAGAAGCCCATGGAGCTCATCGTTTACGGAGGCACCGGAAAGGCGGCCCGGAACTGGCCCTGCTTCGACGCCATCGTCTTGTCCCTTTTAGATCTCGAAAACAATGAAACGCTGCTGGTTCAATCCGGAAAACCGGTCGGAATCCTGAAAACCCACACGCATGCTCCAAGGGTCCTCATCGCCAATGCCAACATCGTCCCCCGGTGGGCCACCTGGGAATCCTTCCACGAGCTGGATCGCAAGGGACTCATCATGTACGGCCAGATGACTGCCGGGTCATGGATTTATATCGGTACGCAGGGGATTCTTCAGGGGACCTATGAAACCTTTGCCGCCCTGAGTGAGAAGCATTTTTCAGGATCCCTTTCCGGTCACACGGTGGTCACCGCGGGTCTGGGCGGCATGGGCGGCGCCCAGCCTCTGGCCGTTACGTTGAACGGCGGCGTTGTTCTTTGTGCGGAAGTGGATCGCCAACGCATTCAGAGACGTCTTAACACACGGTATCTGGACACCATGACCGAAAACATCGATGAAGCCGTTGCCATGTCCAGAAAAGCCGCACAGGAAAAAAAGCCTCTTTCCATCGGGGTGCTGGGGAATGCCGCCGAGGTACTACCCGCCCTGATCCGAAAGGGATTCATCCCCGATGTGGTCACGGACCAGACCAGCGCCCACGACGAACTCAACGGGTATGTTCCTGCGGGCATCCCTTATGAAGACGCCCTCCGGTTGCGGAAACAAGATCCGAAGCGTTACATGGATATCGCTTTCGACTCCATGGCCATACACTGTCGCGCGATTCTCGAGATGAAAAAACAGGGGGCGGTGGCCTTTGATTACGGAAACAACCTGCGCGCCCAGGCCATGAAGCGCGGGGTGAACGATGCCATGAGTTATCCCGGTTTCGTGCCCGCCTACATCCGTGATCTCTTCTGTTACGGGGAAGGACCGTTTCGCTGGGCCGCCTTATCCGGAAACCCCAAGGACATCGAGGTCACTGACGAAGCCCTGATCCGGGCTTTTCCCGAAAAAAAGCGGATGGTGCGCTGGCTCGAATTAGCCGCCAAAAGGGTTTCCCATATGGGGCTCCCGGCCCGCATCTGCTGGCTTGGTTACGGAGAACGGGACAAGGCGGGAAAACTTTTCAACGATTTGGTGGCTTCCGGAAAAGTTTCCGCACCCCTGGTGATCGGCCGGGATCATCTGGATTGCGGTTCCGTGGCCTCTCCCTACCGGGAGACGGAAGGGATGAAAGACGGCTCCGACGCGGTGGCGGACTGGGCCCTGCTCAACTGCATGGTCAATGTGGCCTCCGGTGCAAGCTGGGTTTCCTTCCATGACGGAGGGGGTGTCGGCATCGGCTACGCCCTCCACGCCGGTCAAGTGACCGTGGTGGACGGTACACCGGAAGCGGAACTGAGGGCAACCACGGTATTGAGAAATGATCCGGCCACGGGCATCTGTCGTCATGCGGATGCCGGATATGCCCTTGCCCGAGAGGTGGCCCGATCCCGGGGAGTCAAGATTCCGATGCCATCAGATTGACCTTTTGAAAAGAAAGGGGCTTGGATGCCGAAACCATTGATCGAATGTGTCCCCAATTTCAGCGAGGGTCGTGATGCCGCTATCATCGAGGCGATCATGGCGCCGTTTCGCAAAAAGAACGGTTGTACGATTCTGGATTACCGCGCCGATCCCGATCACAACCGTCTGGTGGTAAGCTTGGCAGGTAGGCCCGAACCGCTTCAGGATGCTCTTCTTGAGGCTTCCGAGGTAGCGATCGAAAAGATCGATTTAGAACGCCACCGAGGTAGACATCCCCGTATCGGAGCCGTCGATGTGATTCCTTTCACGCCTATTCGAAATACAACCATGGAAGACTGCATCAAAATCGCTCACCATTTTGGCCGCCGCTTCTATGAAGCAACCCGAGTCCCGGTCTATTTCTATGAAGAGGCTGCCTTGCGCCCCGAACGACGTCGGCTGGAAGTCATCCGCAGGGGGGAGTATGAAACCCTGAAGACAGAGGTGTCCCGGCCGGAACGACACCCGGACATCGGAAAACCCGAACTCCATCCGAGCGCCGGTGCCACCGTCATCGGAGCCCGAAAATTCCTTATCGCCTTCAACGTCAACTTGGGAACCAAAGACCTGGAGGTGGCCCGACGTATTGCGCAGACGGTTCGGGCTTCAAGCGGAGGGTTGTGCCATGTCAAAGGAATCGGCCTGGCTCTTGAAGATCGGGGGCTTACCCAGGTGAGCATCAATATCGTCGATTATGAAAAGAACGCCCTTTACCGCGTCGTGGAACTGATCCGGATGGAGGCCAGGCGGTGGGGAGTCGCCATTGTCGAGACCGAGGTGTATGGCATGGTCCCTGCTGCGGCGCTTCTGGACAGCCTTTCTTACTATATGCAGATGGCCGGATTTCAAAGTAGGCAAGTCATCGAACTGGCGCTTTTAGACCTCAAAGAGGATTCGGATCGGTCATGAAAATCATGGAAACATCCATCGGCGAATTCGTGCAAAAGCTTGCCGGCGCTTCGGCAACACCTGGAGGTGGGAGTGTCGCCGCATTGGCAGGAGCTTTGGGTGCAGCCCTTTGCGCCATGGTCGGCCGGCTGACAGCGGGACGTCCCAAGTTTCGGGATGTCACACCTGAAATGAACAGGATGCTCGAAACCGCAGACCGCTTGTCCCTGAAACTGCTCGAGCTGGCGGATAAAGACATCGACGCCTATAACCGGGTCATGACGGCCTTTAAAATGCCCAAAGAGAGTGATAAACAAAGCACCTTGCGCCGGGAAGCGATTCAGAATGCCTTCAAGCAGGCTTCCCGGGTCCCCATGCAGACGTTACAAACGCTGGAGGAACTGGTCGGCCTCGTGGAAAAATCGCTCTTTGCGGGAAACCCCAATTGTTTCACCGATGCCGCAGTTGCCGCCGAGCTGGTGCGGGCCGCGGCACGGAGTGCCGCATACAATGTTCGGATCAACCTTCCCGAAATTGATGATAAGGAATTTGTACAACAGATCCAGGCCGAACTTGCCCAAAGGCTTCCAAGAATCTTTTCCGTTTTTCAAAACCTCGAAAAAACCATTGACGGTCGCCTAGGATAATATGCCTGAAACTCTGAGTATATGGACGAACATTCAAGTGGCGACCATGACACCGGGAAGCCCTTACGGAGCCATAGAAAACAGCGCCCTCGCAGTTTCAGGGTCCAGGATCGCATGGGTTGGAAAAGCAAAAGAGCTTCCGGACCCTTTTAAAAATCGTGCAGATCGGGTGTATGATGGAAAGGGAGCGTGGGTTACGCCCGGCCTGGTGGACTGTCATACGCATCTGGTATATGCGGGGAACCGAGCCCGGGAGTTTGAACTCCGGCTCCAGGGTGTTTCTTATGAAGAGATCTCCCGCCGCGGAGGCGGGATCCTTTCAACCGTTTTTGCCACAAGAGGCGCCGACGAACAGGAACTGTTTCGTCAGAGCACTCCCCGCTTGGAATCCATGCTGGCACAAGGAGTGACCACCGTGGAAATCAAATCTGGGTATGGTCTCGATGTGGATACCGAACTGAAGATGCTGCGCGTGGCCCGCCTTTTGGGAAAAACGTACCCTGTAACGGTCGTCCCCACTTTCCTGGGCGCCCATGCACTCCCCCCCGAATTCCGGGGCGACACCGATGCTTACATCGACTTCGTTTGCCGGAATGTGCTTCCGGAAGTGGCCGGACAGGGCCTGGCCGTCGCCGCGGATGCGTTTTGCGATACCATCGGGTTTACCCGGGAACAGACGGAAAAAGTGTTTCGGACGGCAAGGGAACACGGTCTCATGATCCGCCTTCATGCGGAGCAATTTTCAAACCAGGGCGCAGCCGAGCTGGCTGCCAAATTCAAAGCCCTTTCCGCGGATCATCTGGAACACCTTTCGGAAGAAGGTGCTATGGCCATAGCCAAAAGCAAGACCGTAGCGGTTTTACTACCCGGGGCTTTCTACTTCATTCGTGAAAAGCGGCTTCCGCCGGTGGACCTGCTTCGTCGGCATGCCGTTCCCATGGCCGTCTCCACGGACTGCAACCCCGGCACCAGCCCCACCACGTCCTTGCTGCTCATGCTCAACATGGCCTGCACCCTCTTCGGGTTGACCCCGGAAGAAGCCCTTGCGGGAGCGACCATCCATGCCGCCAAGGCGTTGGGGTTGGAAAAACACGTGGGAACTCTGGAAGTCGGAAAGGATGCCGATTTTGTATTGTGGGACATCACCTCCCCTGTGGAACTCGCTTATGCTTTCGGCGTCAATCCCTGTCAAAGAATCATCCGGCATGGAGAACCATTGGATCATAGGGATTTTGCCCCTTTGCCCGATGCCCATTAATATCTCTTCTTACAGATAAAATATTTCAACCGGAGGTAGAGCATGAAAGAAAACAAAGCCTTGGAAATTTTAAAAAATGCGATTCTTTTGGAAAGGCGGGGAAAAGCCTTTTATGAGAAAGTGGCCAAGCAAGCCGCCGATAAACCCACAAAAGCCTTTTTTCAGATGATGGCCGACGAAGAAAAAACCCATATCGAAATCTTGTCCGAGCAATTCAAGGCTTACCAGAGCCTGGAGAAATTCGGCTCCGGTTGCTTTGCCGGGAAATCAAAAGACAGGGTCGCCTCTGCGGTCTTTTCCCCGGAGCTTGCCAGAAAGATCGACGCCGCATCCTTTGAGGCTGCAGCAGTATCCGCGGCCATGTCCATGGAGGAAAAGTCCATCCGCCTCTACAGCGACCGGGCGAAAAAAGCCAAAGACAAAAACGAAAAGGCTGTGTACCGGTGGCTGGCTGAGTGGGAAACATCCCATCTCGAGATGCTTTCAAAGATCGAACAGGATCTCAGGGAAAGCATCTGGCACGATAATGCCTTCTGGCCTTTTTAGGGTGCCGTTGTTTGGGTGATTCATGTAGATGAGGAATAGTCCGCTTGACGCCTGAAATCACGATCATGGTGCTGGTGGCGGCGCTTCTGCATGCCATGTGGAATGCACTCGTGAAGAAGGCGTCTGACCGGTTGCTCGTTCTTTCCTCGGTGGCTCTGGGTCAGTTTATCGTCGGTGTGGTACTCATTCCTTTTGTGAGGCCGCCAAATCCTAACCTCCGGCCTCTGAACAAGGATCTCCTCGATCTCCCTCGGATAAACATTTTCACCGCCGGTGATGATCATATCATTCAGTCGATCCACGATATAGAGGTATCCATCCTCATCCATGGTCCCGATATCGCCGCTTCTGAACCATTCACCCCGGAAAGAGGCTTGTGTTTCTTGCGGCTTGTTGTGATATCCCTTCATGATGTTGCGGCCACGGATGCAGATCTCCCCTTCTTCCCCCACTTCCCGGATATTCCCTTCCAGGTCCCTGATCATTATCTCCGTGGTTCCGGTAACCGTCCCGACAGATCCGACCACGTGACGGTGGCAGTGGTTGTATGTGACCATGGATGCGCTTTCCGTCATCCCGTAGGCCTCGTGAATCTGCAGACCCGTCCGCTCCCTCCACTGACGGACCGTTTCAGCCGCCATGCTTGCGGCAGCCGAGAAGCAATATCGGACCGAACCCAGCTTCTCCCTGAGGCTTTCAAGGCCCAGGAGACGAATGTATATGGTGGGGACGGCAAAAAGCTTGGTCACCCTCCCGGAGGAAAGGATATGCAGGACCTTCTCCATATCAAAAGACGGGATCAATTCGATGCACCCGCCGCTTAGGATGGTGGCATTCATGATGTGCATCTGCCCGAATACGTGGTTGAAGGGAAGAAAGCACAAGGCGCGATCCTTTTCCGTGGATCGCTCATTGAACACCACGCACTGAAGGGCGGAAAGGATATTCTCATGGGTAAGCATGACGCCCTTGGGTCTACCGGTGGTCCCGCCGGTGGAGAGGATGGCGGCGGTGTCGGCTCTATCCCGCTCCACGGTCCTGAAGGAGGAAGATCCCATTTCCGTAAGCCGGTCCATATTCAGTCCGGCGCCTCCGCCCAGGATCATCTTCGGTATCTCCGATTCCATCGGGCTGTGGACCTCATCCCACCTCTTGCCCGGGACAAACAAGGCTTTAGGCGTGGTGGCCTTGACCATCATCGAAAACTCGTCTCGCGTCAGGGTGCTCGAAAGGGTTACCGCCACCGCCCCTGCTTTCAGGGTACCGAAATAGAATGCCACCCATGCCTCTGAGTTGGGAGCGCAGAGCCCCACCTTGTCGCCGGGCTGAATGCCCAGTTTCAGGAGGGCTGTTGCGATGCGGTTCGCCCGATCGTTTAATTGGGCATATGAAGTGACGGTTACACCCTCACTGATCGCAGGTCGATCCGGGAAAAAAAGTGCAGAACGCTCCAAATTTCTCGCGATGTTCATCTGAAACCCTTCTTATGTGCCCAACCGGCAACGCTCAATTTTTCTCAAATCATTCGAATTTCACCTCCATACCTGAACAAATGCTGCCCCTCGTCCCACCTGTGTGACGACTCAAAGAGGGCGTCGAGTCTCTTTACCGAAAAGGACATCCAAAAAGGCTCCCTTGTATGATGCAAGGGCTTTGTTCTTTCTCATGGCGACGCAGAGATGGTCGGGCTTGAAATAGTGATCCAGAGAAATGAGTGTGAGCTTTCTCATTTTTAGTGCGGGCAACTCCTTTACAACATTGGCAAAGGTGATTCCCAAACCCATTTCAACGTAGATTGAGCTCAACTCGATATTTGACGACTCCATGACCACGCGATGATCAAAGCCAAGCTTTCGGAACTGCTCTTCAATTAGTGCGCGACTGGAATTCTTGCCGCTTTTCGGCTGCAAAATGAGAGGATATTTTGCAAGTTGCTTCCATGTCACACGCTTCAAGTCAGCCAGAGGGTGGCCCTGCGGCACCAGTAAAACCGTTTCGACTCTCACCCATCGGATGGTTGCAAGGTCTTTCGGCACAACGGATTCCAATGCCAGGCCGAAGTCCACTTCTCCACTTCTCACGAGCTCAACCACCCTTTCCTGGGGGCGGTCCAGCAGAGTGAGCTCGACTTCGGGAAATCGTTCCATGTAGTCCCTCAGCTTGTCGGGAATGAGGTGATAGAGAGTGGTAAAAGGCGCGGATATCTTCAGAGGCCCTTTTCGGACACCACTTAACTTACTCAGGTCCACTTTAAGATTCTCATAACTCTCAAGAACCGATTCGGCAAATCCGAAGAACCTTTCACCGGAAGGCGTGAGCTTGATTTTCCGTTTTCCAATTCTTTCAAAGAGCGGACTGCCAAGTTCATTCTCCAGAGCCTTGATTTGCTGGCTGAGGGCGGATTGAGTCCGCAGCGTAGCCTCCCCGGCCTTCGTGAAGCTCCCCAGCCTTGCCGCATAATAGAAACCAACAATCTGTTGCCATTCCATAGACATAAGTCCTGCTAATAAAATCTATAAAAACAATTCATTTGACTTATTTATTACTTATAGCAGAATCTCAAAGCGAGGAAAATAGGGAAGATGGAACTTTCATCAAAGGAGGTGTATTGTGAAAGATACGCTGCAGGCCGGTCTGACCTTCGAATTCAGCTTCAAAGTTACTGAAAACAAGACGGTACCTTATCTTTACCCGGAATCACCGGAATTCCAGGTCATGCCGAAGGTACTCGCGACAGGCTTTATGGTGGGGCTCTTCGAATGGGCGTGCATCAGGGCCGTGAATCCTCATATCGATTGGCCGAGGGAACAGACTGTCGGAATCGATGTCAAACTGAGTCATATAGCCGCAACGCCGCCGGGACTGACAGTTACGGTCAAAGGCAAGCTCGAAAAAGTCGAGGGACGCAAGCTCTCTTTTTCACTCGCTGCAGACGACGGCTTGGAGAAAATCTCGGAAGGAACTCACGAAAGATTCGTTATCGACGCCGCCAAATTCAATGGCAAGACGGCAACCAAAGCCTCGCGCGCCCTTGAATCACCCGGCGGACGGTCATAGCCCCGGCGAATTTCTGCCGGTCTGGATCTCAGCCAACGGCCGAGCGTTCTTTTGACACCCGATGCCGCTCCAATGATCCCCCCGTTTCTGAATTTATGTCTCAAAAGTTGGATTGAATTACGCTACATGACAGGATGAGGCGCGGGTGGGGAATGGGGGGATCATCATATTTATGAATGGAATTTTGATAAACCGGATCGCCGCAGAATCTTTCCATACACAACTATTGACCAAAACTCCTTTTTGGCGCATGAAAAGACCGGTCTTGCCCTTCGGGATATTTTCGGTTTCCCAAGTTTGATATCTTGCCATTTAGAGTAATTTAATCCAACTTTTAGGGCATGTATTTGGAATCGGATTATCTTCATATTTTTTTCTTGTTATTTTGGGCAGGCTTTGCTAAATGTAAAATATTAAACGACCCTTATTATATAAAGAATGTGAGCCCATGCAATCCACCACTCGATACAACAGCCATTTTCTAATGAAAATATGTAATTTAGTAATATAAACATAGGTAATGAA
>Ga0100377_1004624_pt1 | contig 10550 bp, 10 predicted proteins | sample CryGeymeta201501_FD_83664 | JGI IMG/M metagenome (GOLD analysis project Ga0100377, IMG submission 83664) | Groundwater microbial communities from Crystal Geyser aquifers in Utah, USA - Crystal Geyser metaG 2015-01 | ecosystem: Environmental > Aquatic > Deep subsurface > Groundwater | place: USA... | reverse complement strand
TAAAAAAGACCCTCGATGTCAAAGATGTAAAGGTAATCAAGGCCACAAAAATTGGTGATGGTTGGGAGACCGAGGCAGAAGTATATGAGGAGAGCTCATTCATAAAATCTTTGGGCCTTCCTACGAGGGTACAAGATAGAAATATTTATGCGGTTAAACTTAACGACAGTTTAGAAGTTGAGTCCTACGGGCGGTGTGCTAAAGTTAGTTGAAATTTAAAGAGTCCTACGAGCGAAAAGGACAGCTCAGTCCAAGAGAGTAATCTTGTTTTAAGGCAGTTATGAATATAAAGGAAGTCAAAGAAGACCTTATCTATTTGTATTGTATTACTGATAAGGCGCCAAAACTAAAAGAAATAGAGAATTCAGCGGATAAACCTTATTTTATTTTTTACCAAGATTTATATGCGATTGTCAATAAGGTTAAGGAGTCCGAATTTGCTGAAGAGAATTTAAAGAGGAATTTAGCTGATCTTGAATGGATTAAAGTAAAGGCAAGCATCCATGAAAAGGTAATTGAAGGGATAATGAAAAACAGCTGTGTAATTCCCTTTAAGTTTGCTGCCATATTTAATTCCGAGGATAATCTAAAAACTATGCTTAGCCGACATTTAGAAGAATTTAAAGATATATTAGAACAATTGGAAGATAAAGAAGAGTGGGGGGTTAAAATTTATTGTGATTTAGAGAAGTTAAAAGAAGTTATTATACAGGAGGACGGAGAAATCCTAAATATAGATAAAGAAATCAATTCTTCTTCACCCGGTAAGGCCTATCTTCTAAAGAAGAGAAAGGAAGAGTTACTGAATATAGCCGTAAATAAAAAGCTCAATGAATATGGTCAGGTGAGCTTTGATAGATTAAGGGAGAGCTCTCAAGAAGCACGCATCAATAAACTATTGCCCAAAGAAGTAACTGAAAGAAAAGATGAGATGATTTTGAATTCCGTCTTCTTAGTAGAACAAGACAAAGTAGCAGTTTTTCTGAATACAATAGAGGAATTTAAAACAAGATGCGCTGACAAAGGGCTTTTCTTTGATTGCACCGGCCCCTGGCCGCCGTATAATTTCTGTTAATTCGCAGCGGTTCGCTATAACTTACGTCGCTTGCGCTCCGTAAGTTATCTGCTCATAAAAAAGATACATAATGGATAGACAAATTAAAACCCTACAGGATAAAAATAGTTATTTAGATCTTCAAAAGGAAAAGAGGATTACTCTCTTAGAAGTCCTGGATAGAGCTTTAGATAAAGGCGTAGTTATCTCAGGAGATATAGTTATTTCGGTGGCTGATGTGGACCTTATCTATTTAGGATTAAAGGTCTTACTTAGTTCAGTAGAAACGATGGAGCGTCTAAGAGGATCCCCTTTCTCTGGCGCAACTGAGGAGCCAACTTAAGAGAATGGTAATCTACACTTATGGCGTAATAGATTCTAAAGATACAATAGATGAGACTATTTTTGGGTTAGAAGGAGCGGGTGTCTATAATGTTTCCTATCGCGATATAGGGGTGGCGGTAAGTGAACTTGGGGAAAAGATGCAAGAGATAACCGACACAAATGTTTTAAAACATGAAGAGGTCATTGAAACGCTAATGACGAAATTTACGGTTTTACCCATTAGATTCTCAACCATTTTTAATACCAAAGAGGAACTACTCTTAATAGTAGAGTTCTATTACCAAGATTTTAAAGATAACTTAGATAGGCTTCGTAATAAAGTAGAGTTCGGGATAAAGGTAATGTGGCCGGCGAAAATAATAAAACAGCGCATAGCCGAGGTCTATAATAAGAGAAAATTTACTGTATCGATAATGGCTGATTCGCCGGGAAAAACTTTTGTAAAAGAAAAATTTGAAAAACATATAATAGAAAAAGAGTTCGAAGAAGAGGCAGTTAGATGTATTGCGGTGGTTGATGATTATTTTAACAAAATCGCATCTGAGAGAAAAATTAAGAAACTACAAACGGAAAATTTACTTTTAAATGCTGCTTATTTGGTGGGAAAAGATAAACAAGATGACTTTAAGAAAGCATTTGAACAATTAAAAAGTACACCGAGCGACCTTAAGTTTTTATTTAGCGGACCTTGGCCTTGTTATAATTTTATCACCTTGACTAAAAAACCTTCCTCAGCCGATTATTTTAACGCTGAGCATATGTTAAATAGGTTACTTGCACAACAAGGCTTGCCAGAGAGGGTTCAGCATGACCATGAACCCCGTTATCTAACGGGGATGAATGGAGGTTTCTAACGGGGTGAATAGAATAATCGAGACAGATTCACAAGAGGCATTTGTTCAGGAGATGGAAAAAATTCAAGATACCTTACCTTCCAGAATAGATGCTAATCCTAAAAATGTTGAAAAAGGCTTGGCAAAGTTAGTGCTTACACTTGTTGAGTTGATCAGGAAACTATTAGAAAAACAGGCAATGAGAAGGATAGAAGGAGGTTCTCTTAGCGATGAGGAGGTAGAACGAATTGGTGAAACCCTTTTGAAATTAGAAAATAAGATGCAAGAACTAAAAGAGATTTTCGCTCTTAAAGATGAAGAGTTAAATCTCAAATTAGGTCCTTTAGGAGATCTGATGTAAGGAGTTAGGATAGCTGAAAAAGGGAGGTTGAACAATGGCTGAACAAATGACGCATGCAATTCAAGCTACCAATCTTGCGGATATCTTGGAGAGGGTTTTGGATAAGGGAATTGTGATTGCCGGAGATATAAAGATTCAGCTTGCTGATGTTGACCTTCTCAATATCAAGATAAGGCTTCTGGTTGCCTCTGTGGATAAAGCCATGGAGATGGGCATAAACTGGTGGCAACAGGACTCTTATTTATCTACAAAGGTAAAAGAATCTGAGACGGAAAAAGAGAATATAGCGCTTAAAAAAAGGATAGAGCGATTAGAAGCCAAGATAAAATAGAAGAAACCGGCATATGAGAACTCTTATCTATGTTCCTATTATCCATACCAGTGTTGACCTCGGGTCTTTAGCGAAAGATGTAACTAAAAGAGGCATTGCGGATTTAGGAGAAGATGTTTGGAAAGGGCACATTAGGACAGTTGAGAGTTTCTGGGATGTTATAATAGATCATTTTGCTTCTGTAGATGTGTCCGGAATGAAAATATATCAAGATGGAATGGTAGCCGAAGGAGAAATAGGAGAAAAAATAGTTGAGGAAAGTCTAAATTTAGGTAGCAGAAACTATCAATTAGTTTCAAAGCTTCTTAAAAGAGGGGCAATTTTAGTTAAGACAGAAGACTTTAATCTGGTCAAGATTGAGCGGGATAGGTTACTTAAAATCACGCAGGCTAAGACGGTAGCGGAGAAATTATTAGGTTTTACAAGATATAAGTTAACCAAGAATATGCTTTTAAACAAAAGAGATGAATATATTGCCCAAAGAATAGATGAGACCCTGCATGAGGACCAAACAGGAATACTTTTTATTGGCGCCTATCACAATATTAAGCGTAAACTCCCTGGTGATATTCAAATTAAGGAGATAAAAGACACACAAAAAGTAAAGGAATACCAGCAGTTGCTTCCGTTTTGCCATAAAAATAAAAAACGGTTTGAGGAATTAGGTAGATATTTAATTTCTCAAGTTAACCCATCTTCCGCTTCACTAACCGATCTCCCGAACCATTCTTCAAACCACCTGTAAAGGGTAGGCAATACTATTAATGTGAGAAGCGTAGATGTTATAATCCCGCCCACAACCACCGTTGCAAGAGGCTTCTGTATCTCCGACCCCGGTCCTGTGGCAAAGAGCATGGGGACAAGGCCGAGAATGGCGACGAGGGCGGTCATCAGCACAGGTCGGAGCCTCTTTTCGCACCCTGTTACTACGGCTTCCTCCAACGGCATTCCATCTTCTCTAAGTGTATTGATGTAAGAAATCAGGACGACCCCGTTAAGAACCGCCACGCCAAAAAGGGCAATAAAGCCTACTGATGCAGGGACGCTCAAATACTGGTCTGAAATCCACAGGCCGAATATTCCCCCGATCAGGGCAAAGGGGAGGTTGAGGATTATTAAACCTGCATATCTCATGGAGTTAAAGGTCGAGAATAGGAGGAAAAAGATAAGGGCGATGGTCAAGGGAACTACGATAGAAAGCTTTTTTGCGGCCCTCTGCTGGTTCTCGAAAGCTCCGCCCCATGTTACATAGTAACCAGATGGGAGCTTTACCTTCTCAGCCAGCAGTTTTTGAGCCTCCGCAACGAAACCTCCGATGTCCCTTCCTTCCACATTGCACTCGATAACAATCCTTCGTTTAGAGTTTTCCCTGCTCACCTGGACAGGACCTTCGGAGATGGATACCTTCGCGAGTGATGACAGAGGGATATTGGCGCCGTTTGCCGCCTTGACAAAAATCTTTTCGATAGCCTCTATGTTGTTCCTTTTTTCCTCAGGAAACCTCAGAAGCACGGCAAATCTCTTGTCCCCTTCGAAGACCTCTGTGGCCGCCTTTCCTCCTATGGCCGTCTCTATGATCTCCTGGATATCGGCCACATTTATTCCGTATCTGGCTATCTTCCTCCTGTCAATATCCACAGTGAGATAAGGCTGCCCGGCCGTCTGCTCCACCCTCAAGTCCTCTACCCCTTTAACGCCTGAAACGGTTCTTGCAATCTCTTCCGCCTTTTCCTTCAGGGTATCCATGTCGTCGCCAAAGAGTTTTACGGCAATCTGGGACTTGACTCCTGAGATGAGTTCGTCAACCCTCATGGCAATGGGCTGAGTAATATTCAGGCCTATCCCAGGTATCTTCTCAAACTCTTCTCTTATCCTGTCCTTGACATCATCCATGGTCTTTGCATCTTTCCACTCATCCTTGGGCTTCAGGATGACAAACATGTCGCTGAGGTTTGGACCCATCGGGTCAGTGGCTATCTCCGGCGATCCTATCCTTGATACAATGGTTTTTACTTCCTGTACCTCCATCAGAGCCTGCTGTGCCTTCTTTTCCACTTCCACCGACTCTGTAAGGGATATGCTCGGCAGCCTTATTACCTGAGGCAGGATTGTCCCTTCGTTAAGGGTCGGAACAAACTCCGTACCGAGGAAAGGGAAGAGGGCAAGGCTCGCTGCAAGCAGCATGACCGCAATGGCTGTGACAAACATAGGGTGTCTCATGGCGGATACGAGGAGCGGCATATAAGGTCTTTTCACCCATTTTACTATAAAGTTTTCCTTCTCCTCTCCGGCCTTTAACAGGAAGGAGCAGAGAACGGGTATGACGAATATGGAAAGGAGTAGTGACGAGAGGAGGGCTATTGCGACCGTAAAGGCAAGTGGAGCGAACATCTTCCCCTCCATCCCCTGCAGGGTCATGATCGGTATAAAGGTTATGGCTATGATCAACTCACCAAAGAGGGCCGGCTTCCTGACTTCCAGGACAGACTCTAATATGACCGGCAGCCTGTGTTCTCCTGCGCCTCTTTCCGACAGGTGTCTCTGGACGTTCTCCACCTGTATGATAGCTGCATCAACGATCATACCGATGGATATGGCAAGGCCGCCGAGGGACATGAGGTTTGCGGACAGTCCCGCCTTCCACATGACAATGTAAGTCGCGAGTACCGACAACGGGAGTGAGAGAGCCACAACGAGGGCGCCTCTGAAGTTTCTTAAGAAAAGGTAGAGAATCACGATAATCAGGACGGCGCCTTCCTCAAGAGCCTTTGTGACGGTATCGATGCACTTATCCACCAATTCCATCCTGTCGTAGAAAGGTCTTATCTTTACCCTGTCAGGAAGGAGATTGCTCCTGTTTATCTCCTCGACCTTTTCCTTTACAGCCTTTACAATCTCCCCGCTGTTTCCGCCCTTTATCATCATCACGATACCGGCAACCGCCTCATTCCTGCCGTCCTTCACGATGGCCCCCTGCCTCGTCTCAGGGCCAAATTTCACCTCCGCCACGTCCTTTACAAATATGGGGGTTCCTTCATGTTCCTTGACAACGATATCTCCAATATCCTGGATAGACCTGATAAGGCCCACGCCTCTTACGATATACTGCTCCGACGAGTGTTCAATGATGTTCCCACCGGCATTGGCATTGTTTTCGACAACCGCCTCAAAGACTTCCTTCAGAGCAAGGTCGTATTTTCTGAGCCTATCAGGGTCTATCAAGACCTGATACTGCTTTACATATCCGCCAAAGGCATTGACATCCGTAATCCCAGGAACGGTTCTAAGGATCGGCCTTACAATCCAGTCCTGGATTGTCCGGAGTTCCATGAGATCCTCCTCGGTGGACAAATCCCCCCTTTGTACCCCCTTGGATAAAGGGGGCTTGGGGGGCTTTCTACCCTTGACTTCTGACTCCTGGCTTCTCTCAAGGGTATACTGATATATCTCCCCCAGCCCTGTTGTTATCGGTCCCATGGCCGGCTCAACGCCTTCAGGAAGCTTTTCCTTTGCCTCGATAAGCCTCTCCAGGATCAACTGCCTTGCAAAGTAGATGTCTACATTGTCCTCAAACACAACCGTCACCAATGAGAGACCGAACTTGGACAGAGAGCGTAGTTCCTGCATTCTCGGAAGTCCTGTCATCTGCACCTCTATGGGGTAGGTAATAAATTTCTCTACCTCCATAGGGGAGCGGCCAGGGGTCTCGGTGATTATCTGCACCTGGACATTGGTCACATCGGGGAAGGCGTCTATGGGAAGTTTCCTGAAGGCATAGATACCGAAACCCACCAAAAGAGCCACGCCAACCATTATTAGAAGCCTCTGCCGCAGGGCAAAGGCAATGAGTTTATCAATCATCGCTATTCCTCCTCCATAAGGCCCTTCAGGGTCTCCGACTTCAGGGTAAAGGCCCCCTCTGTAACGATCCTCTCCCCTTCCATGAGACCGGAGATGACTTGCTGAAAGCCACCTGTCTCCGGGCCAAGGGATGCATCCCTCTTTTCAAAGGCCGTTTCACTTTTTTCCACAAAGACAATCGTCCTTTCCCCTTCTCTCTGGACAGCGGATTCAGGTATGGCAAGGGCATCCGTCTTCCCCGCTGTGATCTTTACAGCGGCAAACATCTCCGGCTTTAAGACCCCTTTGGGGTTTTCCACCTCGGCCCTTACCTTCACTGTCCTCGACTGAGGATCAACAGAGTCCGAGATATACGTCACTATCCCTGTAAATTCAGTATCCGGGTATGACGAGACCAGAACCGAGACCTTCTGGCCTTCTCTGATTTTTGAAATATCGTTTTCAGGTATATCCGCAATCACCCAGAGAGTGGAGAGATCTGCAATAATAAAGAGTGGTTTCACAGGCTCTACAACCTCACCGATGGTCAGATGCCTTTCTGTAACTGTCCCGGAGATAGGGGCGTATATGGAAACCCTGGAACTCAGGGCGTGCCCCTTGCCTATAGCCAAAACCTCATCATCAGTCATACCGAAGAGGTGCAGCCTGTCCTCTGCCGCCTTTGCCTCGGTCCGGGCAGAGAGATACTCCCCCTCCCGCCTCTGGAATTCCCCTGTGGATATGACCTTCCCATCGAGGAGCATCTTTGCCCTTTCATATGACCTTTCTGCTACCTGAAGATTTGTCTTTGCCTTTAGATACTGGCTCTGTGCCTCTCCAAGTTCAGGGCTGTCAATCAGGGCCAGGGGCTGTCCCTTCTTTATCAAATCCCCAAGGTTTGCAGAGACCTCTACGGCCCTCCCGGATATCCTCGGCCCCACATGGGCGAGCCTCGTCTCATTCACGGAAACCTTCCCAGGAAAAGATAACTCGGTCTTCATTGTCCTGATAGAGACCGGCGCAATCTTTATCCCTGCCTTTTCAACGGCCTCAGAGGTCAAAGTCACAATGTTGGAGTACGCCTCTCCCTCCTTCTCTACGGTATTCTCTGCCTTTTTACCCTTCTCACATGCTGATATAGAGATAAACCCCATCCATAGGGCGATCAAAAGAGAAACCCCTCTAAAACGCATGGTCTTTTCTCCCTCGTTTCCTGCAATTTTCATTGTAATCCACCTCCCAGCCTTTCAAGCTCTGCAACGGCAAGGGAAAGCTCAAACCTTGCCTGGTTGTAATCCAGTAAGGTCTGCCTGTGGACCCTCTGGGCGTCAAGATAGTCGAGGATACCGGACTCTCCCTGTTTATAGCTGAGTTCCGCTATGCGAAGCGCCTCTTCGGATTGCCTGAGAAGCCCTTTTTCAAAGACCTCTATCTGGTTGAGTGCTATGTGATAGTCTTTACAGGCCACTTCTATTGCCAGTGAAAGTTCGACCTTTGCCTTAGAAAGCCCGGCTTCTGCCTTTGCCCTCTCTGCCGAGGCTGTTGTAATCTCTCCTTTCCTCTGATACCAGAGCGGAAGGGGAATGGATAGCCCAAGGGTATAGGTCTCTTTGTCGATCTCCTTCCCATATAAACCCTTTACCCTGACATCAGGGAATACAGACTGTCTCTCCATTTCGAGGGCATAACCCTTTGCCTCACTCTCTTTTTCCTGGCGAATGATGAATGGGTGTTTTGTGAGGGCGATGGATAGGAGATCATCCATGTTGTATCTCTTATCTGTAGATGAGAAATCGCCATCTACCTCAAACCCTTCAGGCAAGGTATTGCCTAAGAGACTGTTTAACTGGGCTTTCGCTATGGCAACCCTGTTCTCTGCCCGTCTTAACTCCTTTTCAGACTTCAATGCCTCTACTTGTGCCTTTACAAGCTCAAACTCAGGGGCCTCCCCTGCCTTGACCCTCAATCCTGCCGTCTTCATAAGTTCGTTAACCGTATTGAGATTCTCAGAAGCAACCTCTAATTCCTTTTTATTAAGGAGGAGCCGGTAAAATGCCTTCTTCACTTCTGAGTGGAGTTCCAGTCTGAAGGCATCGGTCTCATACCGACTTACCTCCAGGGCAGCCTCTGCCGCCTTCCTCCTGAACAATCTCTTCTTCGGCCATTCTAAGGGCTGATCAATGCTTACTGAATATTCTCCGCCTGAGTCTGAACCATCCAATGACTTGCCTCTGCCGCCTTCAAGCTCTATTCCAGGGTTTGGATAGGCTTTTGAGGAGAGAACATCGCCTTTACTCGCCTCTATATCGGCCCTAAAGATCATGGTAGAGGGGCTCTTTTCAACGGCCATATCCATCAGTTCCTGCAAGCCGTACTTTTTCTCCTCAGCGGAAGAAACGGCAACGCTGAGATATAGAAAGATGGCGCAAGAATATAAAATCCTGAAAGTTTTCACTACGGAAACCTCCCTATTAAACCGGTTAAATTGCACCAGAACGCAGAGGCGCAAAGAGGGTGACAAACCCTCTGCGTCTGTGGTTATAAGATTTTTGCTGCGATGTCTTTTGCAGGACGGTCTTCGGGGGACGGAAGATGTTCATGGAAATGTTTTTGATGATTAGTGAAGATAAGATAGGGATTAGACTTCCGTAGGCCTCATGAGTAAAGAAGGACAGGGAATGCAGGTTCTATAAAACTTAAATGACATGGACACTGTTGACATGATGGGTCATCGTCAAGGTGATTGATTTGCGAATCTAAAAGAACAGGGTTGTTTATATTCTCATCGTTGCAATAGGGACAGACGGTGGAATAGCTATACTCCTCAGTGCAGACCACAAGAACCGATGAAGAGAAGAAGAAGAGGAGGAGAATGCTTATTAATTTTGTATAATTTAAGGACATGAGTACATTATCAACAAAGCGGGTCTATGTGTCAAGCGGTTTTCTGGTGTAACGGAGCAAATCCAGCAGTCCCTTGAGGATGGCCGCTGGTGTGGGCGGGCATCCGGGGATGCAGGCATCAACGGGGATCACATTTGCCACGCCGTTCGCAACCGCGTAGCTTCCTTTATAGATGCCGCCGTCCCTGGCGCAGTCGCCGCAGGCAACCACGAGTTTTGGGTCCGGGGTTGCGAGATAGGTCTTTTTCAGTGCGAGTTCCATCTGCCGTGAAACCGGGCCGGTGACCAGCAGGAGGTCCGCATGTCTCGGAGATGCCACGAAACCCATGCCGAACCTCTGGATGTCATAGACGGGATTGGAGAGGGCCGTGCACTCCGATTCGCAGGCGTTGCACGATCCGGCATCGATCATCCGGATCATGAGCGACCTTTTGAAGATGGCATGGATCTTCTTCTCAAGGTCGACGATCTCCAGTTCCTCATCAGGCGGTATCTCAAACCCTTCAGGGAACCGGATCGCCTGCTTTCTTCGGATGATGTTTTTTAAAATTTCTTTAATCATTACATGTCGCATCCTGAGTAAGACAGATTAAAACTCTTGTTGCACAATGGAAAATCAGGAACGATATTGCCATGCACCGCAAAGGGGACGACCGGCCAGTTGCAAAAAGAAGGCGATCTCAATTTCACTCTGAAAACGCCCCCGGCATGATCAGCCATGACCCAGTAGAAGATGGACCCTCTCGGCCCTTCCGTGTAACCCAGGGACGCTGAATAGGGCTGTGCCGCCCGGGTTTTCACAGCAAGGTCCCCCTGATAGCGCCCTTCAAGGAGCGCTCGCATGATGGAGATGGAGCACTCGGAATCCGCCGCCCGGACCATC
>Ga0100377_1004622_pt1 | contig 10555 bp, 9 predicted proteins | sample CryGeymeta201501_FD_83664 | JGI IMG/M metagenome (GOLD analysis project Ga0100377, IMG submission 83664) | Groundwater microbial communities from Crystal Geyser aquifers in Utah, USA - Crystal Geyser metaG 2015-01 | ecosystem: Environmental > Aquatic > Deep subsurface > Groundwater | place: USA... | reverse complement strand
TAAAGGGGCCAGCCATCGCAATGGTAACCGTTCCAAGAATGAGAGTTCCCACCAAAATTCCTAAAAACATTTTTTTCATTTTACTGATCCTCCTTTCTTTTAGACCTTCAGATACTGGATGAACCTGAATTAACTCATAACTCATAACTCAAAACTCAAAACTCAAAACTCATAACTCATTTCACCTCCTTTCTTCGTCTCATGTTTACCCGATAAAAAAGCAAGTGCTGTGCCAGCTATTTTTTGAGGTTAAGAAAGATTTGTTCAGCTCTTATAAAGGATAAATGGGAAAGCTTGATTTATTTTGAAATTTCAAGAGGTTTTGAATTTTTGTAGACTAAAAAATTTTACACTATTTGACATCAAAAAATAATAAAAACCTCACTGTTTTTGGAGATTTCGTTATGATTAAGTTGAGTAAAAAAGGAAAGGTTTGTCGAGATTTTTTAAGAGTGGGGAAATTTTCTTTTTAAATTACAATAAATTACCAGCCTTCGACAATCTTGCGCCCCCATCGACAGGAATTTCCTCCCGATAACCTCTCGGATTCCTTGCCTTCCCCCTGAAAGGGGATGGAAGATGAGGTTTATGCTTGAAAAAATTCCTTAAATTCTGTAATCTACAAGACAATCTCAGAACAGGAGGGGAAACAATGACCTTACTCATCATTCTCATCATCATTGCAATCCTTGTCATTGCTGTGGTCGCCATCTATAACAAGCTCGTTCGGCTCAGGAACACGGTGAAGTCCTCATGGTCAGATATCGATGTCCAGTGCAAAAAGCGATATGACCTCGTGCCAAACTTAGTTGAGACTGTGAAAGGTTATGCCTCTCATGAAAGGACTGTCTTTGAAAAGGTTACTGAGGCGAGGTCCATGGCGATGAAGGCGACCTCTCCTGCGGAGATGGCGAAGGCTGAAAATATGATAAGGGATACTCTGAAGAGTCTGTTTGCCGTGGCAGAGGCCTATCCCGAGTTAAAAGCCAATGCCAATTTTATGCAGCTTCAATCCCAACTTCAGGAACTGGAAAATAATATTGAATATGCAAGAAGGTACTATAATGCCGTGGTTCGGGACTATAATGTTTTAATCGAGTCGTTTCCCTCAAACCTGATCGCCTCTCAGTTCAATTTTAAACAGGCCGAATTATTCCAACTCGAAACACCTGAGATGGAAAGAAAACCGGTTAAAGTAAGTTTTTGATTTAGGAATTGCGAATTGAGGAATTGGGGATTGAAGAATCAGAATGGAATTGCGCTAATACAACATAGAGAAGATTCCATGAAAGTATTTAGAAGACCACTTAAATTATTTGTTATTGTTTTCCTTAGCCTCAGCCTTAACCTCACCCTATCTGTTTCTTTTGCTTTTGCCCAGTACTTCACCATCAATAAGTTCCACTCGGATATCATGATTAATGAGGATTCATCCGTTGTCGTTAAAGAGACGATCGGTGTGGAGTTTCATCAGTCGAGGCATGGGATATATCGGGAGATCCCTTTCAAATATCGGGATGAGTTCGGAAAGGTGATCACGACCCCCACGAGAGTTTTATCTGTAACGGATGAATCTGGGAAAAGCTGGAACTACCAAGTTAAGAAAACAGGTCCGATGATCCATATCAGGATTGGGGATGCAAAACGGTATGTCAAGGGAGACCAGACTTACGTTGTTACCTATGTGGTTGAAAATGTGATCCTCTTTTTCAGTGACCATGATGAACTTTACTGGAATGTGACAGGCAATGACTGGAAAGCCCCGATCAAAGAAGCCTCTGCGACTGTATCTTTGACCATAAAGGATAAGAGTAAAAATTTAATGGTAGCAGGTTTTGAGGGAGGGTACGGTTCGAAAGAAGAATGTGGTGTTGAGACCTATGATAACAGCGGAAGATTTTTTACAAAGAGAAGCCTTAAGATGGGCGAGGGGCTAACCATTGTCTTTGGATGGGATAAAGGGCTTGTCTTTCCTCCATCCTCATGGAAGAAATTTTTGTGGGCCATGAATCTTAGGGAGAATTGGATATTTTTACTCCCCATTTTTTCCTTCCTTTACATGGCCAACCGCTGGTATCGGAAAGGAAGGGACCCGAGAGTCAGAGAATCCGTTACTGTGATGTATGAACCTCCCAAGTTTGATAATAAACCCCTCACTCCTGGAGAAGTTGGGGCACTCATCGATGAGAAACTCGATCCAAGAGATATCACCTCAACCATTATCGGGCTTGCGGTCAAGGGATATATCAAGATCGAGGAAACGAAAAAAGAGGGATTGATTTTCGACAGATCGGATTACTATCTCAAAAAGGTGAAAGACCCTGATTCGAATCTCAATCCTTTTGAAATGGAGCTGATGAAAAGTCTCTTGCCAGGGGATTTACCCGGTGTCTTCATCTCGAGCTTGAAAAATAAGTTCTATACGAACTTGGATTTACTGAAAAAGGCACTTTATGGGGAGCTGATAAGAAAAAAGTACATTCTCAGTAGCCCTGAAAAGGTGAGGAATTCATATATGGTCGCAGGGATAGTTGTTTTGGTATTCGCCATCCTTGCCTTTTTATTCCTTATACCCGGTTCAGGGGGAAAAAGCTTTTTGGCGGGACTATTAACAGGGGTTCCTGTCCTCGCTTTCGCAAAGTTCATGCCCGTAAAAACAAGACTGGGCGCCTCCGCCTACATGGATATTTTGGGTTTTCAGGAATTTATGAATCGTGCAGAGAAAGATAGACTCGAGAGGATGGGAGATATGAACCTCTTCTCCAAATTCTTACCTTATGCCATCGCCCTTGATGTGGCGGATAATTGGGCGAAGGCCTTCGGAGGAATTTATCAGGACCCGCCTGACTGGTATGTGTCCCCCGTAGGATTCAGAACCTTCAGCCCATACGTTTTTACTCATTCTCTCAATTCCGTTACATCAGACCTTAGCTCTGCCATGTTTTCCGCACCGAGAGGAACCGGTGGCGGAGGAGGATTTGGGGGCGGAGGTTCCTCCGGAGGCGGCTTCGGCGGAGGCGGCGGCGGAAGCTGGTAAATCAAATCTCTGAAAGAAGATTGGCAGGGGATTGAAAATCATTTCATTTTAAGTTAATTTTTGTAACCTACGAGGGAATGATGGAATTTTCATCGCGCCTGAAGAGAACTTCTCTCATCAAGTTTACAACACTTGCCCTTTCTCTAATTTCCAGCAGTTCAAAAGAAAATCTCATCCGCCTCACTCGCCTTGCTGAAAAGATTCCCCAAAAGGATTCTTATCGTGTGAAAATTGAATGGATTCGAGAACTCTTCCAAAGGGACCACCCCTCCCTCGAAATTGCTCGGCGAATCCTCCGTGAATCCAATCTCAAGCAGCGCGAGAAGCTGATTCATTTCTTGGTCAACCAGTTTTTAGAGGGGACGAACCGAAGAAAGGATTTTGCATCGCGAACTGGGTTTTACCCGCCGCGGGCCATGCTCATCAGTCCCACCATGCGATGCAATCTCAACTGTTACGGGTGCTATGCAGGAGACTACTCGCGGCAGGGAGAGTTAGAGACAGAAGAAATTCATCGCATTCTTAACGAAGCCGAAGAAATGGGAATCCATTTGGTCGTTGTGCTTGGAGGGGAGCCCTTTCTTCGGAAGGACCTTTTTGAGATTTGTAAAGAACATCCCCGGATGATTTTTCATGTCTTCACCCACGGAGGTTTTCTGGATGAAGACACAGTTGAAAAAATAGCACATTTAGGAAATGTCTCTCCGGCCATCAGTCTGGAAGGATATGAAGCTGAAACAGACCAGAGGCGAGGGAAAGGACATTTTCAAAAAGTGATGAGGGGGATGGTCCTCCTTCGAGAGGCAAAGGTTCTCTTCGCCTGCTCCCTCACACAGACAAGAGAGAATACGGATGTGCTTGTCAGCGATGATTTCATCGATTTTTTAATTGAAAAAGGAGCTATTCTCATTTGGTACTTCATGTGCCTTCCAGTGGGCAGGAATCCTGATATCCGATGGATGCCAACTCCAATGCAGAGAGACCGATTAAGGCAATCCCTCGTTCGCTTCCGGGCTACCAAACCGATTCTATTTGTCGATTTCTGGAACGATGGGAGATTGACTCATGGCTGCATGGCTGGAGGAAAGATGTATTTTCATATCAATGCTCAGGGAGATGTTGAGCCCTGCGTCTTCTGCCACTTTGCGTCTGATAACATCAAAGGGAAGTCCTTCCTTGAAGTCCTTGACTCGCCTTTCTTCAGGGAGATTCGCTCCCGACAGCCTTACCTGGAGAATCTTCTCAGGCCCTGCATGCTGATCGATCGCCCAGAAATAGGTAGGGAGATGGCTTCCTGGCCAGGTGTTTACTTCACCCATCCTGGTGTTGAGACTTTCTTCACCGATCTCTCCGGACATATTGATCAATATGCCAGGGAATATGGGACCATTGCCAATGAGGTTTGGGAGGAGTTCTCGCAGAAAGATCAGGGGAGAGTTGATGGATTGGCCAGCAAACCCAAGGGAGATAGATAGATCAGATGAAGGGGTATCTCGGAATTGATGTCGGTTCGGTCAGCACCAACCTGGCCGTTCTCAATGAGGAAGGGGAAGTCATCTGCCACCGATATCTCCTTACTCATGGTCAGCCCATCCAGGCGGTGCAGAAGGGGTTGCAGGAGATTTATCCTACTCTTCCGAAGGGTCTTGAAATCCGAGGGGTAGGGACAACTGGAAGCGCCAGACAGTTAACAGGACTTCTTGTGGGCGCCGATGTCGTCAAAAACGAAATCACCGCCCATGCCATGGCTTCTGTCCATTTCTATCCAGATGTGAGAACGGTCATTGAGATCGGAGGACAGGATTCGAAGATCATCATCATACGGGAAGGACTCGTCACCGACTTTGGAATGAATACGGTCTGTGCGGCTGGAACAGGTTCTTTCCTTGATCAACAAGCCCTGAGGTTAAATATTCCCATTGAGGCCTTTGGGGAATATGCACTCCAGGCCGAATCCGCGGTGAGGATTGCGGGAAGATGCACCGTCTTTGCTGAGTCCGACATGGTTCATAAGCAACAGATGGGATGTGCGATTCCTGATATCGTTGCTGGTCTTTGTGAGGCATTGGTTCGAAACTATCTCAATAATGTGGCAAAAGGGAAGGACATCCAGAAACCGATCCTCTTTCAGGGAGGAGTGGCTGCGAACTTTGGAATCAAACAGGCCCTTGAAAGAGAACTGGGAACAGAAATCCATGTCCCCAAATTCTATTCCGTGATGGGAGCCATCGGTTCATCTCTTTTAGCCAGAGAAAAGATGGATGGATCAGGGGCGTCAAATTTCAAGGGATTTGGGATTGTAGACATGAGCTGCCACACCCGAAATTTTATATGCAAGGAATGTGAAAATACCTGCGAGGTGGTCGAATTCATCATGGAAAACAAGCCTGTTTCTTACTGGAGCGACCGATGCAGAAAATGGGAAGCCCAGGCCAAAAGATTTTAGGCGTAAATTCTCACACGTGTAACCTGAGAATTTTCTTCTAACATTGAAAAACAATTATCGTCATGCTGAACTTGGTTCAGCATCTCGTTTTGTCGAGAGAGTTAGATCCTGAAACAAGTTCATGACACATTCAAGAAATCTCAAATACATTTGGTTCGATTTGAGATTTAATCTGGAAATAAACCTAAGGGTGGAGATTCCCTTTGACTCATGAAACTTACCGTTCCCTATCTTGGCCATATCGATATCTTTCTCAACGCCATGGCGAGAAAGATCGGGCCGGAATTTGTTTTTCCACCAAAGACCAGTTCACGGACCCTCCTTTTGGGGACAAAATATTCCCCTGAATCCGCGTGCCTTCCATTTAAATTCATCCTCGGAAATTTCATCGAAGCCCTGGAAAAGGGCGCTGATACCATTGCTATGATCACGGATCACGGCCCCTGTCGCGTGGGAATGTACGATGTGGTCATGCAACAAATTCTTAAGGATCTCGGATTTCAATTCGACTGGATTGCCATGGACGACACGCGTATTTTAGGGGATTATCTTCTCCGGTTTAATCGGGAGAGGAAAAAACGGGGAGTCTCCTTCTGGGAAAGCCTCCAGGCCATCCGTTTCAGCTGGAAGAAAGTCAAACTCAGTGAGTCTGTTGAACGAATGGCGCAAAAGGCCAGGCCTTTGGAAGTGAAAAGGGGCGAGACCACAAGGGTCCTAACCGATAGTTTGAGATGGATTGACGAAGCCTCGAACTTCAGAGAACTAAGCCAAACTCATCAACAATGCCTGGAGAAGTTCAATCGAATAGAGAAGGACGATACCCAAAATCCACCCAAGGTCTTAATCACCGGAGAGGGTTATATGGTCATCAATCCCCATGCCAATCAGGATATCGAACGAAGGCTTGGAGAAATGGGAGTAGAGGTCGCCCGAACTGTGTGGTTCACCACACAGATTACCCACGCCTTACATCTCGATCTTTTCAATCCGAAATCGAAGCGAAAGGCGATCAAAGCCTCCGAACCTTATCTGAAACATAATCTTGGAGGAGAATGCAATGCCTCCATTGGCTATCCCATCCTCTTTAAAAAAGAGGGCTATGAGGGAGTGATTCAACTCCTTCCCTTTGGATGTATGCTGGAAGCAGTGGCCAAGAATATCTTAGTCAAAGTGAGTCGGGAATATGATCTCCCGATCCTCACCTTCTCATTGAGTGAAAACCTCTCGGAGACGATGATCGATACGCGATTGGGCGCCTTTGTCGACCTTCTTCAGCAGCGAAGGGGAAGGAAGAGAAACCGATGAGCCTCCGTATTGGAATCCCTCGCGCTCTTTTATATTATCGCTACTTTCCGTTTTGGAAGACCTTCTTTGAAACACTCGGTTTTGAGGTGGTGGTCTCAAGGCCGAGCCACTGGGGTATTATTGAGAGGGGGTTCAAGTTTGCCGATGACGATACATGCATCCCCATGAAGATGGCCTTTGCCCATACGATCGATATCAAAGACCGGATCGATCTTCTATTCCTACCCCGTCTCCTCAGCGTGGATGGAAAAACCTGTTCCTGTCCTCGCCTGGCAGGACTGCCGGAGATGCTGAAATATTCTATGTCCGGACTGCCGGCGATTTTAGATCCTTATGTGGATGAACGTCATCGGAATTCGAGCCTTTTCCATTCGTTCTCAGAAATGGCTTTGGCCTTAGGAAAGAGCCCGAAAGAGATTAAGCAGGCTTTTCAAAAGGCGGAGAGTGCCTACGAACTCATTCAAAAGAGAATGGAGGGAGGGGAGAGGCTCCCCGACCTTTTTGAAGATGTTGGAAAGAAGAACCAGACCTCTCAGAGAGACCTTTCGAGGAAAAAGATAGCCGTTGTTGGACACGCCTATTGTCTTTATGATCCTTTTTTTAATTTCGATCTCTTAAGAATTCTTGAAGAGGCCCATGCCTCTGTCTATACTCAAGAGAGGGTTCCCAAAGAAGTGATTGATTCGGAGATTCGGGAGTTTGGAAAGGATATCTACTGGGACTCCGGCCGTGAGATCCTCGGGGCCAGTCTTCACTTTCTTCGTTCGAGCGAGATGGAGGGCCTGATCTATCTTACCTGTTTTTCGTGCGGGGTCGATTCCATGATCGAACCTTTAGTCAGACATAGGGCAGCGGAGAATGGGAAGACGCTTTATCTCTGTCTGATGATTGACGAACACACAGGCGCTACAGGCGTTCTGACTCGTATGGAGGCATTCATCGACCTCTTGGAGAGAAGGAGGAGACGTCGTTGACCGGCCGACAGGTCAGTTTCTTCATCTCTCTTTTCTACCTTTTCTCTCGATCGGTTCCAAGATCGATGCACTTTTTTTTCGCTTCTTTAGGCAACCAACTCGTTTTCCTTATCCTAAAAAAGTACAAGGAAAATGTGAAAGAGAATCTCCGGGTGATAGGAGGGGGAAGCTATTCCGAAGAAGAAGTTAAGCGGCTTGCCAAGCGATGCTTTCAAAACTACTCTCACAAGCTCCTGGACTATATGGCGATGCATCGGATTAATCCCACAAACAAGGGGAAGTGGGTTGAGAAAGAGATGGGAGAGGAAAATTTGGTGAAGGCCCTTGCCAGAGGAAAAGGGGTGATCTGTATCACCCCTCATCTAGGCAATTGGGAATTGGGAGGCTATGTCTTGGCCTCAAAGGGTTACCCGATTAACATCCTCACCCTTAAGGAAGAGAGTCAATATCTTTTCCGTTATGAAGAAAGACTTCGGAAGAAGGCAGGGATTCATACCATTACGATCGACCCGAAGGAGAAACCGAACTTAGCCATCTTGGAGATCGCAAGACGATTGAGGAGGAATGAGATCGTGGCCATGGTTGCAGACCGAATCTATGAAGGGCAGAGCGTTGAAATTGAATTCTTTGGACAATCGACCCTCTTTCCCACAGGCGCTGTCCAGTTGGCTATAGAGACAGGGGCGACCATCATCCCGGTTTTTGTTGTCCTTGAGCAGAAGATGAGATACTGGGGGATTATCGGCGAGCCCATTCCGATAAGAATGGATATGGATAAGAAGGAGGCTGTGAAACAAGGGGTTCAGGAGATCGCAAAGAGATTTGAAGAGATCATCAGCCGATATTCAGACCAATGGTTTAACTTTTTCCCCTACTGGGAGAGAAATGTTTGCGATAGGGTTTAAAAAGAAATTGGAAGCTTCCTATTCCATCGGAGAAAAGGTCTATAAAGGAAGGGTGAATCAGCATCAAGCTTTAATAAAAAAGGAGCCGGAAGAGGTTTGCCGTATTCTCGTCGATCCGGAACAAATAAAACGATGGTGTCCTGTTGAACAGATCTCAGTTGAAATAGTCACCCCGGGTGAATTCCGTGTGGGGACCCGATCCCATTTTAGACTAAATTTTCGAATTCAACCGGAATGGGATTCAGAGGTGATCCATCTTGAAAGGAACCGGCAAATCATATCCGAATTTCTGAACGGAATCTTCGAAGGCGGGATCGAGATCTGGGATTTGAAAAGGGTGGAATTCGGAACAGAAGTGACCCATACCCTTGTCTATCAAATCAAACGCATGATTTACAGAATTGGATGGTTTCTTCTGGGAGGGGAGAAGAAACATAACGAACTGACAGAGCTCGCCCTCCTTCGTCTTAAATCCCTGCTGGAAGGGACTTCTTCATGAAAGTCCTCTTTGTCGTTCCTGGTTGGTCTTCATCGAACCTCTGGGGGCAGATGAAATTCAAATTTCCTCCGCTGAGCGTCCTCACTCTTGCTGCCTCGACGCCAGAAGAGGTAGAGGTTTACATCGCCGATGAGAATTTAGAGAAGATCGATTTTGAAAACGAAGCGGATTTGATTGGAATCACAGTGATGACTCCACAGGCCGTCAGGGCCTATGAGATTGCAGATCAATTTCGCGGGAAAGGAAAGAAAGTCGTCCTCGGAGGGTTTCATGTCTCCCATCTTCCTGAGGAGGCATTAAACCATGCGGATGCTGTCGTCATCGGAGAAGGAGATCGGATCTGGAAAGAGGTGATCAAAGGTTTTCAGGAGTCGAAATTAAAGAAGATCTATAAGGATGATAAACTTGTTTCACTTTCTGAGATTAAGACCCCGAAAAGGGATCTCATAAAAGGGAAGGGTTATCTCTTCACCAATACCATCCAGACGACCCGGGGCTGCCCCTTTGATTGCGAATTTTGTTCTGTCTCTTCCTTTTTCGGAAGAAGTTACCGGACAAGGCCTATTCCCCTCGTGATAGAAGAGTTAACCAGGTTGAGACAGGAGAGCGTCTTTCTCTTTCTCGTGGATGATAATCTTGTTGGCAACCGGCCCTATGCAAAAACGCTTTTTCAGGAAATGGCATCCCTTCAATTCAAATGGGCCAGCCATGCCCCGCAAAGCTTTGTCAATGATGAGGAGTTGCTCGAACTGGCCTCTAAAAGCGGGTGTATGGCGCTCTTTGTGGGATTCGAATCCCTCACCCAGGAAAACCTTTCTTTGATGGGAAAAAAGACAAACCTTGAAATTTCTCCAATCGAAGCAGTGAAGAAATTTCATGACCATGGCATTGGACTCTTAGCCTCCTTTATCCTGGGATATGATCACGACACCCCGGATACATTTGAAAAGATCCTCGATTTCTGCCATCAAGCGAAGATTGATGGCGGATTATTTCCTATTCTCACTCCTTATCCAGGGACCCTTTTAAGAGAAAGGCTAAAGAAGGAGGGGAGGATATTGACGGATCAATGGGATCTCTATGATATGGAACATGTCACATTTAATCCCAGAGGGATGAGCCCTGAGAAACTCCAGGAGGGATTTGAATGGCTCAATTCCTCTTTTCTCTCGTGGGGCTCCATCTTCCGAAGGCTTTTCAAGATGAACCGATCCCTGCAGATTTTTGGTCCTATGAACTTCGGTTTTCATAAAGCCTGGAAGAAAAGAATCAGGCCAAAAATAAATTGTCCGGAAACCTCTCTAATCATCTGACTTGGATCTCACAACTCGTGTTCGATTAAGCTTAGATTTTGAGGATAACACCTACTCTTCATTCCAAAATAATCCT
>Ga0100377_1004618_pt1 | contig 10561 bp, 11 predicted proteins | sample CryGeymeta201501_FD_83664 | JGI IMG/M metagenome (GOLD analysis project Ga0100377, IMG submission 83664) | Groundwater microbial communities from Crystal Geyser aquifers in Utah, USA - Crystal Geyser metaG 2015-01 | ecosystem: Environmental > Aquatic > Deep subsurface > Groundwater | place: USA... | reverse complement strand
TCACTCCTTCGAGAATGCGGGTCGTCGTAGCCACGAGCGCCAAGCGAGTGGAGTCCTTCGGCTGCGCGCGCAAACGCCCAGCGTTTGATCAGGCTACATTCGCGCCCGCGATCCGGCGAGGCGGGCGTCGAGCGATGCCGCACCAACGCCAGTCTGCAGACCACGGCGCTTGCCCCCAACGACCGGTACGTGCTATGATACCAAGTCCCCATCCACATTTCGACGGGGAGTGCCAGGATGACCGAATCCCTTGAGTCACAAGCGGCGCTGCTCACCGGTCAGTTGGAGGCCGTTCGCCGGCTCTCCACGCTGGCTGTCGCGCCGTTGAGCCGAGACGAACTGCTCGAGAAGATCCTGGACACCGTCTTGGATGTGGCAGGCGCCGAGGCGGGGTCGTTGGCATTTGTGGACCCAGACACGGAGCAGTTGCAGTTCGCCGTGGTGCGCGGGCCGGCGGCTACGACATTGAAGGATGTCGTGCTGGAACCGGGGGAGGGCATCATCGGCTGGTCGGTTCAGCATCGCCAGCCGGCCATCGTGCCGGACACCTCCACGGACGAACGGTTTGCCCCTCGGGTTGACCAACTGGTCCAGTTCGTGACCCGCTCGGTCGTGGTGTGCCCGATGGTGCTCCCGGACCGGGTCATCGGCGCCATCGAGTTGGTGAACAAACGAGGACTACCGTCGTTCACGCAGCCCGACGCCGACCTGCTGCAGACGGCAGCCACCGCGGCGGCTCTGGTGGTGGACAATTGCCGCCTGAAAGCCTGGGCCACTCGCAAGGTGGATGAGCTCTCCACACTGGTCGAACTGGAGCGCCAACTCAACGCCACCTTCGACCCCAAGCGACTGCTGTGCTACGTGATCGAGTCCGCCGTGCGCGCGGCCGGGGGGGAGGCCGGCTCACTGCTGTTGGTGGACCGGGAAATCGGCGACCTATACTTCGAGGTGGCCACCGGCAAGAAGGCACACGAGGTCAAGGCATTCCGCGTTCCCGTGGGCAGTGGCGTTGCCGGCTGGGTCGCAGCGCACAAAGAGCCGCTGCTGGTGGTGGACGTCGATAGCGACCCGCGGTTCGACTCGACCATCGCCCAGTCACTCAGCTTCGATACACGTTCATTGGTCGCGGTGCCGATGCTCCTCCGCGACCAGGTTCTGGGCGTGATCGAGGTCATCAACATCCCCCCGCGGATCGCCAGTCGGCAGGAATACCTGAACGTGATGATGGGGTTTGCGGGTCAGGCAGCTTCGGCGTTGGAGCGCGCTCATCTGTACGAGCAACTCGAGAACCGCGTGGCCAGCACCGAAGACGAGCTGCGGGAAGCCTACGCCGAACTGCATCACGAAAAGAAGCGAATGGAGGCCATGATCGAGAGCCTGGCCGACGGCATCGTCGTCGTCGATCCGGCCCGCACGGTCATTCTGGTGAACCGAGCAGCCCTCGGCTTTCTCGGCATGGCTGCGGAGACTGCCCCGGAGGGGAGGAAGCTGAGCGACCTGCCAAGCAGCGGCTTCCTCGAGCCGCTGTTCGACGAAGCCGCTCGACAGCCGTGGGAGGTCGCTTCCGGAGAGACGCGACTCGGCGACCTCGAGCTAAGCGTCAACGCCACCCAGGTGCTCGATGATGGTGGCCGGCCGGTGGGGACCGTCGGCGTGCTCACAGACATCACCCACTTCAAGGAACTGAACCGCCTCAAGACGGAACTCCTCGGCATCGTGTCTCACGAGCTACGGTCGCCGTTGACCTCACTGAAAGCAGTCGCCGCGACGATGCTGCATGATCGCGAACTGGACGAGTCTACTGAGACCGAATTCCTCGAGATCATGGACGATCAATGCGACCGGATGAACCGGATGATTGGCGACCTTCTCAATGCCTCTCGCATAGACAGCGGCCGGGATCTCGAGATGACCTGGGAAGACGTGGACGTGGTGGGGCTGGTGAACCGCACCGTGAGCACCATGAGACTCGCCGCCGCTCGCCACGACCTGCGGGTAATGGTTCCGCCCAGTTGCCCGGCTGTTCGGGCTGACTCGGACAAGCTGCAGCAGGTGCTCACGAACCTCCTCGATAACGCCCTCAAGTACTCGAACCCCGGCAGCGCCGTCACAGTGACGCTGACCGATCACGAGGACCGCGTCGAACTGACGGTCGCGGACGAGGGCGTCGGCATTCCCGAGAGCGAGGTGCCAAAGCTGTTCCGGATGTTCGAGCGCACGCGCGGCAAACAGACGAAGACAGCCAAGGGCACGGGCGTCGGGCTGTACCTCTGCAAGCACCTGGTGGAGGCGCACGGCGGCTCCATCGCGGTCGACAGCATGGTCGGCCGGGGGACAACGTTCCTCGTTACGATCCCCCGTTCTCGGAGCACTGAGCCGGAGTGCACCCCGCAATGAGGCGGCGGCTCCGCGCGGCGGCTGCGCTGGGTGCAATGTTGCTGGGCTGGACGTGGCTCGTCTGCTTCCCTAACCCCCTTGTTCTACCGCGCAACCTCTACCGATACTTCCGCTTCCCGGTTGACCCAAGCGTGGTGCAGCTCCTGCCGACGGACTTGCCGGCAGACCCCGCCCGGTTGGAGGACTCCCTCAAAGCCTACGTGCCGTTCCAGTGGGACTGGCAGACCTACGGCGTTCCGTGGATGATGCCCGATCCGCGGGATGTCGCGCGACGACGGAAAGGCGATTGCGAGAGCATCGCCGTGCTTTTCGCCAGCGTACTCAGGGCCCGCGGGATTCCCTTCGACGTGCAGGCGTCGTTTAGTCACGTCTGGATCGACTACCCCGGCAAGCGGCAGACGAGTTGGGAACAGGACGGCACGTCCTACTTCGGCCGCCGGCGCGGCCGGCTGTTCCTGGAGTTCCCGGCTGCCCTGAAGCTCAGGCAGCACTGGCGCAACCAGAAGGAAGGGCTGTGGGACGCGATGCCGCAGAGCCGGAAGGCTTTGCTGCTGGGAGGGTGGGCGGTCCTCACCTGCCTGCGGGGGCAGCGGCGCCGCCGCACTACCACAGGACTGGACGCGGTCTCTCCGCCGGCAGCGCCCGCCGAGGCCGCAGCAAGTGGTGGTTGAGCGAGGTCGCCCCGGCCGCGACGAGCCACGAAATAAATCCGCGCCTGGGGCTTTGCACTTCGAGAGGGCTTTGCTATACTATTGTCTGCGCGTGTGAGCGCCTGGTGTTAGCGCCCCGGCACCAGGATGCTCACACGCGCACTTTCTTTTTGTGGGGTGCGGCTGCGGCAACTGCCCACGCCATGCCGGGACGTGGTCAGCCCAGCCGGCGAGGCCTTGCCGGGGGCCGGGGAGCAAGTCGGCGAAGCCTCCAGGCCGAACGCCGCCCTCGCCAACCGGAGGTCACGCAATGCCCGACTCCATCGCCATCATCGGCGCCTCGACCGACCGCAGCAAGTATGGGAACAAGGCCGTCCGCGCGTGGCGGCAGCAGGGCTGGACGGTCTACCCGATCCACCCGACGGCGCAGGAGGTCGAAGGACTCCCGGCCTACGCCTCCGTCGGCGACGTGCCCTACCCCATCGACAAAGCCAGCTTCTACGTCCCCCCGCGGATCGGTCTGAAGGCCCTCGAGGGAGTGGCCGAGAAGGGCATCAAAGAGGTCTACCTCAATCCGGGCGCCGAGAGCGAGGACCTCATTGCCAGGTGCTACGAACTTGGCGTCACCCCGATCGTCGCGTGCAGCATCCTGGCGGTGGGTGCACACCCGGCCGAGTACTGAAACCGCCGGACCTGGGCCGAGGGGTGCCCGCACCAACGGCTTGTCGCGTGGGATAGAAGCCCTACGGGCCCGACGGATTGTCGGGCCGCTCGATCAGGTGACCCGGATCGTAGTCTCGCCGCCGCCACGCCCCCCTTGGCGGTTCGCGGATCCCCTCGTACGTCAGCGGTCCTCTTCCTGCCCACAGCATCAGGCACAGCAGGAACGCGCAGTACGCGACGCCCAACCCAAAGACAAGCCACCCAGGCACGGGGCCCAGTGCCGCGTGCCCGAGGAGTTCCGTCCACGACCTTGCAGGGCTGGGGTGGACGGCGAGCTTGATCACCCACGCCGCGTAGATCACGAGGAATACCCAGCAGTAGTTCCGTCGCAGCCGGCGAGCCACCGCAACCGTCGGACTCATTTTGTAGCGGGGGTGGGCCAAATCCTCCGCGAGGAGCGAGCGCCAGTCGGGGCGACCGGGGAACTCGGGGTCCCTCAGGTGTGCCAGCATGAAGTTCTCCTCCAGTAGCCGCACCCGCTGCCGCCACACGTCGGAGACGCGGTACCGGCGAGACTCAATAGCCAGAAGTATGGTCACCAGGAGCGACGTGAGGATGAAGATCACGTGGCTGTGCCGGGATTCGCCAAAGGCAAAACTGAGTGACGCGGCCGTCGCCACCACTGCCCAGTTGGTTGTTGCATCGAGCCGCTGCCGCCAGACAGTGCTGCGATATACCTCCCCCCGGTAGAAGTGGCACATCGCGGTGTTGAAGTCGGAGGCAGACGGCCTCGCTTGCTCTCGCTCGACGCTGTCCGTGTCGGTTTCTGGCAATTCAGGCGGCTCCGATAGCGTGGGTCTCCCCCCCCTACTGGGACTCAGGCGGCCCGCACGGGCACACCCAGGGCGGCGCGGCACGTGAGTCTGTCGATTGCGCACCTGGAGGAATGCGTTCAGGACGCCCCAACTTGTTGGGGGAGGGGACTCCAGAAGCAGGGGAGTCCCCCCTGTACGTTCCAGTATGACCCGGCAACCCAGCGATGACACAACCGCGCCGCGACGGGGCGGCATTCACTGCTCCAGCAGACCGCCGAGGATCTCGTTGAACAAGTCGGTCCAGCGGACCACCCCTAAGACCTGATCTCCGTCCATCACCGGAAGCATCGCCACGTCGACCCGGACCATGGTGTGAAACGCCTTGACGATGCAGTCCTCGGGGCCCGCCACTGCCCGGATGGGCGTCATGACCTCGCTCACTTGGAGGTTGTACCCGGCGCGGTACCCAGTGGCTTCGGCCAGACAGTGAGCGGTGGTCTCCCCGGAGCCGTGCAGGCAAGCTCTTTCGCCTGGCACACCCTTCACGTCGAACGCTGTCGGATCGGTCAGGCGCGGCTCGACTGCCGCCAGCAGGTGCCGCCGACGGACGACGCCGAGCAGGTTGTACTCCTGATCGAACACCAGCAAAGTCGGCTCGTAGTACCGCCCTCGTTCCTGCTCCAGGGCGATCTCCCGCAGCACGACCATGGCCTGCCGGATCGTCAGCCAGTACGGCACGTGCGGATGCTCAGAGAGGGGGATCATCACGTCACGCACGGTCGCCGGCCGGTGGTCTGCAACTGCCTCATTCATGATATCGGTTACCCTCCGAAGCCCGCGTTGGAGGTCAAGCAGGGCGGGCGTACTGCCCCTTCAGGAACTCCTCGGCGAAGACCTCCACGATGGAGTCATTGAACATCGCCATATCCAACTGCTTGGTGTAGACGGTCAGGCGGCCGAGCATCTCGGCCTTCTCTTCGAGCATTCCGCGGTCACAGTGTGTCAGAATTGCCTCGACCGTCTCGCCCTGACGCTGCACGAGGAAGCCGTTTTGCTCCACGATCTTCTCGACCAGCCGGGCCCGGCGCAGACGCCTCTCGGCCGAGGCCGCGCCCCCGTGGAAGTAGAAGCGCAGGTAGCTGTCCTCGACGGCAGCCGTACAGAGCCCCTCGACAGTGGAGATGTGGTAGCCCAGCCGGAGGCTGAAGTTCATGTACTCCCGGGAGAGAATCGCCAAGCTCTTCTCTTCCAGTCGTTGTTGGAGCTCCGGGTCGGCCACGGTGTGGGCGACGACGGACAGAAAGCCACCCGGAGTGGGGCGGGGCTTGGCCCAGGCGATGCTTGTCAGTCCCGTCCAGAACGCCCGCATCGGCAGCGAGGTGAGCGCCTCGGGATCGATCGTCCTGGCGGTCGGTTCAGCTTCGATGCCGCCGCCCAGATCGAGCACGTATACCTCCAACGGGATGCCGCCCGCCTTCACCCGACAAGCCTGATCCATGTGCCGGGCTGCCTCCTCAGCCAGCCGGTACATCTCCTGCATGGCCGTCTGATGGCAGAATCGGGTCAGGTCGTGGAAGCTTCGACACGCGTCGGGCCGGAAGCTCGCGTCGTCTGGATCGATCAGCGCCAGGGGCACAATGGCCGGAAGGACCTTCTGCAGGATCGCGAACGCCGGCGTCTCCCGGAAGATGCCCGGTCGAGCCCGCGGCCGCCGGAGTAGCGGCTCGACGCGCCCCTCGTACACGCGTTGGTGCGTGGCGTCGACCGTAACCTCACTGCCGGCGGCAAGCACCTGCGTGGCATTCCCGGCATTGACGATGGCTGGGACGCGGAACTCGCGAGCCAGTGTCGCCATGTGCCCCGCGGCTCGTCCTTCGTCGGTCACGATGGCCCGCGCCTTGTTCATGACGGCAACGAACTTGGGGGACGTCCGCCGGGCCACCAAGACCGCCCCGTTGGGGAAGCGGCCCAGGTCTTCGTCTCGCTCCACGGGGAACACCCGCCCATGGCCGACGCCGGCTGCGGCGCGCTCCCCGCGCTCCAGCAGGAGCCGGTAGCCCGGCAACGGCGGCCGTGCGGCCAGGTCCTCTTGGTCGCGCGTCAGGGCCAGTGTCCGAGTCTGCATGAGGACAATCTGCCCCTCCTGATCGACCACCCACTCCACATCCTGGGGGGCGCCGTAGTGCTGCTCCAGGCGGAGCGCGTAGTCCACCAACGCCGCGATCTGGGCGGGAGCCAGCGAGGGCTCTTCGCGAAACGCCGCGGGCACGGGCGCGACACGCACACCCTCTTCACCCACAGGCATCGCCAGCATGGACTCCTGCGGAATGACTTTGGACTCGAGAATGCGCTTGTCGGCCTTCGCGACGCGGAAGAAGTCGGTGGGCAGGCTGCCCTCTGCCGTGCCTCGCCCCAATCCCCAGCGCGAGCTGATGATCAGGTTGCCGGAGTCCGGGTCGATGGGATCGACCGTGCAGAGCACGCCGCTGGCCTTGGAGGGAACCATCGCCACGCAGCAAACGCTCATGGCGACCTCCTCCTGGCGGAAGCCGCGATTGATGAAGTAGAACAAAGCCCGCGGAGCAAACTTGCTGGCAACGATCTCTCGATAGGTGTTGAGCACGCGGCTGCACGGCACATTCAGGACCGTCGCGTACTGCCCGGCGAAGCTGGATTCCGTGCCCTCCCCGACGGCGCTACTGCGCACTGCCAGGGAGACGCAGCCCGCGCGCCGTTGCAGCGTCTCACAGCTCTCTGCGACTTCCCGCTCCAGCCCTTCCGGCAACGGCTGCTCGCCGATCAGCCTCCGGATCTCGTTGCTGATCTCCGCGGTGGCCGCCAGGTCGTTGATGTCCAGCCCGGTCAGGTACTCGTCAATCTGACCGGCCAGCGGGGTGTCACCCACAAACCGCTGGTAAGCGCACGCGCTGATGGCGAAGCCGTCGGGCACCGGCAACCCGATTCGGTTCCTCATCTCCCCCAGGTGCGCGTTCTTGCCGCCGACGCTCTCGGTGCGTTCGGCACAGATCTCCGCCAGCGGAATGGTGAGGTCATCGGCCGGGATCTTCTTCCGCTGCGCCAACTCGCCCTGCACTTGCTGATCCAGTCGGCGATGGATGTCGGTAAGCTCGGGGTAGCGCGTCTCCGACAATTCCCCGAGCCGCTGAATCATGGTCCGGACCGACGCGGAAAGGGTGTCGACGTTGAGCCGCAGATACCCTTGCTCGAAGAGGTAGTCCCCGGTCGCCTTCTCCTGGAGTTCAGAGATGACCCGGAGCGCGAGATGATTCTCGGACAGGATGCGCATGAAGCACTCGAACTTGCGCTTCACCACGTCTCTCGTCGACGCAGGCTCCGTCTTCCGTCCGAGTCCCAGAATGCTCCTCATGATAGGCACTCAGCGCCCCGGCGGACGGGCTTCCACCAAACAGTCCTCTCCTGGCTCCCGAACATAGTGCGAACCTCCTCAGGGCGCCAGCACCGGCATGCCCATGGCGGGCCAGATGAGCCACACGAACAGCGCGAGGACAGCCATGAGCAGGAGACTGGCCGGGACGCCGGTCTTGAAGAAGTCGCCCGACGTGAACTGCTTGCTGCCATAGGCGATGGCGTTGGGGGCAGCCCCCCGAGAAGGAGGAACGGCATGCCGGCCGTCGCCAGACAGGCGCATAGAATCACCTCAGGCGCGATACCCAAGTACTTGGCAATCACGAGTGCTACCGGCAGGCAGATCGCGATGGCGGTCACGTTCATGATGACGTTCGTCATCATCAACACGAAGAACGCAACTCCCATGACGAAGACTAACCAGTGACCTCCTTTGAGCAAGCCGAGCCAGTGCACAGCCAGCCAACTGGCGGCGCCGGTTTGCCAGAGGCAGAAGCCGATGCTCATCGCGCCGCCGAAGAGGAGGAGGATGTTCCACGGGATTGCCTCCAAGTCGTCCAGAGTGAGGGTGTTCAGGAGGAAGAACAGCACAGTGGCGACGAGGATGAGGGCGCTCTTGTCAAGGGGCTTCAATGCCGGCACGAAGGACCGGAGGCTCAAGAGGACAACGACAGCAGTCACCACAATCAGGGCGACCCACTCCTTCTGCGTCATCTGCCCAAGGCCTGCGGGAGTGCTCGGGCCCGCTCGCGCAAGCCGGGAATCGTGCGGTGTTCCGGCCGGAAGAGCACCGTGCAGTGCAGCCAGAGCAGGAGCACCATCGCCCAACCCAAGGGGAACATGTAGTACGACAGCTCGAAGAACGAGATCTCCCTGCCGACAATGTCCTTGAAGAAACCGATGGCAACCGCACCGCGGGCGGCGCCGAGCAGGGTGACGATGCTCCCCGCACCGGCGACGAACGCCATGCCGATGAACAGCCCCTTGCCAAAGCGGGTGGGGCGACCGTCCTCCTCATACAGGGCATAGATGGCCATCAGCAGCGGGAACACAGTGGCAGCCACGGCGGTATGCGCCATGATCAGCGTCAGCCCGGCGGTCATCACGAAGCACCCCAGGTAGATGGTGCTGGTGCGCTCACCGACCAGCATCAACATGCGGTACGCCATCCGCTGCGTCAGTCCGGTCCGAGTGAACACCATGCCGATCACCACGGAACCGAGGATGAACCAGACGGAAGGGTCCATGAAGTCGGTGAACGCTTCCTTCGCCGGCCGGATAAGGAACAACGCCTGGACCACGCCAATGGCGATGCCCGTAACGCCGATGGGGATCACCTCGAACACCCACCAAGTAGCCGCCAAGCAGAACAGCGCCAGCGCGGCTTTCCCCTCGCGCGTCAGTGCGAAATGCTTCCCACCAGGATCGATGGCGTCCTGGAAAGGGGGGGCGAAGTACACGGCGCAGAATAGGGAAATGCCCAGCAGGAGGAAGGCAAGTCGCCGCCAGTCGAGACGCCTAACCTTGCCCGCCAAATGGATTTCTTCCGACATGGGAGGCAGGCCGGCCTGCCTCGCGCGTTGGTTCTTTCCTGACACGGCCACCAGGTCCTTTCCGGCACAGCCTCACCGTGCCGCCGCTCAGAGCACGAGCTGCGCTACCTCGTGCAGGGCGTCAACCGACCGGACGACACCCGCCACTTTGCCCTCCTGCATTACGGGGATCAGGCAGAGGTCGTTCGCGACCATTTCGTAGATGACCTTCATCAGGTGGTCGTCGGAGCTCACGGTGGCTCCGATGGGGATCATCACATCGCTGATCGGCCGTTCCGCCTGCTCACGGAGGCCCTTGATCACCCTCTCGGCCGGCAGCTCTGAGAGGTTCGGGTCTACCTTCACGTCGAAGAGCTTCGCGCGGTAGTCCAGCGACTTGCTGACCAGGAACCGCGGCTCCAGGCCGCGGAGGATGTCGCGCCGGCGCGCCGCACCCAGCAGCTCGTACGCTTCGTTGAACACCAGGACTACGCGCGGCAGCGACTTCCGGCCGTCGACCTCGATCTGGGAGTTCTCCATCTCCGCAATTGCCTGACGCAAGGTGAACCAGTACGGAATGTGCGGGTAGTCACTGAGGGGAATCATGAACTCCTCTGCCCGCTTGGTCTCCATGGCTTGGCTCCTTTCTGCTCCCCGGGCCGTTCAGCGCGGCGGCGAGAGCTACCGGCGCAAGTCCCAAACGCTCGGACATGGCCTGCAGCTCGCCGCCGTGCCGCGCGCGCAGCCGGCGCACATACTCTCGGTCAAACTCGGTCCGAGCTTCGTCGTACGGCTCTCGCTCGAGGACGGCGCGCATCGCGGCGGCTTCGCGCTTGAGCGCTTGCCATCGCATCGCCCGGTCTACTGTGAAGAGGGTCTGCTCCTTCTTGAAGGGCTTGGTGAGGTATACTCGCGAAGGTTAGGAATACACCGAAGCTATTGCACAAGTTCGACGCCTCTGCGTGCACAGCAGTGTGTTGGGTGCTCACCACACGCCCACGGGTGAAGTTCTGGGAACTTCCACTTCGGTGTATTCCTAACCTTCGCGAGTATAGTTGAAGACCCCCTGAGCAAGCGCCTCGACGGCGGTCTCCAGCGACCCAAAGGCGGTGATGAT
>Ga0100377_1004617_pt1 | contig 10562 bp, 10 predicted proteins | sample CryGeymeta201501_FD_83664 | JGI IMG/M metagenome (GOLD analysis project Ga0100377, IMG submission 83664) | Groundwater microbial communities from Crystal Geyser aquifers in Utah, USA - Crystal Geyser metaG 2015-01 | ecosystem: Environmental > Aquatic > Deep subsurface > Groundwater | place: USA... | reverse complement strand
TGCGCGGGCGCCCTGTCCGCGTGTGATGCTCGACGGGCCACCGGCCCGCCTGCGCTCACCCGCGACCATGGCGCCCACACATCGACGCGCACCTGACCCCGACTGAGACTCACGACGCTCTAATAGCTCGCAGAAGACCCTGCGTCGCGGGCTCAACCGAGATGCACGACGGTCTAGAAGATACGAGGAAACAAGGCATATATTTTTCGAACGGCTTCTGAAGAGCACGCGTTTCAGGAGCGGCTCGCGAGGTCAGACAGACCCGGTCCGACGCGCCAGACCGCTTCACGTCCGACGGCGCCACGGCGCGGACGGCACAACAGACCCATCGCGGCGGTCAGCCTTCGGTGATCCGCGCGACAGATGGAACAACCTCCGCCGTGCCACCCGGCGCGCCTGAGCTGAGGCGACTTCAACATGTCAGTCGAAAGATCTTCATCATCTGAGCTCCCGCAGGAGACCTGTGATCTGATCGCGCTTACGGAGATACGCGCGACGATCTACCGTTTTCTGGCTCAACAGCTCCTCGAACCACCGCCAACAGATCCCCTGAAGCTCGCAGTCATAAGAGATGCCTGGAGCGAGCTGAGTGAGTTTGTCAGCGAGGAGCTCGCCGCCACGATCGAGGCTGCGCTGGCGCCGGATGCCGAGAGCCTGGAGCGCTTGCGCCATGGCTTCGATGTGCAGCTCCGGATACCGGGGTCGCAGTGTCTGTTCGCCACCGAGTCGGCCCATCTGGCCGGCGCGGTCGATGAGACGGGGGGATGGACCCCTGGCCGCGCCCGTGGCCCTGCGTGGCAACGCGTGGCCGACACCTACGCGCTGGCGGGCTGGACCTTCGACCACGAACGGGGTGTCGAGGCCGACCACCTCGGGGCAGAGCTGGCATTTTGTGGGGCGCTCTGCGCCTCGGAGGCGGAGGCGTGGCGACGCGGTGATGCCTCCGGGGCTCGCGCGAGCGGCCGTGCCCTATCCGCGTTCATCGAGCACCATCCCCTGCGCTGGATCCGGCGCGTTGAAGAGCGGGCGGACGCGATCAAGGCGGTGGGCTACCCCACGGCGGTGACCAGGGCCGCTGAGCGATGGCTCCGCCTGGAGCGCAGGCACTTGACGCAGCGCGTCATGGAACACGATGCAGCCATCGCCACGTGCTGACGGGGGCGCAGGTCATGCTCAGCAATCTCCTCGACAACCTGTCGCGCTGGTCGGCATCGGTGCACCTGGACAGCGCACGCTGCCTGCGCGTCGCCGACGTCTTCGGGCGTCACGATGCCTGCACGCTCTGCGTGCAGGCATGCCCGCGCCAGGCCCTGGCGGTGAGGGAGTCGGGAGCCCCGGCCGCGCTGGCAACCGACCTGTGTGATGGTTGCGGCATCTGCGTGCGCGTTTGCCCCGGCGAGTCGCTGCTGGCGGCGGGTGAGCAGGCGGCCATCGCGAGGACGCTGGAGGGTGGCGCGCGCGCGGCCACGGTCCGGTACGTCTGCAGCGCCGTCCGCGCCGAGGTGGAGGCGCATGGTCGCGCCGTGGCTTGCCTGGCATCCATCGACTGGGCGGAGCTGGCGACGGTGACGCTCGGCGCGCCGGGCGAAGTGGTGCTCGAGAGCAACGACTGTCGCCAGTGCCCTCGTGGAGAGGTCGCGCTTCCAGAGATCGACCGATTGATCGCCATCATGGGGCGCCTGGCGCCGAAGCTCGGCACCCGGTTCGTCTGGACGGCGTCGAGCGCGTCACTGCAGCCCGCTGCCGCGCTGTCCCGCCGCTCCCTGCTGGGCATCTTCCGCCGGCCGGTCGCACGCGAGCCGGCCGCGCCAGCCCGCCCGCCAGCCCCCGTGCAACGCTGGCTGCGCAGCGAGCTCGTGGCGCGCCTCCGCCTCCTGTCTGCCCCCAGCCTTGCCCGGCTCACAGGCGACGGTCTGGATCTGGGAGGCGTCAGTGGGCGCCCGCACGTCGAGGCGGCACTTTGCACGACGTGTCCTGTTTGTTCGGCCTCCTGCCCCACACAAGCGCTCACGCTGCGCGGGGACGGCACCCTCGAGGTCGCCGATGCCCTCTGCAACGGGTGTGGTCGGTGTGTGGAGTCCTGCCGCGAGCGCGCGATGCACCTCTCACGCCGCGTCGATCTGCAGGAGTGGGCGCGCGGGCACCGCCTCCTGGCGTCGTCGCGACCTGCTCCCTGCCGCGTCTGCGGAGGGACCGCGTTGCTACCGCGCATTGGCTTGTGCGCGTCCTGCTACCGGACACACGGCGCGTTCGCCCCATGACGCGCCCCCGATCGCCCATGAACCAGCCGGCGAGCCGCCCGAACCGGGCCAGGCAGGTCCAGCTCTCGTGCCTGGACATCCGTCCTTCGTCGCCCCAGGCATAGGCCTCCCACGGGCGCGACCCATGGCACGGTCGTGCTGCATCCCGCTCGTCGTGGGCCCTGTCGGCTTTGTCCGCTCCGGGGCTCGAAGGCTCGAGCCAAACAGCGGTCGAGGTCCGGCTGGCTGCAGCGCTCATCCCGTCGTCCGACGAGCTCGAGCTTGCCCGGGTTGATGATGGCGCTGACGGATCGATGGTGCGGGCGCCCCGAGGCGAAACGCCAACAAGCAGCTTCGTCGTACAAAGCCTCAGCTGTGCCCCGTCATCGCGCTCACCTCCACCATCGACCATTGTCCGGACGAGCCCCTGGCCATCGCGAGTCAAGGGCGGTCGGGCTCGGCCATCAGCCACGCCAGCAGCGCGTCACGCTCGAGCAGCAGGAGCTTCTCCGCGAGGTCTTCGAGGGGCTCGGCGCTGATGTGTCGCTCCAGCGCCGCGAGCTGCTCGGCGCTCGGCATCGCGCCGAGCCGAAGCTGGAGCTGACGCCGGAGCAGCCGCATCGAGGTGTCACGACGTCCGATGTCCTCGCCAAGATCCTTGCCTCGCTCCTCGGCGTCTTCGCGGAGGTCTTCCATGAACCTGTCGGCGACGCGCTCGATCTCGCGGAGGAACTCCGCATCCTGCTTCTGGGCGTCGGTGTGTTGTTTGAACATGACACGTCTCCGGATGAGGATGCTCTTCAGCTGGATGGCGAGCAGGTCGTTTCGCTCGGCGAGGTCGTCGATGGCGTGCCGGAGCGTCCGCCCACGCCCGAGGAGGCGAAGGATCAGCGTGTCGGCGCGCCTCGGAAGCTCGCGGAGCACGACGACGTGGGTCTGCAGGGCGACGGGGAGCGCCCAGAACCCTGCGTGCCATAGCTCAGTATCGCGACGCGCGCCGAGCGCCGCAAGTCCCCTGGCCGGCGAGCCGGCGCAGAGCACCCACAGGCGCACGGCGCTCAGCGTGTCGTCTCTGACGCGCGAAGCGCGCTCGCGGGTCGCCGCCTTGACGATCACGTCCTTCAAGCGCGCGACGCCCGGTGCTGCGCTGAACACCTCGACCATCGACGGCTGCGCACACATGCGCAGCAGCAGGGTGAGGTCGGGGTGGGACTCTCGGTCGAGGGCGTTGGGAACAAACCAGAGATCGGCATACAAGGGCTGGCTCTGGACCGGATGCTGAACCTCGACATGGCCGAAGGCGCCGAGCAGGCGGCTCAGGACCTCCTTGGCGAGGCTGTCGTGCGGAGACGTGGGTGGTGAGGTGGGAGCGGCGGACATGATGCACCGGTCGGGCCTCGGCGGCCCCGGCACCGCCGGGGCCGCCGAGGGGGCGAGGATCACGCGGTGGCGCTGGCGGCCTCGTCGGTCTGGCGCTTGTCGACGAACTCGACGCGGCTGGCGACGATCTCGGTCATGTAGCGGGTCTGGCCGTCCCGGTCCTCCCAGGTCCGGGTGCTGATCTGGCCCTCGACGAAGACGAGGCGGCCCTTGCTCAGGTAGCGGCCACAGATGGTGGCCAGGTCGCTCCAGGCGATGACGCGATGCCACTCGGTCTTGGTGATCACCTCCTCCCCGTCCTTGCGGCGGGTGTCGGTGGCCAGGCTGAACGTGGCCAGGGTGTGACCGCTCTCGGTCTGACGAAGCTCGGGATCGGCGCCGAGGCGACCAAGCAGGGTGACGCGATTGATGCTTGCCATGATACCTTCTCCTTGGGTTGAGGTGGAGGGCCGGGGACCGTCCCCGTCTGTTCCACGATGCGAGAGGGTTATCGGCAGGTCGCGGCCAATGTTGCGTACTTTCTTGAACAGGTGTGCACTTTTCTTGGGCCAACCTCCACGGACACCGTAATCACGGGCCTCCGCGGCATGACCGATCACCATCCCCAGCTTGAGAGAGGACAGCCATGACCCGTATCCACACGCTCGTCACGCTCGCCGTCGCCATGACCGCCCTATCGGTCGCCGGGTGCTCCGACGACAGCGACGACAAGGCCACCAACAACGGCGCCACGAACAACGGCGCGACCAACAACGGCGCGACCAACAACGGCGCGACCAACAACGGGGCCACCAACAACGGCGCCACCAACAACGGCGCCACGAACAACGGCGCCACGAACAACGGCGCCACCAACAACGGCACGCCGCTGGAGTGCTTCGAGCTCTCGCTCGACCCGGACCTGCCGCTGGCCGTGGATGGCGTCTTCGACGCCACGAGCCCAACCTGGCGCCGGCCCCACGACGAGGACGAGGTGTGCCCGGCGAGCGCGCTTCTGCCGGAGACGGCGGCCAGCGTGCCGTTCGTCGCCTACGCGTTCTGCAACACGAGCGCCCAGCCGGCCACCATCACCTTCGAGCTGCTGGCGCAGGACGGCCCGAACGGGGAGGCCCCGCTGGACGACCCCTACCTCGTCCTCTACGAAGGCAACGGCATCCCCTCAGACGCCCTCCAGTGCCTCGCGGCGAACGACGACATCCCGGAGGCGCTGGAGACCAAGGACTCGGAGATCACCAGCGTCGTCGTGCCGGCGGGCGGTGCGGTCACCGTGGTCGGGACGACGTACACGTTCGATCCGACCGACGGGACCGGCACGGGCTACTACATCATGGTGGTCTCGGCCGACCCGTGACCGACGCGCCACGAACGGCGTTGCATCCCGACCGGCGCCAGCCTACGATGACCTCCTGGCAAGACAGGAGGACGCCATGAAGCGATGGAAGCGTGGGTTGTGGCTGGCCGGGCTGTGCGCCTTGAGCGTGATGGGCGTGACGAGCACGGCTGTGGCCCAGCCGTCCAACGGGGACCGGGGCTGGGTCAAGCCCGCGCAGGGCGCCGAGCGACGGGTGGCGCTGGTCATCGGCAACAGCGGCTACCGCGACTCGCCGCTGCGCAACCCCGGCAACGACGCCCGCGTCATGGCCAAGGCCCTGCGCGAGGTCGGCTTCGACGTGATCGAGAAGGTCGACCTCGACCAGAAGGGCATGAAGATCGCCATCCGGGACTTCGGCGACCGGCTCGGCAAGGCCGGGGGCGTGGGGCTGTTCTACTACGCCGGCCACGCCATGCAGGTCAACGGACACAACTACCTCATCCCCGTCGACGCCCGGATCGAGCGCGAGGCCGACGTTGACATCGAGTCGGTGCTGCTCGACGCCGTGCTCGACCAAATGGGCAACACCGACAGTCGGCTCAACGTCGTCGTGCTGGACGCCTGCCGCAACAACCCCTTCGCGCGGTCGTTCCGGTCGGCTACCCAGGGCCTCGCCTTCGTCAACGCCCCGCGCGGCACCCTGATCGCCTACGCCACCGCGCCCGGCTCCGTCGCAGCCGACGGCGACGGCGGCAACGGCACCTACACCGGCGCCCTCGTCAAGCGCCTCGGCACCGACGGGCTCGAAATCGGCTCAGTCTTCCGCCGCGTCCGCGAGGACGTGCTCACCTCCACGGACGGCCGCCAGGTCCCGTGGGAGTCGTCGTCGCTCGTCGGCGAGTTCTACTTCAAGCCCCGCACGCTGGAGGCGCCCGACCCCGTGTCCGTCGCTCCCCCGAAGGTCGAGCCCGGGGTCGAGCCGAAGGCCGAATCACCCGCGCGCCCCGAGCCGGGCCCACGGGCGGAGGGCGCGCCCGCCTCTGCAGATCCCAAAGCCGCGATGCGGGCGCTGTTCATGGAGGGCCAGCGTAAGGTCGCCGCGGGAGATCTGCAGGGCGCGCTGCGCACGATGCAGGCGATCGTGCACGACTACCCGAACGAGCCCGGCATCGACAAGATCACCTTCAACATCGGCGCCATCCACGAGAAGCTCGGCGACGCCAACAGCGCCCGGATGATGTATCGGAAGGTCGTCTCGACCTGGCCGACGGGCACCGCCAGCGCGAACGCCCGCGAGCGGCTGGCCGCCCTGTCGGCCGCGCCGGAGGCGCCGGCTGCACCTCCGCCCGTCAAGGTCACCCAGGTCATCGAGCGTGTCACCGAACGGGTGTACTTCGACCATGGCAAGGCCGTGGTCAAGCCGGTGGCCTCCCCGATCCTCGACGCCGTCGCCGCGGTGCTGCGCGACCACCCCACCCTGCGCCTGCGGGTGGAGGGCCACACCGACTCGGAGGGCAGCGACGCCGCCAACCTCAAGCTCAGCCAAAGCCGGGCACAGGCGGTCACCAAGATCCTGATAAGCAAGGGAATTTCGGCCGAACGCCTCGAAGCGACCGGCTATGGCGAGGCGCGGCCGCTCGACACGAACCGCACCGCGGCCGGCCGCGCGTCCAACAACCGGGTGGGGTTCGTCGTGGTCTCGCAGTGACACACACACGCACGGGCGATGTGCGCTCGCGCCCTTCTCACCCCCCCGCTTCGTTGGTATACTGCACGCCGGTGGACCGCCGAACCGCGCAGCCGTGCTCCGAATGGAACCGACAGGGAGTCCCATGTCACACCGTCTCACCATGCTCACCCTCGCCTTCGTGCTCACCGCGGCCGCCCTGGCCATGACCGCCGAGACGGCGCACGCCCAGCGCGCCGTCAAGCTGGCGCCCGCCGCCGGGGTGGTCAGCACGGTCGCCGTCAGCGACACCGGCCTGGTCGCCTACACCGTCCGCGGCAAGGACAAGGTCCACGGCCTGTACATCCTCAACTACAACGCGCCGGGCAAGCCGAAGCGGATCTCGGATGGCATCGGCGCGGACTTCGCCCCGGACGGCAGCGAGCTCGTCTTCTACAACGACAACAAGGGCGACAACCTCTTCTGGGTGACGACGATCACGCCCGAGGGCAAGGACGCCTTTGAGATGGGCGTGCAGGGCAAGGACCCGACCTCGGTCAAGCCCATCTTCTCCCCGGACGGCAAGGCGATCATCTACAGCAACAGCGAGGGGACGTTCATCATCCCCCGCATCGGCCAGTTCACCAAGCGCCTCAGCACGACGGTCTTGAGCGACGCGACCTGGTCACCCGACGGCAAGAGCGTCTTGTTCGTGCGCAAGGGGGGCGGCATCTCGACGATGGACGTGTTGAGCGGCAGCACCCGCGACCTCACGCCGAACTTCCACGGCTTCAACCCGCGCTGGGCGCCGGATGGCAGCAAGATCCTGTTCACCCACGAGCTCGGGGTGTACGTGATGGACATGGCGACGGGCAAGCGCAAGCAGGCGGCCGACGGCGAGGGCGCCGAGTGGACCAACTCGGGCAAGGCGATCCTGGCGCTGCGGGCGACGGGCACGGTCTCGGGGGCGGCGGGCAACGCCCGCAACGACTTCGCGCTGCACTGGGTCCCGCTCGACAACCCCGACGGCGCTCTGCAGCTGGCCAAGAAGGCCCACGACGTGGCGATCACGCCGGACGGCCGCACGGTCGTCTTCGGCGTCATCAACGATGGCGTGTACAAGGTGCGCCTGGAGAAGCTGGACGGTGAGTCCGAGGCGGCTGGACGCATCAAGTCGGTGCGGGCGAGCGCCGCGGTGCCCGCGGCGGCCATCCCGACCGGCGAGGCTGGCGGCGAGTGAGCTCCGAGGCGGCCTCCGGCCCTGCTGAGCCTGTTGCCGAGGCCACCGAGGCGCTGACGGCGAGGCTGACCTTCGCCGATGTGCGCTTCGAGGAGGGGCCTTGCCCGCTGTGCGGCGCGCTGACCCGTGGTCCGACGGTGCTGGAGGGTCGCGACGACACCTGGCAGAAGGAGGGCCGCTTCACGCTGGTCCCCTGCGCGGCGTGCGGCCTGATCTACACGTGTCCTCGCCCCACCGAGGACACGATGCGCTACTACTATGAGGACTGCTACTCTGGGGAGAAGAAGGAGGAGATGCGCAAGGCGGCGACCGACTCGCCGGTCAGCCTCTTCACGAGCTGGATGCGCCTGCGGACCCTCGAGAAGGCCCGCCGCCTGCAGCCGGGCGACGTGGTGCTCGACGTCGGCTGCTCCTACGGCGCGTTCATCGAGGGCGTGCGCAAGGTCCGCGGCATCGAGGCGTGGGCGATCGACCTCGACCCCGGCACCATCGACGACTTCATCAACCCGGTCGACGTGAAGGTCGTCTGCGGCGATCTGCGCGCGCAGCAGTGGCCGGACGACACCTTCGATGTGATCACGCTGTTCGAGACGCTGGAGCACGTCTACGACCCGGTCGGTCTGCTGCAGGAGGTGCATCGGCTGCTCAAGCCAGGCGGCATCGTCAGCGTGGAGGTCCCGAGCTGGGACGGGTGGCCGCGGCGCGTGTTCGGCTCGTGGTGGCTCCCGCTGCTGCTGCCGACCCACCTGCAGCACTTCTCGATGGAGCACCTTGGCCGGTGCGTCGGTCAGGCGGGCCTCGAGACGGTGCACCATCAGTCGATGTTCTTCCCGGCGGAGAACACGTTGAGCCTGTGGGTCGGCCTCGGGCGCTGGCTGGGGCGGGTGCCGGAGGGCGACAAGACGTTCGGCCGAAAGCTGATCGAGGGGGTGTTCGGGCTCTGGCTCGTCTGGGTGTTCATCTTCGTGGACATCCCCGTGACAGCGCTGCTCTCCCTGTTCAACCGCACCGGCCACCAGACGATCCTCGCCCGCAAGCCCGTGGCGGCAGCCTCGGGCGCCCCACCTGCACGGCCGCAGCCTGAGATCGCGCCATAGACCCCGGGTAAGGCTCCTCGCGTCCACCAGGACGGCGCGCGCCCCCCACGGCGAGCACGGACCGGGGTTGACAACGCATGCATCATCCGCGACACCCCCTCTGTTCGCCGCGGGTGTGTAAGGCCACGTCTCGCCTGTCGTTTCGCATGCGCCTGCCGCCGCACGTTTCAACGCGCCCCCTTCCGTCGAGGCCCCTCATGATCACAGCCACTCGCCGAATCACCACCCTCCTCCTGACGCTCCTCACGCTGCTCAGCGCCGTCGCCATCCTTGGCTGCGGCCCGACGCGAGGGAGCGGCGGCAGCGACAAGTGCGAGGACGACACCGACTGCAAGCGCACCGAGTATTGCGACATCAACGACGGTGACACGAAGGGACGTTGCCGCGCCGAGGACGCGCTCAACAACGGCGCAAACAACGGCGCCAACAACAGAACGAACACGAACACGAACACCAACAACGGCGTCGCGACGAACAACGGCGTCGCGACGAACAATGGCGTGCCGACGAACAACGGCGTGCCGACGAACAATGGCGTGCCCACCAACAACGGCCAGCCGACCAACAACGGCACCCCGACCAACAACGGTGCGCCCGGCACTCTGACCTGCGACGAGGTCTTCACCTGCCTCAACGGATGCGCTGATGAAGTCTGCTCCCAGGCCTGCGTCGACGACGCCTCGGCGGCTGCGGCCGGGCCGGTGAACGACCTGCTTGGCTGCCTCAACGCCAACTGCGCAGGCATCACGGACAACACGGAGTTCCAGACCTGCGCCTCCGACTTCTGCACCCCCGAGGTGAGCGCCTGCTTTGGCACGCCGACCGGCGACCTGCTGTGCCTGCTGAACTGCGGCAGCGACCTGGACTGCCCGACCGGCCAGACCTGCGCCGACGTCACGGGCGGCGGCAACTTCCAGTGTGTGGAAGGGAACAACGTGCCGGCGGACGCGCCCGCGTGCACCTCCGACGGCTCCTGCTCCGCCAACTTCACCTGCTACCAGATCGGCGGTTGATCGAGCTGCCCGCCGCTCAGCCCAGGCCGTGCTGGCGGGCCGGGTTGACAGCCACGCACGACCGTCCTACACCATCCACTCGACCCTGCGCACGGGCCCGCCGCGGCTCGCCCCACTGACCTCTCGACGAGCTCTGACCATGGACCACCTCCTCCGCTCTGTCCTGGCGACACCGCGACGCCTCGCGCTCCTCATGCTCCACCTCACGCTGCTCGGGTCGCTCGCAGCGGCCGCCGTCGCCTGCACGCCCGCGCGCGGCAGCGGCGGCAGCAGCAACAAGTGCACAGAGGACGACGATTGCGATATTGGAGACTACTGCGATATCGACGACGGCGCATCCAAGGGCAGATGCCGTCCGCTCGGCGGCGGGGTCGGGGCCAACTGCTCGAACACGAGCGACTGCAGCAGTGACCTCCGCTGCCTCGCAGGTGACCAGATCTGCGTCAAGACCTGCGAGACGTCGGTTGAGTGCGGCGGCGCGGCGTGCATCCCGGTGGCGGAGGCCTCGATCATCGTTCCGGCCACGTCGGTGTTATGCGGCCTGGCGCCACGGATGATGTGAGCGCGGCTTTGCCGGTCTTGATGGCAGCGGCATGTGTTCAAGGAGCCACTGG
>Ga0100377_1004612_pt1 | contig 10568 bp, 11 predicted proteins | sample CryGeymeta201501_FD_83664 | JGI IMG/M metagenome (GOLD analysis project Ga0100377, IMG submission 83664) | Groundwater microbial communities from Crystal Geyser aquifers in Utah, USA - Crystal Geyser metaG 2015-01 | ecosystem: Environmental > Aquatic > Deep subsurface > Groundwater | place: USA... | reverse complement strand
CTTCAACTTATCGAAACTCCAGTGGGAATTTATGACAAGTCGATGATCGAACGGATGCACCGCGTGGCATCCGGAAAAGAAAAAGGGGAAAAGGAAGGCCCGGAGGTTTTTAACTTCCTTAAAACCGAAATTGTCAACAAGAAATGGCCCGATAAAACCGGCAATGCGCTTCAAGGATAGAAACATGTCATGGCAAGGGCATTTCAAGTTTTCCCGATAGGTGTCATCCGAAAATCCGATGATGATGTACGGATAATCATCTACAAAAAGTACCGCAAGGGCCTTTTGGGTCTGGAGCAGTTTTCTCATATCCACGTCCTCTACTGGTTCCACCAAAACGACATTCCGGAAAAACGCGCCGTTCTTCATGTGCACCCCTGTAATCTCAAGGAGAATCCCTTAACTGGTGTCTTTGCCACCCACTCTCCCATGAGACCAAATCTGATCGCACTTGCCCGATGCAAAATCATTGCCGTCGAAGACACCGTCATCCGGGTCGATGCCATCGATGCATTCGACGGTTCCCCGGTAATCGATATCAAGAGTTATTTTCCTCCGGATGATCCGGCAGGGACCATCCGAATCCCCAACTGGAAGAGAAAATCCGGTTAGCATGGAGATCGCCGAACTTTCGGGACAGATCGAACGGGTCACCTATGCCGATGCCGAAAGCGGGTTTACCATCGCTCGGATCAAGGTTTCAGGGAAACGAGACCTGGTGACCGTGGTGGGCGAACTGACATCGGCGATTCCCGGCGAAATTCTTCAAATGAAGGGAAGATGGGTCCACCATCCCAAGTACGGAGAGCAGTTCCGGGTGACCGAATCGAGAACTGAGACACCGGCCACGGTTTATGGGATTCGCAAATACCTGGGTTCGGGAATGATCAAGGGAATCGGTCCCGTGATGGCCGAAAGGATCGTGGAGCGTTTCGGAGAAAAGACGCTTAGGGTGATCGAAAATGAAAGTGGTCGCTTATCCGAGGTGGAAGGAATCGGTGAAAAGCGGATCGCTATGATCACAAAATCCTGGGAAGATCAGCGGGAAATTCGGGACGTGATGATTTTCCTGCAGGCCCAGGGGATCAGCCCGGGATACGCGGTCAAGATCTTCAGGACCTACGGCAAGAAATCTATCGCCGTGGTGAAGGAAGATCCCTATCGCTTGGCATGGGATATCTTCGGGATCGGCTTTTTAACGGCCGATCGTATCGCCGAAAAACTCGGCATTCCGAAAAATGCACCCATGCGGATCCATGCCGGCATCATCTATACTTTGCAAAAGCTGGCAGAGGACGGACACGTATATTTTCCGTATCTTCTTCTGGTCGAAAAATGTCGACAAACCCTTTTGGCGGAGTCGGAGGAGGTGACGGCCGGGCTGGAGCAGCTTGCCGGTGAGAACAAGATCGTCGTGGAGGACAATTTTTGCGATTCGTCGGGGGAGCGGATGGTTTACCTGGCGTGGTTATACCGGTTTGAAACCGGGATTGCCGATGCCTTAAAAAGACTGGCCGATTCCCCCAGGTCTCTGCAGATACCGGACCCCGAAGAGGCCTTGAAAGAGGCTCAGGGTTCTCTTTCCATCGCCCTGGAGGCCGACCAGGTCAAGGCCATTCAGGCCGCCCTCAAACAAAAAGTGCTGGTGATCACCGGCGGACCGGGAACCGGCAAGACCACCATCATTCGGGCTATTCTGGCTATTTTTGCCCAACGGGGGGCCCGGATCCTCCTGGCTGCCCCTACGGGGAGGGCGGCCAAGCGGATGAGCGAAGCGTGCGGATTTGCAGCAAAGACCATTCACCGCCTCTTGGAATACAGCCCCAAGCAGCATGCTTTTCAACGAAACGAAAACCGCTTGCTGCGCTGCCATTTGCTGGTCCTGGACGAAGCCTCTATGATCGACACGTTTCTCATGTACCATCTCCTGAAAGGCATCCCTGAAAGTGCGACACTGATTCTGGTGGGCGACGTGAACCAGCTCCCGTCGGTGGGGGCGGGGAACGTGCTCAAGGACATCATCGAGTCCGGTATGATTCCCGTAGCCTCTTTGATGAAGATATTTCGTCAGGCAGAGGGGAGCCGGATCATCGTGAACGCCCATCGCATCAACGCCGGCGAATTCCCCGATATCCGCACCCCGAAGGATTTTGATTTGAAGACCGATTTTTATTTCATTGACCGGGAAGATCCGGAGAAGGTCCTTCAAACCATCTTGTGGCTTGCCAAGGAACGGATCCCTTCGCGGTTCGGATTCGACCCGATGGAGGAGATCCAGGTCCTAAGCCCCATGCATAAAGGCATAGTGGGAGCCGAAAACCTCAACCGACAGCTCCAGCAGGAGCTGAACCCCCGACCGGACAGCATCTTACGCGGAGGGCTTGCATTCCGCATGTACGACAAGGTGATGCAAATCCGGAATAATTACGACAAAGAGGTCTTCAACGGAGATATCGGAAAAATCGTGCAGATCCTGAAAGAAGAACAAGAAGTCATTGTTTCCTATGACGGCAGGGGGGTGGTCTATGATTTTTCCGAACTCGACGAGATCGTTTTAGCCTATGCGGTTTCGGTTCACAAATCCCAGGGGTCGGAATATCCGGCCGTCATTGTGCCCGTGCTGACCCAGCACTACATCCTGCTTCAGCGAAACCTAATCTACACGGCCGTCACCCGAGCCCAGCGTCTCCTGGTGATGGTGGGCACCCGAAAGGCTTTGGCCATCGGCGTTAAAAATGACCGGACCCAGAAGCGCTATACCGGACTCAGGGACAGGCTCCGGTGATTCCCATACCGTCCATTCATTCCGATGATTCGGCAACAACCGAGATGGTCGGATTTATCGATGTTCAACGAGCCGGTCCAAAATGAGGCCGTAAAAATACGATCCGCCGGAGGATGCATAAAGCCACCCCAGGTGGGTGAGGCAGGAACCGCAGACGGCCACGCGCCAGGTGAACCCCTTGAACCAGGTGAAGTCATCGGTGGCCGAACCTACCAGGGCGCAGCCCCAGGCGGATTGGAAACATCCGATCTGAAATACGACCCCTTGGGGATTGGCAAAGGTGTGCTGGTGGGCGCCTTCCACCTCTGCCCGTTCGCTTGCGCGGGTTATGACCCGGCCGCAGGCCCGGCAGGCGATGGCCTCGCCGTCATCAGGAGATTCCGCTTCCCGTGAAGCCTCCTTGGGGTCTGTCTTGATCTTGGCCGGGGCATCGGTTTTGGACGGAACGCGAAACAGGCAAGGGCTAAAAGATCCGTCTCTTTCGACAAGCTGATGAGGCTGAATCTCTTCCATGACATCCCCCGTTCATTACGGGTTTTGATTTGACAACCGAGGGCCTCTTTTTATAGATAGCAAATAATATTATCATAGCATGCCTGTCCTTTTCAAACACGTCGAATCCGCCTTGAGTTACGCGAAGGCAGAGCAACGGATGCCGGGATGAAATCAAATCGGATCTGAGGGGAGATTATGGATTTTAAACTTTCCACGGAACAGGAGATCTTGAGGGAATCGGTGCGCAGCTTCGCCGAAAAGGAGATCAAGCCAGTTGCCAGGGTTTTGGATGACAAAGAGGAATTTTCCTATGAAACCATGGCCAAAATGGCCGAGCTCGGCCTTTTTGGCATTTTTGTGTCCGAAGAATACGGCGGACAGGGCATGGATTACATTTCCTATATCATCGCCGTAGAGGAAATCGCCAGGGCGGATGGGTCCCACGCCGCCACCATCGCGGCCGAGAATTCTCTGGGTATCAGCCCGCTTTACTATTTCGGAAATGAAGAACAAAAACGGAAATATCTTCCCAAACTGTGCAGCGGGGAAACGCTGTGGGGTTTCGGTTTGACCGAACCCAACGCCGGCTCCGATGCCATGGCCACGCGGACCACAGCCGTGAGAGATGGAAACGAATGGGTGATCAATGGGAGCAAGATCTTCATCACCAACGCGTCCACCAACATCACGGCAGGGGTTACCGTCCTTTGCCGGACCGGTACCCGGCCGGACGGGAAACCTGAACTCACCTGCATTCTCATCGAAAGCGGAACGCCGGGATACCTGGCAAAGCCCATGCACGGCAAAATGATGTGGCGTGCATCCAATACAAGCGAACTGTACTTTACGGATTGTCGGGTGCCCGCGGAAAATACCCTGGGACCCGTCGGTGAAGGGTTCCACCAGATGATGAAGACGCTGGACGGCGGCCGTCTCTCCATTGCGGCCATGGGGCTCGGAGGGGCCCAGGGGTGTCTCGATATGGCATTGAAATATGCCAACGAGAGGGAGCAGTTCGGCCGACCCATCGCCAATTTCCAGGTCAATGCCTTCAAACTGGCCGATATGGCGACGGAGATCGAATGTGCGAGACTCCTCCTCTACAAGGCCTGTTGGTTGTGCGACAGCCACCTCCCTTTTGCCAAGGAAGCTGCCATGGCCAAGCTCTACTGTTCGGAGGTAATGTACCGGTGCGCCAATCACGCGGTGCAGCTCCACGGCGGGTATGGGCTCATGAAAGAATATGATGTGGAACGGTTTTACCGGGATCAGAAGCTTCTGGAAATCGGGGAAGGGACGTCAGAGGTCCAGAGGATTGTCATTGCCCGGCATATCGGAGCCAGGTGCATGTAGGCACTAGACGGCGCGTTTGCACCCTGAAACCGATTCTGCTTTCATCAAACGGAGCAAGGAGAAGATGATGGAAAAAAAAGACCATAAAACCCACAGCCATGTGGATTTTTTCAAAGATTTGACCGGTGAGATCGCCGGTGCAGCCCCCAAAGAGGCGGAAAAGATCGGCATTCGGATTCGGACACTGAGGCAGGGAAAAGGGCTTTCACTGGAAGAGCTGTCCCGGATGACCGGCTATGACACGGAGTTTTTAGACAATATCGAGTCGGATAAGCTGCTGCCGCAGCTAGGTACCCTCATCAAGCTTTCCAAGGCCCTTGACAGCGCATTCGGAAGGTTGGTGTCGGGTGTGGGAAGCAAGATTTACTCTATTACCCGGAAAGATGAGCAAAAAATTGTTTCCCGATCTTCATCTCAAAAAGGGAAAAGGAAAGTCTATACCTATAAGAGCCTGGCCCCGGAAGTCAAAGGCCGCCACATGGAGGCTCTCATCGTCCAGCTCGAGGAAAACCCGGAAGAAGAGATCTCCGTGCACGAGGGAGAGGAGTTCATCTATGTCCTCGATGGCGCAGTGGCTCTAAAGATTGCAGGGGATACCTTTGACCTGTATCCCGGCGACAGCGCCTATTACCTGTCCATTACACCCCATTTCATTGCGGCCAAAAAGGGAAAAGCCACCATCATTGCGGTCCTTTACGGAGAGTAGAGTTTAACTCTTTTACAAGCGATGTAAGCCTCTAATTCGTAAAAGATTTATGGAGTGCGACGCGACAAGTGAACCGGGGTTCCCATTGACGTCAAAAAATTCGAATCGAAGGAGACTCACGATGGGTAAAGCAATTTGGATCCGGCAACCCGGAGGCCCGGAGGTGATGCATCTTCAAACCGATGATCCGGGCCCGCCGCAGGCAGGCGAGGCCCTGGTGCGTCATGAAGCCATCGGGGTAAATTTCATCGATATCTATCATCGAACCGGCCTTTATCCGGTTCCGGGGTTGCCCGCCATCCTCGGCATGGAGGGGGCCGGTATTGTGGAGGCGGTGGGCGAAGGCGTTCAGGAGATTGCCCCGGGGGATCGCGTGGCCTATGCGGGCCTGCCTCTGGGCGCTTACGCCGAGGTTCGGCGCATCCCTTCTCATCGACTGGTTAAACTTCCGGATGCGATCACCGCGCGCCAGGCAGCCGGCATGATGCTGCGGGGGATGACGGCAAGATATCTTTTAAAAGGGTGTTACCCGGTCAAGGCAGGAGACCGGATCCTCATGCATGCCGCAGCCGGCGGCGTAGGACAGCTCGTCTGCCAGTGGGCGAAACACTTAGGGGCGACGGTCATCGGAACGGTGGGATCCGAGGAAAAGGCCGAACGGGCCAAACAGTGCGGATGCGACTTTCCCATTGTTTACACAAAAGAGGATTTTGCGGATCGCACCAGAGAGATTACCAACGGGCAGGGAATGGATGTGGTCTACGACGGCATCGGCAAGTCCACCTTCTTCAAGTCCCTCGACTGCCTGCGGCCGCTGGGGACGATGGTTTCATTCGGGCAGGCCTCCGGGGCGATCGGTCCTTTTGATATTGCGATTCTTGCCGCCAAAGGGTCCCTTTTTTTGACGCGTCCCACCCTCATGACCTATACCCAAAAACGGGAGGACTTGCTTGCCCACGCCCGGGATCTTTTTGCAGTGGTGCAAAGCGGCGCGGTTCAAATCAATATCGGTCAAGCCTATCCTCTCGAGAAGGCTGCCAAGGCCCATGAGGATCTTGAAAGCCGAAAAACTACAGGATCCACGATCCTCATCCCATAACCTTTTCTTAGAAGGAGATGAATATGCCTGACGATCTGAAAATAATGTACAAGACCATCCTGGGGGATCATTTTCCCGAAAAAATGGAGATTCACTTCATCGATGACCAAAAAACCCAGAAACTGGTTTATGAAAAGGTGGGATGGACCATCGAGGGAGAGAAGAAGGGGTTGAGATACGGTGAAAATCCGGGGCAGGAGGCCGCCCTTTATAAACTCATCCATGGGAATCTGTTACTGGGGGATGCCCGAACCCTTCAGCCCGGACGGTATCTCGCCTCCGACCCGGAGTTGCTGCAGTCCGGAAAGCACCCCGGAAAGACCAACCTCACGGATGCGGATAATGCCCTTAATATCCTGCGGTATTTTATGGACCGGCCAACGGCGGTCATCGTCAAGCACAACAACCCATGCGGGGTGGCCCGGGCTGATTCCATGGAAGAGGCATACATCAAGGCGAATCTGGCGGATCGGGTGGCTGCTTTCGGGGGGTGTATCGCCCTCAACCGGCCGGTGGACCGGGTAACCGCGGAGGCGATCCTCAATCAGTATGCGGAAGTCGTCGTGGCCCCTGACTTTGAAGAGGGTGTCATGGGTCTTTTCGGGAAAAAGAAGAACTTGAGGGTAATCCGGATTGCGAACATGGCGGGTCTGGCCGATTTTGCAAACGCACGAACCGTTGAGTTCAAATGCCTCATGGACGGCGGCATCATCACCCAATGGTCCTATCTTCCAAAGGCCCGGGCAAAGGAAAATCTGACCCTGGCATCCTGCGAATACAAGGGAAAAACTTACCGGATCCGACGCGAGCCCACCCAGCGGGAGTTCGACGACATGCTTTTCGGGTGGTTGGTGGAAGCCGGAGTGACTTCCAACTCGGTCCTCTATGTGAAAGATCAAGTGACCGTGGGGATCGGAACCGGTGAACAGGATCGTGTGGGCGTGGCGGAGATCGCTCGGGATAAGGCCTATCGAAAGCTTGCCGACCGGTACGCTTTTGAGATGTTTAAAATACCTTATAACGATCTCAAAGACCCTGATAGAAAAGCGGAAATCGACACCCGAGTGGCCCGGGAAAAGGGGGGACTGATCGGTTCGGCCATGGTGAGCGATGCTTTTTTTCCGTTCAGGGACGGTGTGGATGTGGGGATCCGGGAAGGGATTTCCTGCGTGATCCAGCCGGGAGGTTCGGAAAACGACTACCAATCCATCGAGGCGTGCAACGAGACGAACGTCACCATGGTCTTAACCGGCCAGCGCAGTTTCAAGCATTAGCCCATAACTGCTGCAACGGCTTCCAGGGCGGCCTCGATGTCTAATTTTGTGATGGGGTAATGGGTGACTGCCCTAAGTCGGCGGGAATCGGCAGGGAGGACCCGAACCCCGGCGGCATTCAGCTTTTCGCAAAGCTGAGGCGGGGACAAATCCTTTTGAATGATCCCGAAATAGACGATATTCGTTTTAATCCGCTCATAATCGATGGAGATTCCATTGATTCGGGACAAACCCACTGCCAGGGCGTGGGCGTTGTCGTGGTCGTCGGCCAGGCGATCCACCATCTCCGTCAAAGCGACGATGCCGGCTGCCGCCAGGACCCCGGCCTGCCGCATGCCTCCCCCAAGCACTTTCCTTACCCGCCTTGCCTGGGTGATGAAGGCGTTTGACCCGCAGATCAGAGAGCCCGCAGGGGCTCCCAACCCTTTGCTGAGACAAAAGGAGACGGAGTCAGCGTACCGGGTCAGGTCCGTAGGGTCGACTCCCAGGGCAATGGCGGCATTGAAAATCCGGGCGCCGTCCACATGGATTTTCAGGTCAAAACGCCGGGCAAGATCTGCAACTGCTTCCATGTAATCCGGGCCGATGGGGCTGCCATCACACCGGTTATGGGTGTTCTCCAGCACGATCAGGCGAGTTCTGGGGAAATGTACGTTGTCGGGGCGGATGGCTGCCTCGATGTCCTCCGGAGCCAGGGTGCCATCCCATTGATTTTTCACCGTTCGGGGATGAATCCCCCCCAAGGCCGCCGAACCGCCCTGCTCGTACCAGAAGATGTGGGCCTGGTCCCCCAGGATCATTTCATCTCCGCGTCCGCAATGGATCATCTGGGAGATGATGTTGGCCATGGTGCCGGAAGCTACAAAGAGTGCCGCCTCTTTCCCCATTCTTCGGGCGGCCATTTCTTCCAGGCGCTTGATCGTCGGATCCTCACCAAAGACGTCATCCCCGACCTCGGCGCTGAACATGGCTTGCCGCATGCTGGGTGTGGGCAGGGTGACGGTATCCGATCGCAGATCGATGAGTTGCATGAATACGCTCCTTTCCGGAGGTTGTTTCGGATAGCAGGGAAGCGATGATTATGCGCTTTTGATCGCATAACTGACCGGGAGGTGCAAGGGAAAACCCGGACATCCTCTTTGATGTTGGTGCCCAAACCGTCTTATCCGGAAACGATAGAGTCATGCCATGCACCCGGCGACTCATATTCAGTTGACTTTTTTTAATTCCGAATTATTTTAAATAAATGTGTAAGGCCCTTTTTGAGATCAAACCAAAGGGACCACAATTCAGCAAACCTGCCCGCAACGGATCCTAAAACTTTTAGACCTGGAGAAAAAACCATGAATATGATTGAAATACGAAAGATGGCAAAAGATGTGGGAATCAATGCCTTCGGCAAATCCAAGGTGGTCCTGGTGAGGGAGATCCAACGGAAGGAGGGACACTTTGACTGTTTTGCAACGGTGATCGATTTTTGCGACCAGTTCGGCTGTTGCTTCAGGGAAGCCTGTTTCAAGGAGGCTGCCAGGCTGAATCGAAACAGGGAGGAAAAAATCCTATAGAAAAGGAGGTACAGCATGGCAATCGTAAAATGGGATCCGTTTCGTGAAATCGAAGACATGGTGGATCGGTACACCAAAGCCATCGGGTGGCCGAGGCGGGGAAACCAAGAGGTTATGACTACCGGAGACTGGACTCCGCGGGTGGATATCGCGGAGACCGAAAAGGAATTTGTCATCAAAGCCGAAATCCCGGAGGTGAAAAAGGAAGACGTCAAGGTAACCGTGGATAACGGCGTTTTAACCATTCGGGGGGAAAGAAAACAGGAAAAAGAGGAAAAAGGGAAGAAATATCACCGTATCGAACGCTACTACGGCAGCTTTACCAGAAGCTTTACACTCCCGGAGAATGTGGACGATACCAAGATCGAGGCGTCGTTTAAAGAAGGGATATTGAACCTTCAGATACCCAAGAGCCGGGAGGCAAAACCCAAAGCCTCTGAAATTAAAATCAAATGATGCCGCAACACGGATTCAGCCTGACATCTGGAATCAAAGGAGGAAAAAGATGAAAGATTTCAAAAAGATGCTTTTCCCGGTAGATCTTTCCGAGGCCTCGATAAAAGTCGTTCCCTATGTGATCATGGTGGCGCAAAAATTCGGGGCAAGCATCAATTTGTTGCATGTTGCCCGGGTATTTGAATACTTTGAGAGCAGCTATATTCCCCATCCTTCTCTGGACCTGTTTGAAAAGGAAATTTCGGAGGCAGCGAAAAAGCAGCTCGAGGAGTTTCGACAAACCTATTTTTCGAACCTTAAGGAGGTCAGCGTCGAGGTGGTCACGGGATACTGTGCGGACGTGATCCTGGACTTCATCGAGGCAAAAGGGATTGATCTGGTTATCATGGGGACCCACGGAAGAAAAGGGCTCAACAGAATGCTATTCGGCTCCGTGGCCCGTCGCGTCTCCCAGGACTCCCCTGTGCCGGTCCTGTTGATCAATCCTTTCCGAGCTTCATAATACCGGGACGGTTTGGAGCAAACATCGTCTGATCCGGAAGGGATTCGAGCCGGTTCCTGTTGCCTGTGTGATTGACCTTGAGTCACGGGGAAAACGGGGGCCGGCTTTTCTTCATAAAAGCAACCCGTCTCTATAATTATTTCGCCTCTTTTCAGCTTGCCATTTGGACCACATGCCGCTAATGAACCTGGGGATGAAAACAACATCCCCCTATGGCGTCACCTTCCTGGTATGCTTGGCAGAGATTCTCGGCTTAGCTCCGATTGCCACTTTTCCGGCGCTTCTCCCGGATTTTCAAGGTTTGTGGAATTTAAGCCACACGAAGGCCGGGTG
>Ga0100377_1004611_pt1 | contig 10569 bp, 6 predicted proteins | sample CryGeymeta201501_FD_83664 | JGI IMG/M metagenome (GOLD analysis project Ga0100377, IMG submission 83664) | Groundwater microbial communities from Crystal Geyser aquifers in Utah, USA - Crystal Geyser metaG 2015-01 | ecosystem: Environmental > Aquatic > Deep subsurface > Groundwater | place: USA... | reverse complement strand
CTCGGCGCAGAACCCATATGGCTGCGGCAACGACATGCCCAGCATCTACCGCCGCGATTGGGACCAAGTCGTCTTCGTCTACCACACCTCCGCGGACACGCGGACGCTGGTGCGGGAGTTTTTGGCGGTCGATTGAGGTCTCGGGGAGGGATCGTCCTTGACCCACTCCTCGAGCTGGCTGTCAGCCACACGCGCTCGAACGCAGCGTCGACGCCTCAGCTCCCAAGCCCCAAGCGCGTAACCATCCTTGGATAGGCCTGCAAAAGGAAGCTGAATCGGCACCACTACGGCGCGATTTGGTCGCTCAGCCACTGACGGCTCACGCCGACAGAGGCTTCCAGGTCGGTGTACGTTCCGTCGAGGCCAACCTTCACCTCGTCCCACGTCTCTTCGGTGGCCGTTGCGGCATTGTCGAGCTGCACCTTGGCTTCGGCATACTTGGTACGGGTCGCCTCGAGCGCTTCTTTCGCGTCGGCCTTGATAGCGTCGCCCCCGCCGCTGAACTGGGCGGAGAGGCTGTCGAGCTCGACTTGCAGCGCGTCCAGCTTGCCTTTCATGGCCTCGACGAACTCGCCTCGCTTCGCGAAGGTGTACTCCGAGGGGGCCGGCTCGGTGGCTGCGGATTTGGCCATCATGACCTCCGCGATGTCCTCGGGATTGAAGGCGACCGTGACCGCATCTGGCGCGGCGTTGGCGGCCTTGGCCTTCGACTTGGCTTCATCGCTCCCGAACAGACCGCAGCCGGTCGCGAGCACCGAGAGCAAGACCGACAGCGCGAGCAAATAGGGCAATCTCATCAACGAACGTCGCATCGCTATCCTTGGGCTAAAGGGTGTCAAACAGGTGTTCTCTCTGGGTTCAGAAACTAATGCTGGCGCCAGCGCGGAACTCGAGCGGCACGCCCTTTCCGCCCCACTCGAGGTTCTTGGTCAGGGCGGTGTCGACCTCGAGGACGAGGGCGAGCATAGGGAGCACGGGGAGCTGGGCACCGACTCCGAACATGAAGCCCCAGTCGAAGTCGTTCTCATAGATCTGCAGGGGGATGGCGGCTCGGAGGTAGAGCGGCAGAATGGGGGGAGCCACTCGGACGCCGGGCCTAAACGTGAAGTTCCAGTCGCCGATGTTCGTGCCGGCGACCTTGATGCTCTCCAGCGTCGCGCAGAGGCCCAGATCGACCTCGAGCATCGACCAGCCGATCGAGGGCACCGCCTCCAGCGTCACAGGTCCACGGTAGGCGCTGCCGTCGATGAAATACGCCGACTCGCCGATGGTCACGGCGAGGCTCAGGTCAGAGCTTGAGCTCGACGAGTCAGAGCCTTCTTCGGCGGCCGCGACCCCTGCGGTGAAGGTGATGGCGAGGGCAAACAAGAGGGCGAGAGCGGTATTGGGGTGGTGATGATTCACGGGATTCCTTGTGGTTCGACGTTGAGCGCAGCACTGCAGCCCCCCGCTGGCCAAGTCAGGGGGCGTGGGGGGTGCTAGAGCACCGATCGTGCCACCGGGTAAAACCTAGTGATATACAGCTGTTACGCTGGGCTGATGGTCCGCTACGGGGCCGCGTCAATCAAAATGACCCGCCGACGCTCCAATTCGATGGGGCGTGGTGGATAGGGTCCTCGGGCGTTTGGGGCTCGGGAGCTGGGGCGGCGACGCTGGGCTCGGGAGCGGCTCGCTGGCATTGGCGACGAGGGCTCTCGCAGAGGCGCCGAGCCGCAGAGGGCACGGACGAGGTTTGAGGAGCCTGCGGGTCGGCGATGCGGTTCTGCAGAAGCGATGTGCGCTCAGAACGTGCCGAAGAGCTCGAGGGCGGCTTCGCTCTCTCGATGCTCTGCGCAGGTGGCCATCTCTTCGACGGCTTTCTTGCAGGGGATGAGCGCTTTGCGGTGGTCGCCGAAGGTGGGCAGGTCGGCCAGGGTGTAATGCAGGGCGTTGAACTGCCTCTGCAGGCGCTTACCGAGCGCCGAGCAGTCGTGTTTGTAGGTGGCGACCGAGGCGCGCCACTCTTCGCACATGAGCTTCACGTTGGCGGCGGCTGGGGGCGCGCTCTTCGCCTTGGCAGGCGTGGCCTCGGCGGGTGGGTCTGCGGCGATGGTGACGTCAGGGACCTCGTCGTCCGTGAACTCCATGTCGTTGGGGTTCGCCGCGGAGAGCATTTGGATCAAGTGCGACATGGCGGACTGCGCCGAGTCGCAATCTCCGGTGGCCAGCTGGAAGTCCTGCAAGAGGGTCTCGAGGGCGGACTGCTGCGCAGGGGTCGGGCCGGTGTCCAGGAGCGGGGCGAGCTCGGCGAGGTTTGTTGCGCTCTTGTCGAGGAAGGCTTGCAGCTGGGCTGCCTTCGCGTCGCAGTCGTCGGGGGCGTTCTGGGCGACGGAGACCATGTCCTTGACGATTGCCATGAACTCGTCGGTGGCGTCGGCCCAGGCCGTGCTGGCCGCCAAAAACGTCGTGAGCGCGAACAACAGTGTCGAAATGCGTCTCATCGCCTCCTCTCTCTCTTTTGGCAGCCCAATCCGCGTCAACAGTCTTGGGACTGTCCGAGGTGCTGGCGCATTCATTGGAGTTGTTGCGCATCCTGCGCGCAACCCTGCGAGTTTACACGAGGGCGCGGACGAGGTCGCTCTGCCAGCCGTACGGCTCGAGCGCAGCGTCGACGCCCCAGCTCCCAAGCCCGGCGATTGCTCCTGGGAAGAAAACTCCTTGCGCCTTCGAGGACTTAACGTGTCTTTCACCGTGATGGCCCCGTTGTAGAAGGCGGTCGTCGTTCCCGCCCGATAAGCGTACTCCCACTCCGCCTCCGTCGGCAGACGATATCCGGTGCAAAGGTAGGGGTTGCCTCCGGTGACCGTCGACCCAGAGCAACTTAGGTCAAGGCCTGCGGTCCCCGTGCAGTTCATCGCTCTGGGAGGTTCGGACGCCGTAGGTCCGCTCGATGAGGACGCGGCTGCGCAGCGAATCGCTCCATGGCACCAAGGCCTCTAGGCGGCCGGCCACACCGCCGTCGGTGGCGTGCCCGCCCGCCACGAAGCGGTGAAAGGTCTCCACCGAGGCCCGCAGCAGCGCGCTCTCGTCGCTGCAGCGGGTCGCGTCCGCGCCGCGCCGCACGACGCAGGAGATCGGGTCGGTGTGCAACGAGATTCGCAGCCCGAGGTGAGGCCGGCCCGGACGACTCCACCGCGTGCTCGACGTCGACGGCGTCGGCGGAGGAGTTGACCGTGGTCGTGCTGTGGTAGGCGCTGATGGGCGCCAGCACGTCGAATCCGGCGTAGGCGCCCCAGGTGAAGCCGAGGACGTCGAGGTCGCCGCCGTCGAAGTCGACCGCGTCGAGCTGCAGGCCGAAGACGCCGACGCCATCCTCGACGCAGCCGTCCGCGTCGCAGCGCGTTTGGGTGGGAACCCCCGCTTGCGCCAAGCCGAACCTGAAGAGCTCGAGCCGCGCCGGCCGCACCGGCCCATCCCAGACCCACTCGACGAAGTCCATGTTCAGCTCCCAAGCGAAGGGCGGGCCGGCGTGGGGCGCGCTCGCCTTGCGGGGGCTCACCCCATAGTCGGCGCGAAAAGAAATGCCCAAGAAGCCCTCGGGAGTCCATCCCTCCTGGCCCAGGAAGAAGGGCTGCAGCGCCACCTCATAGCCCAGGCTCAGGTCCCCCGCGCGTCCGCGGCCAAAGCGCTCGCTGAGCCCGGCTCGCCGGTTGAAGCTCGCCCGCTCGGCGACGTGCAGCCAGAGGAGGTGCGCCTGCGCCTCCTGCTCGAACGCCAGCCGCCAATCGCCGTCGAAGCCAGCCCCTTGCTCAGTCGCGCCGGCCGCCAGGTTCGACCACAGCGTCCCCTCCAGGCCCAGCCAGGGGGTGCGCATTCCCGGTGCCTCCTCCGCCGCGTCGGTGCTCGCCCGCAGCTCGAGCCAAAACGCGCTGCTCACCGTGCCCGTTGTGGGCGCATACAGCGGAATCACCGCCTCGCCGCGCGCCGCAGCCCCGACCTCGAGGTCCACGACAAAGGGGGCCTGTGCTTGCGTAATGTCTTGCACACCACCGAGGGGTGGCTCCCCTGCCGACGCGGGGGCGCCTTGGAGCGCGACGACTCCAAAGAAGAGGCAGGCTATGACCAGGTTTCGCATGGGTCGAGACTCCTTCACGGGTCTGCGCGCGGCGCGGCGCTGATTCGCCGATTCCACGATGCCAGGCAGAGCAAGAAGGAGACCGCCGCTCGCGAGCGAGCGAACTCACGGGGCAGGCACGGGGGCCTGCCCCTACGACACCGTAAATTCATGGGGCTTGTAGGGGCACCCCCCTGTGGGTGCCCCGAACCCTCGAAACGCCGCCGACAAAATCCGAACGGGTTCTTGGGAGCAAGGCTGCGAAGCCGAGGGCAACGCCAGACGAACCATTGAGCTCGCCTGACGGGCCTGGACTTCGAAATTGGACCGGGACGAGAGTTGACTTCCTCGAGTGATGCGCCACACTGCGCCACAAACCACAGCAAGCGCACGGTCTGCCCACCCGCAGCGCCCTCATCCAGCGAAGCCCCAAAGCTATGAAATCTCTCTTGGTCGTCTCGCTGCTCGCCTCGAGTTGCGTCCTCTTCGCGCTCTTATTTCCAAGCCGCGCCCTGGCCTGCGAACCCGGACCGGCCCTGCCGCTCGCTGAGCTGAAGGAGGCGACCAAGACCGCGACGTCAGAAGCGGTCAAAGACGCCTTCCTCGAGCCCGAGAGGCTCGGCCTCGAAGACCTCGATTACGACGTGGCCGAGCGCAGCTTCGTGGTCGCTGGCCACAGCTTCACGCCGGTCACGCTGCGAGACGGCTTCGAGCGAGACGTGATGCTCGTCCGCGAGGCCTTGGGGCAGCCTCTGCAGCTCCGCGGAATGCCGTCTCATCAAAGTGGCGACTTCGACCCCTACGGCGTGACGCCGAAGCTCGTGCGATTGAGCACCTACGACCTGGTCGACGGCGGCGATCCCGAGCTGGTGGTCGAGTACGTCTACTCCACGGAGGGCTCCTGCGAGAGCAGCGATGACGATTTCGGCGACAGCGACTGCGAGGTCGAAGGACCCATGCACACCGCGGTCGCAGTCCTCGACACCTCTCTCAACGTGCTCGCCTTCGCCCGCACCGCGGCGGAGAGCGACGACATTGAGAAGTTCGCGTGCCACGGACAGGCCACGTTCCAAGATGTGAACTGCGATGGACGCCTGGAGCTGGTCGTCACCAGCGACTGTGACGAGAGCAAGCCCGACCGACGCTGGCTGTCGGCGAGGGTCGAGGTGCCGATCGCCCAGGCGCAATCGGCGCCGGCCGCACCCTCGCTGGCCACCGAGAGTGTGCACGACGACCGCCCCTTTCTCGTCATCGCCGGCACGTGGGCCGAGACGGCGCCCAACGCGAGACGCCAAGCCGAGCTGCGCGCCGTCGAGCTGCGCGACGCAGGGAACGAGGAGGCCGCCGTCTACGACAGCCGACAGTTCGAGGAGCTCGAGTGGGGCTACGTGACCGTCATCGCCGTGCGCACTGCCACCAAGGAGGAAGCCGACGACGAGGCGGCGCTCCTCACCGACGCCTACGTCAAACAGGGCTTCTTCGCCACCGAGCCCCTGCCCGACGCCGGCGACTGCGTCAGCCAGGTCGTGGCGAGGCCGCGAGGCTATCGGCTGCGGGTGCTCCAATGCCAAGGCGTTGTGAGCGCCGAGCTCTTCAACGCCGACGGGAAACGCAAGAGCAACCCCTCGCTGCTGACGTTGGACCCAGCGGCGCTGAAGTCCGCCGAGCTGCTTGCGGTCACGGACGCCAACGGCAAGCCGGTCGCCATCGCAGCGTCGCTCGAGCTGGCGACGGCCCGGGCGGTTTTGGTGGTGAGCGCCGACAAGACGACGCCGCAGCTGCTCTACGGCGCCTTTGTGGATGCCAAAGCCAAGGTGTCGGTCGACGGCAGCACCGTGAGCGTGACCGCCGGCGGCCTCACTCGGGGCATTGTTGTTGGCAGCAAGAAGGGAGAGGTGACGGTGACCGTCTCTCGCGAGGCCGAGGGCCACTTGCGGGTCGACGCGGTGGGCACCTTCGACGTGATGCCCGCCGAGCTCGACTGAGGCCAGCAATAGGCAGACGCTGCGATGAGGGGAGCTAGTGCATCGCATTCGAATTGATATCAACGATCCCCTCGTTCGGTTGTGTCGGATGGATGTATGAAGAGGGCAAAGGGGTCACCCGGGACGATGCGAAGGCTCTAGAGCTCTACAAACAAGCTTGCGAAGGTGGACACATTCAGGCGTGTGACAAACTGAAGTGAGCGGCGTAGGGACGCGAAATCGTCGATTCCCGAGACGACCAGGGGTTGCTCCAACCAAACCCCACGCGCTGGTCGAGCCCGACTGCCTGCAGGCCCTTCTGGACGACTGTGCGCGTCGTCGACTGCGCTCGACACACCTGCACGGCCGCTCAGTCAACAGTGGCGCCAGGTCGAACAAGCGGCTGAGGCGTGTTTGACCTGACGCGGTCTCTCGACGAAGATGGAGCCCCGCCAATCTCGCGGAGCTGTTTGACCGTCTCAAGGGGAAACGCATGTCACGTCTAAGTTCTTGCTGGCTCGCAATCGCCTGCGTCGCATCCATTCTCACTTCGGCCGTCGCGGGCTGCGATGACTCGCCGGTGACCTCGACCGACCTGGTCGGCTGTGGAGACACTTGCGGCGACGGGACCGATGGGACGGACGGGGTCACGGAGGTCAGCCTGACCTGCGGCGACGGCACCGCCGACCAAGGCGAGTCCTGTGACGACGGCAACCACCTCGCTGGAGATGGATGTTCCGCCGACTGCTTGTCGGACGAGACCTGCGGCAATGGCGTCGTTGACCTCGCCGCTGGTGAGGCTTGCGACGACGGCAACACCACGGACAACGACGGCTGCTCCTCCCTCTGCGCAGAGCCGGGTTGCGGTGATGGAACCAAGGACCTGAGCGAGGTCTGTGACGACGGCAACCACACCAACGGCGACGGTTGCAGCGCCACCTGCGCCTCGAACGAGACCTGCGGCAACGGCGTCGTCGACGTCGGAGAGAGCTGCGACGACGGCAACAGCGTCGCTGGCGACGATTGCCCGCTGGGATGCGGCATGGCGTCTTGTGGAGACGGCGTCGTGGACGCAGGCGAAGTTTGCGACGACGGCAACACGACAGCAGGCGACGGCTGCAATGCGGCCTGCACGTCCGACGAGAGATGTCCGAACGGAATCATCGACGCTGCCGAGTCCTGCGACGACGGCAACGCGACCTCTGGCGACGGCTGCTCGGCGACCTGCCAGAGCGAGTCCTGTGGCAACGGTGTGCTCGACGGCGCCGAGGTTTGCGACGATGGCAACACGACCCCTGGCGATGGCTGCTCGGCGAACTGCCTCTCGGACGAGAGCTGTGGCAACGGCATCGTCGATGTGGCCGAGACCTGCGACGACAGCAACATCGCGGGTGGGGATGGGTGCTCGGCCTCGTGTCAATCCGAGGTCTGCGGCAACGGAACGGTGGATCCCGGCGAGCTCTGTGACGACGGCAACACCCTCGCCGGCGACGGCTGCTCGGCCAACTGTCTGTCCGATGAGAGCTGTGGCAATGGCCTCTTGGACAGCGCAGCCGGTGAGGCCTGCGACGACGGGAACACAGTCGATGGCGACGGCTGCCAGAGCAACTGTGCGCTGGCGACTTGTGGCGATGGAGTGCTCGACACCGGCGAAGTCTGCGACGACGGCAACACGACGAACGCCGACGGCTGCAGCGCCAGCTGCACCTCGAACGAGACCTGCGGCAACGGCGTGCTGGACGGCACCATCAATGAGGCCTGCGACGATGGCGGTGTGGCTGCGGGAGATGGCTGCTCGTCCACGTGCCAAATCGAGGTTTGCGGCAATGGCGTCGCGGACTTCGGCGAGGTTTGTGACGACTCGAACACGGCGAGCGGCGACGGCTGCTCGGCGGACTGTCACTCCAACGAGACCTGCGGCAACAGCTATGTGGACGTGGCGACGGGTGAGCAATGCGACGATGGCGGCCTGAGCGCCGGAGACGGCTGCTCGGCGAGCTGCCTGAGCGAAATCTGCGGCAACAACATCGTCGACCCAGGCGAGGTCTGCGACAATGGCAACACCGTCAGCGGCGATGGCTGCTCTGGTGACTGTCTGTCGAACGAGACCTGTGGCAACGGCTACACCGACCCCGCCACCGAGGCCTGCGACACGGCGGGACAGAGCGCGACCTGCGACGCGGACTGCACATTGGTCACCTGTGGTGACGGCACGGTCAACGGCACGGCCGGCGAGATCTGCGAAGACGGCAACTTCAACAACGGAGATGGCTGCTCGGCGAACTGCCTGTCCAACGAGACCTGCGGCAACGGCTACACCGACAGCGGTTTGGGCGAGCTCTGCGACGACGGCAACGTGCTCTCGGGCGATGGCTGCGCTGCGAACTGCCTCTCCGACGAGAGCTGTGGCAACGGCATCGTCGACATCTTCGAAGCCTGCGACGACGGCAACACGGTCGACGACTTCACCTGCGCGGCCAACTGCTTCCTCAAGTGCCCTCCAGGCTACGGCCAGTGCTCGGGCGGCACGTCGACCTACTGTTCGCCCTTCGGAGACACCGTCCTGACCGAGTTCTGCGACCCCGTTCAGGGACTGGTCTGCACTCCAGGCCAGGGCATCTGCACCGGAGCTTGCGGCCTCAACGCCCTCGGCAAGAGCTACATTGGCTGCGACTACTACCCGACCGTGACGAACAACGAGCTCCTGGGTGGGTGGCCCAGCTTCCTCGCCGACTTCGCCGTCGCCGTGGCCAATACAGGGACGCAGACCGCGAACGTCACCGTGACCCAAGGGGGAGCGACCATCACCACCACGACCGTCCCCGCCAACGATTTGATCATCATTCGCTTGCCTTGGGTCGACTCGCTTCGTTTGGCGAGGACCGCACTGGTGGCGGACGGAGCCTATCGTCTCCGCTCCGATCAACCGGTGACCGTCTATCAGTACAATCCCCTCGATTATCAGGGCGGCGGCGGCTTTACCTACACGAACGACGCCTCCCTGCTGCTCCCCACTAACACCTGGACCGGGGAATACCTCGTCGTCGCACGCAACACATGGTTTGGGTATCCCGGCATCTACGCCATCACGGCGCGAGAAGATAACACGTTGGTGACGTTGACTCCGTCCGCGACCGGGCAGGTCGTCACCGCCGGGGCTGGTGTCAACGCCGATGGAACCGGGGTCGTGACCCTCAACGCAGGGGATGTCCTGCAGGTCGCCTCGACCAGCGCAGGAGGGGACCCCGACGCCTCTGACGTCACCGGAACCCGCGTCTCAGCGAACAAACAGGTCCAGGTCATCGGCGGGCACGCCTGCACGGACATCCCCTACAACATCACGGCGTGCGACCACATCGAGGAGGCGATGGCCCCGGTGGAGACCCTCGGCCGCCAATACCTCGTCGCCCCGCCGCTGATCGACGCGACGACGTCGAAGGCCAACATGGTGCGAATCATCGCCAGCGAGCCCAACACGTCGCTCACCTACGATCCGGTCCAGGCAGGCGCCCCCGCGACCCTCGCCAACGCAGGCGACTACTACGAATTCAACCAGACCTCGGCGACCTTCATGATCACCTCGGACAAGAAATTGGCGGTCGCGCAGTACATGCTCGGCCAGGACGCGGGAGGGGGCACTGGAGATCCAGCTTTCACCATGGCGGTGCCCGTGCTTCAGTATCGCTCCAACTACCTCTTCCACGCCCCCACCAACTACGAAGCGAACTACGTGAACATCACCGCGCCCTCAGGGGCCGTCGTCACCCTTGATGGCACCCCGGTCGCTGGCTTCACTGCTATCGGCGCCACCGGCTATTCCGTCGCCAAGATGCAGCTGAGCGCCGGTATCAACGGCAACCACACCATCTCTTCGCCGCAGAAGATCGGCATCTCCGTCTACGGCTACGGCCAATACACGAGCTATTGGTATCCAGGCGGGCTCGACCTGGCCGAGCTTAATTAGAGCGCAACGACTCGCAGCCATGGACGGCGGAGAGTCGTGCAAACCCGAAGGGTTGCGCGCAGGATGCGCGCAACGACTCGCAGCCATGGATGGGGCGTACGAGCAATAAGTACGCGCCCGAAACCAGGGACGCCGCAGGCTCTCGGGTCTGCGGCGTTCCTAAGGCATCGCTGCGAGCAACCCCGTCTCAGAACGTGCTGGCCAGGGGGCTCACATCGTCGAGCACGCTGCGCTCGTGACCCCGCGCCCACTCCCGCCAACGCTCCTTCAAGAGGTCCGACGACCCCGAAGGATCCACGAAGCTGCGCCGACCCATGGCGGACAGACCCCGGCTGACGTAGTAGCCGCTGCTCTGCACGGGAGCCACGTCTTGGTAGCCCGTACGCTCGGCGGCATCCCAGTCCGCGCCCAAACCGGCGACCCGAGAGTAGTAGCGGTAGAGCCGTGTGCGCAGCAGGTTGTTGGCCTGGGTGAGCCGCTGGCCTTCGAGCTGTCCCCAAATGCGCTCCCGCTCCTGATTGCGCCACTCCGCAGGGAACATGATGTCG
>Ga0100377_1004607_pt1 | contig 10572 bp, 8 predicted proteins | sample CryGeymeta201501_FD_83664 | JGI IMG/M metagenome (GOLD analysis project Ga0100377, IMG submission 83664) | Groundwater microbial communities from Crystal Geyser aquifers in Utah, USA - Crystal Geyser metaG 2015-01 | ecosystem: Environmental > Aquatic > Deep subsurface > Groundwater | place: USA... | reverse complement strand
TGTTTTGAGATACAGAAGAATGGCGAACAACTTTTCTGCCATGGTTTTTAATGCTCCTTTCTTTCCTCCTCCAATCTTTCTGATTCTGTTTGTGTTTAAGAGTTTTAATTCGACATACCACGCCTGAGAAAACGCCGGTAATAATGCCAAAAACTCTTCTTTCCCCATTCCAATAACCGCTTTTAATTGTCGGTCGTCTTTTATAATTCGTTGGATGTTCATACCGTTCAATTATACAGAAGGTTGGTATATGACAACAGGTCTAGTTTATAGCGTATTTTTCCGTCTTGCCATTTCTTGTTGTGCTTTGGAAACAGCTGAATCACGCATTCTTGGTGTTCGCATTAGGTTACTGACCAAGTATGAGGCTTCGGCAACAGCTTGCAATCGCTGTTCTTTTACAGATGGTGTTCCGAGTATTTTATCAGTCAACCCTTTGAAAAAGCTTTTCTTTGGTGGGTTTTGAACATCATTCCAAGAGAAACCCAAAAGATTTTCAAGATCATCTTTTAGTGGTTCAAGATTTGGATCTGTATCCATCATTTCACGTATTCGCTGGTATTCTTTGTGTGCCACTTGTTCTGATGTGAGACTTCCTTTTTCAGTCATCATGTCTGGGGTAAGGTTAATAACCTCTCTTTTGGCAGCCTCTTTATCGGCTTTCATTTTTTCTGCCGAATCTACATAGGTATCACCCATGTCTTTCAGATCTGTCATTCTTTCTCCTTGTTCTTCCTCGGCTTCTCTTTTTTGTCTTTCTATCGAAGCTTCTTTTGGTTTAAAAATGTTTTTATCTTCTGCGGAAATCAAACCCATTGCAAAAAGCTTCTCAGCAAATTTACTAGGAGTGCCGGTGTGGGTTAATTTGTTTAATTTTATTTTCTCTACCCAAGCTTTGGCGATAGCTTGGCCATCTTCATCTAAACTATTAAGAGTTTGAATCATGTCTTTGTCTGGGATTTCATCTGATGCTGATTCTGCTTCTAATCCAGATAAACGTCGCATTATACTATCTAGTGCCTTTTCTTGTCTCAGTAAAGAATCAAGCTGTGCAACACGCCAATTTCGAACATCAGCCTCTGAAACTAGAGGTGTGTCAATTTGTGCTAAAGCATTAATTCGATCGACTATTTCCAGAGATGAGGCTTCTGGATTCTTTTTTAGCTCATCTTTTGTGTCAGCTTTGGCAATTTTTCTAAATTCTTGGTCAAGTTTGTTGTACTCGGTAGCAAGTTTTATAAATTCATCAGAAAAAGGATCTTCTACGGCATCCATTTTTGCTTCCAAGTCTTTAATATTTGAAGAAACTTCGCGGAATTTTATTTCTTGCTCAGTCCCTGGTTCCATTACCTCTACGTCAGGTTGGTTGATTCCGTCGTAATTTTCCGTTATAGAATCATCTAACCAAGCTGCTTCTGTTTGATCTGCCAAAGTTTCGCTCTCGTTTTTTAACTTACCGACAGCTTTTTCTGCTTCATCATTAATACTCTGCATTTCTGCCTCCGTGGCTTTTCCTTTCCATGCACCATGAGTCTCATTGCTAAGAACACCAGGTTTTTTTGTATTCGAAACTTTTTTAGTAATCTGTTCTGGTTTTTGCTTCTTTTCTGAATCTGGTGCGTGTGATCCTGTTTCTCGCGACATATTTTTTTATTTACAGAAAGTTTTTGTAAAACTTAGCGTGATCCTTCTTTTATTCTTGTTAGGCTCTTTCTACCTTGTCCTTTATTGACTTGAGTCATGGACTCGGTCAGTTTTAAGGCTTCGGTTAGATTATTTAATAGGGTATCACGTTTTGAGCCACCGAAAAAACGGTTAATCATTTGTCCAAAAAACGATGGTTTTTTGTCGACTTCGTTCCAATTGAAATTTATGAGTTCGGCCAGATATGCTTTGTCATCTTGTATGGTAGGTGAATCTTCTTCGATCATTGCCTTAAGTCTGTCGTAACCTTTCTTTAAACTTTCTATGTTGCTGTCATTGGAAAGATCACTGAAATCCATTCCTGTTTCTTTAGAAGTGTTTTCTGATTCATTTGCAAACCATGAGTCTCCTTCTTCTTCTTCTTCTTCTTCTTCTTCTGTGTCTATCAATTCTTCATCCTCATCTTCATTCTCTTCTCCGTCCTCCTCCTCTTCTTCTTCTTCTTCTTCTTCTTCAGAAGTTTCCATGTCTATTAGCTCTTCGTTTCCTTCTGGTTCCGTTGTTTTTGTTTCTTCTTCCTCTTCTTCGGAAATAATGTCTTCATCGGTCAATTCAATTATGTCTTCCTCTTGGCCCAATAGACCGGTTGGTTCAAGATCCTCCAGCAAAACGGCGTCGTCGACTCGCTTTTTTGCGTGTTCGTAAGGCGCTTCTGCTTTTGCTTTGGCTTTTGAAATATCTGGTAAATCAAAGGTTTCACGTAGTTCCTGAGTAGCTATTCCTTGAGCGATGAGTTTTTTGGCTAACGCTACAGCATGCTTGTTTTCTTTTGGATCGACCGCTTTTCTGATTTTTGGATCGTTGTGAGTTGCAATCCATTTTTGAACCACAGCATCGGCATCGTGCTCTAAGCTAAAGTTTACTTCCACCAAGTGGTGAAGAGTTTCTTTGTCTATTGTTTTTGTCGTTTTTAGTTGAGAGACAACTTCTTCCATGCTTTCTAAAATGGCGTTGAGTGCCTTTTCTTGTTTGTCTGTGCTGTCGAGTAAAATCAGACGTCTGCGACGTAAATCATCTTCGGTCAAAACGTCTGCCTCACCACCAACAAAGTCTCTATAAGCATTTTCTAACTCAAAAGAAGATAATCCGGGTTGTTCACGAAGCATTTTGACCATTTCTTTGATGGCGGCAATTTCTGCGTCTATTTTGTCCACCTCTTTTACTTCAACTGATTTTTCTGGTGAAAGTGTGGATTCTTTTTCAATCGTCTTTATTTGTGATTCACCTGAAATAGTTCCTTTTTTGATGTATTCTAATTCAAAATCTTCGTTCTCTAAAGTCAAAACCTCGGCATCTCGATCTGTTTCTTGTTCTTTTGCTTTAGTGATTTCTCGATGTCTATCTTTTATTTTTTGGTTAAGTCGTGTGAGTTTTTCAAAACTTTCTAGATTTTTTGGTGCAAAATTTGCATGGTTTTTACCAAGCCACCAAGCAAAATCACGAAGCCGTTTGATTTCTTTACGACGACCGTCGGCGTCTTTTAAGTTATCGACAACGTCTTTAAAAATCTGACGAAGTTCTGTGTCAGATGCTTCGCCGGCCATAATTTGCCAAGCGGTTTTATCTTGAGCTGCCAAATCAAATACAGACAATTTTTGTTTTGCCGATTCTTTGGTGTGTGGTTTTTCTGCTTTTGGTTTCGCTCGATAAATTGTTCCGCGGTTTTTTCCTAGTTGAGAACGTGGAGGTTCTTTTAAGTGTCTGGCCTCTGAATGCATAGGCTTCTTTGGTAAAAAATTTGCTTTCATTATAGCACATTATGTCTAGGTATGCTTTGCAAAATATGGTTTTTTTGCTAAGCTTACGGCCGATATGCCCAAAAATAAAGAGCCAAAATTTCATTTGATTACCTATGGGTGCCAAATGAATAAAAGTGATTCGGAGCGTTTGACTACATTGCTTGTGGCTTTGGGTTTTGTTTTGACAGAAAATAAAGAGGAGGCAGATTTGGTGGTTATAAATACATGTTCTGTGCGTCAGTCGGCGGAGGATAGAGTGTATGGTGCTGTTAGGAAAATTGCGGAGTTAAAGGAAGGTAAGCCAGACATGCTTTTGGCGGTGACCGGTTGTATGCCGGGGAGAGATAGAGATGGTGCTTTGCGTAAAAAAATGCCGGCCGTGGATTTCTTTTTTCCAACAAGTAGCATGACACAGCTTCCAAGGTGGATTGCAGAAGTGAGGCCGGAGTTGGTTAATTCTCCAGACTTGATTGATGATTACTTAAAATTGGCGCCTGATTATCGATCAAAAAAACAGGCTTTTGTAACTATTCAAACGGGTTGCAATAAGTTTTGTACTTATTGTGTTGTTCCTTTTAGTCGTGGACTCGAAAAGAATCGACCTCTTCAGGACATTTTGAACGAAATCAAAGAACTTGTTTTGCATGGTTGTGTAGAGGTAACTTTGCTTGGTCAGACTGTAAATAGTTATGTCATTCCAGATACTGAAAATGTGTCCACAGATAATCCTTACAAAGATAATTTTGCCCAGCTTTTGTGGGAAGTAAATCAAATTCCACAAATTAAGCGTTTGCATTTTACAGCTCCTCACCCGATTCACATGACCAATGAGGTGATTGATGCCATGACACTTCCTGCTCATTTAAACTTCATTCATTTGCCAGTTCAGGCGGGGGACAATGAGGTTTTAAAGAAAATGAATCGTCGTTATACAGTTGAACAGTTTGTGGAGGTTGTGAATCGTTTGCGTAGTAAGATTCCTAATATTGCGATTGGAACAGATATTATTGTTGGATTTTGCGGTGAATCTGTTGATCAATTTGAGAAAACATTAGAACTTTATAAACAAGTTGATTTTGATATTGCCTACACAGCACAATATTCTGCGAGGTCTGGAACAGCGGCTTGGCGTGCTTTTAAAGATGATGTACCACGTGAGGAAAAAAAGAGACGCTGGGAAGAGTTACAAATACTCATGGAAGAAACAGTTTTGAGACGCAATCAAGCATTTAAAGATCAGATTGTAGAGGTTTTGGTTGATCGCCATGAACCACCAAAGTTTACCGATGAAATGCTGTCCATGCCCGAAACCATTCAAGAGAAGTTGGCTCAAATGCCAGGTGCGTGTTTTGGTAATTCTAGAGAAATGAAATTAGTCAGTTTTCCAGGTGATAAAGAAATGATTGGCAAAATTGTAAAAATAAAAATCACCAAGCCGGAAATGTGGATTTTAGAAGGTGAGTTGGTCGAAGAATAATTTGTATGAGTTTACCTAAAATAATCACCATTGTTGGACCAACCGCTTCTGGAAAAACAGGATTGTCTATTGAGCTTGCCAAAGTTTTTAATGGGGAAGTTGTTGTTGCTGATTCAAGACAGGTTTATAAACACATGAACATCGGAACAGCTAAGCCAGAAGGTGAGTGGGTGGAACAAGAAATATCTGTCGGTGGAAGTATCGATCAGTTATTTGGTAAACGAAAGACTTTTTTGGTAGAAGGTGTGCCTCACTTTGGTTTTGATTTGGTGGAACCGGGGGAGGAATTTTCGGTGGCTGAATGGAAAGTAAAAGCCAAGAAGTATATTTCTGACATTACCAAAAGACAGCATGTGCCTTTTGTGGTTGGTGGAACAGGATTGTTTATCCGTTCCCTGGTTGATAATTTAGATTTACCAGAAGTACCTCCTAATTTTAAACTCAGAGCTGAGCTTGAGAAAAAACCACTTTCAACTCTGGTTTATGAATACAAGCAACTCGATCCCAAAGGATTGGAATTGATCGACAAAGCAAACCCACGTCGTTTGATTCGTGCTATTGAGGTGTCTAAAGCACTCGGTAAGCCTTTTTCTGAGGCTAAGAGCAAAGGGGAGCCTTTGTACGATGTGCTAGAGCTTGGTATTAGTTGGCCAAGAGAGGAGTTAAATAAACGAATCGATGAACGAGTCGATATAATGGTAGGCCAAGGACTTATAACAGAGGTGCGTGATTTGCAGAGTAAATACGGAGCAAACGCAATTGGCTTAGATGGTATTGGATACAAAGAAGTCACTCGTTTTTTTGAGGGAAAATGTTCGCTCAAAGAAGCTATAGCCGATATTAAAACTCATACCAAACAATACGCCAAGCGGCAGATGACTTGGTTTAATAAAGAGAGCAATATTAAGTGGGTAACAAGCAGCGGGGAAGCAGAAAAATTGGTGCGTGATTTCTTAAAGTAGAGAGTGGGGTTAGGTCGTGAATCGTGGTGTTTTTATTGTCATTCTGAACGCTGGTGAAGAATCTGTCTTTTGTGATCAAGTACAGGCTCAGATTCTTCATTTCATTCAGAATGACAGATAAGTGGAATTATTCTTGTATCACACCGAAAGAATGACATAAGTTTTACTGATAAATAAGAAAATCCCACATTCCCTCCTCCGCTTGTAAAGTTGCGGCGGGCACTGCAGGGTCAGACCCCTTATCAAAAAACTAAAAAACTAGACACGGAGTTATTCCGTGTCTTTGTTTAATTCTGTAAGCAGAATATTTTTTGCGAGTTTTGGATCGGCTGTTCCTTCTGATTCTTTCATGATGAGTCCAATAAAGAATCCGAGGAGCTCTTTTTTGCCTGCCCTGTATCGAGCCACATCGTCTGCATGACCTTCGATTACTCGGAGGATAATATCTGACAATGTGTTGGTGTCAGACATTTGGCCCAATTGACCATCTTCCATAATGTGAGAAGGGTCTTTGCCTGTCAAAAGCATTTCTTTTAATACTTGTAGCCCCGTGTTGGTGTTTAGTCGTTTGGTGGCCACCAAAGTAATGAATTCCGCAAAGTTTTCTGGAGTTATGTGCATTGTTCGAACATCTATGGAATTTTCCGCCAGCAATCCACCTAGTTTGCTCAAAAACCAACCAGAGACCAAGTTTGCTACACGGCCATTTTCTTTTGTTTGATCTTCTTCTGTAAGATCAGCGTATTCTGGAGTTACTTTGAGCCAAGCGTAAAGTTCAGAAAAAACCTGTTCTATAAAGTCTGCAGCTTTTGGATCATCGACAATTTGGCGTGCGTCCTCTGGTTTTATGTTGTACTCAGTTTGAAAACGCTGACGTTTTTTGAAAGGCAGTTCTGGAATAGATGACTTTATTTTTTCTTGTAATTCCACTGTAGAAAATGGAGGAATATCTGGTTCTGGAAAGAATCTATAGTCAGCTTGGCCTTCTTTTCTGCGTTGTTCTTCGGTTATTCCTTTGTCAGAATTCCAGCCACGAGTTGTTTCGACACTTGGGGGAGTTCCGGTTTTCCAAAGAGCTGTTTGTCTTTCTATTTCAAAAAGCAAGGCCTTTTCTACGTAGCGAAAAGAGTTTATGTTTTTGATTTCTGTCTTTGGGTGAAATTTAGGTCCGATTATGTCACCTGTTTTTTGATCTCGTTCACGCAGTGAAATGTTGGCATCACACCTTAGGTGACCTTTTTCCATGTCAGCATCAGAGAATCCCAGAGTACGTGCAACTAAACGCAATTCTTGCAAAAAAACTTTAGCCTCTTCGGGGCTTTCTATGTCCGGTTCGGTAACTATTTCTACAAGAGGGGTGCCAGCTCGGTTAAAATCAACGTAAGTTCTACCATCAGCACCATGGAAAGATTTGGCAGAATCTTCTTCCATGTGAATTCTGGTGAGACGTATGGTTTTTAGTAATCGACCCTTTTTTGTGGGGACTTCTATTTCTAAAGATCCATGTTCGCCAATTGGTACGTTGTGCTGTGAAATTTGGTAACCCTTTGGAAGATCAGGATAAAAGTAATGTTTTCGATCAAACTTACTAATTGCTGGAATTTTGCAATTTAAAGCCATGGCAGCTAGCATGGCCAGTTTAAAAGCTTGGGCATTTGGAGCTGGTAATGTGCCGGGGTGAGCCAAGCAAATTGGGCAAACATGGGTATTAGCCGCATCACCGTCACTGTTTTTGCAACCGCAAAAAAGCTTGCTTTTGGTTTTTAATTGAATGTGAATTTCGAGTCCAATGACGGTTTCAAGCATACAAAGTGGTTGATTATGCGGATTCAAGGAGAGTTTACAGGCGGTGAAACGACCTGGGTCGGTTCTTTGACGGTTGATCGCACAGATTCATATACGCAAACTGTGTGGATAAACAGAACCGGACTCAAGACAAACAGTCTACCTATAGTATCTAAATAAACAAACCAATCCGGAAAAGTGTTGGTTGTCATTAGATCCCAGGAATTGGTTAAAAGGGCGGCAGTTGTAAGGATTATGAGCAAAAAACTCATATATACACCAACCCACACCAGGGTTCCACCCAAAAGACGCCAGGCCACAGAAAAGAAACGGCCGCGACTCAGGGAGTGACTGTAGAATAATGCCTCTAATGGGCGTTTTCCGTCAAGAATTACCGTTAAATGTGCAAAACCTATCCATACACCAACAAGTAGTGCCGGCAAGACCAGGGGTGCCAAGCCACCAATTACTATACCCTGAACAAACAAAATCAACGCAACCGGTAGCATGAGTTTGTTGACGTCTGTTTGTAATAATTCATGAGATAGTTGCACTCCATGAATAAGACCGTATATAAGGCGCGATAAAATTATTGTTAGCCGTAAAAATAAAATAATTGAAATTCCAAGAATAAAAAACGAGATAAAATCAATTATGGAATTTTTAGGCAGAGTTTGTAAGAAGACTTCTGCCATTAAGGGGAGCAATAACCAGCCCAAATAACCGGCCAACAAGGCAAAATGATCAGATAGAATTTTGTAAGTACGTGCCAGGACATCCGAAAGTGAAAGCATAATCAGCCAGAGAATTTTCTAGAATTTTGAAGACGGTCGCATTGTTGGTGATTTTTTTGACAAGATATTTTGAAGTAGCAAAATATCAGCAATAACTATCAAAGGATTGATAAAAATGAGGATTAAGCTAGGTAGAACCTGGTTTATAATCAAACTTAGTCTGGTTGCAATATTAATGTTTAATCCACCGACGCTGGTTATGAATAAACCGGCAAAATAGTTAAGAACGTAGAGCACAAAAATTCCCAAGACCAAAAAGATAATTTTAGGTGCAATTATTCTGATTAGAACCCCCCAAAAACGCCCATCTGTTAGAGATTTACTTGCTTTAATGGCACTGATACCACGTTCACCAGTTAGGGCCGGTAAGTATGGAGCAAAAACTAGTTTTACAGAAACGTAAGCAGAAGCAACAAAGCCAAATAATACACCAATCGTTAGCAGTGCTGCTCCTAAAAATGAAATCACACCAGCATCCCAAACTAGTGTAAATAAATACATCAAGCTTCCTGGAACTAGTGCGGCTAAATTAAGTCCAATTAGAATCAAGGCAATTAGGGCGCTGACAACAAAGGTTGGCAAAATTAAACGTGCACCTTCTTTAAGTATTGGGACAGGTGAGCTGGCCATGCGTTCTGGGTCTTTTGTGGCTCGGGCGATAGATGCCAAAATCCACAAGCTTAAAATAGGCGCCAAAAGCAAATTTGCAACGTATAAGAGTATGGCCGTTATTTCTAAGCCAGATAAACTTGTTGCACCGGTATTTAGGGTAGATAGTGTTTCTATTCCAGGCCAGAAACTGAGGGCAACTAAGGCCACAAAAGTCGAAATCAGAAAGGTGCTCGAAATTCCGGTATAAATAAAAAAGTGCTTATGATAGTGCTCCCAAGTTCGATCAAATAATTCACCAATGGAAATAAGTCGAGGTAATGGCATATTTATAGATTAAATAGTGTTTGAAAAAGTTTTTTAGCTTGTGTAAGAGTGTCTGCCAAAGGAACATCTGTTTGTATGGTATGGATTTGTGTCCCTTTTTTGGTAAACAGATCATGAAACCATAGAGAATTGAATCTATCATTCCATTTTTCTAAATCACTCAACACTTCGGAGAAAACTCCTTTTGATTCTGCTCTTTTTTGACCTCGTAAAAAAGCATCTTCAGCGGATATTTGAGGTAGAATCAAGTGATTTGGAGGATTTAGTAGTGCCAGTCTGTTTCCGGGGAGAGATGTTATTTCTTCTAAGGTTATACTGCCGTCCATAACCGGTTGGTAGACAATAGATGTTGTTACTCCGCGATCTTGGATAATTATTTTCCCGGCTTTTAAGGCTGGTAAAATCAATCTTTTGTACATTACTTCTCGATCTAGGGAAAAAGCATGAGCCAGAGATAAGGCAGAGTATTCTTCTTCTGGTTTAGATAGTTCCTCTCGAATAGCAGAACCAATCCAGGTGCGAGTCGGTTCAAAAGTGAATAAAACATCGGCGTGATTGGTTTCTGCAAAACTTGGTGGACGTGTATTATTTTCGCTCCATACAGTCAGGTCAAAAATTCTCGCCCCAGATTCTTGAAACCAATTTTTAGTGGCTTTTAGGATGGTTGTTTTACCACAGCCGGCAATACCGTCGACTATTACAAAAGATCCTTTATTTAACATACTCATTATAGCAGAGAATTACTTATCACCGGTGCTACCAAATCCACCCCTCGATTCTGTGGCTAAAATTTCTTTTTCCACAAAACTTGCTTTGATAACTGGCATAAAAAGTCCTTGTGCCAAACGTTCACCGACAGCTGTAGTATAAGTTTTTTCTGTCAGATTGTGGAATGCCAGTTTTATTTCATCTGTTGGACCGGAGTAGTCTTGATCTATTACACCAATTCCGTTGGCCAACATGAGTCCTTTTTTAGAGACAGATGAACGAGCTGCCAATATTAGAACCATGTCTTTTGGTACGGCAATAAAAAGTCCGGTGGCAATAATTTTTGTTTCGTGTGGGGGTATTTCACAAACTTCAGAGACAGCGATATCAAAACCAACAGCCCCTGGTGTTTGATAAGTTGGTATTGGTACAAGTTCAGAGTTTCGGCGAAAGTGTATTTCTGGTTG
>Ga0100377_1004603_pt1 | contig 10575 bp, 8 predicted proteins | sample CryGeymeta201501_FD_83664 | JGI IMG/M metagenome (GOLD analysis project Ga0100377, IMG submission 83664) | Groundwater microbial communities from Crystal Geyser aquifers in Utah, USA - Crystal Geyser metaG 2015-01 | ecosystem: Environmental > Aquatic > Deep subsurface > Groundwater | place: USA... | reverse complement strand
GGTCCACGATGACCACGCCGCCCTGCAGCGCTCTTTCGAGGATGTGCAGTTGCAGAAGCGCCGCGAATCCGCGATAGGACCAGTCGTTCTTCTCCCAGACAGTAGGAGAATGTTCGTCCAGGTTTTTCGCCCATTGCTTCCAATTCGATCCGTCCTTCCGGATATCATCGAGGATCACGTTGTGATCGACATACGCATAGCCAAGCTCCTTTGCCGCCGCTTTACCGATCTCCCGGCCGCCGCTTCCATACTGTCGAGATATGGTAAGGATCGGCCTTGGTTCCGTCACCGGCGTCTTTTCTTCCGTCTTGGTCACGTGCCCCTCCTTTTCCTCAGTGTCGGCAGACATCCGCATCCAGAGTTTGCCAGCAACGATCACGCCAATGGCAAAAAACGCCTCGATGGAATATTTCAGAAGGGGGAGCGGATGAAGGCTGTCCGCTGAAACCAGCGATGCCGGCAGCAGCTTCAGTGTAAATGGATCGGTGATCATCATCTCTCCGCCCACCTTGCCCAGAATCGCCGCGCCGATATAGATAATGACCGGATACTTGTCCATAAGCATGGAAAGCAGGTTGCTGGTTAAGACGATGAACGGAATGGACAGGCCTAACCCGAAAATGAGAAGGAATATGTTGCCATGGGAAGCCCCGCCCACGGCCAGCATGTTGTCGAGCGACATGCTGATGTCGGCAATCACGATGATTTTGACCGCCTGCCAGATGGTCGCCGCATTGCGATCCTGCTCCTCATCGGGAGCCCCCTCCATGAAAAGCTTGACGGCGATCCAGAGGATCAGCGCGCCACCCGCCAGCTTCACGTAGTGGAGCTGGAGGAGCTGGGCAACGAAGAACGTGAGGACCACCCGCAGGAGAACCGCGGCTCCGGCGCCGAAGATAATGCCCTTTTTCCGCTGATCCCGGGGAAGAGACCTTACTGCCATGGCGATGACCACGGCATTGTCGCCTGCAAGGATCAGGTCGATGATGACGATGCTTATCACTGCCGTTAAAAAATGCCACGTAAATTCAATGTGGCCGAAGAACCCTAAATCAATCATTATTTCTCCTTATTCCATTTGACGAATATTTATATGCCCATGTCATGCATTCGGATTGCATTTTTCATAATCCGCCATTGCAAAAAATTTTTTGGATTGCGCATTCATTCGCAGGTTGTTTTGACTGTTGACTCGGGAAACCGCGACCTGGGGGTGCTATGAAATAACGAGCAAGGGATGTCCGGTCATTACTTGGGCGCCTTTCTGCACATGAACTTCCTTTACGGTGCCGCCGATTTTGACCGTGATGCTGTTTTCCATTTTCATGGCTTCCATGATGATCACCGTCATGCCGACGGTGACCGTGTCGCCTGGTTTTACTTTTACCTCCAGGATCAGGCCGGGCATGGGCGCTTTAATGACATTATCGCCTGAAGGGGATGCTGGAGCAACCGCTGGGGCTGGTGTCAGAGGGGTCAATGGCGGGGCGGGTGCGACCGCCGGGGCAGGTTTCGGGAGAACAGGTCCGGGCGTTTCTTTCACAGGCATGACAGCATCCGGATAAGTTTCAATGCGGACGTCATAGTCTGTGCCGTTGACGTTCACCCGCGCCATTCCTTCGCGGATTTCACCCACTTCAATTTCAAATGTTTGTTCTTTAATGGAAATATTATATTTCATCAGTAATAACTTTCCTTCCTTATCTCTTGATCCGGTTAAAAACCATATTTCTATCGGCCATCATCTGACGTCGGCCGTCAAGCGCCCAGGCGGTGGGGACGACGAAATCTGTTTCCTGAGAAAATTTCCCCGAGGACCGGGGCGACATATTCAGGGACAGGACCATGCCGATAGCCGCCGCCATTTCAGGCGGGATCTCATCGGCTTTCGGGGCCGGACGCGAGGGCGGTTGCGCTTGCGCCAAAGGTCTGGGTTCGGCGGGGGGCATGGCGGGTCTGGCTTCTTCAGGCTTTTTCTCCAGTTTCTGGAATATCCATCCTGAGATGAGCATGCCGATCATCAGCACGCTAAGCACAATAAACACCCCAAAGAACCGGATAAACAAAGTTCCCAGCACATAACCCCAGAAGGAGTCGCTGGGGCCGCCGACCAGTATGATGCGTCCGTTTGCAGCGCCGTCCGAATCAAAGGGCCCGCCGTCTTTGATCCGGATGATAAATTTCTGAACCTTGTCCCCTAACGGGATATTCTCCGCCTGGGAATCCATCCAGGGTGTGGGCAGATGTTCATTAAAAATCCAGAAACAGGTGGCTGAGGTAAAAAAGGCGGAAGCCACTGTTAACGTGGCGTCACCGCCAAGGGCCACGTCCTCGATCGTCACACTGAAAAGTTCGGAGCGGAAATCCTTGATGTTGATTTGCGGGGTTAAGGCTTTATTGATATCAAACGCACTCACTGCCGTCAGCTTTCCACCGCCGGTTACCGCAAAATTAATCGTTACGCTGGTGCTTTTGGCCCTGGGAATGAGTTTTGCAACGATGGAATCGCCTTCCCGGGTAAATTCAGGCTTTGGTTTTTCTCTGTCCGCTTCATCCATGAACGCCATTGATGCGGGCGGCAGAAGCAAGGCCAGCGCCATCAGGGCAAGGATGAAGCACGTTTTAAGTTGAAAAAATGATAATGGCTTTTTCATTCCGCCCTCCTATTGAAACATGGCGATAAACATGCCGGCGGCTGCCGCGGAACCGATAACGCCGGCCAGATTGGGACCCATGGCATGCATGAGCAGCCAGTTTTCCGGATCTGCCTTAAGACCTTCGGAATGAGAGACCCGGGCGCACATGGGCACTGCCGAAACCCCGGCCGATCCGATGAGCGGGTTCATTTTTTCCTTTAGAAACAGATTCATGATGTGAACCGTGAGGATTCCCCCGAACGTGCAGATAACAAAGTCCCCGAGTCCGAACGCGAAAATCAGCATCGGTTTCCAGTGCAGGAATTTGTCCGCCTGCATGGTCGCACCCACGGATAAGCCCAGAAAGATGGTAACGATATTCATCAGCGAATTCTGGGCAGTGTCCGTCAGCCGTTTCACCACAAAGCTTTCCCGCATCAGGTTGCCGAACATGAACATGCCCATCAGGGGTGCGACGGCCGGGATCAGAAGGATAATGAGAAAACAGGCGATCAGCGGGAACAGCAGTTTTTCCCGGGCGGACACCTCCCGCAACTGCCGCATTCGGATACACCTCTGTTTATGCGTGGTCATCCATCGCATGATGGGCGGTTGAATAAGGGGTACCATGGCCATATAGGAATAGGCCGCCAGAGCATTTGCGCCCAGAAGATGAGGGGCCAGCTTAGCCGTAAGATAGATGGTGGTGGGGCCGTCCGCGCCCCCGATAATGCCCACGGATGCGGCTTCCTTTAAGGTGAAGCCGAAGAACAGTGTGCCCATATAGGTGATAAAAACACCCAGTTGGGCCCCGGCACCGATAAGCAGGGTTTTCGGGTTTGCGATGAGCGGGCCGAAATCCGTCATGGCGCCCAGGCCTAAAAATATCACGCAGGGGATGATCTCCCATTCAACACCGTATTTATAGAACGCCCGGATCAGTTCCGGATTGCCATGCTCCGTATAGCCCATCAGCGGGGCAAGGGGAAAATTAACGATAAAAATCCCGAATCCGATGGGCAGCAGCAGCAGGGGTTCATATTCCTTGGCGATGGCCAGATACAAAAACAGGAGCCCGATGCACAGCATTAAGCCCTGACCGCCGGTCAGATTGGGAATCCCGGTCTGCGTAATCAGGATATTTTTAATCAGTTCCAGTACATGTTCAAAAGACATAAGCTGATCTCTCCTCGTTTAGAGCGGAATATTGCCGTATTTTTTCGGCGGATTGGTGTCCCGCTTGGTCTTGAGCATTTTTAAGGCCTGAATAATCTGGGGCCGGGTGTCCGCCGGATCGATCACGTCGTCGATATAACCGAATTCCGCCGCTTTATAAGGATGGGCGAATTTATCCCGGTAGTCGTCCACCAGCCGCTGTTTTTCAGCATTCGCGTCAGCGGCGTTTTTGATTTCATTGCGGAAAATGATATTCACGGCCCCGTCCGCGCCCATGACCGCGATTTCCGCTGTGGGCCAGGCAATATTGATGTCCCCGCGAATGTGCTTGGAACTCATGACGCAATAGGCCCCGCCGTAGGCTTTTCGGGTGATGAGGGTGAGGCGGGGCATCGTGGCCTCGCAGAAGGCATAGATGAGTTTGGCCCCGTGCTTGATGATGCCGCCATGTTCCTGATGGACGCCGGGCAGGAAGCCGGGGACGTCTTCATAAATGACCAGGGGGATGTTGAATGCGTCGCAGAACCGGACAAACCGCGCCCCTTTCATGGATGCGTTGGCATCCAGGCATCCGGCCATGACGCTTGGCTGGTTGGCGATAATGCCAACCGGGGCCCCGTCGAACCGGGCAAATCCCACGACGATATTTCTGGCGAAATACTCATGGGCCTCAAAGAAATAGCCGTTGTCCACGTTGGAGCGGATAATATACCGGATATCATAGGGTTTGTTGGGGTCCGGCGGGACCACGTCCCTGAGCTTCAGATCACGGCGGCCCGGATCATCGGTGCAGGGGATGCGGGGAGCATCCTCCATATTGTTCTGGGGAAGGAAGCTCATGAATTCGCGGATTTTTAAGATGCAGGCCGCGTCATCCGGGGACGCGAAATGGGCCACCCCGCTGATTTCATTATGGGCCATGGCCCCGCCCAGATCTTCCTTGGTCACCACTTCCCGGGTCACCGCCTTAATGACATCAGGGCCGGTGATGAACATGGAACTGGTTTGTTCCACCATGAAAATCCAGTCCGTCAGTGCCGGCGAATACACGGACCCGCCCGCGCACGGCCCCATGATGGCCGTAATCTGCGGAATCACGCCGGACGCCATGACGTTTCTTAGGAAAATATCCGCATATCCGGCAAGGCTCATGACCCCTTCCTGAATCCGGGCGCCGCCGGAATCACAGAGTCCCACGATGGGCGCACCCATTTTTTGCGCCATTTCCATGACCTTGCAGACTTTTTCCGCATGGGCGAGAGACAGAGATCCGCCGAACACGGTGAAGTCCTGAGAAAAAACGAATGTCTGCCGCCCGTTCACAAGGCCGTAGCCTGTCACCACGCTGTCGCCGAGCACCTTCTGGTCCGCCATGCCGAAATCCGTGCACCGATGGGCCTTAAAGCGATCAAGTTCCACAAAGGTGCCCGGGTCCATCAGCTTGTCGATCCGTTCTCGGGCGCTTAATTTTCCGGATTTATGCTGTTTTTGAATCCGTTCGGCGCCGCCGCCTTTAAGTGCCTCCTGGCTTTTCTGTTCCAGTTTGGTCAATAAGTCCTGGGATGTGGTCATGTTTCTCTTTTCTCCTCCTCTTATAAATTCTTATCCGGCCATCGCTGCAAAAAAAAGGGGGCGGCGCTGATTCCGGATTTTATTTTTTTCAGAACCTTTATCAGCAAAATCCAGTTTAGAAAATAAATTTTTAATAAATCAGCAAATCAATCTATCCGGAGCATCCGTGAATTTTAGTTTGGGTACTGACGCTATGGGCAATACATCGGCATCAGAACGGTAAAAATAGTCTGTTTGGCCGTATAAAAAGTTCGTTTGACAATGGGAGGGCATCCTTAGTACATAAAATTTTCATATTTTTTCTGCTATAATCTCAAAAATCAGAGGCAGCCTATGACAATTGATAAGCTATTTAAAATTTTCACACCCAAGGACAGCACCTTTTACCCGTTGTTTGAGGAGGATGTGGCGAATTTGTTAAAAATCGCCGAACTGCTGTGCCAATTGATGAATACGCAGGACCCTTCCCATTGGGTTCCTTTAATTAAACAAATCAAAGTGTTTGAACATTCCGGAGACGACATCACCAACCGCATTTATGATCGTCTTGACAAATCCTTCATCACCCCCTTTGACAGGGAAGACATCCAGTCTCTGGCCTCCTCTATTGATGATGTAGCCGACAATATCAACCGTGCGTGCAGCCGGATCATGCTTTACAAGCCGAAAATGTTCATGGCGGAATTTGCAGACTTGGCGAATCTGATCCTGGAGGGGGCCCGGCTCATTGACAGCGGCATCAAAGACATCAAAAAATCAGACAGCAATCCGAAATTGACGGATATCTGCATTCAGATCAGTGAAATCGAAAACAAGGCCGACGATATTTACCATAGCGCCATTTCACGGCTGTTTGAAGAAGAAGCCGACCCGATTGAGCTGATCAAGATCAAGGATATTTTAAAATCCCTGGAACGGGCCACGGATGACGCCAAGACCGTATCCAATGTATTTAAAACCATCGTCATCAAACGCACGTAACCCATTAAAAGTTAAAATAAATCATGTTGATAACCGTCGTCATTATCACCATCGGGATTGCGCTTCTTTTTGATTTTTTAAACGGCATGAACGATGCGGCCAATTCCATCGCCACCATTGTTTCCACAAAAGTCCTTTCCCCAAAAATAGCCGTGGCCTGGGCCGCCTTTTTTAATTTCGCCGCCGCCGCCATTTTCGGGGTCCATGTGGCCACCACCATCGGCAAGGGAATCGTCAATCCCCAAATCATCAATGAATATTTCATCTTTTCAGCCCTCATCGGCGCGGTGTTCTGGACCCATTACTGCACCCATTTTGGACTTCCCATCAGCGTGTCCCACGCCCTCATCGGCGGCATGATCGGACCTGCCCTTGTTTCCGGCGGGACAGAATTTCTTGTCATGAGCGGCATCATCAAGGTGCTTGTGTTTATTGTTTTATCCCCGGTGATCGGATTCCTGCTGGGCCATATCATCATGGTGATCACCCTGCATCTGTTTAAACGTAAAACCCCCCGGCGGGTGGATTCCCTGTTTCATGTGATGCAGCTTCTTTCCTCGGCGGTCTTCAGCCTGGGCCACGGCAGCAACGATGCCCAGAAAACCATGGGGATCATCGCCGTGCTGCTTTACAGCACCAAAATGATCGGACCGGATTTTTATGTGCCGATATGGGTGATCATTGCCGCTTACAGCGCCATTGCCATCGGCACGCTGGCCGGCGGATGGCGGGTTATCCGGACCTTAGGCGTGGGGCTCACGGATTTAAAACCGGTTCATGGGTTCTGCGCGGAAACCGCAGGGGCCATTACCATCATCGGCGCGTCCCTGTTCGGCATTCCTGTCAGCACCACCCACACCATTACCGGCTCCATCATGGGCGTGGGCGCGACAAAGCGGTTGTCCGCCGTCCGCTGGAATCTGGCGACCCATATCGTCTGGGCCTGGGTACTCACCATTCCCTGCACCATGATCGTCTCTGCGGCCATCTATCTGGTGTTGAGACTGTTTATTTCCATTCCGTAAGGGTAACCGGATACCCAAGGGCCGACAGCAGGCACAGGGTCCGGCCCAGATCGGCGACGCCGGAATGCCGGCCGGAAGACCCGTCCATGGCCATGGCATGGGCCGGACGATCCTTTAATATGGCGTTGATCAGTCCGGTGAGAACAGCCCTCGGGCCGATTTCGACAAAAATCCGGACGCCGTCCGCATACATGGATTCAATTTCTTCAATAAACCGGACGGGATTCATCAGATGGCTGCTGAGTAGTTTTTTGACTGCATCCGGACTGGCCGGATAGGGGGCTCCGGTCGTGTTGGAATATACCGGCAGGCCGGGGCCAAGAAAGGGCACGGACGCGATTTTTTGCGCAAAGGGTTCGGCCGCGTCCTGGACCAGCCGGCTATGGAAAGCGGCGGCCACCGGCAGGAGGGTGGCCCGGATTTTTTTGTCCCGGCACAAATCCTTCATTGCGGAGATATCATCCGTCGGTCCGGATAAGACGCCCTGGTCCGGGCTGTTGCGATTGGCAAGAACAATGTCGAGCCCGGACTGGCGGATTAAATCGTCAATGACGTCCATGGACGCTTTGACGGCCAGCATGCCGCCTTTGTCGCTATCGCCGCCGGCCTGGGCCATGAATTTTCCCCGGGCCACAGACAACTCAAAAAAGGTTCGTTCATCAAAGCAGCCGGATGCGAACAGGGCCGTGAGTTCCCCGTAGCTGTGGCCGCAAGTGCCGGCAGGGGTAATCCCAAACCTCTTTAAAACGCGCATCATGGAAACGCTGAGGGCGCCGATGGCCGGCTGGGCGATGTCTGTTGACCGCAGGGCTTCTTCGGCCCGAATTTTTTCATCGTTTTCGTCGCCTATTTCAGGAAAAATAAAATCCGTGAGTTTTCGGGCTGGATCGAAAAATGTGTCCGCGAACCTGAAACCGTTTCGCGCTTCCGGAAAAACCGACGCCAAGTCCCGCCCCATCATCACATACTGGCTTCCCTGACCGGGAAACGCAAATGCCAGTTTTCCCGGGCATGCGATTTCACCAAAATACAGGCGCCGGTCGTTGCTGGAAGGTTCGCCGGAATTTTCAAGGGCAATGAGTCCCTGGTCGATTAGCGCCGTGAGGTCTTCTGCTTTCTCAAGCATCATCAGGAGTCGGCAGGCGTGGCCGGATGAAAAAATGCGGCGGGTGTCTGCAAAAAGAGCGGCAGGATCGCCATTGCCTGAAATATTTTTGCGCAACTGGACCAGGCTGGTTTTCAGGTGAGTTCGGTTTTGTCCGGACATCGCGATGATTTCCGGATATTTTTCCCAGCGAGTGACATGATCGGGTTCATTCAAATTAAATAATAAATTATCTGTCATTATTCTAATCTGTTAATATAAAATTAATGAAGTTTTAGTTTAGGTCAAATAAGGTTCCATTTCGGTTAATTCCATGGGCCGGAACCGTCCGACAAAATCTTGCGGCAGGACACCGGCCCGGGCCAGCCCCTGCATGACTTGTTGCCGCCGCAGGACTACGCAGGCGCCGAACAGCAGGTTCATGGCAACGGTTTTAAAGTCTCTGCTTTCCGGATGTTCCAGAAAAGATCCGGCGGCCCATTCATTAAACGCTCCCATGGCAGGGCCGCACCAGATCTGAAAATCCTTTTGCCGGGACAGGTCCCCGGCAATGGCCCATCTGGCGGCTTTTCCCAAGTAAGACCGGAAGACCAGACCCATTTTGCGCCGGGGATCGGTTTCCGCTGGTTTGAGCTGGGCCGGATCATAGGCGGAAAAAAATTCCCGGGTGGATTCCCATTCCGCTTCCAGGGAATTTTTGAAAATTTTGTCTTCGATTTCATTTTTGACATCCGCCGGCAGAGAACCGAGGCTTTCATGGCTGCGGTAAATCTCATAAAGCCGCGATGCGCGCCGGGCAAACAGCGTGCCCCGGGTCAGTACCTGGACTTTAATCCCCCGTTCAAACAGGTTGGCCGACGGGGCCATGTCCACATCGGTCTGCAGAGCCTGGGCCAGCATCTGCCGGACCGCGGCGGATGTGCCGGACTCAACGCAGGCCTGATGGATGGACCCGGCCAGGACATAATCCGCGCCCATGGTAAACGCCGCGGCCACGGCCCGGGGCGTGGCGATTCCGCCCCCCAGACCAATGCCGGGGGGAGTATCGTAACCAAAGGTTTCGGCCAGCGCGTCGCGCAGATCGATCATGGAGGGCAGCAGGGAAACAGCAGCCCGGTTGTCCGTATGACCGCCGGAATCAGCTTCGGCGGTCAGGTCGCAGGCCACTGGGATGGTTTCGGCCAGGGCCGCCTGGTCCCCGGTAATTCGATTTTGATTCACCAGATCCCGAAGCATTTTCTCCGGAGGGGGCGATAAAAACTGCCGGGCGATTTCCAGGCGGGAGGTCTTGGCGATGATCTGATTCGGGCAGACCACCGCTCCGTCGGCCTGGCGCTGAATCCCCTCGAGCCGATAGGCAACCAGGGGCAGGGTGAGCCTTAAAAAACCAGCAGCGCTGATCCGGTGAATGCCGTGCGTGATATACATTTTCAATGTGGCCCATTCCAGATCCGTATTGCCGGAATAGACCATGTTCATGCCAAAAGGCAGATCAGCCAGTTCGGATTTCAATTGCACAATGACTTTTTCCAGAGTTTCCAGAAATAATCCGGCGGAGCCGAAAAACCCGATCATACCGGCATTTGCCGCCGCACGGACCAGCGCGACAGATGAAATGCCGTGGGCCATGGCTCCGGAAACATAGGCATACCGGATATGATGCCGGCGTTTAAACGCCGGGCTGCCCAGGTCTTCCGGACGAAGGGGCGGGGCATAAGCGATCAGGGGATAATGATCCGGTTTTTGCGGGTTATCCTCCCCCAGGACTGCCCGGCCTTTCCGGCAGACTCCGATCCGGCCGCCTGCGTCCACAATAAAAATTGGGTGGCCGAGATTCAACAATGCCCTGGAAACTGCGGGCATCTCAGTTTCCAGGGTTTTCGGATCGCAGTGGACATATCCCATACAGGACGTTTTCAAAAGGAACCTCTTTCGGTTATAAAATTACGGATAATTTCAAAACTGAAGTTTCCCAAAAAATCATCATGCCGCCATGCGGAGTAGTACGGACACGAGGGAATTAACCGCGGATTTTCGCGGCACGGGGAAAAGACTACTAAAATTATCACTCAATGCCGCT
>Ga0100377_1004599_pt1 | contig 10582 bp, 6 predicted proteins | sample CryGeymeta201501_FD_83664 | JGI IMG/M metagenome (GOLD analysis project Ga0100377, IMG submission 83664) | Groundwater microbial communities from Crystal Geyser aquifers in Utah, USA - Crystal Geyser metaG 2015-01 | ecosystem: Environmental > Aquatic > Deep subsurface > Groundwater | place: USA... | reverse complement strand
TCCTGGCGCTGGCCAAGCGCTGCCGCGACCTCAAGAGGCGCTTGGTCGAGCACACTCACGCCAGATATGGCGCGCATATCTTGGAGGCCATCGAGGGCGCAGTCAGCGAAACCGCCGCCATAGACGACTTCATTCACGGGACCCAACTTCGAGACGGACGAAGCCTCATCGGCCGGTTCGTGGCCGAGGAGCCGGACCTCGACCCCGAAGACGCCAAGCTCGTCCTTGGCTGGCAGAAGGGTTTCGTCGGTGTGTTTCGCCTGAAATCCGCCAATGGCATCACCGCAGAAACGACCAACCTGGTCGACGGGCTCGACTACACGCTGTTGGCGACAAATGACTCGGTGCAGGTTCGCCGTATGCTCTGTGAAACGGGCAACTATCTCTTCTCTCGGGTCGATCCCGTCGGCCCATTTTGGATGTTTAGCGGACATGTGCTGACCATATCGAGGTTTGCCCGACGAGAAGCCTATGCGGCAGCCGCGCAGCTGGCAATCTCGAACCCTGCGCTGTTCTACAAAAATCCCAAGCACCTAGAGGAAGGGCGGGCGAGCGTTCGCGCGAACCACGCTCGTTTCGTCGAGAAGTTCGGCGCTAGCTGGATCTTCGGCGCACCCGGCTCGGTGGAGCAACGCTGGTCCGAGTTACTGCTAGAGCAGGTTCCCGATCCCATTGCACGTCAGCGGCTCGCAAGAAACCTGAAGGACCACGGGTGGCCACCCCACGTGAGGCAGGCCGAGACGGCCGGTGTCGTCTCGGACCCCGACGAGGGTGTCACAATCCTGGCGGAATTCGGACGTTTCCTGGCCGCACTCGCCGAGCCGAACCTGGCGACAACTGCCAACGTTCGAGAAATGCTCAATGGCTACTTGCTCGAGACACCCGAAGTCTTCTTGTTCTTCGCCGAACAGCGCCCCGAGCAGCTCGACGCCCTGTTGGCAAAGTTCCTCGGCCAAGCCGAGTTCTCCTGGCGCACCGACGGCGAAGCGCTGCTGAGGGAGCGCAACCCTTGGTTCCTCGAGACCCCTCGCTACCCAACGCAGATGCATTTGAGTGACGAGCTCGCTGACGGGCACCGCTACCTCGAGACACTTTGCGCCAAGCGCGCAATCGAAACCATGGGCCAGCCGAGGAAGAAGCAGCCAGCGAGCCGACACGCGCCAAAACAAAAGAAAGAAAAACGGAAGAAGCGGCGCTAAACAACCGTCAGCAAATCACCTGACCGTTGATGAGTGTCTTGTACCATGCCCCTGACCTGTCGCGCTCGGGGGCTTGTTCGCCTTCGCTTCGAAGCAGAATCAAGGGGTGCTGCGGACGGCACGCTTCGGTGCGAGGTGTCGCACGTGGCTGACCCCTCTGGAGGGGTCAGGAGGTCAACCCACTCACCTTTCGACCCCTCGGGAGGGGTCAAGAGGTCAATCCACTCACCTTTCGACCCCTCGGGAGGGGTCAAGAGGTCAACCAAGTCACCTCTCGACCCCTCGGGAGGGGGTCGGCGTTGCCGGCCTGAACCCGCGGTTCACTCGTTCGGCGTGGCTTCGACGCTGGTCTCTACGGCCTGCGAAAGCTCTGCGTCGGGGCGCGCGGCCGACTTTGCAGTGAAATCGGCGAGCGGCTGCAGCAGCGCGGTCATGGCCTCTGTGGTCGCCGGCTCGTCCGGCTCGACGCTGGCGACCACTTTTGCGACGTACATCCGCATCTCGTTGCGTGTGGCGTCGGCAAAAGGCCGCAGCTTCGCTTCGACGTCCACGGTGACCCGGGTGTCGGTGATGCCGAGCGCGTCGCCGTACAATTTGTGGAGCCTGCGGATCGACGCGATGAAGAACGCGCCGTGCAGCTGCGCAAACACCGCGTCGAGGCCCAGCTCATCGGCGACGCTCAAGCGCGCGCGCACCGCGGACCACTGCCGCTGGTAGGGCGCCCGGACCTGCGCTGGATTCACGACGGCATCGGCTCGATGGCGCCGCTGCGCGGCGTCTGAGGGCCGCCGCGCCTAGCGCAATCGCGTGCCCACTTCAGCGTTGTCTTCGGGCGATGTTAGAAGCCCAACTCAACCAACTTGGTGTCGCTGTCGTCCTTTAGCTTACGGGTGCGGAACTTGAAGTTCGTCGCCTTCTTCGGGACCTCGAATACAGTCCAAAACTCCCGGGAGAGACCAACTGGAAGTGCCTCCATTCCAAGCGTTTTTGCCTTGGCCGGGACGTAAAACGCACGCTCGTCTAGTTCCTTGAACTCGTTCTTCTCGCCGTCGATTAGATTTAGAGGCAGGAAGAGCATCTCTTCTTTCTTGGATTTATTCGTGATCTTGAAATGCACCTGGACAAACTTGCCATCGGCTGACGTGCGGTCTTCTTGGAACTGATTGTTCGACTTGAGCGTGCTGCCAACATCCTTCGCATCTAAGACCACCCACTCAGAATCCTCGAAGGAGATCGTCTCTCCGATCTTCGCCGTGCCCTTTGCCTCTTCCTCCTTCGCCTTCTCATCATCGCTCTTGCCGAAGCTACCCATTGCCAGTAGCGCGAAGGCCGCCAGCACCAACAAGGACACGAACCCCCGCTTGATCATCATCACTCTCCTCTTGGTGTGTGAACCACATCGCGGCAGCAATTGCCGCTATTGCTAGACTCAAATCCACCGAGTCAAACCTGCCCGGGACGAGTTCGAAGGCCTGGCCGACTTCGGCACCGATGCTCAGTGTCGCTGGAGCGATGATGACGAAGAAGGCTTTGACTACGCTGTGTCCCACGGTCTGCCAGAGCAGACACATGGCGGCGGTCACCGCGTAGGTCCAGAGGGCGTTGGGTAAAGAGAACAGAGTCCAGTCGGGCAAGAACGACGCTATTGGCTCCGCACCTTCCCGAGCTGCGCTAATCAGAGCCCCCAACCCGACGGCAGCGAACCAGTCGAACATCAAGAGCCTCTGCGGACGCCATAACACGTACTCCAGACCGCCAAGCAGGAGCGGACACCCGACGTGGATTGCCCAGGCCGCATATCCGGATCGATTGGCAATCTCTTCACACACGCAGCCACCCTTGCGAACAATGATTAACGTATGGCGGCATAGTGTCCTCGGAACTTGGGGTGAGCTGCCGCAGGCGCGCCGTCGGAACCTAAACGGCTTGTTGTCTGTGCAGACGCTGTAGTCACACAAAACGTGCTGCATGTCAATCGATCGATACACACAACGCGTGGGTTTAGAGCATCATACCGCGACCTCCCATTTCCACGCAACAGAACCGACGATTCCACCGCCGACGTCCTTGTGCTGCGCCCAGTTCAAACGGCACGAGTGACATCTTGAGACGCCCAGGAGCACCAGGCAATGTTCCAAATCACAATTGAGCCTTCACGCAACGTGTTGGCCGTAGCCCGAAATGGCACACAATATGTGCCTTCCGACATCGGATGACTCCAGCTACGGTGCCCCCATGAGTGGCGCCGCACACAGTTTTGGTCGCACGTTGCGTGAGCTGCGCACACAGAAAGGATGGTCGCAGCAAGAACTTGCAGAGCGAGCAGGGCTGAGCGTCAACGCCATCAGTGCCTTCGAGCGCGCCGAACGCTTTCCGCGTGCAGGGACAATCGACCAGCTCACCTCCGCGTTTGGCAGCGACGCTCTCCATGCTCCGCTCGCCCTCGAGGTGCGCGACCAATTGCCGCCCACCTACGCTCCAGAGCACGAAGGCGGGCACAGCCTGGGCGCGCTCGTCGAGCTGCTGCGCGGCGAGCCGGAACAGACCATCGGGTTGGTCTTCAACATCGCTCGCCTGATTATCAACGAGCGCGTGACGCAGCCTGCCAAGACCCCACGGGACCGCACCTGTGCCCGCCGCCGCCCCCACGCCAAAATCACTCTTTCCCCTCGAAGAGCCCCGCCAGCTCGCTCAAGCCATCGCTGAGCGTGCTGACCGCCTCGAGCGAACGAACGACGCCCTTGCTGGACGTGCGACTTCCGACACAACGCCATTGTGTCATCCACTTCTGAAGGGCAAGGGTGAGCAGCTCGAGCGTCTTCGAACCCACCCCTTTCATCTTCAAGACCTCGTCTTGTGCCTTGGGGAGATTCGCGAGGTGAGCCTGTACCCCGAGGTGGCTCTGCAATCGGCGTTGCACGACGTCATCGAGCTCGAGAGAGCTGAGGGGGGCTTCTCTGGCGCGAGCGTCGAAGAGCTGCGCAAGCGCAGACATCGTCTCGTCGTAGTGCATCTTGTAGAATGGGGGCCGCACCCCGTCTTCGTCGACCCAAGTGGCGCACCAGCGGCGTTCACACACCATTTGCTGGAATGCAACGGCAACCTGGCGGCCGAGCTCATCGTCACGCTGCCTCGCCCACGCCAGCGCCCTGCTGATGGGGTCCTCGGCGTCCACACTGTCAAAGACTGGGTGTTGCATGGGGAGCTGCAGCAGCGTCATGGGCTCGAGCGCGAGGAGCGCCGCGGACGCCCTTGGCATGCTGCCGTCCGCCTCGAGCCCTACGCTTCGCCTCAACGCCGAGATGGGAAGGAGCTTGTCCAAGGTCTCTTGGTTGTCCACCTCACAGAACATCTGTGGCTTGAGCGCGAGGAGCGAGAGCCGAAGGTCGCTGAGGTGTGCATCCACCACACGCACCATCCTCAAACTCTCTTCACGAGCGAGCGTGGCGCGCAGCTCGGTGTGACCAAGGATGTGGGTCGTTCCGCTCCACGACGTCCTGAGGTGCAAGCCGAAGATCTTTCGTATGAGCTCTCGATGCGCTTTGGGGTCGAAGTCGTCGAAGTCCTTTCGGTATTGAGCCTGGAAGAACCTCCGTTCTTTTTCCATGGCCTCTGGAGACTGAACCCACTCATACCCATACCCATACTCATCCTCGTCGCCGTCGACGCTCCACGATCCGTAATCGTCGAGAGGGGCGGCGAAGATTTGCAGCACCTCGCAGATGTTTTCCTCTGCATCGTAGTCCGCCAGGCCCTCGAAGTTTGGGTCTACAAGGTCTTCGATGAAGTCCCACTGTTCGGGGGTCAGGCGCCCCGCAAAAACGAAGGTCGCCAGCTCAGGCCCCACTCTCCAACCCGCCCAAAGAGAGGTCCCTATCGGAATGGTTTCACCAGTGACAAAACACGAAACCCCAAGTGGGCTCCGGCCGCCATGCATCGATTTCCCGCTGAAGGCGGAGATGACCTCGTCGTCATTCTTCAGTTCGACGAGCTCGAGCGGCCGACCCTCAAAGAGGTCGAAGACCTCAGCCTCTCGACCCTCGAGGTGTCCTCTCACATAGGATACGAGCGCGTCGTGGGACTCCATCAGACGTGCTGAGCCGAAGACCACGTAGTGATGTAGAGTAGACAGGTTCACATCCTCGGTGAACACCTGGACCCGAAGCTGGAGCTCCCAGGCGAGGTCGCTGAGGAATCTGGGTTCCTTAACGACAAAATCATTGTAGAGCTCAAAGACACGCTCGATGGTCTCCACAATGGGACCAAGAGACTCTTTTTGATGGCGAGGAACGGGCCACATGGTTTCGTCCCGATCTCTTCCCGTGGCCGCTCGGCCACAGCAGTGCTTATGCTTCTTCCCGCTTCCACACAAGCATCGAGCGTTGCGCTCCATCGCTTCCCTCCTTGAAGGCCACTGGCGTTGTTCGCTTCTTTCTCCTCGCCTGCAGGGTGTCAAGTCTACACGACACGGCGTGAACACCGGCAGCCCTCTACCAACAAAGAAAACGTGCTCATCTGGGGCGCCGTGCTAGGGTCTGTGGAATTGCGATAACCGCCACTTGCTTGCTCGACTCATGACCCAAACACTCAGACGATTTGCTCTCCTATTGCTCACGTTGGCAGCGTTCGCAGCCTGCTCGGAGCTCTCCGAGCCCGAGGTCCCCGCCGAGGGCAAAGACAGCGACTCGTCGCTGGCCGCAGCTCACAAGGAGAATGGCTCCACGCCTGACCTTCCGAGTGTCTGCCCCGAGCGAGGGAAGGCGGCGTCCAGTTTGCCGGGGGTCACAGACGCCCACCGCGACCCAGCGTATTGGCTCGAACGTGCGGCCGCCTACGGCGACGTCGACGCCGTTTTGATGACGCCCAGTCAAGTGCGCGACCACAACCGCGCTTTCTTCGACTCGCCCAACGACCTCTCGCAGCCCCCCGAGCGAGTCGACCTCGAGACCAAACTGCAGGAGCGCTTCGACTGGACGAAGGGGAAGTTCGAGGACGCCAGCTACGTCGACGTGTCGGGGGCCAAGCTCACGCCTGAGTCTTACGCCGGCCTAGAGCTCTCGTTGCTCCCCGCGGTCTTGAAATCGGAGCTGCGCATCGCCCAGGCGGACGTCACCTTCCGCTGTGTCCCCGTCGAGGCACCTTTTTACACGCCCTCGTTGGACCTGCGCTTCAACCGAAACAACTGCAGCACGGCCCACGCCCAAGAGCCCGTGCAGGTCATCGCCGCCTGGCCAGATGGCTCGCTGTTGGCGCGCACGCGCTATACTTATGGCTGGTTGGCCGCCGACGCCCAGCTCTCGGCTCCCCTCTCACAAGAACAGACCAAGCAAGCGCTCGGCAGTGACCGGGTCGAGCTCATCGGCGCCATCGACGTCGCCGGCCAGTCCACCAGCCTGCCGCTGGGCACCACCTTGGCCCGCCTCGAGACGGCGGACTCGTCGGTCGTTCGCGTCGGGGTCGCCACGGCCAAAGGTTGGGTCGGCATCGACCTCAGCCCGGAGCAGGTGCGGTCGACCGCGCGGCCACTGACTCGGCGCGCGGTGCTCGAGGAGGCGTTTCGGTTTCTTGATGCTCCTTACGGGTGGGGCGGCGAGGGCGGAGGACGGGATTGCTCTCGCTTCCTGCTCGATCTCTTCGAGTCCTTTGGCCTCCAATTGCCCCGCCACAGCGGCACCCAAGCCCATGAGACGACGTTCAGCATCGACATCTCGTCGGTCACCAACGAGAAAGAACGCATCCAGCTCATCGAGGCTGCGGCCAAGCGGGGCATCGTGCTGCTCCACTTACCTGGGCACATCATGCTCTATCTGGGTCGCGACGCGGGCGGCACCCCCATGGTGCTGCACGCCTTCGCCGAGTACTTGGTGCCCTGCGCACAAGCCGATCCCCGTCGCGAGAACGGAGGCGAGACCCTACTCGAGGTCGACCGGGTCTCGCTCAGCGACTTGGAGCTCGGGCGAGGGACCAGCCGCACCGCTTTCATCGAGCGCATCACGCACATCAGCGTCTTGGGCGGCACGCCGGGGGTGGAGCTGCAAGGAGTCGCGGCGCTGCGCCGCGCCGCGCCGGTCGTGGTGCCGACGAGCAAAGAGTGCAAAGACAGCCAAGCCGTCGCCATCTTCCACTCGCCCCGGTTCCCGAGCTCCGAGCAGCCCATGCGCGTCATCGCGACGCTGACCGCAGAACCAGGCCCCAGTGAGCTGAGCCTCTTGGACCCCGACGGCAACCGGGTGACGCCTCCGGCAAAGCTCTACGGCGGCCCACCCTATGGGACGGTGGTGACGGTCGATGGCCCGAAGGACGGGCTGTGGACTGCGGTCTACGGAGACGGCGAACGCAGCTTGGCGTGCCTCAAGATCCGTGTGCGGAAAGACCCCTCGAACGGCGGGGAACGGACGAGCCAAACGGTCTGGGAGCCGCGGCGGCGTTGGGGAGAGTCGGCGGAGAACCTCTACGCGATCTTCGTCGAGTCTCTCTTCGACTACCCGCTCGAGGACGACGTCACCTGGAAGAACATGCACTCGGTGGTGCAAGACAAGGAGCGCAACCTGCTCTACGACCACCTTGGGTTCGGCGAGGACAACGAGCTGAAGATGGAGCCGGACTGCGCCGACCTGCCGTACCTGCTGCGGGCCTACTTCGCGTGGAAGATGGGTCTGCCCTACGGATATCGACGGTGCAGTCGCGGCAAGGCGGGCAAACCGCCGCGCTGCGACGAGGTGTTGAGCAGCCTGAGCGAGAGGGAGTCTCCTGAGGAGGTCGAGGGGTTCTCGAGGTTCGCGAACCGGCACGTCCGCAACGCGGTGCACTCCGCCAGTGGTCGCACCGCTCCGGACGACGACGAGACGGATTTCTACCCAGTCGCCCTGGACCGCAAGGGCCTGAAGCCAGGCACTCTGTACGCCGATCCCTATGGCCACCTGCTGACCATCGCAAAGTGGGCGCCGCAGACCTTCGAGCACTACGGAGTGCTCATGGCCGTCGACGCGCAACCCGACGGGACCATTGGTCGCAGGCGGTTCTGGCGCGGCTCGTTCCTCTTCACGCCCGATACCACGGACGTGGGCGCGGGATTCAAGGCGTTCCGTCCGGTCGTGGTCGACCCCGCGACGAACGGCCTCGTCGCCATGACCAACGCCGAAATCAACCAAAACGGCGAGTTCGCGCCGTTCTCTCGTCAGCAGTACGAGGGCAGCGCCGACGACTTCTACGACGGGGTCGAGTCCCTCATCAACCCGCGCCCGCTCGACCCCGTCGCGGTGCAGCGCTCGTTGGTCGACGCCCTCGATGAGTCCGTGGCTCGCCGCGTGAACTCGGTCGACAACGGCGAGCAATACATGGCCGAGCACGACAACTCGCCCATCGAGATGCCGACCGGTTACTCGATCTTCGAGACGGCGGGGCCTTGGGAGGATTTCTCGACGCCGAGTCGAGACATGCGGCTGCTGATCTCCATTGACACCGTGTTGCAGTTCGCCCAGAGCGTGCGCCGTGCGCCGCAACGCTTCGGCCTCGAGGAGGCCGATGTGGAGCCCATCGTCGCCGAAGTAGAGGGATGGCTCGCGGCCGAGCTCGGCAAGCGAACGTTCACCTACACTCTGTCGAACGGCACCCCGAAGACGTTGACCTTGCAGGACCTCGTCGAGCGCTCAGCGGCTTTGGAGATGGCGTACCATCCCAACGACTGCGCCGAGGTTCGTTGGGGAGCCCCGGAAGGCAGCGAGGAGATGAAGACCTGCTTGCGCCGCGCTCCAGAGGAGCATCACCGGCAGATGGAGACGGTTCGGGCCTGGTTCCACGACCGCAAGCGTCCGCCGAGGTAGTTGGAACCAGCAAACAAGAAGAGGGCCCCGAAGGGCCCTCTTTTCGTCACCACAGAACCCGAACTCCCCTCTCCCGTTTCCGAACTCCCCCTCTCCCGTTTCGGGCATAGGCTTTAACTTTGATGTCATTCGATGTCATTCGTTGGCGCCAGCTGGGAGGCGATTGAGTGCGGAGAAGCTCCAATTGGGGGCGGCCGGGACGGTTGTCGTCGTTTATTCAGTCGAGCAAACCGATTGAGCGAGTTCTTCAGGGTCTCTTGCAAGGGGGCAAGTGGCGCGGTTGTCTTGATGACGTCTTGCAAGTCCTTGTAAATGTGCCGAAACAGTAAGGTGAGATTGAGCACGCCAGCCTCAACTAGGCCAGGCAAGGGGGTATCCCCAGGGGAAAAAAGCGCCCGTTCGGGCGATCTTGTGCGTGAGGAGCCAGGCGGCAATCAGCGCAAGTAAATAGCATTTCACCATTTCATCCTTCCAGTTATCAAGCCGGCGCACGCCAGTGATACTCTTGAGTCGCTTGAACTCAAGCTCGATTTGCCAGCGCCACCTATAGGCATCAGCGACGGCTCGTGCTGGGGCATCAGAAATCTTTACGTTGGTCACCAGTAAGACGAAGCCAGCGACGAAGCCTGTCGTGGCGTTTGGCTTGTGGCCCTTACGTGTTGATTCTTCCTGGCTGTGTTTGCGAGCTGCCTCCGCCTTCTGGTTGTCTAGCCGCGTGGCCACGACCCGAACTCGAACCGGCTCCTCTTTTCGAGAACGAACCCACGCAAAGAACTCACCAACATTTCCAGTACGAAGGGTACCCAGCGCTTGCTTGGCGTCTATTCTCGCTCCACCCTCCCGATCCAAATACAGCGGGAGATTGTTCCAGGTGAACCGAAGAATGAACCGCCGCTCCTGGCGAGACGCCTTAATGATGCCAGGTGGCGTTCCGTACGCCCGGTCAGCCAGCACCACGGCATCCGCAGGCAGATCTTTCAGGTGCAACAGGCTTTCCCCCGTCCCTTCTCCCTGTACTCGGGTCACGCGCACGTCATGGACATTACCCGAGGCCCAAAGCAGATGGACGAGCCAGTCGCGCTTGGTGGACCCAGGAAGCGAGAACGTCGTCGCATCGAGCGGCGCCAAGACCAAGCCATTTCGGGGCGCTGCGACCGTCTCGCGCAAGAGCTCAGCGACCAGCCATTCCAAGAAGGGGGCCATTCGGGCCAGACGGCGCCACAGCGCAACATGCGAGCATGAGGCGATCAGTTTTTCCCTGCACCATGCGGCCAGCCCCTCCAGATGCAGCCCAAGGACCGCAAAAGCGAAGGTGATTCGCAACAAGTCACCAGGGGACCTCACCAATCGAGACCGTGCGAAGCCCCCCAGCTCCACCATCTTTTCTTCCCATCCGGCGGGTAGCCAATTTAGCAAGTCTTGCCAGCCGTCGTCGCTTCTGACATCAACCTGTTGCGCGATCTTGTCCATCTCTGCCATCGTCTCCCCTCCCTTCCCTGGAATGGAAGCTCAACAATAGCAGGCGCGGACTGAAATTACAATCATAAGTTAAAGCCTATG
>Ga0100377_1004589_pt1 | contig 10597 bp, 11 predicted proteins | sample CryGeymeta201501_FD_83664 | JGI IMG/M metagenome (GOLD analysis project Ga0100377, IMG submission 83664) | Groundwater microbial communities from Crystal Geyser aquifers in Utah, USA - Crystal Geyser metaG 2015-01 | ecosystem: Environmental > Aquatic > Deep subsurface > Groundwater | place: USA... | reverse complement strand
CTCGGCCCAAGCCACTTCGATCGACTCGACAAGACCAGAGCTGTCAACCGGCTTCTTCGCCGACTCAACGAACTCGGATGTGAGGTGGAGCTCAAGCATGCAACATGAAGCTTCTTAATAGCCCATGCCATGCTTGGCGATGAAGGCCAGCTCCTCCGGGGTGGAGGTGCGGCCGAGGATGGCGTTGCGGTGGGGGTAGCGACCGAAGCGGTCGATGATGGCCTTGTGCTTGCGGGCGAAGTCGAGGTGCTGCTCGAGGCCGAGGTCGGTGTAGAGCTCGATGGAGCGGGCCTGGATGGCTGGGGACTCGCTGTGCATGAAGGGGAGGTAGAGGAAGGCGGTGCGGATGGGAGGCAGCGCGGTGGGGGCGCCTGCGGTGATGGCCTCCTGGGCGAGGGCCAGGGCGAGGGGGTCGTTGGCGAAGGCGGCGGTGGTGCCGCGGAACAGGTTGCGGGAGAGCTGATCGAGGACCATGACCTCGGCGAGCCGGCCGGCGGGGGTGGCGCGCCATTCGGAGAGCTCGACGGCGGTGGCGGCGAGGAGGGTGGTGAGGAAGCGGTCGCGGAGGAGCTGGTCGAAGGCGGGGTCGGAGGCGAACCACTGGCGGGGCTCGAGCTCGTCGAACCAGAAGTGGAGGAAGGTGTCGGGGTTCATGGCGGGTGCTCGGGTGATGGGGTCAGGAGGTGGTGACCTTGAGGACGCCGCGCGCCTGGAGCCAGGCGGCGGCGCGGTCGCGGTGGTCGCCCTGGACGACGATGGTGTCCACTTCGACGGCGCCGCCGCAGCCGAGGTGCTTGCGGAGGTCGCGGCACCAGGTGTCGAGGGTGGCGGCGTCGAGGGCGAGGTGAGAGACGATGGTGACGGTCTTGCCGCCGCGGCCCTTGCGCTCGGCGCGGACGACGGCGCGGCGAGGGGGCGTGGAGGGGTCGGAGGGGGGCGTGGGAGTGGTGGGAGTGGTGGGGGGCTTGGGTCTGGGGGCGTTGGGGGTGGGTGGGGTCGCGTTGGTGGTTGGGGTGCGGGGGTTCTTCGCAGGCCCGAGAGCGGCGAAGGGGTTGTGGCTGAGGGAGCCCGAGGCTTCGTCGGTCCAGCCGCCCTTGCTCTTGGGGGTGTTGTCCTTCTTTCGGGTGGCCATGGTGGACTCGGGGGTCAGGGGGTGGCGCGAAGGCGGCGGGCGACGAAGGCGACGCCCTGGGCGTTGAGGGTGATGTCGACGTCGAGCAGGGCGCGGGTCTCGGGGCTGTCGAGGTCGTGGGCGCGGAGCTCGGCGTCGAAGATGGCGGCGACGCGGTCGGTGGTGAGGGCGTCGATGTCGAGGTCGGGGAGGGAGGGCGAGGCGGCGTCGGCGAGGAGGGTGGCGTAGGCGTCGAGCTGGCGGTGGAGGGCGTGGGCCATGGTCTCGAGGTCGTGATACTCGCCATAGTGGGTGAGGAAGACGCGCTCGGGGGCGAGGGCGAGGATGCGGTCGACGCTGCGGTGGGCGGCGTCGGGGTCGAAGTCCGTGGGTGAGGTGGAGGGGAAGACGAAGCGGCCGCCGGTCTGCAGGTCGGGATAGGCCAGGCCGAAGGCATCGCCGGTGAAGACGGCCGCGGCGCGGTCATCGTGGATGACGGCGTGGTGGTTGGCGTGGCCGCGGGTGTGGACGAAGGTCAGCGTCGAGGCGCCTAGGGAGGCGGTGGCGCCGTCCTCCATGGCGCGGACGCGGGCGGGGTCGACGGGCTTGATGGTGCCGTAGAGGGCGGCGAAGGGTTCGGCGCCGTAGACGGCGATGGCGCTGGCGACGAGGCGCGAGGGGTCGATGAGGTGGCGCGCGGCGCGGGGGTGGGCCAGGAGGGTCGCGTTGGGGCAGGCGGCGAGCAGGGCAGCGGCGCCCCCGGCATGGTCGAGGTGGACGTGGGTGACGGCGACGAGGTCCACCTGCTCGGGGGCGAGGCCCGCGGCGTCGAGGGTGGCGAGGAGGCGCGGGACGGCCAGCGCGGTGTTGGCCTCGACGAACGCGGCGCGGTCGCCGTCCTGGATGAGGAAGGCGGCGGCGCGGCGTGGGCCCATGTAGCCGGTGTCGATGGTGGTGATGCGATGGTGCATGGCGTCCTCCGTGGCTCCAGGGGGAGGATGGGGGGGTTGGGGGCGGGCTGTCAACAGGGGGAGACGCGGGGCCGGGCGCCGTTGACATGGCCGGGCGGACTCCATACGCTTCGGGCGATGTTGGACCGCGTGCGTGGCCGCTGGATGGCCTGAACGAAGGAGTGAGCCGTGTCGGACGAGAAGATCGATCTGGATACTCTGTGGCGGATACAGGTTGAGTTGATCGACGAGGCGATGTCGCTGCTCGGGGAGAAGAACGGCGAGAAGCTGTTGCTGCGGGCCAAGGCGTTGCAGCGCAAGGGGGCCGATCTGGCGGCGAAGGCCAAGGTCTTCGAGATCCAGCAGACCATCAACGCGCCGAAGCCGGTGCAAGGGAGCCTGACGGTCAAGCTGACCGACGAGCAGCGGCAGCGGATCGGGGCCGAGACGGGCATCGACATGCCGGAGATGGTGCTCGAGGACGTCGGCGTGTCCCGGTCGATGATGATGGAGCACAGCCTGCCGCCGATGATCGAGGCCGAAGCGCTGCGCAAGGCCCAGGCGATCAAGGTGGACAAGGAGGCGAAGATGAAGGCGAAGGGCGAGATGCGCAAGGCGCTCGCCCTGCTGGAGTCGCAGAACAACGCCGACCTGAAGAAGCTGCTGGCGGAGGCGCGGAAGAATCCGGACTTCCTTGGTGGTTTCCTGAAAGACGACTGAGCTGGCCCGGGCGGCGAGGCCGCGCTGACCGCCTTCTCCCCTTCCCTCCCACCCCGAGACGTGCCCTGTGATGATCTGGCCCGCCCGCTGGTTCCGTGCGCTGGTGCTGGCCGCCGTGATCGGCGCGGCCGGGTGCGATGGTGGCTGTGGCGACGGGGTGCCCGCTCCGGCGCCCGCGCCGCGCGAGACGGCTGCACCTGCGTCCGCAGCGGAGCCCGTGCTGGCGCGGGTGGAGGGCGTGGACATCCCGCGGAGCCGGGTGGAGGGGCTGCTGACGGAGGCGCTGGAGATGCGGGCGCGGGTGGACCGTCCGCCGGGTGAGCTGTGGCGGACCCGCAAGCGGGCGCAGCTGCTTGAGGGGCTGATCGAGCAGGAGCTGCTGACGCGGGCGATCGCCGACCGGGGGATCGTGGTGGACGACGCGGCGCTCGATACACGGATCAACGCGCAGATCGAGCGTACATGGAAGAGCGAGAGCGCGCTCCAGCGCCACCTGGATCAGGTGGGCAAGCCGATGGCGGCGTGGCGGGAGGAGCTTCGGTTCGACCTTGCGGTGGAGCGGTTGATCGGTGAGGTGGACGTCACGCCGGACGACAAGGCGGTGGAGGAGCTCTACCTGGCCAACCAGGGGCGGTACAGCGCACGGCCACGGGTGAAGCTGGCCGCGATCGTGTTCCGGGTGGCGCCGGGGACGAGCCGGGCGGAGGTGGAGCAGGTGCGGCAGCGGGCGCTGGTGGTGGTGAAGCTGTGCCGGCAGCCGGGGGCGCGCTTCGAGGAGCTGGCCCGACAGCACAGCGAGGGGCCCACGGCGGGCCGCGGGGGGGAGCTGGGCTGGACGTTCCGGCGGGATCTGGACGAGGCGTTGGCCGCCGCCGCGTTCCGGCTACCGGTGGGTGGGGTGTCGGAGCCGATCCGGACGCGGCTCGGCTACGAGGTGATCAAGGTCGAGGAGCGGCGGGACGCGGGCGTGCGGGAGCTGGATGAGGTGCGGCCGCTGCTGGTGGAGCAGCTGGTGCATCGGCGCCGGGCGACAGCTCGGGCGGAGCTGCTGGCGGAGCTGGAGCGGCGCTACAAGGTCGAGCGGTTCGACGGCGACGGAGCAGCGCAGTCAGTCAAACGGCAATAATCACCGTATACACAATTAATAACAATAAAAACAATAAAGATGAAGCCATACACCGAGCGGAGGGGTGCCTGCGGGTCAAGGCCGCGCGGCGGGCATGGAGGAGGTCGTCGAAGGTGGCGAGGGTGGAGCGCGCCCGAGGCCCAAGAAGCAGGAGGGATGAAACGACAGGGGTGCTTCGCACGGTGGCTTCTGTTAGGGTGGCCGGTGGCAGCGTGGCGTCCATCAAGAGCGGTAACGACCGCGTACGCACCCCATTCGAGGAGCATGAAGAGCGGAAGTCAAGGCTATCCAACGTGTGGTGACTACTCCACCTGGCGGCGTCCAGGGCTGGTCATCGCGCTCGCAGGCCTCCTGTGGACGGGATGCATGGGCACGACCCAGGGGCTCGGAGACGGTGACTCGGACGGAGCGACGGGTGTGAGGGTTGGCGCCGCGTTCGCGCCGGAGAACGTCCAGCTCGAGCTGTCCCCCATCGAGTCGCAGGTGTTCGCATCCATCAACGAGGGCCTGGAGGCGCGGGCGCTGCCCACGCCCGAGGCGGCCGACCCGCTGCTGTCGCTGGCCGCGCGCAAGCTGGGCGAGTTCGAGGGCAAGGGAGGGGTCGGGATCGCCGAGGTGCGGGCATCGATGGAGATCGTCGGCGCCTACGACACCTTCGTGCACCACGAGGTCATCCCGATCACCGACGCGGCCAGCGAGTTGCCGCCGTCGGAGGAGCTGATCGGAGACTTCCTCGACATCAGCGCCGAGCGCACGGCGAACGTGGTGGGGTTGGCGTGGGTGCCGAACGTCGCCGGCGGCGGGAACCTGGTGCTGATGTCGTCGTTCCGGGTGGTGGCGCTGGAGCCGATCCCGCGGCAGGTGGGCCCGTCGGTGCGGGTGCGCGGCGACCTGATGGAGAAGAGCGCGGAGGTGCAGCTCGTGGTGAACACGGGCGAGACGGCCACCTCGACGCGCCTCCCGGTGACGGTGCGCTCGGACGGCAAGTTCAGCGTGGAGGTGCCCGTGCCGGAGGGGGTGACGACGATGGAGGCGGAGCTGGTCGGGGTGGGCCCGTCCTGGGGCCGATCCTTCGCGACGTTGCGATTCCACGCCGGCTCACCGCCGACCACGATCGAGGACGCCGCGCGGGGCAAGGTGACGGTGGCGAACGCCGCGGCGGCCGAGAAGCTGCTGATGGATCAGGTGAACCGGCATCGCTCGCTGCTGGGGCTGACGGCGTTCCGCAACGATCCGGGGCTGCGGGCGCTGGCGGCGCTCGACGCCAACACCTACGCGCTGGGGCAGAGCCCGGAGAGCTCGGACGAGGGCCCGATGGAGCGGCTGCAGCGGTGGGGAGCCTTCACGAAGGAGGCGCGGCTGGTGCTTGCGAGTGGGGACGACCTCAAGCGCTTGATCGAGCTGGTCTGGTACGACCCGACGCGCCGCAAGCGCCTGCTCGACCCCGAGTCCACCGACACCGGTCTGGCGGTGATCGAGGCCCCGAAGGCGGCCTCGCGGCGCTTCACGCTGGTGGCGTACGTGACGCAGCCTCGCTTTCCGCACAGCGCCGCGGCGGATCTGGCCGACGTGGTCGACGCGCTGAACGCGCGCCGGGCCGAGGCGGGCAAGCCTGCCCTCGAGCTCGATGCCCAGCTCGCCGACGTGGCCAACCGCCACGCCTATCCCCTGCTGTCGACCCCGAAGGTGCCACCCACCATCGGCGAGACGGTCGTGACCGACCTGCGGACCTCGAGCGTCAAGTTCGAGTTCGTGGTGGTGGACATTCAGGCGGCGACCAACCCGGCGGACATGAAGTTCGCCAGGAACCTGGTCGGCGAGGATTGGAAACACCTCGGAGTGGCGGTGGCGCGGGGGTTGTTCGGGGGGTCGAAGAGCGACGTGGTCGTGGCGGTGTTGATCGGGACGCGGTGAGGTCGGGGGCCGTCTCGGTCGGTGGGGTCGGGGTGGTGCGGGGAGGCTCCCCGCAACCGCCCCAGCCGTTCGAGGCTGCCCGCCACGGCGGCTTCAGGGCACCGTCACGGTGTCGAGTCGGGCGAACGGGATGCCGACGACGTGCTCGAAGATGAAGCCTGCGGCGAGGATCGAGACGATGTAGACGACGATGAAGAGGCAGACGAGCTCGTACCATTGCCGGCCTTTGGAGACGACGGCGACGATGGCGACGGAGAAGAAGAAGGTGATGGCCAGCACCCAGAAGAAGACGGTCTTCTCGACGGTGAGGATGATGGCCATCGCGGACTGATAGTGACCTTGCATGGCCGTCGGGAACCTTGTCGTTCAGGTTGCAGGCCCGTGGGGGCGCTCTCGACTCAACCGCATGAACCCGAAGTAATTGATGGTGAAGTGGGCCAGGATGGGAGCGAGAACGTCTCCGGTATACTCGAACAGCCCTCCAAACGCAAAGCCCATCGCCATGGCCAGCAGTGGCCAGAGCCAGAGACGCCGGTCGGGGGCGATGTGCAGCAGGCCGAACAGGACCGAGGCGGGCACGATCCCGAGCCACGGCTGGAGCACGCCGCGGAAGGCGATCTCCTCACCGACCGCCGAGAAGACGGCGTAGACGACCGCTTCGAGGGGGGTGATGGCGCCAAGCAGGCGCGCGAAGGCCCGGGACATCTCACGGAAGGTGGTGAGGAGGCGCTCGAGCAGGGCGTCGACCAGGACGACGCCGAGGCCACAGCCGGCGCCCGCGAGCAGCTTCCAGTGGACCGCGATGCCCTCGGTGCCAGCGAAGAGGGGGGAGCGGTCGAAGACGAGCTCGCTGAGCAGCCAGGCCACAGCGGTGAGCCCGCCGTAGATGGCGATGGCGCGCGTCATGGTGAGGCGACCGGGCGGCGGGGTGACCGAGGGCGGGTGGGAGTGGGGCATGGGGTTCAGCGGCGTCGGTGGATGAGGGCGAGCGCGGCCAGGAGGCCGATCAGGGCGGCGAGCGGCGAGTCTCCGGCGGGCGCGCCGGGGTCGATGGCGCAGCTGGAGCGGCTGGCGGGACGGTCGCTGGTGCCATCGTCGAGGAAGCCGTCGTCGTCGAGGAAGCCGGCGCCGTTGTTGACGGTCTGCCCGTTGTTGGTGGGTTGCCCGTTGTTGACAAAGCCGTTGTTGACGGGCTGACCGTTGTTGGTGGACTGACCGTTGTTGGTGGACTGACCGTTGTTGGTGGACTGACCGTTGTTGGTGGGCTGCCCGTTGTTGGCAGGTTGGCCGTTGTTGGCAGGTTCGGCCAGGCAGACATCGAGACCATCGCCGGCGGTCTGGCAGGCGAAGCCGGCGGGGCAGGTGCCCGCGCACAGGGAGGCGCAGACGCTGGGGGTAGCCTCGGCGCAGAGCAGGTCGCGGCAGTCCCAGGGCGCGTCACAAGGCGCGCCGAGGGGCGCGGGGCCGGACTCGAAGCAGGCGTCGCCGAGGTCGGTGGGGAGGCAGGCGGTGCTGGCGGCGCAGCGGGCGCCAGGGGCGAAGTCGCAGGCCTGGCGGCAGCGGAAGGTGTTGTCGCCGCCCTGAAGGCACAGTCCGCCGGGGCAATCGGTGAAGGCGCCGCAGACGGTGCCGGGGGCCTGGTCGCCTTCGGGGAGGCAGGCGCCCTGCCCTGCGGGCGAGCTCTGGAGCGGGACACACACGTTGCGGGGCGGGCAGGTGCCGGCGCCGAGGGTGCAGTCCTCGCTGCAGATGCCGCTCCCGTTGACGCCGACGCAGAGGCTGGAGGCGCAGTCTCCTCCCGTCGTGCAGGGCGCGCCGAAGGCGGCCGCCCCTCCGGTGTCGGGGATGCAGGCACCGGAGCCGTCGCTTGCGCCGGAGAAGCCTCCGCAGGCCCACTCGGTGGGGCAGCGAGGGTTTGTGCGGGTGTTGCACTCAGCGGTGCAGAAGGCGTCAGCGCCGAGGGAGACACAGATCAGGGCGTCAGCACAGTCCTGGGTGGTGGCGCAGGAGTCGCCCTGCCCGCCCCCGGGGCCGACATCACCGCCGAAGCTGCACCGACCGGCCGTGCAGCCCATCTGGCCGTAGGTGACCTCCTGGCCGAGGTCGTCCGTGCTGCGGACCTCGGGGCAGTCGGTGCGGGCATTCTGGCAGGTGAACTGGCCGCCGGTGGGGTAGAGGAAGCAGATGGCGTTGAGGTCGTCCTGGGAGAGCGAGCGCTGATCGGTGTCCCCCGCGCCGGTCGCCGGCCGCATGGTGGCGTCGCCGAGGGTGGAGTGCTGGAGGCCGTAGAGGTGGCCGACCTCGTGGGTGGCGACCGACAGGAGGTCGAACTGGCGGTTGTTGGGGTTGGTGCTCCAGGTGACCCCACCGTTGAAGGCGATGTCGGCCTCCTGGATGCGCCAGCCGTCGGCGCCACCGACATACTGGGTCTGGGTGACCGCCAGGGCGTTGTTTGCGCTGACCGGCCACCGATTGGCCTCGACGTAGACGACGCGGTTGTGGCCATCGGCGCCGTTGCCCTCGAAGAGGTTGGACTGGCCGGTGGTGGTGCCGCTGTACCGATTGGACAGGTTGGTGCAGTCGGGCAGCGTCCAGGCTGTGAAGGCGGTCTGGAGGGTGGTCAGGTCGTCGGTCAGGTAGGGGACAAAGGTGGCGTTGATCTCCCACACGACGGGCGTCGTGGACCAGCGCACGAGGCTCCTGGCCCCGTCGAGGGTGTAGAGCGTGTAGGCGCTGGCCGGGACCGAGACGGCGAGCAGCGCCAGCGTGGTGAGGGCTCCGGTGAGGCGGCGGCTCATGGCGCACCTCCATCCACGGCCTTGCGGGCGGCGAGCGACCGGATCTCGGCCAGCAGGCGTTCGAGGGCAGCGCCCTCCCAGGTGAGGTCGGCGGTGCCGAGGCGCATCGGCCCGAGGCGCCGGGCGTCGACGAAGGTGGCCACCGGCACGGTGGTGGCGCGGTGAACGCGCGCGTCACTGCCGTCACGGGCGATCGTGTACTTCCCCAGCTCCATCCCGACGGTGTAGCTGAAGCCGTCCTGGCGGATGAGGAAGAGCACCACCTCCTCCCCCGGGGCGAAGGCGGCGTTGCCGGCGACGTGCATCACGACGTCCCCGACCCGGCCACCCTGCTGACGCACCTGGAGCCGTCTGGGGCCAACGCCCACAACATACTCCCCAACGTCCACGGTGACGTCGGTGAAGATCTGGGCGCCAGCGCCGTCCCAGGCGCTCTTGGCGTCGACCACGGTCCCGACCACGACGGCGTCGGACTGGGCGACGAGATCGGCGAGTCGCAGGTCGCGCAGGATGGTCGCCTCGGCGACGGAGCCGGCGAACAGGACGGCGACCACGGCTGCCGCGGCGATCGCCGCCGCGCGTGGAGCTTGGGTGGACATGGCTATCTCTCCAGCGCCAGGTCGTCGGAGCGACGCAGCGGGCTCGGGGTCACGCGAGGGTGTGGGCTGACGTCCGGGGACGGTGCGCGGGCGGGGGGGAGCGCATCCCGCAGCCACGGCCCCCGACGGCAGCTCAGGATAGGGGCCGCGCCGAACCCCGTCAATGGGGGTGGAGGCGGTTCGAGCGGCCGAGATCGCGCTGAGGGGTGGACACGGGCTCTGGCGATTCCCTATGATGATGGGACCGCGCGCGGCAGCGTGTCGGAGGTGAATACATGGAAAGAGCAAGTCATCTATACCGCCGTGAGTCTCAGTCCATCCCGCGATGCAGGGCCTCCTGCGAGCTGTCGCTCGCCGGACTCCCTGCCCTGCGGGTCGGACTGCCACTCAGGCTGGGCTACCACAACCGACGAGGCGTTACTTATGAGTCACAACGGCGAGAAACGGAGACATCGTAGAATTCCGGTTCGCATCCCCGTGACAGTTCGAAGTGGGACGACGACGCCCGCCAAGTATTTGACCGAAGATATCAGCCACTCGGGCATCTTCGTGCGGACCGATACGCCGAACAACCTCCGGCAGCTCGTCCAGATCGAGCTCGTGCTGCCGACGACGGGGCAACACCTCCGCATCCTCGCTATGGTCGCCCATCGGCTGTCGGTGCCAGAGGCGCGGATGCTGGCGCGGATACCGGGTATGGGGCTCAATTTGTACGGGCTCGGGCCGGCCCAGGTCGAGACGTGGACGCACTTTGTGGACGCGGCCATGGACGAGTACGACGAGAGCCATGAGGTCACGGTCGAGGCGCTGGCGGCGCGGGTGCTCGAGCCGATCCGGCGGGCCCACCCGCGGGCGCAGACGCTGCTCCGGGCGCAGATGCAGAGCGTCGATCAGATGTACGACATGCTGACGCGGGACATCAGCGAGGGGGGCACCTTCCTGCACACCGACGCGCTGCAGCCCGTGGGAGCGCGGGTGCAGGTGGTGATCGTACACCCGGTGGACGCCTCGGAGTTCAACGCCAGCGGGCGGGTCATTCGGGTCGTGGAGTCGCCGGCGCCGGAGAAGGGTGTGGCCGTGGCGTTCGATCCGATGGACGCCGCCGCGAAGGCGCAGTTCCGGAAGTTCATCGAGTCGGGCATCCCGATGCTGGACGAGGTGCTGGACGAGGAGATCCTCATCGAGTCCGACGACCCGCTGCTGCTCTGAGGGCGCAGCGGCCTCGGCGTGCCGGCGCCGCTTGCAGCCCAACCTGTGCTCTCAGAAGCCATTCGGAAAATAGATGCCGATGGATCCGACGTAGATTCTGTTTCCAGGTGGCGTCTGATGTGAGGGAGTGGGCCCAGAGGCCCATGACCGAGCAGAAGACACACCTGGGG
>Ga0100377_1004579_pt1 | contig 10610 bp, 9 predicted proteins | sample CryGeymeta201501_FD_83664 | JGI IMG/M metagenome (GOLD analysis project Ga0100377, IMG submission 83664) | Groundwater microbial communities from Crystal Geyser aquifers in Utah, USA - Crystal Geyser metaG 2015-01 | ecosystem: Environmental > Aquatic > Deep subsurface > Groundwater | place: USA... | reverse complement strand
GCACACCGGCGTCCATCAACGCCAGGGTGCTGCCGCACACCGAGGCCATCGATGAGGAGCCATTGGAGGCCAGCACCTCGGAGACGAGTCGCAGCGTGTACGGGAAGGACTCCTGGGCCGGGATCATCGGTTCGAGCGCGCGCTCGGCCAGCGCGCCGTGCCCGATCTCGCGGCGCTTGGGGCCGCGCATGGGGTAGGCTTCGCCGGTAGAGTAGGGCGGGAAGTTGTAATGGTGCAGATAGCGCTTGGATTCCTCAGGACTGAGGGTGTCCAGCGTCTGCGCGTCGCCGGGGGCGCCCAGGGTGGCGACGGTCAGGACCTGGGTTTCGCCGCGGGTGAAGAGGCCGCTGCCGTGCACGCGCGGCAGGATGCCCACCTCCACGCTGATGGGGCGGATTTCCTGGTAGCCGCGGCCGTCGGGCCGGATCTTCTCGTCCAGGATGCGTTCGCGCACCACCTCTTTCTCGACAGCATCGAACGCCTGCGCCAACGCCTTGGGATCGCAGGTCTCACCCAGCGCGGTGATCAGCTCGGCCCGCAGCGCATCGATGGCCGCATACTGTTCCGCCTTGCTCAGCGATCGGGTGAAGAGCTCCCGCATCCGACCACCCAGCCATTCGCGCGCGGCGGTTTGGGTGGCTGCGTCCGGCAGGAACGCGACGTAGTCGAACTTGGGCTTGCCCAATTCCTCGCGTATCCGGTTCTGGAGTGCGATGATCGGCTGCATGGCCTCGTGGCCCAGCCGCAGCGCTTCCAGCATCAGGTCCTCGGGGATTTCGTCGGAACCGGCCTCGACCATCAGGATGGCATCGGCGGTGCCGGCCATGCGCAGGTCGAGGGTGCTGCCGGCCATCTGGGACACGGTGGGGTTGACGATGAACGCGCCATCCACGAAGCCGACGCGCACTGCGCCGATCGGGCCTTCCCACGGGATGTCTGAGATCGTGACTGCCGTACTGGCGCCGACGATTCCCAGGATGTCCAGGTAATGCTCCGGGTCCCGCGCGAACGCGGTCAAGATCACCTGCACGTCGTTGCGCATTCCCTTGGGAAAGAGCGGCCGCAAGGGGCGGTCGATCAGGCGGCTCGTCAGGATGGCCTGCTCACTGGGGCGGCCTTCCCGGCGGAAGAAGCTGCCAGGGATGCGGCCGGCCGCATAGAGCCGTTCCTCGAAATCCACGCTGAGCGGGAAGAAATCGATACCCTCGCGCGGCCGGGCCGCAGTGGCCGTAGCCAGGAGGACGGAATCGCCGGAGCGGATCGTCACCGCGCCGCCGGCCAGCCTGGCCAGCGTGCCGGTCTCGATGGTGATCTCGCTTTCGCCCACTTTGGCGGTGAAACTATACTTTTGCATTGAAACCTACCTGTGACCTCTCTCCTGCCAGTGGCAGGTGGATGGATTGAATGCCCCGCATGCCGCGCACGCGAGATTTGCACATCCTGAGGTCAGGGACTGGGGAGTGCCACCAAATCTGCAAATGGCAGATGGCAGATGGCAGATGGCAGATGGCAGATAGGAGAGTATCTCTCCGTGTCCTGCAATCTGCAATTTGCGATCCGCGCTTTGGAACCACTCCCCAATTCCTGCGCCCCGGACGTGCCGTGGGTGACCGCCTATATCCGATTATCTAGCTTGCTGCACCTCCCCGACCTGAAAGTGGGGTTATCTCACTTTGTCACCCCTTCACCAGGTCACCTTGTCAAGTACAGTGAGGCCCCAACACCAAACGAGTAGATACGCCTCAGGCGCACCTACTCGTTGTCTGCACCTTTCTTCGCTTGTGGTCGTCGACCGATCCCAACGGGTTCAAAGGACATCCAACTGTAGGGGAAACTCATCTCCCGACAGACGTCGGGTAACCCGTTTGCCGGCCGCCTACTTGCGCAGCCCCAAGCGCTCGATCAGATCGCGATAGCGTTGCGGGTCCTTGTGGCTGAGGTAAGCCAGGTGCCGCCGCCGCTGCCCGACCAGCTTCAGCAGGCCGCGCCGCGAGCCCTGATCGTGCTTGTGGATCTTCAAGTGCTCGATGAGCGAATTGATCCGGGTGGTCAGGATTGCGACCTGCACCTCCGGTGACCCCGTATCACTGTCGTGTACGTGGTATTCCTGGATGATGGCATCCTTGTCCACTTTTGAGAGAGCCATTGGATTCTCCTTTCAAGGCTTCACCGGGACACCGCTGGAATGCCGAGGCGCACGTCCCAGTGTTTGATGACGAGCACAGTATATCACAGCAGGGGGTGTTGGGCAAGTTGGCGCGCGCGGTTTGACGCGGGATTCCGGGCGCGATGATCTTCTCGTCCTGAAGATCAGGCATATCAAGCATGAGTGAATGAGTTTCCTTTGCACTTTGCAGTCAACTGATTGTATAATGCAGCCATTGCTTCGATGTGCAACGACAGGGAAGGAGTGTGGTTATGTCTAACGTCACCGTGCAGGCACGGGTGAGTCCTGAACTTAAGCAACAGGCGTATTCCGTCTTTGCCGCCCTCGGTCTTTCCACTGCCGACGCCATTCGCATTTTTCTGCAGCAAACGGTGAACATGGGCGGGTTGCCCTTCCAGCCTATGACCAAACGCCCCAATGCCGAAACGTTGGCTGCCATGACGGAGCTAGAGAGCGGCGGCGGACAGGTATTTCGAACAACTACTGATCTGTTCGCCGACTGGAAAGCTAAGGACTGAGGATTAGATAACTTGGGCGAATCCCCCCTTCATTTGCTGGAGCGATGGGGTAAGTTATTAAGTCCTTAGCCCTGATCGACGCCGCTCACCATCCGGCAGTCCACACAGTTCCGGCGGGACGTGAAGCGATTGCTGCGGCAAGGCGTGGATACGTCCAGACTGGAAATACTGATCGAAACCCTTGTCGCCCAGACACCGTTGGACGAACGATTGTGATAGATTCCAACTGCTACTCCTGCGGTGGATGCCAGCCAACTTTTGCCCAATAGCGGCGGGCCGTTACCGCCAGTGGATGGTTCAGGTGCAGCGCGACCACGGTGGCTCGCCCAACTGCCGACAGCCCGACGATCTGTGTGCCATCAGGACTCCAGGCGAAGTGCGCGCGCCATGCCTGGGAGCGCGGGTTGAACAACAGGACGGGTTGGCCGGTGTCTGGATCAATCGCAGTCGTGCGATCTGCCTTGTGGCGATTGCAGCGTTCGCAAGCCAACCATAAGTTTTCACGCGTGGTTTGACCACCGGCCGCTTCGGGGATGATGTGGTCGAAGACCAGGGACATACTGGTGATTGATTGGGAGGCACGGCAGTAACCGCAGCGGTGCCCCGCATCGGACCTCACTTGCTGTGCAAGCTTGGCAGGGATGCGGGTTTTGCTCACAACTGGCTCTCCAAGGCCTCAAGCGTGGGCAAGGGGAAGCCACGCCAGCGAAGCAGAGCATAGGCGTAAGCTTTCTTCACCGTGAGCCGATCGGCCATTTCCCCGAGGCGATCGAGCTCCTTCCGCTCCGCCGGGCTGATCCTGCCGCGCTGATTCTGGTGCAAGAGATACTCGTGTCGCGCTTGCTGTTCGGGGGGAATCCTGCTGCGGGCTACATCCCAGAGCGAATTGGCGTCGAGCCGTTGGAGTGCTTGCAGTTCGGCCCGGACTTCCGCAGGCGCGTCGTTAACCGCGGGCGGAACGTTACCCGCAATCGTGTGCAACAGCACGTCTTCCAGGCGACGCTCGGTGACCTGAGCGACCTGCTGGAATTGGCGGTAGAGTGGCTCCGGGAGATTGATCGTAATTGGCATCGTCTGTGTCGACATAGTTGCACCTCCACACCTGTCTGCCTGAAGTATACCACAGGTAGAGTGCACTACCAACCCGCTGATTTCGCCGAGTGGGACGCCCTTTCCGTCCAGTGTTCATGCCGGGCGCGGCGCCACGGCGGATGAAAACGCCGCCCCCTCACCCCCCAACCTTGGGGGGAACCTCGCTCCCCCCGAAAGCCTGCCCTAAGCCCGTCGAAGGGTCGGGGGGCTGGGGGGCCATTTTCAGGACAGGAAGTCCTCGAAGGTCAACCGTAAATCCGCTAATCCCAACCGCGGTCGTCAAGCACTCCCCTGTCACCGCGCCCAGGCCGCCACCGTCTCCACGTGATAGGTCTGCGGGAACATGTCCACGGGCTGGGCTTCGATCAGATGATAGCCGGCCGCGGCCAGGTGGACGCTGTCTCGGGCCAGGGTGGCCGGGTCACACGAGACGTAGATGATTTTGCGCGGCGCCGGGCTGGCCAGCCCTGCGATCACCTCCGGCCCCGCGCCGGCGCGGGGTGGGTCAAGGACGACCAGGTCCGCGCGTTGACCCTGCCCGATCAGCGCGGGCAACACCGCGTCCACCGCGCCCTCGTGCAAGGTGACGTTGGGCCGGTCGCCCGCGTTGAACGCGAAATCATCGCACGCGGAGGGCGACGACTCGATGCCGATCACCTCCGCCACCGCGTCGGCCAGCGCCAGCGCGAACAGGCCGATCCCGCAGTACGCGTCCAGCAGCACGTCATCCGGGCGAGGCTCGGCGTAGGCGGCCACGATCTCCACCAGCGCCTCCGCGCCCGGCGTGTTGACCTGGAAGAAGCTCTCGGCCGAGACGCGGTACCGCTGCCCCGCCACGGCTTCCTCGATCCAGGCATCGCCGATCAGCGGTTGTACCCCGCGGCCGGTCAACAGCGCGCACGACGCCGGCAGGTCGATCTCCAACTCTGGCGCTTCGGCGCCGGCTGCCTCGAACAGCACCAGCGCATCGCCGGTGTTGATCCCCGCGCGCAGGCCCACGCCTCGGAGATCCGGCCACGCGACATCGAGGGCGCCGTGCAGCTCGTCCAGCCGCGGGTGGAGCAGCAAGCAGCGCGCCACCGCGATCACATCGTGGCTGGCCGCACGGCGATACCCCAGTTTCCCGTCCGCCGTGAGGGCGAATTGGGCCTGGTTGCGATAGCCGTATGCCAATACTCCCTCGTCGTCGGCCAGCGCCACCACGTCGGCGACCGGCGGCGCGGCGATCCGGCCCAGGCGCCGCAGTTGGTCTGCGACGATTTCGGCCTTCAACGTGGCCTGGCGCTCGTAAGCGATCTGTTGCCATTGGCAGCCGTCGCAGCGTTCCGGGCCGAAGTAGGGGCAAGGGGGCGCGACGCGGTCGGGGCTGGGCGCCAACACATCGAGCAACCGCGCCCGGGCCCAGCGCGCCTTCTCCTCGACGATCTCAACCCGCACCCGCTCGCCGGGGATCGCGTACGGCACGAATACCACCTTGCCGGCATGGCGGCCCACCGCCTCCCCGCCGTGCGCGATGCCGTGCAACACCAATTCAATGGGCTTGCCCATGTTCACCTCTCTCAAAAGACCTGACAGGTTTTCAACGATACCATTTGGGACTGGGCCTTGCGGTTTTTCAGGCACTTTTCTGGTCAATATGGCGTTCCCAAAACCTGTCAGGTCTGGCGCCTCAACTGAAATGAAATGCCCCAACCTGGTTTCTACGCTTTGGCCCTGGCATGACTCGACAGCCAATAACGCTACTATTACGAAGGGCCACAGTGTGGTTGGAGATAGGTTTGTTCGTGTTTCCCTTTGTCGGGTTTCCTCCCGCACGGCGCCTCAACTACCGATCCGTTGCGAAAGCCACCGCAACAGGGCGTTTTGGAGCCTCCGGCCAAAACGGACGGCCACGAACAGGCCCAACACGATCAGCGCGCCGGCGACCAGCCATCCTTGCCCCGCCAGGCGGTCAGCCTGGCTGCCGGCCCACACAGCCGTGAGCACACCAGGGATGCGCCCCAGCGCGACGACTGCGATCAACGCGCGCAACGGCAAAGGGGTCAGCCCGGCCAGGAAACACGCCACGTCATCGGGCAGGAAGGGAATCAGAAAGACCAGGAAGAAGAAGCCCAGCCCGCGGCCCGCGGCGTATCGGTCCAATCGATCGAGCGCGTGCGGGCTGACCAGGCGCACGACGAGCGGCCGGCCCGCGTAGCGCGCCAGCGCCAGCGCGGCCGTCGAGCCGATCAGCGTGGCGAGCCAACTGTACAGCGCTCCCCACCAGAAGCCAAACGCGTAGCCGGCTACCAGGTTCACCGCCTGACCCGGGATCGGCGCGGCGATGATCTGGGCCACGGTCAATCCCATCAGGGCCGCCGGCCCCCACGCGCCAGCGTCGCGCACCAACGCCATCACCCGGCTCCGGTCGGTGAACAGCCCGGCGAGCTCGCCGCGCCAGACCAGGGCGGGCACGATCACGATCGCCAGCAGCAATCCACCCAGCAGCCAGGAGATCAGGTCGCCGCGCCGGCGTGAGGCGTCGGCGTCAACCGGCGCCGGCCCGGCGAGCTCGCCGCGCTGCCCTGGCTTTTCGGCGTTCGATCTGTCCGGCGTGCTGCCCACGTCAAGCATCGGTAGCCGCCTCCACGGATAACGATCCCAGGGGGAGCTCGTCGCAGTGACACCAGGCGCCGTCATGATCGAGCACGGCATAGGCCACTTTGTCAACCCGGAAGTGGAGCGGCGTCAGCTCCGCAGAGACCACCTGACGGGCTTCGGCCAGCGCGTCCGGGGTCGCGAAAAGGCCGATGGTGAGATGCGGCACGTAATCGAACGGCAAGGGCAGCGCGTATTCGGGGAATTGCGCGGTGATGGCCGCGTGGAGCTGCCCGATCACGGCGTCCTCCTCCGGCCGTAGCCACAGGACCGCGGGCCGGGCTATGAACACCTCTGTGGTGTGCAGTGTTACCGTGAAGGGCAGGAAGCCCGCCAGCAGCGCGGCGAGCGGCGCGCGCAGCTCGTCCCAGGCCTCCTGCGGCACAAAGGGCGGATAGACCAGCGTGATGTGCGGGGGGATGGTGTGCTGGTTGGGATCGTACACGCGGCGCCAGCGATCGATCCGTTCGCCGATGGCCTCGGGCGGCAAGATGATCAGTGCGCTGTCTCCTGGGACCGGAATCCTCATCAACTCCTCCTGGTTACACGGCGTTGCGTTGCCTTGTCGTCTGGCTGCAAATCAGAGTATAATCGCGCCATGCCCGAAAACGTCAGTCACCGCTATCTCTATCTGCTGGTCTTCACCGCCGGGTTCACCACCCTGGGGATGGAACTCAGCGCGTCGCGGCTGTTGGATCCCTGGTTCGGCAACTCGCTGATCGTCTGGGCCAGCCTGATCGGGTTGATTCTGCTCTACCTGGCGTTGGGCTACTGGCTGGGTGGCCGCATCGCCGACCGGTCCCCACGGCTGGTGACGTTGCTCAGGCTGACCGGCCTCGGCGCGACCGGCGTCGGATTGGCGCCGACCGTGGCGCGGCCGGTGTTGCGGCTTGCCGCTTCCGGTATCGCCAATCTCGATGCCGGCGTGCTGGCTGGCAGCATGGCCGGCGTGGCCGTGCTGTTTGCGCTCCCCGTGACGCTGCTCGGCTGCGTCAGCCCGTTTGCGATCCGGCTGGCGCTGCGCGATGTCCACGGCAGCGGCGAAGTGGCCGGCCGCATCTACGCGCTCTCCACGTTCGGCAGCATCTTGGGCAGCTTCTTGCCCGTCCTCTGGCTGATCCCCAACATCGGTACCCGGAAGACCTTCGCCACGCTGGCCGCGGTGCTGCTGTGCGTCGTGCTCATCGGTTTCCTGCGCCTGCGCCCCAGATGGAACGCCCTGGCCGTCCTGGCGGCCCTGGGCCTGACCATCTTCCTGGGCTGGCGGCCGGCCGGGCCGATCAAGCCGGTCCAGGGCCTGCTGTACGAAACCGAGTCGGCCTTCAACTACATCCAGGTGGTGGACGCCGGCTTCGAGCGCCAACTGCGCCTCAATGAAGGCGAGGGCATCCACTCGGTCTACCGGCCCGGTGGCGGGTTGGCGGACGGCATCTGGGACGATTTCATCCTCGCCCCGGCCTTCAACCCGGCCCCCTACGACCCGGACCAGGTGCGGCGGGTTGCCATCGTGGGGCTGGCGGCCGGCACGATGGCAGCGCTCTTCACCGAGGCCTACGGACCGATCCCCATCGACGGCGCGGAGCTGGACCCCGAGATCATCGCGGTCGGCCGCGCCTGGTTCGACATGAACGAGCCGAATTTGAACGCAGTCGCCGCGGACGGACGGTGGTTTTTAGCGCATGGTAGATTGGTAGATTGGTATATTGGTAAGTTGGGCACGCCCCAATCTACCAATCTACCAGTTTACCAGTTTACCAGTTTACCAGTTTACGACCTCATTGCGGTCGACGCGTACCGGCCGCCGTACATCCCATTTCACCTGACCACGGTCGAGTTCTTCGCGCTGACCCGGGAGCGCCTGGCCGCTGATGGCGTCGTGGCGGTCAACGTCGGCCGCACCCACACCGACTACAGCCTGGTGGATGCGATCGCGGCGACGATGGCTCAAGTCTACCCCAGCGTCTACATCGTGGATGAACCGGATGCAGGCGGCCCGTTGGGCAACACCCTGGTTGTGGCCACTCGCCGGCCGACCACGCTGGCCGACTTCCACGCCAACTTGCCGCGCTTCTCGCATCCGCTGCTGGTCGAGGTCGCTCGCCGGGCCGCCGCCCGGGTCTCCGTTGCCAATCCGCCGGCCGGCACGCCGATCTTCACCGACGATCGCGCGCCGGTGGAGCAGGTGGTGCACCGGCTGGTGCTGCGGCACATGTTCGGCAAACCGCCGACGTTTGGCGCGCCGCCGACGTTTGGCGGCCAGCCATAAAGCTTTCCCCGCAGGACTCCCCTGAGCGTTTCGGCCCTAGCCGTTCGCACGAGTAGGGCTGAAAAGGCTCTGCAGCGCTTGCGCCTGGGCCAGCAGGTTTGCGTGTGGCGTGCCGTCCGGGATTTCGCAGCCGGCGGCGCTGATGCTGCGCGGCCCGCCCGCGGCCAGACAGTCCAGGGTGGCCTGTCGCACCTGCTCCGGCGTGCCGTTGAGCATCACCGCCACAGGATCGAAGTTGCCGCAGGTTGCCGCCCGATCGCCGAAAGCAGCAGCGGCTGAGCGCATATCTACCATCCAGTCCAGATCGATGATGTCGGCGCCGCACAGAGCCATGTCGGCCAGCAGGCGCGTGGTGTTGCCACAGATGTGCAGCCGGGCCAGCGCGCCCCTCTCGTGCACGGCGGCGAAGATGCGCTGCTCGTAGGGCAGGGCGAACTGGCGGTACATCCCGGGTGCGATCTGCGAGCAGATCGCATCGCCCAGGCCGATGATGTCGGCGCCGGCCGCGATCTGGGCACGGGCGAACGCGATTTCGGTCTCCCCGCAGACCTCCAGCAGATCGCGCACCCACGCCGGACGATCGTAAAGATCAATCAACAGGGCGCTGACGCCGCGCAGGTCGGCCGCTTCCGCGAACGCGCCTTCCACCCAGCCCATGATCGGCACTTCTCCGCCGGCCTGTTCCCGGAAAAGGCGGATGGCCGCCAGCCGGTCGCTCATGCGCCGGCCCGCGCGGGGATCCGGTGGCCTGAGCCCGTTCAGGTCAGCGGGATCAGCCAGCAAGGGCACTCTGCAGATCGGCAAACCGTCCTCCGGGAACTCGACCTGTGCCCCGAAGTCGGCCGCCTCCCGGTATGGGTCGGAGATGGCCTGCAGGATATCCAGGGCGAAGGCTGCCTGCACGGCAAAGTTCGCCTCGCACAACACCCGGTAGTCCTGGTAATAGCGGGCGAGCGGCTGGCCAACGTAGTGGGCCGCCAAGGTCATCATGATGTTGAAATTCGGTGGACGATCCACGGGCTTGCCGCGCAGGCGCCTCGCCAGACGTTCGTGAGAATTCACTCTGCTGCTCCTCGGTTTTAGGGTTTCAAAAAACACTCGATCCCCGCGACGATGCCCGCCGCGGCTCGATCCGGCTGGCGGGTGAGAAACCGGCGATCACCGCTCAGAAAACCGGTCTCGATGATAGCGGCCGGCGTGTCGGATGCAATCTCGCGGAAGGCGTGATAGCCGCGCATGTCGTACGTGACGGTGTCTGGATGCGGTTTGAGCCCGGTGCTTGTTTCATAGCGCGCCCAGAGACACGCGACCAACGTATCCGAGGCACGGCTCCCCCCCTCCAGGCTTGCCACCTTGAACCCGCTCAGATCGACCTCGCACGAATCCGCATGAATCGAAACGAAGGCGTCAGCCCGATACCCACGCAACCGGTCGTCGAACTCGGTCAGCAGATCGACGCGCGCGCCGCGGCGTTGCAATGCGCGCGCCACGGCATCCGCCACGGCCTGGTTGATCTCGACCTCGGTCAGGCCATCGGGGCAGACCGCGCCCGAGTCGTTGCCGGCATGTCCAGCCACGATGCCGATCTGCCGGCCGGCCAACGTTTGCGGCGGGCCGAAGATGGCTTGCAACCAGCTCGGACCTTCACCCGCGCGCGCGGCCATCCAGCTTGCCGCAATGACTGCCACCACCGCCACCGCGGTCATTGCTAGAAGCACGCGTTGTGCCCGGCGCAAAACGCCAGCTCGCAAGCCGTTGGTCATGGCCCTAACCCGGACAAACCAGAAGTAACCAGACAAGTGCCATCAGAGAACTCTCATCTCTCGTGCGGGGATTCAACTGGTTAGACCCTAACCCGGACAAGCCGGAACCAAAAAGACGACAGCCGCCACTCCCAAAATCCTTGCACAAAAAACAGGAATTTCGGGGG
>Ga0100377_1004558_pt1 | contig 10639 bp, 9 predicted proteins | sample CryGeymeta201501_FD_83664 | JGI IMG/M metagenome (GOLD analysis project Ga0100377, IMG submission 83664) | Groundwater microbial communities from Crystal Geyser aquifers in Utah, USA - Crystal Geyser metaG 2015-01 | ecosystem: Environmental > Aquatic > Deep subsurface > Groundwater | place: USA... | reverse complement strand
TAGGTCTGCCAATTCCTTTTTCTTCCAAAGATTTAACCAGCATTGCTTCTGAAAACCGCGCCGGAGGTTGAGTGAAATGCTGACGCGGCTCAAATTTTTCGAGCGAAGGCTGATCTCCAACTTTTAAATTTGGAAGTTTAGAATCAATTGATTCATTTGCTTCGAAATTTTTATCTTCGCTTTCTACATCGGAATAAACCTTCAAAAATCCTTGAAAGAGAAGTCTTGAACCTGTAGCTCTAAAAATAAAATCATCAGCAGAAAGATCGACTCCGATGCTCTCATATATTGCCGCTGAGCATTGGCTTGCGACAAACCTGTTCCATATTAGTTTGTATAAAGCTAGCGCTTTTTTATCGAGATATTTAGAGACTGATGACGGCGTTCTTAAAACTGAAGTCGGTCGAATGGCTTCGTGGGCATCCTGAGCAGATTTACTGGTTCGATATCTAATTGGTTCGCGGGACAGAAAATCTTTTCCTAATTTTGTTTCGATATGTTTTCTCGCATCGAGAATTGCGGCCTCCGATACGCGGACAGAATCCGTTCTCATGTATGTTATCAAACCTGTAGGTCCTTCTTCGCCAAGGTCGATGCCTTCATAAAGCGATTGTGCAAGCTTCATTGTGAATGAAACAGGATAACCTAGCCTTCTTGCCGCTTCTTGCTGAAGAGTTGAAGTTATAAATGGAGGCTGAGCGTAACGTTTTTTTTCGGACTTTTCTACGTTTGATACAGTAAGTATTTTTCCTTTGAGCTGAGTTAAAATTTGAGCAGAGGATTCTTGATTCGGAAGTTTCGGTTTATTCTTACCAATACTTGCGAGTTGAGCCTCAAATACCACTCCGTCTTTTTCCATAATAGCATGAATAGTCCACGACTCTACCGGAACGAAGCGTCTTATTTCCCGCTCGCGTTCAACAATCATTCTCAATGAGACCGATTGAACTCTTCCCGCTGAAAGTCCTCTGGCAACTTTATCCCAAAGCAGTTGAGAAACATCGAAACCGACTATTCTGTCTAGCACTCGCCTTGCCTGTTGCGATTCTACAAGTTTGATATCTATTTCTTTTGGCTCCTCGAATGCGGCTCTAACAGCGGCAGGAGTAATTTCGTGGAACATAACTCGTTTTACATTACTTTTTGTGTCCAGAATATTTGAAATATGATATGCAATTACTTCACCTTCGCGGTCAGGGTCGGTTGCTAAAAATATATGCTCGGATTTTTTTGAAGATGCCTTTATGATTTTTATTGTTTTGTCTTTGCCTTTAATTTTCTCGATTCGAGGTGTGAAGACCCATTTCGAACCGACTTTCTCAATGGCTATTCCTTCCTTTTTCGGCAAATCCATGATGTGCCCCATTGAGGCTATTACTTCGTAATTTTTTCCAAGATATTTCTGAATCGAGCGGGCTTTTGCGGGCGATTCGACGATGACTAGATTTGAAGCCATTTCACTGCACCGCTGCAAATCGAGTTGAAACATGGAGGAAAAGTTTGGAGCCGAATTCGGCGCTCTCCTTTGCAATATCCCAGAGCTCTTCGACATCGACAGCACCGACATCAGCATTTAGTATCAACATAAAAATATTCTCCTCTTCTTTTTCTGAAAAAAGTTTTAATTTTTTCCATTCACTAAACAGTGTGATTGCTCCCTCAGTCATTTTAATTTCTTCCATTCTGGAAATTCCTTTATAGGAAATTGGAGGAAGACTAGTTTTATGCACTGCTTTTTTTATCATCGTGGAACCGATACTTTTTGATATGAGTTCTAATGCTTCTTTAATTTCGTTCAAAGTAAATCCGTGCGAAAGGAGTTTTGCTGTAATATCTTTTTCAGAACTTAATTCATTTTCGGATAACAGCATCATCTCCGCAATTTTGGACATTATTTTTATTTTTTTATCTTCAATCATAGCATCACCATGAATTTAATATTATTAAATTGCAAGGCGAAATTTTATCACAGAGAAAAAAATTGGATACATTATTAATAATTTTTTTATTTAACATGTCAGTCTGTATAACCCGCCGGGAATTGAAATGATTTTTCCTTCCAGCTCAAGTTGAAGAATTCGTTGATAAAGTATTTTTCGCTCCAATCCGGTTTTGAGAGCTATTTCATCGAGAGTTGAACCGTCAGCATTGATAGAGGTTAGGACTTCGTCTTTGGAATTCGGGGCTGTTTTTTTGAATGAGCTTATGTCCATTTGCAAAGCCAAATCTTCGAGAATATCCGATGACTTAGATATTACTGCTGCTCCGTCTCTCATCAGTCCTATGACGCCTTCACCCAATTCATCACCAAATCTGTGCGGAACCGCCCAGACATTTCGATTGTATTCCATTGCTAATCGCGCCGTAATGAGCGCTCCGGAGCGTTTTGCCGCCGCGACAACAATAACTCCTAAACTTATGCCTGCAATGATCCTGTTGCGTTTTGGAAAGTTTTGGCGCTCGGGCCCTGCAAGAAGCGCAAATTCAGAAACAATAGCTCCATCAGATTCGATTATTTTTTTTGCAAGCAATTGGTGTTCACGCGGATAAATGTCGCAAAGTCCTGAACCTAAAACTGCAACGGTCTTGCCTTTTGAAGCGACTGAGCTTTTGTGAGCCGCCGCATCGACTCCGTAGGCAAGCCCTGAAATAATAGCGAAGCCGGCTTCTGAAAGTTCTTTACTGATTTTTTCTGAGGTACTCATGCAATAGGCATCAGCTTTTCTGGAGCCGACTATTGCGATAGACGGAGCATCAGGTAATTTGCCTTTTACGTAGAGAACTATTGGCCGGTCAGGAATCTCTCGCAATAATTTTGGATATGACGGAGATGACTCGCATAAAATTGCGATATCTTTTGAATGAGCCGATTCGAGCTCTGCTTTAGCACGGTTCAAAGCGGATTCGATTTCAACTTTAGAAAATTTTCCTCCGCAATAATTATTTAATGCTGATTTAGGAGAACCGAATGCATCGATATATTTTCGTATCTGGAGCGGCGAATTTTCTAATAAATTTAGCGCGATTGAATATAATAGCTCAGATGAATTTTTCATACACTTCTGCGGTTCTATAAAAAAACATAAAACGAATACTTATCATGAGCCTTATTGAACTGTAGAATTCACTCGGAGTCAATTATGAGAATTTTAGTCACAGGCGGAGCCGGATACATCGGCAGTCATACAGTGCGTGCGCTGATTGAACACGGTCTTGAACCGATAGTGCTCGATGATCTTTCGCGCGGCCACAGAGAATTTATTCCAGAGGGAATTAAATTTTTTGAGCGGAGCATACTTGATACGGAATTTATTACTGAGGTTCTTGTGAGAGAAAAAATCGAAGGCGTCATACATTTTGCCGCGCTCTCGAATATAGGTGAAGATTCAAGAATTCCACTGAAATATTATTCGGTAAATGTTGGCGGATCCGTTTCTCTGCTCTCCGCGATCTCTGCGGCTGGAGTGAAGAGAATAGTCGTTTCGTCTTCGGCGGCGGTTTATGGCCTGGCGAAAAAAGATGTTATTCATGAAGAAGATGAATGCGCGCCGGTTTCGATTTACGGAGAGACGAAACTTATTATGGAAAATTGCTTGCGTGCATGTTCAAATCAAAAATATTCATGGATGGCTCTAAGATATTTTAATGCGGCGGGCGCGGCCGAAGACGGCAAAATAGGGGAGAAACACAATCCTGAAACTCATTTGATTCCGTTGGCTCTGAAGGCAGTGATGGGTTCTGGAAATCCTTTGACAATCTTCGGCACTGACCATCCTACTCCAGACGGCACTCCTATCAGAGATTATGTTCATGTCGATGATCTTGCTGAAGCTCATGTTGCGGCGATTCTTTCAAAAGAGTCGGGAGTCGTAAATTTAGGAACAGGAAGCGGAAATAGCGTAAAAGATGTGCTTGACCTGATTGAAGAGATTACAGGAACGAAAGTTCCGATGCTTATTGGAGCTCGAAGAGCAGGTGATCCTCCGAAACTTGTCGCTTCTTTTGACAGAGCATTTCAAATTTTGAAGTGGAAACCTCGAAAAGATATCAGAAAAATAATTCTGTCCGCATGGAACTGGGAACAAAGTTAATTTAATTAATTGCAAAGTAAAAATATTTGGAATAAACTTTTTTTTATGAATAGAGCTATAGTTGTAGGAAGTGGAATTTCAGGACTCAGGTTTTCTCTTTTTCTTGCTGAACATCGTTCGGTTTTATTATTGACTAAAAAGGAAGCTGTGGAATCTAACACTAATTACGCTCAGGGCGGAGTGGCAGTAGTGTTAGGCGAAGATGATTCTTTAGACCTTCACATTCAGGATACAATGAAGACAGGCGGAGGCATTGCAGACCCTGAAGCAGTAAGAACTGTTGTGACTGAGGGCCCGGCGCGTGTGAAAGAACTTATTGAGCTTGGAGCTCAGTTCGAATTTGACAGCAATGGAAAATTGGTTATGGGGCGCGAAGGCGGACATTGTCGGAAACGTGTTGTTCATTGTGCAGACAAAACAGGAAGAGAGATTGAACGCATTTTATTGAATGCTGTTGAGAAGCATCCGAACATAACTGTAATGCAATACCATTTTGCTGTGGATTTGATAATGAGAGAAGGAAGAGTTGCAGGAGTTCTTGTGCTTGATCCGGAAGGAAAATTGATAAGGATGTCGGCAAATCTTGTCTGCCTTTCGACCGGCGGATTGGGCAGAGTTTTTCGTTATACGACGAATCCGGAGATTGCTACCGGAGATGGGGTTGCGATTGGTTATAGGGCAGGCGCGGTTGTCAGAGACATGGAGTTTATTCAATTTCATCCGACAGCTTTGGCGAGGCCTGGTGCGAGTTCGTTTTTGATTTCTGAAGCTGTTCGAGGAGAAGGCGGATATTTGACTACGATATCCGGTGAACGCTTTATGAAAAAATATGATCCTGAAATGCTAGATCTTGCTCCGAGAGATGTTGTTGCTAGGGCGATTTCTATTGAGCTGAAGCGCACTGGCGATCCTCATGTGCTTCTTAATGTAAGTCAATTAGGTTCTGAATTTTTGCGCAGACGTTTTCCTACGATATATTCGACTTGTCTTCTTCATGGAGTTGAGATCGACAAGGAACCTATTCCTGTGGTTCCTGCGGCGCATTATTCCTGCGGCGGATTGAAAACCGATCTCTTTGCTCGAACAACTGTGCCGGGACTTTATTCTATCGGAGAAACTGCTAGCCATGGACTGCACGGAGCAAATCGGCTCGCTTCAAATTCTCTTTTGGAAGCTCTAGTCTTTGCTTATCGCGGTGCTCAATCTGCTCGCGAAGAACCTGACATAAAAGTTTTTGAAGATGAAGTTGTAGGTGATATAAATTCGAAACCGCCTTGTGGCATGACAGATTTATACAGTGAGAGATTGAACTTGATTATGTCTCAGAACGTGGGCGTATTCAGAAATATTGACGTGCTTCAGAAGACGGCATTTGAATTGACCGCAATTCGAAATGGTATTCAAAGACTTGTAGATGCCTTCAGCTCGCGCAGAGAATTGCTTGAATTGTCGAATATGGCGCTTTGCGCGGAATTGATTGTGCGCTCGGCATTGAAGAGAAAAGAATCGCGGGGACTCCATTTTCTGGAAGGATATCCGCAGGTTGGATTGGAATTTCCTGGAACCAACACTGAACTCATCAATAAAGTGCCTAGACCTATGATTTGGAAGTGATCTCTTTTTTCCCTCTTCCAACGAGAGGGCTTACACTATGAGTGAAAAACTTATTTTGGTTTTGGCTTCTTCTTCTCCACGCCGAAGTGAACTTCTTAAGGCGAATGGTTTGGATTTTATTGTTCGGCCGGTGCAAATAGATGAAGACTCCCTTAACAATATTTTTGATTCCAGATCTCCATTTGAATCTGCGCGTGAAGTTGTCAGAAGAACAGCTATTGCTAAGGCTGAATTGTCGTTGCGCAATGAAAACGAAGTAGTCCTCGCTGCCGATACTTTGGTGGTATCAGAAGATGGAAAACTTTTGGGACAACCTCGCGATAGAAATGAATCAAGAAAAATGATCGAAATGCTTTCAGGAAAAGTTCACTTTGTTCATACCGGACTTGCAATGTTTTTTCATGAGATTAAATTATCTGAAGTCGCTTCCGCCTCAGTTGAGTTCAAAAAATTGTCTTCTGAAGATATCTCGGAATATGTAGATACAGGTGAAGGCGACGACAAGGCAGGCGCTTACGCATATCAGGGTTTCGGTAGAAAATTGATTAAATCAGTAAAAGGTGATTCTCAAACTGTTATTGGTTTGCCGATAAGAATAGTTATGAAGATGCTGAATGAAATTGAGGATAAAATGAAGCCATGCTGACGAGAATATTGGTTTCATTTGCCGGTGCTGCGGTTCTGGTGGTTTCTGCTTATGCTTTATCGTGGACAGAATATCGCAAGATTACTTTAGAAGTCGGAAAAACCGAAAGAATTTCGCTCGATGATTCAGTTTTGAATTTAACAGGCGACACTTCGATAGTTAAAAAAAATTACGGCAACTTTGTTGAGATATTATTGCCTGATTCGGCAACTCGACATCTTGAGGTTGTAAGAGAACATTTAGGAAGGTTGGTGTTGTTAGTTGAGCCGAAACCTGCTCTTACAGTGGAAAAGTCAGCAGTATCTGAGAATAGGGTTCAAAGCGAATTGACGCGCAGAACGGATTCTGCTTTGCCGCCACTGCCATTGCCTTCAGTTGCAACAAATGTCGGCACGCTCCCTGCGGCTCATGCTGTAATTATTTCTGAGAAGGAAGATGAGCGCTCTGAGCTTAATAATTCTTCTGAAGAAGTCACTAACAATGAAAATCCGACTGCTTACCCTGAACCGATAGCTATACCTCCGAAACCTTTACCTTTACTGACCCCGCCTTTAAAAAATTTTCTAGAGCCTGAAAAAAGTTCAACCTATGAACCTTCAATATTGCTGCAGTCTGTGCCCGCAGAGACAAAAACAATTTCTACAATTACTGTTTCAAATCCTCCAGTGCGTGTCTCAGAGCGAGCAGTGCCTAGAGGCTCGACCCGCCAGCCTGATACCTCGCTATTTATTGAGGGGACAACGAAGCCCGGTGAGCTTCAGCTTTTTTCTCTAGCTGAAGATCTTTTCAATCGAGGACTTTATTCTCAGTCGATTGAACAGTATGAAGAATTTTTGAAGACGTATCCACGTTCGACTCTGCGCGATTTAGTTTCTTTCAGAATTGGATTAGCGTATGAAAGGCGCGGAGTATGGTACGAACAGGAATCGTTTAAGCAGAGAGACTTGAGAAGATCTGCCGGAGCAAATGAAGCTATTGATAACGCAATAAACGATTATGACCATGCTACTAAACAATTTCGGGAATTAGTTTTAGAGTCTAAGAATACTGATTTGATAAAAGACGCTCAGTTTCATTCGGCTGTTTCATTGCATGGAATTCTCCGCTCACAGTTTTATAAGGGTGGCATACCGCAGGATTCTCCTGCTGTTGTCGTGGAATACTTGCGTTCTTTTGTTGGTGAAAATGATACGTCGAATATGAGCAATGCAAAGTTGGGGATTGCTCAATATTATCGCGATCTCGGAGATGCAAGAATGGCGGCTAGAATGGATGCTAAAGAGATTCACGAGGCTTATGACAGAGCCGTTTCTGAATATGTAGAGATTGTGAATGGCTTTGGAAATGAACCTGCTGTTGAGGAGGCGATATATGATATTGCTCGGCTCTATGACCGCAATCTCGAGATGAGAAGATTCGGAGAAGCTGTGAAATATTATGATGAGCTTGTATCAAAATTTTCAGGCGGAAGATTTTCAAAAGAATCTGCAGAGAGAGCAAAATGGATAAAAGAAAATTATCTTTAATAAATCGAAAAAAGGCAGCCGCAGGCTTTAGCCCGCGTTTTAAATATAGGTAACGCAGTTTGCTCTCGATACTTTTAGTTAGGCTGAAATCGCTTGGTGATATTTTATTGTCTTCGATTATTGCAAAGGAACTTTCACGAAATTTACCGTCTGTTAAAATAGATTATCTTGTAGATGAACAGTTCAAAGATACTACTCGGAATTTTATTGGAGTGAGCGATGAACTTGTGAGACCTTGCTCGAACATAGGAAGGATTCTTTTATTCAAAAAGATATTTAGAAAATATGATGTGGCATTTGATCTTCACGGATCTCCTTCTGCGAGTTTTATTGCGCGAATCGCTTCAAAGGGAAAGGTAATAGGATTTGCAGGGCGACGTTTTGATTTTGTCTATACGAATAAGATTTTGGATCTAGATGCTTCTCGCCACACAGTCGAGTCGAATCTGGAATTATTGAGAGGAATAGGAATAGAACCTCCGAAAGAGTTTTCAATCGAGCTTCGCCGCGACGAAGAGAAAATTTCACGATGGAAAAAACGTTTTGGTAAAAGACCGGCGATAATTCATGCCGGCGGCAGATTTGCATCGAAGATATGGCCGTCTGAAAAATTTTTGAAGGTCGCGAAGGCTCTTCGAGCAAATGGATATGACGTGCATTTATTGTATGGACCCGGCGATAAAGTTCATGAAGAGTTTAAAGAATTTCCGAGCATTGAAGGATGCCGCCCTGAAGATTTACCAAATCTCTTTGGAGCAGTCTCGATATTTATCGGCAGTGATTCCGGACCAATGCATTTTGCGGCTGCCGCCGGCTGTAGAGTAGTTGCTCTATTTGGGCCGTCAAATTATGCTCGCTGGAGACCCTATAGTAGCCGTGCTGTTATAGTCTCTTCGACTTGCAAATGCGGCTTTGGATGGCAAGACGAATGTAAATATCCTTCCCAGTGGTGTATAGGAAAAATTACTGTAGATGAAGTTCTCTCTGCTGTGAAAAAAGTGGAAGAAATGTGAAATCGAAAAACGGCAGCCGCGATGACTCTGCGAGTCCGCGCCTCGCAATGACAAAATACTGCTTTTTGGTCAGCCCTTGCCTCTTTTCGATTTTATTAAAAATTTATACATCTTATTTCATGACTAATTCATGAGCTTTTTTAAATTCATCTGAGCCTGATTTCTCTAATAGATCAAATATCAAAGATTCTGCAGTAGCAAGCCAGACTCCAGCCTGCTTCATCTTTTCAAGTGCGATCTTTTTGTTTTCATCTCTTCTCGAAGCAACGGCATCCGCTACGACAGTGACTTCGATATTTCGTATCTTTAAGTCCAATGCGGTTTGCAATATACATACATGAGTTTCAATTCCGATGATTGCGATTTTTTTAAAGTGATTTTCTTCTATAAAACTCGTGAAGTTCTTTTCGCCGACGGCGGAAAAAGATGTTTTTTCAAAAAAAGTTGCGGCTTTTGTCAACTCTTTAAATTTTTCGACAGTTTTCCCAAGCCCTTTTGGATATTGTTCAGTCACAATGATCGGCAATTCGACAAGATTTGCAATTTGCAAAATCAATTCTGAATTTTTTATTAGTTCGTATCTGTTTGACATTGCGGGAATGAGACGCTCCTGCATATCGATCATCAGTAAAGCGGAATTGTCTCTTGTAAAGATCGAGGGATGACGTTTTACTAGCTCTATTTCACTCCACTCGATAGTTTTGCTTGCCGGTTTTTTTGAACTTATTTTACTTTTTGACGCCATCTTTTCCTCCTTATGCTAAGAAAACATTAAACAAAAATTTACCTGCAACATAAAAAATTAGTATTAATGCTCCCCAAAAAATAATTATCGGGAGCGTGAGCTGAATAAATATTTTACCTGGAGATTTTTTCATTCGACATGAGATGAATCGCGCTAGAACAAATGGCCATCCGATAAAAAGCGCTTGCACCAGTATAGGACCGAGTATTGGAATTACTACGGGCGAGAGAAATAAAGATGAGCCTATAAACAGAGAATACAATTCAATCATGTTATCTCGGCATACCTCGCCGAAGATTGCAAAGAGAAATGCCCACAATATGGTTATTGAGATCAAAAAGAGAGGCACTCCGATCAGCTTCATTGGCGAAGCTGACTGAATTGACATGTGAATTCCGGTTATTATTCCTATTACGGCTTCAAATGCGAGAAGTTTGAGCGGAGATTGTCCGATCAAACGTTCGACAGCTATATCTGTTCTTCCTAAGAGAACAGTCTTCGAAGTGCTGAGAAGTTCCTTGAAGAATTCGTCCATGGATATAGGCTACATTAGTTCGAGAGAATTGAAAATGGAGAAACTTAAAGAACGAATTGTGATTGCGGGGCTTACCGCGGGCTTTGGCGAGATTGGTTTTGCAAGAAGCAGAGTTTTAAATCAAGACATCGAATTTATGGCTGACTGGATTAGCAAAAAAAGATATGCTGATATGAATTGGCTTGCTAGAAATTTTGAACGCAGAGGCACACCGCCTGAATGGGTTAGAACAATTATTGTAGCAGTAAAACCATATCATCCTCTTGAATGGAATGCAGATGAGAAGAGATACTCGGCGTTTGCAGATGGAGATGATTATCATGCTGCTATTTCTGCAATGCTCTCTGGATTGTTGAAGGAGATAAACACTGTCGGAGGCCGAGCAAAGACTTGTGTCGATACGTCTGCAATATTCGAAAAAGCGTGGGCAAAAGAGGCTGGTCTTGGTTTTATAGGCAAAAACAAAATT
>Ga0100377_1004542_pt1 | contig 10669 bp, 10 predicted proteins | sample CryGeymeta201501_FD_83664 | JGI IMG/M metagenome (GOLD analysis project Ga0100377, IMG submission 83664) | Groundwater microbial communities from Crystal Geyser aquifers in Utah, USA - Crystal Geyser metaG 2015-01 | ecosystem: Environmental > Aquatic > Deep subsurface > Groundwater | place: USA... | reverse complement strand
TTCCGATAGACTCAACAATGAATGGTTCTCGGTTTTTGATTTTGACCGATTGCGATCAGGCCCCTTTGAGGGGCCAGCAATCGTAAAGCCCCCGGCTTTGCCGGGGGATACTTACTTTGCATTTTGCACTGGCTACTTTTGATGGTTTCGTAAAAAGTCGAAAATCACAGAAAACGTCATGCTGAACCTTGTGCTGAGCTCCACTCAGTATTGGTTCAGCATCTAACAAAATCAAATACTTACGAGACCCTGAAATAAATTCAGGGTGACAGATTGGGACTTTTTACGAGTTCATTACTTTTCACTTTCCTATAATCGTGTGAAAGAGTTCCTTTTGTTTGAGGGTCATCTCCCGAGCCCCTTTTTTCGTTCCCTCATGCTCATAGCCAATCAAGTGAAGCACTCCGTGGACCATCAGGAGGATGACCATTTCCATTTCGTCGAGACCGAATCGATTCGATTGGCGCTTGGCTGTCTCAACCGAAATCACTAGGTCACCAAGGAGATGAGGATGGAGGGTTGAAAACTCCCCTCTCCTCATGGGGAAAGCGAGGACATTGGTTGGTTTGTCTCGATGGAGGTATCGCCGATTCAATGTTTGAATCTGGAGATCATTGACAAACAGAAGGCTGAGCTCAGCCTCAAGAAGCCCCAATTCGGTTAACATCCTTTGGGCCACCCTTCTTATTTTTCTTAAGTTTAAAGGGATATGTTTTTGCCGATTTCGAATCCAGATCTTCATCGTTCCTCTTCTTAGGTGATTCCGAGCTTGTTGGAATGGGATAATCAATTCTATGGTGAAAGATGGCGGTTAAGATTCGATTAAAACTCTCTTGAATTTTTTGAAGGTCCTTCAAGGTTAATTCGCACTCCTCTAACTGTCCATCCAAGAAGATATTGTTCGTAATCCGTTGGACCAGGCCCTTGATTCGAGAGGGCGTGGGTTCGGCGAGGGCACGAGAGGCAGCCTCTACCGAATCGGCCAGCATCACGATCCCCGCCTCTTTGGTCTGAGGTTTTGGGCCGGGATAACGAAAATCATTCTCGTTGATCAATTCCATCTCCGGGTTTTCTTTTTCTTTGGCCTTTTGATAGAAGTAGGAGATCAGGCTTGTCCCATGATGTTGTTGAATGATGTGACCGATTCGCTCTCCCAGACGATTTTCACGAGCCATCTCCACCCCATCCTTCACATGCGAAATGAGGATGAGGCTCGACATCGTAGGAGTGAGATGGTCGTGTTTATTCTCTCCCCCCCCAACGTTTTCAATGAAGTAAAGAGGTTTTTTCAATTTTCCAATGTCATGATAATAAGCGCTGACTCTTGCCAACAAGGGGTTGGCGGAAATGGATTTGGCAGCGGCTTCTACCAGGCTCCCGACAATGATGCTGTGGTGATAGGTACCGGGAGCTTGAAGGATAAGATCCTTGAGAATGGGATGATCCATATTGGCTAATTCAAGTAGTTTGATATCCGTGGTGTAGCCGAAAAGGCTTTCTATAATGGGGGCGATTCCCAGGACGAGAACCGAAGCGAGGACGCCTCCCAGAAAACCCATCATCAGATCAGAGAGAAGGGTCATTTTGAAAGGATTTCCAGAAATCAGGTTGTAAGAAAGGATCATTAAGATATTAATCCCTCCCACAGTAATTCCAGCCTTGATGAGGATGCTCCTCTGTTCGCATCGTGCCACCTTATGGGCGCCGATCACACTCCCCACAAAGGTAAAAATGAAGTAGAAGAGTTGATTTCCCATCAAAGCGGCTGAGAAATAACTGGCGAGGAGGGTGAAGACGATGGCCACCTCTGAGTTCAGGACAATCCGAACAAGCATGGCGCTGGTGGCGATGGGGAAGAGATAGAGGTAAGAAGAAGAAGGGATGGAGAAAAATTCTCCTCCCAAAACATCCGTGCTCAGTTGGAAAAGTTTGAGGAAGGCAATGATCCCAACCAGAGTGGTGGAAAAGAAAAGAATGTCTTTCTGGGAAAGGGCGATCTTTCGGATGTTTTGCGTAGAGAATTGGTAAAGGCTGGCCAAGATGAGGAAAGTCAGAAGGCCCATTCCAATGAGGATGGCCAGAAGGTGAGTTCTTTCCTGCGCCTTTCTGAGGGACTTGATTTTTAAAAGATGCTCTTCTTGTACCCGCTCACCAGCCCTCAAAATCATTTCCCCCCGTTTGACCTGAAAATAGACCGAAGTGACCTTTTCTCTTGCTTTGGTCTTCTGTCCTTCGGTTTCATCTTTATTGAAAGTGAGATTTGGTCTTAGAAAGTGTTCAGCCATCTTGAGGACAACGGGCGATAATTCTTTTCCCTTAATAGGAGAAGGGAGGTCAGCTTGTGACCGGACTTTGGCTTTCGCTTCCTTAAAATCAAAAAAGCCAAAAGGAGGAAAACTCTTTCTTTCCTCTCGGGTCTGAATGTTCCTAATAACGATTCCTCTGTCAGCATCTGGGTCCAGGAGGTCTTTGTCATTGACCACTCCTTTTTTCAGGATGGGAGCGACCAGTCTTAAAGCGGCCTCTCCAATAGCGGGATTGAAACGTTCCTTTTCCAAAACCTGCCATTCTCTTTGAGTGAGAGGCAGACGGAGGGTAGAATCCCATTCTTTTCTCCTCATTGCATTCTGGTCGTTTCCTTTCTCCCCTGTTGGGGGGGAGGCGGCTAATGATCCGAAGATCGTCCGGATCCGATATTCCGCATCGCTGAGAACCATGGGATCGTAGTCATAAACGGAGAGCACAGATCTTTCTGCCTCGGCCTTTTTCTCTTGAGTCGATTTTTCATCTTCGACCAAAAGATCCTGCGTGGACTTGATCTCCTTGGTAGCGATGTCCCCCACTTTATATTCTTTTAGATGAAGGGTCAGACTCGGGGAGAGGAGGAGAGTGAAAATGATGGCGATTCCAATGCCGATAAACCATTTCTGATAAGAGGGGGTTTTGATCCTCTCCAGCCATGAGCGGTCTCTCAGGTCATTGGGGGTTTTGAGAAAGGGAAGATCAAGGATAAATTTTTTTATGGAAGCTTTTATCATGGGTCGTTAAAGAGAATTCTTTTGGCGATGTCTCCTTTCCTCCGCTCTTTCATAAGCCTTGATAATTTCCTGAACAAGGGGATGTCTGACCACATCCTTGTCCGTGAAGTAAACAAATTCAATTCCTTCGATTCCTTTAAGGATGCCCTGGACTTCGATCAACCCCGAAACCTTATTTTCTGGAAGATCTACTTGGGTAATATCCCCTGTAATGACGGCCTTGGAACTGAAACCCAATCGTGTTAAAAACATCTTCATCTGTTCTGGCCCTGTATTTTGCGCCTCGTCGAGGATGACGAAGGAATCGTTGAGAGTCCTTCCCCTCATGAAGGCTAAGGGAGCCACTTCGATCACACCCTTCTCCACGAGTTTGGAGGCCCGGTCGAAATCCATCATATCGTGTAAGGCGTCATAAAGAGGGCGAAGATAGGGATTGACCTTCTCAGAGATATCTCCGGGAAGAAATCCTAACTTCTCGCCGGCTTCTACAGCCGGGCGGGTCAGGACAATTCTCTCAAACTCTTGCTTCATGAGACTGGCGACAGCCATGGCCATGGCCAAGTAGGTTTTTCCTGTTCCAGCAGGACCGATCCCAATCACCAGATCGTACTTCCGAATGGCGTCAATATAACGCTTCTGAGCGAGGCTCTTGGGTGTGATCACCCGCTTCCTGGATGAGATATAAACGGTATCGAGGAAGATATTTTCAAGGCTGACATTCCGATCGTCGGAGATCATCCGAATGGCATAATCGATATCGGTTGGGTAAAGGGGGTAACCTTTTTTCAGGAGGCTGTAAAGGTCGTTTAGAACCCGCTTTGAAAGATCGACATCCAAGCCTTCCCCTTGGATGGTGAGAGCATTGCCTTTAGCATTGATCTTCACTCCAATGGTCCTGGCAATGCGTCTTAAATTTTCACTGTGGGCGCCAAAAAGGGCATTGGCCATGTGGAGATCATCAAAGATGACCTTTTCGGCAATTTCCTCCCCTGTTTCTTTCAAATAAGAACCTTCACCCCGTTAGAAATGATATCCCGCTACTCCCTCCTGGCCAGGCTCCACCCCGGAAGGGCTCATGCCCCGGAGGGAGGCCCTCTGGGCCGGCGGCTGCAGCTGCACAACGTTTTAGAATAATTCCAACGGGGTTAAATGCCCCGATAGAATTTCTAACGGGGTTCACCCCGCGATCACCTGCCTACCGCAGACAGGTCTGCCTACGTTAGTCGGGAAAACAAAGTAGGCAAAGAGAATTATCTCATATAATTTAATCATATCATCTTGAATCTCAGATTGCAATACTCCTTTCCGGCCGTCTCTTTTTACCCCGTTAGAAAGCCCCGCTGCTTGCAGCGGGGATGAAGATGTCATTCCTTCTGGGCCAGAGGCCTTTTACTTTGATCGCTTCACTTGATCGACAATGGCAGGAATGATTTCACCGGCGGAGCCAGAGATCAGATAATCTGATATCTGATCGGTCAAGGGAGTAGGTTCCATATTGATTTCAATGACAATAGCTCCTCTTTCTTTAGCTGTCATGGGGATGGAGGCTGCTGGATATACAACCGCCGAGGTTCCAATGGAAAGGACCACACTGCATGATTTGGATTCTTTAAAGGACAAGACCTGAGCTTCCCAGGGGATGGATTCTCCAAAAAAGACAATATCGGGTTTCAAAAGCGAGGAGCACCGAGAACATCGGGGAGGAAGGTCCTCCATTTTGAGGGAAGTCCCATCGATGGTGGTAGAACATTTCAAACAAGAGAGCGTCCTATGAGTTCCATGGAATTCAATCACATTACGGCTTCCTGCTGCCTGGTGAAGGCCGTCCACATTCTGAGTGATGACCGAAGAGAGGTAACCCATCCGTTCCAATTCAGCCAGTCCCATATGGGCTGGGTTGGGTTTTGCAGTCATGATGAGGGAGAACATATCTTTAAGCATTAACCAGACCCGATCTGGATTTGAATAGAAGGCATGGATATGGGCATATTCCTCTGGATCATATTTTTGCCAGAGGCCCTGTGCCCCCCTAAAATCAGGAATACCACTCTCTACAGAAATACCTGCTCCGGTAAAAGCGATCGTCTTTTTTGAATTGAGAATATCCTCCGCCGCCCTTTGTATGAGTTGATGATCCATGGTTTTTCTCCTCACGTCGAAAAAGTAATGAGTTCGGAGTTCAGAGTTCGGAGATTCAAGACAGAAAACTCCGAACACCGAACTAATTACTCCGAACTATTTTTCTCTTTAATATCCTGATACGCCGGGATGAGTCCAAATCCTTTTGCTTTGGTCACTGCTCTTCTGACTGACTCGATTAAAGCCACTTCTCCAAGAAGTCCAATAGTATTCACATCGGCTTTTTTCTTACCATATGAGAGGGCAAAGATTAAATCTCCATCGAAGGTGGTATGAAGGGGTGAGATCACTTTGGCCAACCCAGAGTGGGCCATCTGTGCAACCTGATGCAACTCTTTCTTTGTGAAGTTGGCGTTGGTGGCGATCACCCCGAGAGTTGTATTAAAAGCGGTGGAATCAGAAGGAGCGACAGTTCCAAACTGTTTCCGTGTTACCCCTTGCCTCATCGACTTAGATGAATTGACCAATTGGAAACTTTTCTTAAATTTTCTTGCGCCCACTAATATTTCCTTTGAATGAGAATCGAGCACATCGCCAAAAGCATTAACAACAACGAGGGCTCCCACCATAAGTCCCTTGGGCCCTTGAAGACTCGAGGTGCCTACACCACCCTTCATCGCCCGTTCAATCCCAAAAAGTTTTCCTACGCTTGCTCCTGTTCCCACCCCAACACTTCCTTCCTCCACTTTTTTTGAAGCGCTGAGACAGGCCTGATATCCCATCTCGCGATCTGGCCTCACACGGAAATCACCAATGCCAAAATCGAAGATCACAGCGGTAGGTACAATAGGGATTTTTGTCTTGACCACATCAAACCCCTTTCCCCTTTCTTCCAGATAGGCCATCACTCCTCCTGCGGCATCCAAACCGAAGGCGCTTCCCCCCGCCAAGAGGATGGCATGAATTTTTTCAACCAGGTGGAGGTGGGTGAGGGCATCGATCTGCCTTGTCCCGGCTGCCGTTCCGCGAATATCAACGGCTCCAACGGCCCCTTCCTCACAGAGGATGACTGTGCAACCGGTCAAGGCCTTGAAGTCACTGGCATGGCCAACCTTGATCCCCTGAACATCTGTAATGGCATTGAGTCTTTTCATCCGTGGGGATATTATCAAAAAGGAAGAGGGGGTGTCAATGATTTGATTCCGTTGTGTTGAAGTTATGAACCATAGGGATCGATCAAGGCTTTTTATTAGAATTAGAAATAGGCGAGAGTTGAAGTCTGATATTTCGGGGATAAAAGCTGGTGATCGTTATTCCAGGACGGGTCGTGATATTCGCTTCAGCAAGGGAAATCTGATTGATTCCCTTGTGAGCATTAGACAGATCTATCCTTACCCGGATTTGGTCTGGCTTTGTGGAAGAAAGAAGTCTTTGCGACCCTTTAAGCCGTGCGTTAACCTCTTTGGGAGGTTCACCTACAATTTCTAAATTCTGAGGGATGGAATAATATTCAACGGGGATATTAAAACTAACCTCTCCTTGACGAATACCGATGACAAAAATCCAAAGAAGGCACACCAAGAGGAGGAATAAAACTTTTATCGGAATATCCTCCAAGATTTTTTTAGGCCATGTCCTTTCCTTGTCTTTTGTGTCTCCCATGGGGGTCAAATCGGCAAGGTTTTCTTTTAAGTCTTCCTTTCCATCTTTCTTTTCGACCTTTCCTTTAGAAGCTAATAAAACCTCTCCTCTCTCTTCCGAGATGATAATGCATTCTCCATCCGAGACTTCTGTGATGCCAATGCCAGCGCGATGTCGAGTCCCCCATTCTTTGGGAAGGGAAGTGGATTTGGAAAGGGGAAGAAGAGCAGCAGCGTACCGGATTCGACCTCCTTGAATGATGACCGCACCATCATGTAATGGCGATTGAGAATTAAAAATACTGATCAAGATATCTTCATTGATCTCTGCATCCAAAAGTGTTTTTTCACGAATGAGCTCATCGAGGTTGTCTCCTCTCTGCAGAACGATTAATCCACCCATCTTCCTTTGGGCCATTTGAAAAACGGCCTCTGCAATTTTGTCAATGATTTTTGAAGAGAGCCCTTCAGGTCTTCCAAAGAAAAAGGAGGGGAGACTGATATTTCCCAGCACTTCTCTGATCTCTTGTTGGAAGATCACTACCAGAACAATGATAATCACTGGCCAGAGATTCTGGAGTCCCCATACGGAAAGAGGTAAATCGATCCACTGAGCAAAAATATAGAAAAGGGGCAAAGCCAAAATGGCCAAGACCATGCGCAGAGCTTTTTTCTTTCTAAGCCAGAGGTAAAGGCGATAGAAAATATAAGTGAGAATGAGGATATCTAAAGCATCTTGCCAGCGGAAGAGATTGAGAAGATCTTTCATTCGATTTCCATCCGGACTCTTAATGTTACCTCCATTCTTCAACAATTCCATAAAACATGTCAAGAAGGCAGATTATTTTTTTCTTTGATAAAAAAATTCTTTCAATTATAATGGCTGAGTATTCAACCAAAAGAGAAGGAGGAAGTAAATATGGATCTGATGGAAGCGATCAAAGGGAGACGGAGCATTCGGAAATACAAGCCCGATCCTGTTCCTGAGGACGCACTTCAAAAGATAATGGAGGCAGTGAGATGGGCTCCTTCCTGGGCTAATACTCAGTGTTGGGAAGTGATCATTGTTAGGGATCCGAATATGAAATCCGCATTAGCTAATACTCTTACCAGGACAAACCCATCCCTTTCATCAATAACAGAGGCCCCCATAGTCATTGTTCTTTGCGGAAAGAAAGGAGTCTCTGGCTTTAAGAAAGGCGAGGCAGCTACCATGAAAGGGGACTGGTTGATGTTTGATACGGGCATTGCTATGCAGAATCTCTGTTTAGCGGCTCATTCCCTGGGTTTGGGCACGGTGGTCGTAGGGCTGTTCGACCATAAAAAGGTGGAAGAGATCTTGGGAGTTTCTCAAAACGCAGAAGTGGTGGCCATGACCCCTCTGGGATATCCAGCCACAGAAGGAAGCGCGCCAAAGAGGAAGGAACTTTCTGAGTTTGTTTTTTATGATAGGTATGGAAAGGAATGAACATTTCAAATCCGAAATTCGAATATCGAAATCCGAAACAAATACGAATGTCAAAATGACTTAAATCTAAAACACGTTTGAGAAATTTGAATTTATAATTTGGAGAATTGTTTCGAATTTCGTGCTTCGGATTTCGAATTTATTCCTTGGGAGGAGGTCAAAAAGAGACGATGATTCCAGATGAGGTTTTTCGATCCCTGGCGATTCAAACGGAATCGAGGTTGGTGATGGTGGTGATTGATGGGATTGGTGGATTGCCCGTTAGAGGTAAGACAGAGTTGGAAGCGGCGAAAACTCCGAACCTTGACCGGTTCACTTCGAAAGCCGTCTGTGGATTGATTGATCCTGTCTCCTATGGGATCACCCCGGGAAGCGGCCCTTCCCATTTAGCCCTCTTTGGATATGACCCGTTTCGATATGAGATTGGAAGAGGGGTAATGGAAGCCTTGGGGATCGATATTCCACTATCTAAGGACGATTTGACAGCTCGAGGCAATTTTGCAACCATCGACGGAAGAGGAATCATTGTTGATCGAAGAGCCGGGAGAATTCCGACTGAAAAAAACAGAGAGATATGTAGATTCCTTGGAAAGGAAATCAAAGAGGTTGAAGGGGTTCGTATTTCTATTTATCCTGGGAAAGAACATCGGTTTGTCCTTGTTTTTCGAGGAGAAGGGTTGCGGGATAATCTGACCGATGCCGATCCCCAGAAAGATGGGCTCAAGGCAAAAGGGACAGAAGGGCTTTCTCAGGAGGCTCGAAGGACGGCCGAGATCATCAATCTTTATTTAAAGAAGGCAAATGAAGCGCTCAAATCATTTCATCCTGCCAATACCGTCCTGCTCAGAGGGTTTTCAAAGATTCCGCATATCCCAACGATGTCAGAGAAATTTAAACTCCGCCCTGCTGCGATTGCGACCTACCCCATGTACCGTGGGCTGGCGAGGCTGGTTGGAATGGAGATTTTAAAGACAGGAGAGACCCTCCAGGAAGAAGTGGAAACCCTGAAGAAATATTTTGATCAATATGACTTCTTTTACATCCATTTCAAAAAACCTGATATGGCTGGAGAAGACGGAAATTTTAAAATGAAGGTTAAGGCGATTGAGGAGATAGACCGGATCCTCCCCTCCATTTTCAAACTGAAACCCGATGTCTTAGTCATCACGGGAGACCATTCCACTCCCACTCCCTTAAAATCTCACAGTTGGCATCCCAATCCCATTCTACTGTTTTCAAACTATGTCCGGCCAGACAGGATCCGGCGCTTCACAGAGAGAGATTGTCAGAGAGGACAACTGAGCAGGTTTCCAGCCATGGATGTCATTCCTTTGATGTTAGCCAACGGACTCAAGTTGAAAAAATTCGGAGCATAAGCCTGCAAGTTCGCAAAGCGCATAGGGCATAGCGCATGGCGTAAGGATACCACTACCCATAATGACTGAGAAATGAAAGCATTTCGACACCTGTATGGTCCAGTTCCTTCGAGAAGATTGGGTAGGTCGCTCGGGATTGACCTCGTTCTCCATAAGATCTGCACCTACGACTGTATCTACTGCCAGATTGGGAAGACCACGGATAAGACTCTTGTAAGAAAAGAATATGTTCCTGTGAAGGAAATTCTAAAAGAAGTGAGGCGTTTTCTTAAGGAAGAAACTTCTTCCATTGATCATCTCTCCCTTTCCGGCTCTGGAGAGCCCACCCTCCATTCTCAAATCCGTTCGGTCATAGAAGGGATTAAAACCATCACCTCCATCCCGGTTGCTGTCATCACCAACGGCTCTTTACTCTATGAAGAAAAGGTGAGACAGGATCTCCTCCATGCGGATATTGTCCTTCCTTCGTTAGATGCTATATCCTCAGAAGTTTTTATGAGGATCAATCGTCCTCGCCCAGGGTTTTCTGTTGAAAAGGTGATCGAAGGGGTGGTCGAATTCAGAAAGGTCTATAAAGGCCAGATTTGGTTGGAGATACTATTCTGTAAAGGTGTCAATGATAGCCAAGAAGAACTTATGAGGATGAAGAAAGCAGTAGATCGAATCCAACCTGATCGCATTCATCTTAATACGGTCGTTCGGCCTCCTTCTGAAAGATGGGCAGCCCCTTTGAATCCAAAAGAAATAGAAAAAATCAGAGACTTTTTCGGCGAGAAGGCGGAGATCATTTCCGAATTCGATCGTCATCCACCATCCATGTTGGAGAGGGATATTAAAGAAGAGATATTCAAGATTTTGAGAAGAAGACCTCTTTCTCTATCTGACCTCTCCAAAGGCATGGGAATTTCCCAAAATGAACTGGACCAATACATCAAACCGCTGGCCCAAGAAGGAAAGATTCAAACCCGGATTTATGGTGGGTCGATTTACTATGAAATTTCAAAAGAGTCTTAATTCTCTGAAGCCTTAGAGTTTTAAAAGGATTTGCGATGAACGGTCATCTATCCA
>Ga0100377_1004534_pt1 | contig 10674 bp, 10 predicted proteins | sample CryGeymeta201501_FD_83664 | JGI IMG/M metagenome (GOLD analysis project Ga0100377, IMG submission 83664) | Groundwater microbial communities from Crystal Geyser aquifers in Utah, USA - Crystal Geyser metaG 2015-01 | ecosystem: Environmental > Aquatic > Deep subsurface > Groundwater | place: USA... | reverse complement strand
GCCAGGATGCGCACGTTCACCTGGATCGTTTTGGTGCCGCCGAGGCGTTCGAATTCCTGGGTCTGGAGCACGCGCAGCAGCCGGATCTGGGCTGAAGCCGGCACTTCGCCGATTTCATCCAGGAACACGGTGCCGCCGTCGGCCTGTTCGAATCGGCCCGGCTTCAGGCGGTTGGCGCCGGTGAAAGCGCCCTTTTCATGCCCGAACAGTTCGCTTTCCAGCAGCGTCGCGGGATAGGCGGAGCAGTTGATGACCACGAACGGGCCGGCGCCGCGCAGGCTCTGCTGGTGGATGGCGCGGGCCACCAGTTCCTTGCCGGTACCGCTTTCGCCCTGAATGAGGACGGTGGCGTCGGTGGGGGCAATGTCTTCGATCAGCTTGAACACGGTTTGCATGGTCGGGTCCTTGCCCACGATGCCGCGGAAGGCGGCGGAGCATTCCAGCCGATTGTGCAGGTCCTGGACTTCCGCTTCATGGAGGATCGCCCGCCGGATCACCCCGGCCGCCTGTTCGGCCATGGTCCGGGCCAGTTCGATTTCGCGCGGACCGCACCGGCATTGGGCTCCGCAGCCCAGCAGCAGGATCCCGAAGGGGCTTTGTTCATGGCTCAGCAGCACGGCTTCGAACGATCCGTTGTCACGCCCCCAGCCGGGCGGCACGAACGGGGCCGCGCCGAGTCCGGTCACCGCCTTGCGACCGTTGGCGCCGGTTTGCATGGCTTCGATCGCCGCATTCACCCGGTCGACGGCGGCCGGATCGAGTTCGGTGCGCAGTTCCTCGGCGGAAATGAGAAAGAAGCCGGCTTGTAGTTCGTTCACCAGGATCAACCGGACCCAGTCGGCGTGAAGGATCTCCAGAAACCGGTCGATCAGGGTCCGGCCGATTTCGCGGAGTGAATGCATTGAGCCGATTTCCTGAACCAGCCGGCAAAAGGTGCGGGTTTGGTCATGGGCGCGTGCCAATTCGGCGGTCTGCTGCTCGAGCCGGGAGGTGTAGGCACCGAGGCGCTCCACCATCTGATTGAAGGACCTGGCCAGGCCGGCCACTTCGTCATCGCCCTGGACCGCCACCGCCACTTTGATCTCACCCTGGTCCACCCGGTTCACGGCCTGGGCCAGGGCCTTCACCGGACCGGTGATCCGACGAATGAACAGGACGCCGCCGGCGGTGGCCACCAGCAGCACCAGCAGGGTGAACCCGGCCATCTGCCAGCGCAGCCGATTCACCTGGCGGCGGTAACCGCTTTCCGAGTAGCCCACCCGCAGCGTTCCGGCGCGGCCGTGAAAGATGGGGAACGCCAGATCGAGGATGTGTTCGCCGGTTTCGCCGAGGATCGCGCGCGGCTGCGGCGGCCCATCCGGGGTTGCGACATTGGCCGCGATCAAGTCCTCCGGGACCCCGGCTCCGAAGGTGTGGGCCGGCACCCGGTCGCGGTCCACCACCATCAGGTAGGCGAGCGACGGGTTGCTCTGCCGCTGCTGATCCAGAAGTTTCTGCAACGCCACCAGATCGCGGGTGAGGATCAGATCGGCGGCTTCCAGGGCGATCGCCTCGGTCAGATACCGGGCCTCGCCGATCAGCGCCTCATGCAGACTTACGCTGTAGCGGTGGGTGACCAGAAAGGAAATCAGAAAGCCGCTGGTGAGGACCACGATGGTCACCGCGATCAACAGTTTCTGTTCAAGTGTTCGGATCTTCACCGGAAGCGCTCCGTTCTGGTGAAAGCTGCCGTTGCAGGTCCCGAATGCCGTCGTACCAGGAGTCGTCCGGCACCACGAACCGTTCGATCATCAGTTGATCGAGAATTTCCCTGCCGGCTTCCTGTTCGTGCATGCTGAACAACTCCCGGCGCACCGCCTCGAGGGTGTCCGCGGGCACCCCGGTGGACGCCACCAGGGGCGGAATGCCGAACGGTTCCGATTGTTTGATCACCCGGGTTTGGGCGGTGAGCCGAGGGTCCCGATGCTGCAGGAACTCCCACACCAGACTGTCGACCGCGGCCCCGTCCACCACCCGGCGCGCCACTGCCAGGATCGAATTGTCGTGGCTGAAGGTGTAGATGACCTGGCTGAAAAAGGCTTCCGGAGTCTGGCCCAGCTCCGCCACCCAGTGGCTGGGGGCCAGCCGCCCGGTGAGGGAATCGGGATCGGTGAAGGCGAAGACCTTCCCGGCGAGATCCTCCAGCCGCCGGTGGGCGCTGTCCCGGTGCACGATCAGATACGACCGGTAGAGATGGCCGCCCCGCACCAGCGGCGCCGCCACCGGTATGAAGCCGTAACGGTTCTTGCCGGCGGCATAGGGCCCGGAGCACACAAAAGCCAGATCGATCCGGTCCCGGGCGATGAGTTCGTTGATTTCCTGGTAGGTCTTGCGCTGCACCAGGTCGATCCGGTAGCCCAGGCGTTCGCCCAGGTAATCCAGCAGACGCCGGTAATGACCAAAGGTTTGCTGGGGCGAAATCATCGCCGCCACCGCCACCCGAAGCACCGGTTGAGAGGCCTCCCGGACCTCGGTCGAGACCGCTGCCCCAGTCTTGGTGAAATCGATGCGCACCGGCTCCTCGTCCTGCCCGCAGCCCCCAACGGCCAGGAGCAGGGCACAGAACACGAGTCGCTTGAGCATCTCAACCCAAGAGTTCCGGCCGCCTCCGCCCATCTCGGTTGTCTCCGACATCGTTCCGTTCCCCACCGGGTCGCCCCAAAACCCGATGCATTCCCTATAACCATACCGGAAAATCCCGACAACCGCCAACTTCCCCTGCCGCTTCCCGCACCTTCGCCTCCGGTTGTCAAGGGTTTTCCATTGCCGGTGCTCCTTCCGGCTTCCTTGAGCCGCCGGCCCCTGGTGTTCTCTCATCGGGAGCGAACGCCAGGGACCGGGGCATTGCCCCGCGAGGGTGAAATGCCACGAAGCGGTGTTCTCCAGCATTTTCAGTAGCGTCGGTAGGGAGAATGGATCGCGACTATCCTCCTTGACCGGTATCGGACGCGCTTCCATAGTGCGGCAATTTATGCCGGTTAAGGGTAAAAAGTTCCATTTCGTGTGCACTCTTTCCCGGGAGCGCGGGCATCTTGCCCGCTTTTGAAAATGAAACATCTGATCCTAAACCAGTATAGTTGTGATGAATCAGCCTGGTCTGGATTCAGCTTCACTGAAGATTCGCTCGGGGCCCTCGGGTCCGAACCGCGGAAAGGAAACAGATGCCAAAACGCGACGACATTCATAAGGTGCTCATCATTGGTTCCGGCCCCATCGTTATCGGCCAGGCCTGTGAATTCGACTATTCCGGGACCCAGGCCTTCGGGCTGGCCTTCCACAAGGCGGAAACGGCGGCCGCCGCGCAGCCCCTGCCGGAATCCGGGACGGTGCCGATCACCGTCGCCGACCGCGATAAGCAGGCCGTGTTCCAGGTGGCCAGAAGGTTTCGCGAGCATCGGTTGCAACTTCAGGCGGCGCGCGCCTTCCAATCCTTCATTTTCGCCGGGGGCCGGCGCAGGCAGAGGTCGGGGGCGCCCCTTCATCACCTGCTGGGTGCGGCTCGTTTCACCGCCGCGTCCGGATCCACCATATATCCGGGGCCTTGATCATCGTTTGGGCCATTTCCAAGGCCCTCTCCTTCGACGAAGAACACGCAGAGCACGAAGGAATTGAATGGCTTTGGAATAAGGGGGTTTTCGGCGATGAGAAGGGCCGGTTGTTCCAATTCGCATACCTTGGTGGTCTTCGTGTCCTTCGTGGCGGGAAAGAGCTTGGTCGCTGAAGCAGGTCCGATCAGGGGCGCTGTTCGTGGAACAGCAGATAATTCAGGCAGGCCTTTCTGATTTCCCCCAGCGCCTGCTCTTGGCAGTCTTCGGGGAGAGAGGGCGAGAACGCGAACAGATCGGGGTCCAGGCGGGTTTCCTCGAGCGTCGGGGAAAGCAATTTTTCCACCATGAAAGGCAGCGAGGTGAGGAAGCGGTAGCTTTCGTCCACCCGCCGGAACCGTTCCGGATGGAATTCCGGTGGGTAGCGGCGCACCAGCTTCTGGTAGGCCTGTTCGATGTCTTCACGCGCGGCGTCGGCGGTAAGTTGCAGATTGGTCAGGGCCTGATCGCGTGTCATCGGCGTGATCTCCTCGATTTGCGGCCTTTTGGCCGAGCCTCGGCCGGTTTCTTGATCAAGGGCAAAAGGACCTTTTGCACCGTTGCCGCCTCCGCTTCGCCGGCCTGGAGACGCTGTTCCAGGATGTTGCCGATCCGGATCAACAGTATCGTCTGGTCCCTGATGAACTGCTCATTAGCGGTGAGCAACCGGATCAGCTCCTGGATCGCGGCCAGGTCCATGGTCTGGAAATCAGCGCTGTGTTGTTTGATGAACCCGAGCAGAGCGGAGATCTGTTCGTCCAGACAACCCAAGGCGATGCCGAAGCTGAGCGGGCCCTCGTCGACATTGTCCCGGCGGTGGAACAACCGGCGCAGCTCAGCCGGCAGCATCTCCGGCCAGTCGGATTGACTGCGGAGATACGCGAGCCAGCCCAGAAAACCTTCCTTGGTGTAGCGGCCGGTGGCGAAACAGGCCACCAGGGTGCGCAACCTGTCCAGTTCGGGATATTCCTTGAGCGCCTCCAGTTCGAGCCGAACGATGCGAAAATCCTCGCGCCGTTCACCGGTACCGAATCCACCCAGAAAGGATAGAAGTCCCTTCCGGCCGGCCATGGCGTTGGTGACCAGAATCTCGTCGATCATGGAGTGAATATTACCAATGAGATATGTGAGGAGGGAGGGATCGGCGCGAAAGCGGTCGAGCAGGGGAATCAGCACCCGCAGGCGGGGAAAATAGAGCAGATCGAACTCTTCGGTCAGCCAGCGGATGTCGCTAGGATCCACCGGGGACGATTGATCGAGGACCTGTTCGGCGGCCGCGACCAGAGAACTCAACCGCTCTCTCCTGGCCACCAATAGAGTCAGCAGGGCCAGACGTTTGCCCGCACAGCCGGCGGTGAACAGTCGATCGAGCAGTCGTGCCAGCCTTCCGCCATCGCTCGCATCGTCGAACAGGAGAGGCAAATCGCCGATCACGATAGGTTCCATCACTCGCCGCAGTTCCTTGTTTTCGCGTGACGGTAGGTCCTTGGAACGGGCGGCGATTTGAGCGATCAGTTTATCGTAGAGGCTCCTGAAGAGGCGAGCTCGGGTCTTCAAATCCTCGTCGGGACCTTCAAGGAAGTCGAAGAGTCCGCTCAAGGGACCGCCTTGCCGGGTGGGTTTTTCCTGGAGCGCGGCGCGCATGCGGTTCAGCAGTAGCAGATTGTCTTCCAGCGAAGAGGATTCAATCCGCCTCTTCAGGTCCTGGGGATCGAGCCCGGTGGTCGCGCCCGCGTTGAACGCCATCAGCCGGTCGGTCAGTTCTTCCGCGCGGTCTCCGGCCACCAGCGGGAACAGGAACGGAAAGCCGGCCACCAGGGCGGCCAGGTCGTCTGTTTTGCGCTCGGGCGCGAAGCGCCGCAACAATGCGCTCACCTGCACACAGAAGGGCAACAGCAGCAGGCGGCGGAGCGCCTCGGGAAGCCCGGTGCTCGCTTTCACCACCGCGCGATCCATCCGTTTGAGCTGGGTCGGACTAATGGCGTTCCAGCCCCGCCGCACCGTGGGCCGTTGGTTGAGCCGGCGAAAGGCGGGCAGTTCCGTTCCCAGTTGTTTTACCCGGACGGCCAATTCCGACTGGCCGACGGCCATCCCCAACTGTTCGAAATGCCGCTGGGTAACACTCTCCGGCTGTTCCGCAAAGGGCTTCAAGAGCTTGCTCAGTCGGTTTCGATCCCAGATCCCGACTCCCCAGCCCCGAGCCCGGTCCCGAAGGATCGCCGCAGCCGGGCTGAGGCCCTTGATCGTCGCCAGGTCGCGCAGGGCTGAGTCATCTCCGTCGCACAACCGTTTCAGCGCCATGAGAAAGTCAAAATCCGGCAGTTTCGGCGGATTCAACTGATCACTCACCCGCGCACGGAACTCTTCCAGCCCGGCGGGCAGCCGCAGCGCTTTCCGAGTCAACGATTTCCACGCCTGATCCAGTTCCCGCGGGTACTGGTCCGCGATCTGCTCGGCCTGGATCCGCTGCAACCATTCCCAGTAGCGCCCGTTCTGGTACAGCCGGTCGATCTCCCGCCTAATCTTCTTGATCTTCTTCTTGGCCACCGGATTCCAGCCTTTCCTCGGCATCCTCGATCTTTTCCAGGAGCTGATCTTCCAGATCCTCGATCTCCCGGTCGCCGGCGCCGCTGGTTATGGCCTCTTCGTAGCCGCGGGTGATTTCAGCGAGTTCCGTTCTGACATGCTTGGGCAAGCGAGGGTCCGCGAACAGGCGCCTGGCTTTTTCGGAAATGTAATTGATCGGGGTGCCTTCCAGGTCCTCTTGAGATTCCTCCAGGACCTTCCGACCGCGGACATCCAGGGTGACGCACTTACGATTGTCGAAGCCCTTTTGGTCCACGGTAACGTGAATGATGCCCTCGCGATCGTAGGCGAATTCCACGGTGACGGGGCATCCGGACTCGGTCGGCCGGAGCGGAAAGTCAAAATCGCCCACCGCCGTGTTTTTCAGACACGACTCGCTCTCACCCTGGAAGACTTCAACCTTAACCGATTTTTGGTTATCCACCATGGTGAAATAGACCTCGGCGTGGCTCACCGGAATCCGGGTGTTTCTCCGGATGATGGGGGAAAAATTGTCCGCTCCGTGCGTCTCGGGATCTACGGCATCGGCGGTCTTGACTCCCAAGGAATGGGCGGTCACGTCGATCAGGATGTGGCCGAGGGGCTCCCCGGCGATCAGGCCCGCCTGAACGGCGGCTCCCAGCGCCACGCACAGATCGGGATCAATGGAATGGGCGATCGGCCGATCGAACATTTCCGATAGCGCTTCCTGCACGGAGGGCATCCGCGTGGCCCCGCCCACCAGGACGATCCTGGTCATGCCTTCGGCCTCGAGTCCGGATTCCTGGAGAGCTTCCCGCACCTTCGCCGTCGTCTTGGCGAGCAGATCGGCGGTCATTTCCTCGAATTCGGCGCGACTCACTTCCACCTCGAGGTTGACCGGTTCACCGTTCATGATGGCCACGGCCACTTCCTTGACCTGCACAAAGGGCTGGTCCGAAAGCTTGATCTTGGTCCGCTCGGCGATGTCCCGCAGGCGGATTTGGAGGATCCGGTCCCCCGCCAGGTCTCGGCCGGTTTGTTCCTTGAGGCGGCGCAGGAAAAAATCCTTCAGCCGATCGTCGAAGTCGTCCCCGCCCAGGGCCGTGTCGCCGCAGGAAGCCAGCACTTCCTTGATTTCCCCCTTGACCTCGAGGATCGACACATCGAAGGTGCCGCCACCCAGGTCATAGACCAACAAGTGAGGGTCCCGCGATCGCTGCTCCGCGCTCAACTGATCGTAGACCAGGGCGGCCGCGGTCGGTTCGTTGATGATTCGGGTGACTTCGATCCCCGCCAGTTCACCGGCACGAATGGTGGCCCGGCGCTGGGCATCGTCGAAATAGGCCGGCACGGTGATCACCGCCCGATCGATGGCCCGCCCCAAGGTCGCCGCCGCCCGATTCACCAGATGACGCAGGATCATGGCCGAAAGCTCTTCCGGACGGTATTCCCTGGCGCCGAGAGCAATCGGGGTATCCTTGCCCATCAGGCGCTTGACCGAGCGCACCGTGTGTTCGGGAAAAGCCGCCAGCCGGTTGCGCGCGGCCCGACCGATAAAAGGTTTGCCCTGATCTTCGCCGACACTGATCACCGATGGCACGATGGCTGATCCATCCTCGATCTCCAGGGCCTCGGGCTTGCCGTCGTTCAACCAGGCGATCACTGAATTGGTGGTGCCCAGATCAATTCCGCAAATGATAGACGCCATCGGTCTCGGTCTCCTCCATTATTTCCGATTCGTTGTCGCATTGCTCCAGCATCTCGGCGGCCGGCAGTCCCACGACCACCCTGGCCGCCTTCAGCACTCGTCCGTTATGGGCGTAGCCCGGTTGGATCACATCCAACACCTGGGGTTCCTTACCCTCGGGAGATAGGTTGGCGACGGCTTCGTGCAGGCGCTCGTCGAAAGTCACGCCGATCTCGCGGATCATCAAAATTTCCACGACGGCGAGCGCCTCGTCGAGTGTCTGCCAGACCATCTCGAATGCCTGCCGCCGTTCCGGCGAAAGTTCCGCCGGTCCATGGAAGGATCGGTCCAGGTAGAAAAAGGCGTCGGCAAAAGTCAGCAGGGGTGCATGGTCCAGGTTCAGTTTGCGGGTGCTCTGCTCGAGGAACTCCTCGCGCAGCTTTTCCATGAGGAGCCCCTGCTTGCGGGAAAGCTTCTTGAGCACCCGCAATTCTTCCAAAATTTCCTCATCCGGAGTGGGTTCGGGCGGGTTTTCCATCCGCTCCCCAAAATCGAAACTCTTAAACTGCACGCTCACTATCCTTAGCGCCTTCACGGTGAACGCTTACGCAACTCCTGGCCTGAAAGGGCTCATGCACCTGCCGCCATGTTGCGACTCGACGGCCGCCAACATACTCCGAGTTGGTTTTGACTGACAACCATTTTGCTTCCAACCGGAACGCAGCAAGCAGGCCTTAAAAAACGGGGTGGCGGTGATCCGATAATTGCCTCTGGATATTCGACATAAGGCTGGATTAACTGGCGAGCATGAAGGCGGCATCTCCACAAGGTCGGGTTGCGACCAAGGGGAGCACCCTGACGATCTTGCCCACGGGGCCTCTCCACGAAAGTCGGGGAGCGCCACGCGCACCCTGACCCACGGCCGTGATGCTCCCTCTGGCGGCCATTGGGCCGGCTGCCGCGATCCCGGGCGGCACCCGCATGGCAAGGTCGTCATGTCGAATATCCAGAATGGCCTGGTTGTCGTTGACTTGGTGCGGCAAAGAAGCTAAAGATCAAGGGCCCGGGCAGGATCGGCGACGGGCACTGGGGTGGCGACAGGCGAGACAAATGGGGAGACGATGCGCAAGTACATTCAGGTCCGGTGGCATGGTCGCGGTGGCCAGGGGGCCGTTACGGCCGCGATGATTCTGGCCGAGGCGGCTTATCACGAAGGCTACAAGGGGGTGACGGCGGCCCCGTTTTTCGGGGCGGAACGCCGCGGGGCTCCGATCATCGCCACCAACCGGCTGGGGCGCGGTCCGATCCGGACCTTTTCCCTGGTGGATCGACCGGACGTGGTGGTGGTGCTGGACGAAACCCTGCTGAACGTGGTCGATGTCTGCGCCGGTATCCAACCGGATAGCCTGGTGCTGATCAACACCCAGAAGGCCCCACACCTGATCGAACTCGGCCGACCGGTCAACGTGGCCGCCGCCAACGCCACCGAATGCGCGCGCAACGCCGGCCTAATGGTGGCCGGCGCGGTCATTTCCAATACCGCGATCCTCGGCGGTTTCGCCAAGGCCACCGGACTGATCAGCCTGGCGAGCATCGAGGCGGCGCTGCGGGATCATTTCCACGGCGAAGCCATCGAAAAAAATATCCAGGGCGCCCGACTGGCTTACGAAAGCACCAAGGTGATGCAAGTCTGCCAGTTACAGTGCGCGTGAGTTCGGCCGGCGCTTTGGCGCAAACGGAGAGATCGGGAACCATGACAGACCCCAAGGACGACGAATTCACCTATGCCCACTCCCGCCTGTGTCGGGGTGAAGCCGGGCGTACCGGGGATTGGCGGGCGCTGCGCCCGGTGATCGACTATACCCGCTGCACACCGAGCAAAAACAAGCGCCCGTCCTGCTTTCTGTGCTGGCTTTACTGCCCGGAAGGGGTGGTGAAACGCGGCATTCCGGTGGAAATCGATCTGGAATACTGCAAAGGCTGCGGCATCTGTTCGGAAGAATGCCCCACCAAGGCCATCACCATGGTCGAGGAACCGCCGGCCGAGGAATCCACTTCCAGATCCTGAGCGGCGCCGCGAAGCCGGCCGAAACACCTTCACCCCCGGGCCGCCTCCGGCGCCGACAAAAGCCCCCGCGAGTTTTCCCCGAGGGTCCCGGGACAACGGCTGGTGATGCCTCACGGATAGCGACGCCAGGGCGCCGATCGATCGGCTCGAACCACCGCTTTCCCTGCCGCCTGCCGTGGTTCTCGCCGGCGATCAGATTCGGGCGTTGCGGAAATCCTCCTGGATTTCCAGGGTCCGGGCAGGCAGCGACTTCCTCAACTGGTTCGCCGCAAAAAGCCACTGCTGCCGGCGTTCGATGGGCCACTGCCGGTAGCGTTCCAGTTGCTCGTCGGAAACGTGGTAGGCAAAGCCTTTTCGTTCCGGGTCCGTCATCCCTTCAAAATCCCTTGCAGGTGTTCCACGTCCGCCAGGTCCTGTTTGCGGCCGGAGGCAAGCTTCAGGGTGATCAGATCCCGGACCGCTTTGGACCGGAACCGGTTCTCCCCGAACACGAAAAATCTCCGCCCTGAACTTAAGTTCCTCATAGGGCAAAGGAGCATCGATCACAACATCAACCTCCCCGATCGGCTGTGCATCGCTCCAGAATGACTGATTGTAACGGAGTTGGGGGGCACCTTTGATTGAACGCGAGTGGCATCAACCGGTAGGTCAGGTTGCGACCAGCGGGAGCTACCTGACTCTTTGCCGCAATTGTCATCAACCACCCGGTGCCACGGGCGTGTCAGGGAGTGCCGCGCACACCCTGACCT
>Ga0100377_1004532_pt1 | contig 10676 bp, 7 predicted proteins | sample CryGeymeta201501_FD_83664 | JGI IMG/M metagenome (GOLD analysis project Ga0100377, IMG submission 83664) | Groundwater microbial communities from Crystal Geyser aquifers in Utah, USA - Crystal Geyser metaG 2015-01 | ecosystem: Environmental > Aquatic > Deep subsurface > Groundwater | place: USA... | reverse complement strand
TATCTTCTGCCCCGAATGCCGATCAAACCGCCAGACGCCTGCTAGAAACTTGGTTACCCGTGCGGCGAGCGGCGTACTTTTGGCGTCCGAGGCCCCTCATCGAGGTTCCGATCGACCTCATCATGACCAGCTTGGAGACGAGGGGGAGCGAGGGTGACCACCAGTTCGACCGTCTGGTGAGCCAGCTCGACGGGGTGCTCGCGGGCGATTCGCGTGTGGCCACCGCCGTCCCGCAGCAGACGCCCAACACGCAGCCTGGAGCGGAGGAGCGCTTGGACGAGCTCGCGGACGAAGCGCCCACCGAGCAGGTCCTGCCTCGCGGTGACGTCGCAGACATCACCGCGGCGCCGAAGTGGGCGGGTCACAAGGCGGAGCAGACGATCCGGGTGCCGGTGTCCCTCATTGAGGGGCTCATGAACCAGGTCGGTGAGCTGGTGCTCGCGCGGAATCAGCTGCTTCAGCACGTCCACGAGGGCAACGCGGAGGCGATCGACCGAACCGCTCAGGGGCTCGACCACATCACCTCCCGGCTTCAAGAGAACGTCCTGAAGACGCGCCTTCAGCCCGTCAGTTCGGTGTTCAACAAGTTCCCGCGCATCGTGCGCGACCTCGCCCGGATGTCGGGGAAGAGCATCGTCTTGGAGATCAGCGGCGAGACCACCGAGGTCGACAAGACCCTGCTGGAGGCGATCACCGATCCGCTGACCCACATCATCCGCAACGCGGCGGACCACGGAATCGACGCTCCCGCGGCTCGCAAGGCGGCCGGCAAGGGGCCGGTGGGCGTCATCGGCCTCAGCGCGTCGCACGAGGGCGAGCGCGTCATCATCGCTGTTCGGGATGACGGGGCGGGATTGAACCTGTCGAAGATCAAAGCGAAGGCGGTGGAGAAGGGCCTGGTCTCCGCCGCGGACGCGGAGCGCATGACCAAGCGTGAGGCGATGAACCTCATCTTTCACGCGGGCCTGTCCACGGCCGATCAGGTCACGAACATCTCGGGGCGCGGCGTGGGCATGGACGCCGTGAAGTCCGCTATTGAACGAGTGAACGGCACGATCGAGGTCGATACGACGCCTGGGCGAGGCACGACCTTCCGCCTGGAGATCCCGCTGACGCTCGCGATTATCCCCGCGCTGCATGTCCGCGTGGGGGGCGAGCAGATCGCGATCCCCCAGGTCAACACGGTGGAGGTCGTCCACTACGAGGGCGAGGCCATCGGGCAGTGCGTTCGCAAGCTGCACGGGGTGCAGATCATACAGTTTCGCGGCGAGTGGATCCCCATCGTCAACCTGACCACGTTCTTGGGTCTCACCCCGGACGCCGCGTTCGCGGACGAGATGTCCATCGTGGTCGTTCGCTCGGGCGTGCAGCAGCTCGGCTTGATCGTCGATCGGGTGATTGACACCGAGGAGATCGTCGTCAAACCGTTAATTTCACACCTGAGGAGGGTCGGCTGCTACGCGGGCACGACGCTCGGGAGCGATGGGCGGGTGGCGCTCATCTTGGATGTCGCGGGCACCATGCGCATGAACCGCATTGAGAAGCGGCAGAGCACTCAGGACCTGCAAGCGGAGGCCCCTACCGTGGCCGAGAAGCAGGCGTTGTTGCTGTGCCATGTTGGCGGCGGACAGCGCGTCGCCGTGCCGCTCATCCTGGTGTCGCGGGTCGAGGAGATCGCGATGGCCGACGTGCAGACGGTCGGTGGCCGCTTGCTCGTGCCCTACTGGGACGGGTTGTTGCGCTTGCTCCGCCTCTCGGACCACGCGCCGGTGGCGCCGCTGGACGGCCGCGACACCGCGCAGGTGCTCGTCATGGAGTTCGGCGCGCGCCGCGTGGGCCTCCTCATCGACAGCGTGATCGACGCGGTCCAGTACGCTGGCGATCTGGACGACTGCGGCCAGTCGGGCTCGGGCGTGCTGGCGACGCTCTTGATCGACCGCCTCGCGGTGCTGTTGCTCGACGTGTACGCGATCGTGGAGGCGGCTGACCCGACCTTCTTCAAGGCGATGAGCGGTACGGGCGAGCAGCGTCGCTCGGAGGGTCGCCATGTGCTGCTCGCCGAGGACTCGGCCTTCTTCCGCCGCTTGGTGACGGACTACCTCAAGAGCGCCGGGTACCAGGTTCACGCCACAGAGGACGGCGAGGAGGCGCTTCGAGCCTTCCAACAGGGGCAGTTCGACGCCATCGTGACCGACCTGGAGATGCCCAAGATGGACGGGTTCACCTTCACTCAGGAGGTGCGAAAGCTGCCTCATGGCAAGGACATCCCCATCCTCGCCGTGAGCTCGCTGAGCTCGGATGACGCGAAGGCCCGCGCCAAGCGCGCTGGCGTGGACGCCTACCGCGTCAAGCTCGACCGCGAGACGCTGTTGTCGACGCTCGCCGGCCTGATTGAGAAGAGCTCGGCCCACCACGAGGGAGCGGCATGATGGCCGGCACCGCAAAGTCGGCCGCCCGACGGGTGATCCGCTGCGTGACCTTCTACCTCGGCGACGACGTGTTCGCGGTAGAGGTCGAGCGCGCGCAGGAGGTGCTCACCGATCAGGCGCTTACCCGCGTCCCGCTCGCGAACCGCGGGATTCGCGGCCTGTTGAACCTGCGCGGCCAGGTCGTGACGGTCTTCGATCTGCGCCACATCTTCGCCTACGACGACTACCCCGAGGGGGGCGACCTCACCCACGTCGTGGTCAACACGGGGGAGGCGACGGTCAGCCTGCTCGTGGACAGGGAGGGCGAGTACGTCGAGGTCGAAGCGACGGCGCTTCAGCCCACGCCTCCCACGCTCTCCGCCGACCTCTCGCGTCGTCTGCAGGGGGTCTGCGAGCTCGACGACGGACGCCTCATGCTCTTGCTCGACGTCGACGCCGCCCTCGACTTCTAGGGCCTCGCGTGGCGTGCCCACCCTTCCGACATTTGTCCCATTATCCACCGAAAATCTGGAGTTCTATATGAGCACCGCGCCCTCGAAGCAGCCGCCCACCTCCGGCTCGCAGCCGCCCCAACTGACCATCCTGGACTCGGAGCCGGTGGGTGACGCGACGCAGGTCGAGGCGATGGGCCGCGGCGTCTACTGGGTCGGTCTGTACGACAACGACGCCTTCCACCTCAACCCGTACCTCATCGTCGACGGTGACGAGGCCGTGCTGGTCGACCCGGGGGGCTTGCGCACCGCGGAGGCGGTCTTCGCCCGCGTCCAAGGCGTCATCGACCCGGCCAAGATCCGCTACATCGTCGCGCACCACCAGGACCCGGACGTCTGCTCGGCGATGCTCTACTTCGCGCCGCACGTCGCACCGGGCTGCAAGATCGTCTGCCACAGCCGCGCTATCCCGCTCGTACAGCACCTCGGCGCGGGGTTGGCCTTCTATCCCGTCGATAAGATGGACTGGAAGCTCACCTTTGGCCGCGGGCGTCGCTTGGCCTTCGCACACACGCCCTACCTGCACTCCCCCGCCGCGATCGTCACCTACGACAGCGAGACGCAGACGGTGTTCACGTCGGACTTGTTCGGCGGCGTCACGCCGGATTGGAAGCTCTACGCAGACAAGTCCACCGCGCACCAGATTCACGCCTTCCACGTCGACTACATGCCTTCGCCCGAGATCTTACGCTTTGGTCTGGCGCAGATCCGCGCGCTTGGGCCTATTCGCCGCTTGGCCCCGCAGCACGGCTCCGTGATCGAAGGCGAGCTGGTCGAGTACTTCTTGACCGACCTCGGCGAGCTGGAGGTCGGCGCCTACGCTGGGGCGGTGATGGAGGCGGAGCGCGCCAAGAATGAGCAGGCGGTGCGCATGCGCCAGATGGTCGAGGCGTCCACCCTCGCGCTCATGGCCGCCGACCCGAAGGGCAAGATCACCTACGTCAACCCCGCGGCGGTCACGCTGTTTCGGCAGCTTGAGGGCGTGCTTCCGGTTCGGGCCGACCAGATCGTGGGGAGCAGCTTCGACATCTTCCACCGCAACCCAGGGCACCAGCAGGGGCTGCTCAAGGACCCGAAGGCGTCCTTCCCTCGGGTCGCGACCATGTCCCTCGGTCCGAAGACGCTTCGAGTCACGGCCTTCGCGGTGTGGGCGGAGAACGGCGACTTCATGGGCCCCGCGGTGCTGTGGGAGGACCTCACCGAACTCAAGGCCATCGAAGAGCGCGATAAGCGCGTTCGCAAGGGTATTCATGACACGGCGGTTGAGCTGTCGGAGGCGTCACGAGGCCTCAAAGAGGTCAGCTTCTCGATGTCCAGCGCCGCGGAGGAGACGAGCGCCCAGGCTGAGACGGTCTCCGACGCGTCCGGCGGCGTCGCGACCGACATCAACAGCGTCGTACGGTCGCTCGAAGACCTGAGCTCCGCCGTCGGCGAGATCGCGCGCCAGGCCGTCACCGCCTCGTCGGTCACGTCAGAGGCCGTTCGGCTCGCTACGACGGCGAACCAGAGCGTCGCTGACCTCAGCGCCAGCAGCGCGGAGATCGGCAAGGTCATCAAGATCATCGCCAGCATCGCCCAGCAGACCAACCTGCTGGCCCTCAACGCCACCATCGAGGCGGCGCGTGCGGGGGATATGGGCCGAGGCTTCGCGGTCGTGGCCAACGCTATCAAGGAGCTCGCCAAGAAGACGGCGGACTCGACCGACGACATCACCGATAAGATCGCCAAGATTCAGCAGGTCGCTAGCGGAGCGGCGACGTCCATCCAGGGCATCACGCAGATCATCGGCAACATCAACGACATCAACAACACCATCGCCGCAGCGGTTGAGGAGCAGTCGGCCACGAGCTCGAACATCACCGAGACCATGCAGAGCGCGGCGACCGGCGTCGACCACATCACGCGGAACATCTCGTCCGTCGCCGAGGCGGCGACCAAGGCGGCCCAGGGGGCCGGTGACACGCTGAAGTCGGCCGAGCGGCTGTCGGGCGTCACCGAGCAACTCAACAGGGTCATCGCGGAGATGTAGTGCTCAATCCTGTAAGAGTAGCGCTCATCACGGACGAAGCCGCGCTGAATGGCGCGCTCCATCGGCTCACCAGCTCTTCGGAGCTGGCGAGCCTTGGCCTGACAGACGAGCCCGGACGGGCGGTCGAGCTGTTCGAGCGCTCCGGGCTGGAGGTCGCGCTGCTGGACGTGGACATGGCAGGTGGGCGCGGTGGCGTGGTGTTGCGCGCCCTTCACGCCGCTGCAGGGAAGGCCCTCCCGATCGTCACGCTGCGCACCGAGGGGGCGCGCCGCGCGGTTCGCGCCGGCCTCGCGTTGACCACCTTCTCCCCGGAGGCGCCGTGGGAAGATGCCGGTCTGGCCCAGCGCGTCGTCAGCCTTGGTCTGCGGCGCCGACGCGCTGCCTCCGAACCGGTTGGCCGCGCCGAGTCGCTCGGCCCGGTCGAGGCGTCGCCGCGCGCCCGGCTGGTCGTCGTCGCCGCTTCGACGGGTGGTCCACAGGCCCTCATGCGCCTGATTCCGACGTTAGGTGCGGGTTTTCCGGTGCCCGTTGTCGTGGTCCAACATATGACGCCGGGCCTCGTCCAAGGCCTCGTCGAGCGCCTGGACCAGGTGAGCGCCGCCTCGGTACGGCTCGCTGTCTCCGGGCAGCCGCTCGTAGCGGGGCAGGTGTACTTCGCGGAGAGCGGTCATCACCTCGCGTTAAGGCGCAGCGATCGGTGGGGATTTGTGTTCGTGGACGTGGAGGGCCCGCCTCGCAACGGTGTTCGCCCCTCGGCGGACACGCTGTTCGAGTCCGCCGCGCGCGAGGCGGGGGGGGGGGCGATTGGCGTGGTGCTCCCCGGGCTCGGGTGCGATGCCACGGGGGGGGCGGGCGCCATTCGGGCTGCCGGAGGTCGGGTGCTGGTGGAGAGTCGCTTCTCGGCGTTGGCCCACGGGATGCCTGAGTCCGTGGTTCAAGCAGGATTTGCGACCGCCTCCGACGCCTTGGACGGCATCGCCAGACGGCTTATGTTGTGGGTTCACGGTGCCGACTCGTTTGGGTCGGACCTCGAGAGGGACTGATGCTGGCGCCGGTCTCGGTGGTCTTCGCGGACGACTCCACCATGTTCCGCTCGGTGCTTCGGCGCTTATTGGATGAACCCCGCTTTGATGTCTTGGCGTCAGCGCGCGACGGGATCGAGGCGTTGGCGAAGGTGCGCGAGCACCACCCCGATGTTCTGCTGCTGGACGTCGAGATGCCCGGCTTGGATGGCCTTGGGGTGCTCCGCGCGCTTCGCGAGTCGCGGGACGCGGTGCGCATCATCCTCGTGAGCTCGCTCACGGCGACGGGCTCTGCGACGACGCTCGAGGGCCTCCGCCTCGGAGCCTTCGACTTCGTCGCCAAGCCCTCCGCGACGACGCTGGCCGCCAACCTGCAGGAGCTCGCGGACACGCTGGTGCCAAAGCTGCTCGCCATCGCGGCGTTGCCGCGGCGGGTCCGCGCTCCGTCGTCGCCTCCGGTGCCAACGCGGCGCTTCGAACCGCTCGTTCCGCCTGTTCGTCCGCTCAGCGCGCAGCGGCCTGTCACCGCGCCACGCCTCATCGCCATCGCCACCTCCACCGGAGGGCCGGTCGCGCTCCTTCGGGTGATTCCGGCCCTTCCACCCGACTTGCCGGTGCCGGTGGTCATCATCCAGCACATGCCCGCGGGCTTCACCAAGGCGCTCGCGCAGCGCTTGGATCAGCTCTCGGCCGTGCGCGTCGTGGAGGCGGAGCACGGGCAACGCCTGGAAGCGGGCGTCGTGTACTTCGCCCCTGGTGGGCAGCATATGACGATCGTCGCGCACGCGGGGCTCGCCCCGACCGTCTCGCTGGACGAGGGTGAGCGTGTGCTCGGGTGCCGCCCGGCCGCTGACCGCCTCTTCCCATCCGTTGCCGAGGTCTACGGAGCGCGGGTCCTCGCCGTCGTGCTCACGGGCATGGGCGAAGACGCGAGCGAGGGCTGCCGCGCGGTCAAGCTCGCGGGGGGCAAGGTCGTTGGCGAAGCCGAGTCGTCGTGCGTCGTCTACGGAATGCCCCGCGCCGTCGCAGCAGCCGGACACACGGACGCGGTCCACGACCTGAGCACGATCACGAAGCGCCTCGGTGCGTGGGGACGAGGCGAGTCAGTGATGTATTAGCGGCGTTTCAACTGCGTCATGCAGGCCGATAGATCGTCTGGCCGCGGATCTGCTCGGCCCGGAGCGCCTTGCTGACGCCGTACAGCGACTCGGTCGCGCCGATTACGAGGGCGCCTTGCGGGTGGAGCGCGCCCGCCAGGCGGGCGAACAGGGCCTGCTTGAACTCCGTCGAGAAGTAGATCGCGACGTTTCGCATGAAGATGAGGTCGAACTGCGGAAGCGTCTCTGGCGAATCCTTCAGATTGAAGGGGAAGAACGTCACCCGTGAGCGGTACTCGTCGCGCACGCGCGCGCCCTCACCGTCTTGCTCGAAGTAGCGGCTTCTGAAGCTCAACCACGACCCCTCGAAGCCACGTCGCATCTCGACGGCGCCGTAGCGGCCGGACTTGGCTTGCTGGAGCGCGGTCGGGGAGATGTCGCTCGCGTGAATCTGCACATCGCTGGGCCGCAGGCGGTTCGACGCGAGGCAGAAGGCGTCGACGAGCATCGCGATGGTGTACGCCTCTTGGCCCGTGGACGAGGCCGCGCACCAGATGCGGAGAGGGCGCGACCGCTCGGCATGGCGCCTAGCGACCAGCTCTGGGAGCAGGTGATCGCGAAAGCACAACCACGGGGTGTCGTCGCGAAACCAGTAGGTCTCGTTCGTGGTCATCGCGTCGATGACGCGCGTGCGCAGCGCTGCGTCGGCGGACTGCAGGTGACGCTGAAAGAACGCCGTGTACGACGTACAGCCGAGGTCGTCGAGGATGGGCTCGAGCCGACTATGGACGAGGTACGCCTTGCCATCGTTGAGGTGAATGGCGCACGCCGCCTCAAGCCAGTCGCGAAGGTAGGCGAACTCGGTTGAGGTTGGCGGGGACGACAAGCGCGCTCCTGTTCGTGAGACCTGCTTATCGCCGATACGGCGTTCGAGTTGAGGACGGCTGTGCCGTTCAGTGGACGCCCGCGGTCCCGTTGGGCGCGACGTGCCACAGCTCCGTGCGCAGGCCCGCGTCGCTGAGCAGCCCGATCCACACGCGCTGCTCGTCCCTGAGGGCGTCCGTAGGCCCCTTGAGCTCGGCCAGGAAGAGCGTCGAGGCCAGCCCGCTGGGGTGGGCGCCGTCAAGGGTCGCCGGTCCGCCCGGCAGGATGACGAGGTCGGGCAGGCCAGCGACCGCTCGATCGCCGTCCACAAGCAGGCGCTCCACGAGCTGCGCGAGGGCCGCGCCCGAGGCGTTCGCCGCGACCTCGCACAGCAGCTCGGCGGGAGAGGTCCAGTCAGCGCCGCGCAGGCGCTTGCCCCGCCAGCGAGCGTCGGCCTCGGCCACGATTCGCCCACCCGCACCGGCTCGCAGCGCCGCGAGCAGCGTCGCGATGGGGCCCGCGCGGCGAGCGACGAAGGCTGGGCTCCCGTCGTCGAGGGGCGCGTCCAAGCGCGTGACCGGGAGCGCACCGCGTACAGGCAGGAAGCGGATCTCAGCGGTGACCAGCGCGAAGATCGTGCGCCACAGGCCCCCCTCGGCGTGTACGGCGCGGCGACCCGCTCGCTGCAGCGCGCGCACCACCGCTGCCTCAATCGTGAACGCCTCGCCGTCGACGACCCAGGTCGGGCGGCCTGCGTCCTTCTCGCCCGCTTCAAGGCGCAGGTGCCGTTCGCGCAGCGGCGGCAGCGGCGGCGCTGGCGGCCACGCCCGTCGCAGCGCCCGCGCGACGCGCCTACCCGCGCGGTGCACGTCCAAGCGCGGCGTCTCGCCGGGGGTCTCTCGCGCGCTGAGCAAGACCTGGAGGGCCTCAGCGGGGCGCTCCTCCGCTTCGAGGCAGCGCGCGCGACGAACCGCGCTGCTCGCGGCGCGCTCTGGCCCGAGCGCCTCCAGCCACGCGCGGGCCCGCGCTGGCTCGCCCGCGCGCTCCAGCTCGTAGGCGCGCGCCAACAGCCGACGCTCCAGCGAGCCGCGCAGGTCGAGCGTCGACGCTGGGCTGCCGACCTCGGTGCGCAGGAGCGCGAGGAGCTCGTCGCCGTCGGCCTCATCGCGGCGGGCGAGGGCGTGCTCCCACGCGAGCAAGGCGGCGCGGTTTCGATGGGCGACGGGGCCGTCGGTGAGCGCGTACTCCGGCCACGCGACGTGCCCGAGGCGCTCGATCACCGCCTGCGCAGGGTCGGGGTGTCGCCGCAGGGTGGCGAAGCGCCCGAGCCGCTGCACGAGCTCGCGGTGCCGCAGGCGCACCCAGCGCCGGTCATCCCAGCGGGGCACCTGCGCGAGCCGCTCGACGAGCGCCGCGTGCGCTCCCGATCGGCGCAGGCCCAGGCGGACACAGGCCGCTCGCAGCTCCGCCACGGTGCTGTGCGCGGCGCGGGTGGCGGGGGGGACCAGGTGGTCGGCGAGGTCGAGGTCGACGAGGGCCTCGGCGCTGCGCCAAGCGTCCTCCCCATAGCGATCAGCCAGGTCGGAGGCTGGAAAGCACGAGCGCTTGCGCGTGTGGAGCCGGGCCAACAGCAGGCCGACGGCGCCGTCGACCGCGAGCAAGCGCTGGGCGATGAGGACCTCACCCGCGGTGAGCAGGTCCCCGCCGCGCTCCAAGCCGTCGCGCACCCAGGTCCGCAGGTCGGTGAGCGCGCTCGGCTCGGTCACAGCTCGACGGCGTCGACCACGGACGCGGAGCGCGGCGCGTCGGCGAGGGCGCGCAGCGTAGCGCACATGCGGTCGCCGGCCGACTGGGTGTCGGCGTGGGCTCCGTAGGCCGACGCCCCCGCCGCGGCGACGGGGATCCAGCGTAGCACGCGTCGAAAGGCGAGGTTTGCACTCTGTCGAGCGATGGCGCGCCCGAGCTGCCCGTCGGCGTTGCGCGGCAGGCCGCGGGTGAGCCACTCGGGCAGGCCGCTCACCCGCATGCCGACGGTGCCCTGCTCGGGCAGCTCGACGGAGAAGGCGACCGCGAGCGCCCGACGCACCGCGAGCCCGCCGCGCTCGGTGCGGGGGTCGAGGCCATAGACCACGGCGAGCCGCTGGGCGAGGCGCAGCACCGCGACCCAGCCGCCGACGATCTCGGTGGGGAGGGTGATCACGCCGCCGCTCCCCAGCAAGCCGCCCATCCACGCGTGGCGGCTCGCCGCTTGGGTCACCACCCAGCGCGCCGTCTGGTCGACGTCGTGGCTGCGCGGCTGCGCGAGCGCCTCGGGGTCGACGAAGGGGCGCCCGGCGGCCCGGAGCTGCGCCCGCACACGCTCGGGGTTCACGGAGGCTGCGCGCAGCGCTCGGGGCAGCGCCTCGGCGTCGGCGCGGTGCAACAGTTCGCGAGCTGGATCGAGCCAAGCACTCATGCGGCGAGGTCTATCGCGTTGTGCTCCCAACCGGGGGACGCTGGCGCTACACTGCGCCATGCGCACCGCCGTCGTCCCGCTCCTCGCTCTCATCGCCTGCACCGGCGATGACGGGCTCTCCTACCGCAACGATCCGCCCGCCGTCGCGCTGCTCGCGCCGCTCGACCACTCGGCGGTGCCCTTCGGCGGCGCGGTCCACCTCGAAGCGGCCGTCAGCGACGATCACGATCCGAACGAGGCGCTGGTCCTCAGCCTCGCGTCGTCGCGCGACGGCACCTTGGCCCCCGTG
>Ga0100377_1004530_pt1 | contig 10677 bp, 8 predicted proteins | sample CryGeymeta201501_FD_83664 | JGI IMG/M metagenome (GOLD analysis project Ga0100377, IMG submission 83664) | Groundwater microbial communities from Crystal Geyser aquifers in Utah, USA - Crystal Geyser metaG 2015-01 | ecosystem: Environmental > Aquatic > Deep subsurface > Groundwater | place: USA... | reverse complement strand
TGCTCCTACGCGCCCGCCCCACCCCCCGCCCCCCCGAGAGCGAAGGCGCCGACCGGCCCTCGCGCAAGCAGGGCGGGGTCGGAGACCAGCGCGACCCCCGGCCGCCCTCCCCCTCCCCCTCGACCGGGCCGGCCCATCGCCCCGACGCCGAGGAGCTGCGCTACCAGCCCATGCAGCCCGATCCCCTCGCCGCCGAGCTGCGCACCGAGCGCCTGGACCCGGGGGAGCGCGAGGTCGAGGCCCGGGCCCTGGAGCTGCTGCGCGAGCTGCGGGCCGAGGGCGGAGAAGGCGAGCTGGGCGAGGCGCGCAGCCGGGCCCAGGCCGAGGGCGCCAACTATGAGGAGATGGCCGCCCAGCTCGAGCGCCAGGAGCCCCCCGGCGGCGCCCTGGTGGAGCGCAGCGAGGAGGAGCGGCGCAAGGACCACCCGGCGGCCCGGGGCGTGAGCCTGGACCCCGATGTGCAGGCCCGCCCCGACCGGCACCTCTACCCGGAGTGGGACGCCGGTATCGAGGACTACAAGCCGCGCTGGGTGCGGCTGACCGAGTTCGACCTGCTGCCGGGCTCCCCCGAGTTCGTGCGCAAGGTCCGCGACGAGCAAGGCCCCCTCATCCACCAGGTGCGCCGCTCCTTCGAGGCCCTGCGCCCCGAGGGGGTGCGCCGCCTGCGGGGCCTGCCGGACGGGGACGAGGTGGATGTCGACCGCTGGGTCGAGGCCATCACCGAGCGCCGCGCCGGCGGCAGCCCCAGCGACCGCCTCTACACCCGCCACCAGCCCCGCGATCGGGACGTCGCCGTCGCCTTCCTCATCGACATGAGCAGCTCGACCAACGAGGTCGCCAACGCCGAGGGCAAGCGCGTCATCGACGTGGAGAAGGAGGCCCTGGTCCTCATCGCCGAGGCAGTGGACGCCATCGGCGACGACCAGGCCATCTGGGGCTTCTCCGGCTACGGCCGCGACCAGGTCGCCTTCTACGTGGCCAAGGACTTTGAGGATCCCTGGGACGACCGGGCCCGCGAGCGGGTCGGCCGCATCACCTGGAAAATGGAGAACCGCGACGGCGCCGCGATCCGCCACGCGACCCGCCTGCTGGCCCGCCGCCGCAACAAGATCCGGCTGCTCATCATCCTGTCCGACGGCAAGCCCCTGGACTGCGGCTGCGACCACTACAGCGACCGCTACGCCCAGGAAGACACCCGCGTCGCCCTGGTCGAGGCCCGCCAGCAGGGGGTTTACCCCTTCTGCATCACGGTGGACCCCCACGGCCACGAGTACCTGGCCCGCATCTACGGCGAAGGCGGCTACACGGTCATCGACCGGGCGGCCGCGCTGCCGGCCCGCCTGCCCCTGATCTACCGGCGCCTGACCCGCTGAGCCTCGGCCCTCCCGCGGGAGCCCCGCCCCCTCCCGCGGGAGCCCCCACCGGGCCCTGCCTTGCCACGGGACGGGGAAGGAATAGGGTGCGGCCCGGCACGCGTCCCCGTGCCCCGGAGCTGTCATGCGCACCCGCCTCGTCGCCGCACCCTTCCTCTTCCTCCTCGCCTGCACCACCGAGCCTGCGGCCCCGACGCCCCCCCCTGCCCCGCCTCCCACGCCGCCGGCCGCCAAGACGGCCAAAATCGGCCTGACCGGGGGCAGCATCGGCATCATCGCCCGCAAGAACGGGGACACCGACGTGCCCGCCCGCTTCCAGACCGTCAGCGGCGAGCTGGAGCTGGACCCGGCCGACCTCTCCTCGGTCCACGGCACCATCCAGATCGACCTGGCCAGCTGGGCCAGCGATGAGGACGTGCGCGACCAGCGCATGCGCGACACCTTCTTCGACACGGCCAACAACCCCTCGGTCAGCTTCGACCTGAGCAGCGTCGACGGGACCTCCGGCCCCCTGGCCGCGGTCGGCGCCACCGCCACCGGCAACGCCCACGGCACCCTGCGCTGGCGGGCGCTGAGCCAGGAGCTGACCGTGCCCGTCACGGTGCTGCGCAACGGCCAGGACGCCTGGAAGGTCACGACCGCCGCGCCCTTCGACCTGAGCATCGCCGGCCTGGGCATGCAGGCCCCGCTGGACGCGCTCATCACGCTGTGCCAACACAAGTCCATCGACGACACGGTCAAGGTCAGCCTGGACCTCCAGGTCGGCACGGCCCCGGCCCCCGCGACGGCCCCCGCCGCCACCGAAGAGGGCGGCCCCCGCCCGCTGGTCAAGCCCGAGCCCCGCCTGCTGAACACCGGGGAGCCCCGCGCCATCGAGCGCCCGACGGCCCCCGCGACCCCCGGTGGCAGCCGACCGCTGTCCAAGCCGGAAGGCAAGTAGGTGGGCGGCGTGGAGGTCGGCCTCCTGCACCTGCACCGGACCCTGGGCTACCTGCTCTTCGTGGTGGCCCTGGTGGACCTGGTGCTGGTCATCACCAAGGCCCGGAGCGACGCCCGACTGGCCGGAATCCTCAGCAAGGTCCACACCTTCGGGATGATGGGCGCCGGCCGGCTGAACCTGGTCATCGGCATCACCCTGCTGGTGACGGGCCAGACCTACCCGATCGCCACCTGGTGGGCCTGGGCCGGCCTGGCCCTGTGGGTCCCCATCGAGATCGTGGCCAAGCGCCTGATCAAGCCGGAGATCGCCGTCGCCGTCGACGGTGGCACCGCCTCGGGCCGCCTGGCTCTGGGCGCGGCCATCGAGCTGCTGTGCATCGTGGCCATCTTCGGCCTGATGTCCGCGCGGCCGTGATCTCCGCCGGTCCCGCCCCCGCGGGGCCGGTCCTGGCCGTCATCGGCGACATCCACGCCCAGACCGAGCGCCTGGAGCGCGTGCTGGACCGCATCGACCAGGTGGGCGCCGACGCGGTGCTCATGGTCGGCGACCTGGCCTGCTGCGGGCACGAGACCCGGCGCAGCGCCCAGACCCTGCACCGCTACCGCGGCCAGGTGGCGCGGGTCCTGGACCAGGTGCGGTCCCGCGGCCGCCCCTTCTGCTTCGTGCCCGGCAACCACGACCTGGCGCACCTCGAGGATCCGGCCAACGTCGACGGGCGGGTCGTGCAGGTGGCCGGCCTGCGCATCGCGGGCGTCGGCGGTGCGGGGCCCGACATCTTCGGCTTCGCCTACGAGTGGGGCGAGGACGAGATCCGCTCCCGGCCCACGCTGCAGGCCGATGTCTGGGTCAGCCACGCCCCACCGCGGCGCACCGCCATCGACCTGACCCATGGCGGCCTGCACGTCGGCAGCGAGGCCGTGCGAGAGCTGGCCCTGCGGACCCACGGGGTGATGGTCTGCGGCCACATCCACGAGGCGCCCGGAATGGCCCGCCTGGGCGACTGCATGTGCCTGAACGCCGGGGCCCTGGGCGCCCCCTTCGGCCGGACCCAGGTGGGCTTCGTGTACGGCCTGGACCGGCTGGTCTACGAGGACCTGGACCGCGGGACCCGCCAGGAGTGGCTCCGCGACGGGGCCGATACCCTGCTCCCGCGCTGAGTCTCCGCGCCCGGCCGCAGGGTGGGGTCTCCTTTCCCCGACCCAAGCAGCGGCCGGCCCGTTAGGGCGCCGGACTATGTCCAAGCGACACCCCCTGACCGACAACCCTCCCCCCGTGGCCCCCCGCCGCGGCCGCGCTCCTGCCAAGAAGGCCGGCGAGCGCCCGCCGCCCATGGAGCGCCCAGAGCGCCCGGAGCGGGACCGAAGCCCGGCACCGGACCGACCGCGGTACCGGACCGTCAAGGCCACGCCCGACCACTGGAGCCCGCGCGGCGACGCGGTCTGCTCCCCCTCGCCCCAAGAGGACAAGCCCCTGGACGTGTGGGCCGGCATCCCCGGCGAGCAGGCCGAGATCGAGCTGCTGCACACCGGCCAGCACCGGGTCATCGGCCGCTACTACGGGCCGGCCGGCAAGGTCCACCCCCTGCGCCGCGAGCCCCCCTGCGAGCGCTTCGATCCCTGCGGTGGCTGCCCCTTCATGCACCTGCAGCCCGAGGGCCAGGTCATGGCCCGCCTCTCCCTGCTGCGAGACGCCCTGCAGCAGGTGGGCCTGGGGCAACACGCGCCCCACAGCCTGGTGCCCTCCCCCGACGGCGACCTGGACTACCGGCACGTGGTCAAGCTTTCCGTCGGCCGCAGCGACCACGGCCACATCCGGATCGGCGCCTACGCCCGGCACACCCACCGCCTGGTCGCCATCCCCGGCTGCATGGTGGCCACGCCCACCCTGCGCCGCGCCATGGCGACGGTGGCCCACCACATCATCGAGCTGGACGTCCGCCCGTGGGAGCCCGAGACCGGCCAGGGCCTGATCCGCCACGTGGTCATGCGCCAGAGCCGCGCCACCGGCGAGGTCCTGGTCACCATCGTCGCCGTGCGCCGCGTGCGCATCCTCACCGAGCTGGCCGAGACCCTGGCCGCCTCGATGAGCGAGCTGGTGGGCGTCCACCTGCACATCAACGAGGACCCGGGCAACGCCATCTTCATCCGCGACGAGGAGGGCACGGTCCCCACCATGAACCTGCGCGGCCAGGAGCTCATCGAGGAGCGCCTGGGCAGCCTGACGCTGGCCATGGGGCCGGGCGACTTCTACCAGGCCAACCCCGGCATGGCCGAGGTCATCGGGCGCGACATGGTGGACCTGCTGGCGCCCGACCGCGACCGGCCGGTGGTCGACCTGTACTGCGGGGTCGGCGGCTTCACGCTGGCCCTGGGGCAGGCCCACGGCTGGGCCCTGGGCGTCGAGGCCGTCGGTGGCGCCGTGCTGCGGGCCCGTGAGAACGCCCGCCGCAACCGCGTCACCGCTGAGTTCCAGGCCGGCGACGTCGCCACGGTCCTGCCCGAGCTGAGCCGCCTGCAGGATCGCCACCCCGTCGTGGTCGTCGACCCGGCGCGCCGCGGCCTGGCCGATGGTGTGCTGCCCGCGATCCTGGCCCTGGAGCCGGCCCGGCTGGTCTACCTGAGCTGCAATCCCCGGGCGATGGCGCGGGACCTGGGTCAGCTCGTTGCCCAGGGTTGGACGGTCTCCACCCTGCGCGCCTACGACATGTTCCCGCAGACCACCCACGTCGAGACGCTGGCCGTCCTGGACCCGCCCCAGCCCCAGCCCCAGGGCCTGCCCTCCCCGCGCCGCCGCGTGGTGCGCTGAGACGGGGGACATCCCCCTCCTGCGAGCCGGGCGCAGGGTGCTAAAGTCCGCCGCGATGCTGACCTCCACCCTCCTCGTCCTGTCCCTCGGTACCTCCTTCTCCGCCCAGGCGGACGAAGGTGGCACGCGGGTCTTCGTCGCACCCTTCAACGCCCGCAGCCGGGACGCCGAGTCCATCGCCGCGATGATGCCCGGCTTCCTGCGACAGCAGCTGGACAGCCACGCCGAGCTCGACGGGATCACCGTCGATGAGGTCGGTCCGGTCGCCGACACCGCCGCCGACGTCTACCTGGGCAGCTGCCCCCCTGGAGAGGAGGTCGGCTGCGCCTTTGTCGTAGGCGAGGTGGCCCACGCCGAGCTGGCCGTCACCGGCACCGTGGACACCATCCACTCCGCCAGCCGGGTCGAGGTCCACATCATCGACGTGTTGGAGTCGCGAGAGGTCGTGTCCTTCCAGGCCGACCTGGCCGTGGGCGACGACGCCGTCTTCGCCGAGGGCGTGGCCAAGGTCCTGGTCGCCATCGTCAAGGGAGAGGCGGGCCGCAGCTCCGACATCCGGGACGAGGACGACTACCAGGCCCAGGACCTGGTCCAGCAGGGCCGCGACGCCAAGATCGCCAGCCAGCTCGACCAGCTCTCCCAGGAGCTGGGCGACGTGACCACCCTGTCGACCCGCCGCGAGATGCAGATCCAGCGCCCCCGCGTCACCGTGGCCGACCTCAGCGAGAAGATGGAGCAAGAGGGCATCAAGCCCTGGGAGCGCCTGGACATGGGCCCCCGGGAGTACCTCCGCTACAAGAACTCGCGCATGTCCCTGGGGGACTGGCGGGACCGCAGCGCCGGGCGCCAGGGCCAGGTCATCATCCGGGCCGGCCTGGCCATCGGCACCGGCCCCAGCCACGGTGACTACTACGGCGTCTACGCCCGCAGCGACCAGGACCTGAGCGTCGTCGAGGCCTACAGCTACCAGGCCGTCGAGAGCGGCTCGGGCTTCGGGGTGGCCGGCTCGGTCAGCTACGGCCTGCTGCCCTTCCTGGAGGTCGGCGTGCACGCCGGCACCGCAACGGGGCGCTACGGCATCCTCATCGACTCCTACGTGGTCGGCGACCAGCACACCCTGTCCGACCCCGAGGACCGCAGCAACCTGGCCCTCAGCTTCGGCCCGCAGGTCCTGGGCAGCCTGATGCCGACCAGCCCGGTGCGCCCCGTGGTCGGCGTAGAAGCCACCTACACCCTGGGGACGGTGGTCACCAGCCGCTACGCGCTGCCTGAGAACAGCCAGCTCGACGCCTTCTCCCGGCCCGGGCTGTTCAGCATCGGCGGGCGCGTCGGCGTCGAAGCGACGATCAGCAAGCAGATCGACCTGTTCCTGCACCTGCCCTTCGGGGCCGTGGTCGCCGGGCGGGCCTCGGACAACACCCACATCGGCAGCGGGGGCCTGGACCCCGGCGACGTGGCGAACCCGCCCTCGCTCAACCCGATCAGCGCGGGCGCCACCGCCGGCATCCAGGTGCGCCTGGGCGGCCACAAGTCCAGCGGCAACGACGTCATGGACAGCGACATGATGTAGGCCCGGGCCTCCCCCCGCGGAGCCCGCCACGGCCTTCACAGACGGCGGCCGACCCGCGCCGGCCCGGATAGGGGCTGGCGCCCTACCGGCAGCGGCACAGCGTGCTACAGCCGCCGCCCTCGTCGGCATGGAGGAGCATCGGTGACGCCGGGATCAGGCCCTGGGCTGTTCGGACGGTTCGCCCTGGCGGTCCTGCGGCAGCCGCGCCGGACGCTGCTGGCGGTCCTGGTCCTCACGCTGCTCTCGGCGCTCGCCGCCACGCGCCTGTCGGTGCAGCCCAACATCCTGGACCTGCTGCCCGACAACGACCCGACGACCCTGGCCATCCGCCGGGTCAACGACGAAGAAGGCGGCACGGCCGTCCTCACCATCGCCGTCTCCGGCGGAGAGGACGACACCCGCAAGGCCTTCGCCCGCGGCCTCGCCCAGGACCTGGAGCAGGTCCACGGCGTGCGCTGGGTGCTCTACGAGGTGGACCCCGACCTGGCCGTGCACCTGGGCATGCTCCAGCTCACGCCCACCGAGCTGGGCGAGATCCGCACCAAGCTGCAGTCGGCCCTGGCCCTGGGGGCGGCCGCCCAGAACCCCATCGTCGCCAGCCGCCTGCTGGCCCTGGGGCCGCTGACGGCGCGGCTCAACGACCCCAGCTCGGTCCAGGTGCTCTCGGGTGAGGACGGCACGGAGCGGATCCTGGTCCGCCCCGAGGGCTCGGCCTTCGACCCGAAGTTCGCGCGGCCCTTCATGGCCGAGGTCTACGCGACCATCGACAAGGCCGATCCCGCGGCGCACGGCGTGCAGATCGCCTGGGTCGGCGGGGCCTACCGGCACGCGGTCGAGGACCTCGAGGCCATCATCCACGACCTCACGGCGACGATCAGCGTCTCCTTCTGCCTGGTCCTGGCCTTCCTGGCCATCGGCTTCCGCCGGCCCCGCGCCGTCGCCCTCATCATGGCGCCGCTGCTCATCGGCAACATCTGGACCCTCGGCTATGCCGGCCTGCTCGTCCCCCGCCTGAACACCTTCACGAGCTACTTCACGGCGGTGCTCATCGGCCTGGGCGTCGACTTCGGCATCCACCTCTACAGCCGCTACCGCGAGGAGCGCCCCAAGGCCGCGACGGCCGAAGAGGCCATCGTCCGGACCTGGGACGCCGCGGGCCCGCCCTGCATGACGGCCGCCGTCACTAGCGCGGCCGGCTTCCTGGCCCTGTGGGTGGCCGGCTTCCAGGGCTTCCAGCAGCTCGGCACGCTCCTGGCGGGCGGCGTGATGCTCTGCCTCTTCGCCGAGCTCCTGGTCCTGCCGCTGCTGCTGGTCCGCTTCGAGCCCGACGCCATCGCCCGCCCCGCCCCGGCGGTGATCCACGCCGCGCCCAGCCCGCGCTACCGCCGCGCCCCGTGGGCCCTGGCGGCGGGCGTCCTGGTGGCCCTGCTCGCCGCCACGCAGCTCCCGCGCATCCAGTTCGAGTACGACATCAGCGAGCTGCGCAGCAAGGGCATGTCCTACGCCGACCTGGACGAGGAGCAGCGCGCCCTGGCCCGGGACTCCTACAGCCCGGTGGTCGTCAGCTACGCCGACGACGGCGAGCTCTCGGCCGACGACGCCACCATCCGGGCGGCCATCGCCGCGGGTGACGCCCCCCAGATCAAGGGCGCGATCAGCATCTACTCGCTGCTGCCGCGCGACCAGGCAGCCCGGGTCGAGCAGCTCCAGCAGATCGCCGCCCTGGCCCGGGACGACGGGATCCGCTTCCTGCCCCCGCCGGTGCGGGCCAACCTGGCCCGGATCCGTGGCGCCGAGCCGCGGCTGCTGACCGCCGCCGACCTGCCCGAGAGCATCGCCCAGCTCGTCGGCGCCAGCGAAGGCCACCACCGCATGATGCTGATGGCTGACGGCAACATGTGGGACATCCGCAGCATGGTGAAGCTCAAGGCCACCATCAACCGGCTGCTCCCCGGGCGCGTCGCGGCCGGCGAGTACCTGGCTACGGCCCTGCTCTTCGACCTGATGCGGGTGGACGCGCCGCGCATCGCCCTGCTGGCCATGGTCCTGGTCTTCCTGGCGAGCTGGCTGGACCTGCGCAACTTCGGCCGCGCCCTGGCCGCCATCGGGGGCCTGGCGGCGGGCATGAGCCTGGCCGGCGCCGGCATGGTCCTGACCGGCACCAAGCTGTCCATGGCCAACTTCGTCGGCATCCCGATCCTGATGGGCATCGGCATCGACGTGGTGATCCACCTGCTGCACCGGATCCGCGAGGAGGGCCCCGGCGGGGTCTGGCGGGCCCTGCGCACCACGGGCTGGGCGGCCATCATGAGCGCCGCGACCACCCTCATCTCCTTCGCCAGCCTGGCCCTGGCCGACAGCCGCGGCGTGCAGGGTTTGGGCAAGCTCATCGTGCTCGGCCTGAGCATGGTGGTCGTCGCGGCCTTCGTCCTGGTCCCGCTGGGCTGGATGACCGCCTGGCGCAACAAGCAGGTCTGATCAGGCAGCTCGGATCAGGCAGCTCGGATCAGGCAGCTCGGATCAGGCAGCTCGGATCAGGCAGCTCGGATCAGGCAGCTCGGATCAGGCCTTCAGGATCTTGCGGACCAGGATCGTCGTCAGGTCGTGGTCCGGCAGGAAGGCCAGCTTCACGTGGGTGCCGGCGGGCCGGACGGTGACGCGGGTCACGGCCCCGTGCTCGATGCCGTCGGAGATGGCGCGCACGGGGCGGTGGTCGGCGCGCAGCACCTCGACCTGGACCTCGGAGTCCAGGGGCAGGATGAAGGGCGACAGCCGAGGGGCGTGGGCACAGATCGGCGTGATGTGGAGGGCGGCGGCCATGGGGTGGCTGGGCACCCCGCCCGCCGAGAAGCTGTAGGCGGTGCTGCCCAGGGCCGTGGCGACGATCAGGCCGTCACAGGCGAGCTGCTCGACGATGGTGGTGCCGCCCACGCGGACCCGCAGCAGGGCCATGTTGCCCGTGACGCGCTCGACGTAGCAGTCGTTGATCGCCGCGGAGCGCACCGGCGGCCCGCCCATGGCGCGCTCGGCCACCATCTCGATGACGGGGAAGGACAGGACCTGGTAGCTGCGGTCCCGCAGGCAGCCGACGAAGGCGGCCAGGACCTGGGGGTCGGCCAGGTCGGCCTCGTTGAGTAGGAAGCCCAGGCGGCCGGCGTTGACCCCCAGGAAGACGTGGTCCACGCCCAGGTCGTGGATGCTGCTCAGCATCCAGCCGTCGCCCCCCACGGCCACCACCAACTCGGCAGGCAGGCGGACGTCACCCAGGGCTCGCGACAGGGTCTCGGCCAGCAGGCGAGCCCGGGGGTTCTTGGGGTCGGCGTGGAGCATGGACAGCCCGTGACAGGGGGGCGAGGAGCGCGCCAGGCGTCAGCGTAGCCCGCAGGAGGCTCGGGCGTGTCGGGCCGAAGCAGGGGCGAGGCGCCCGCGCGGGCCCGCAGCCGATCCACGGCCCGTGCCACCGAGGGGCGACGCAGCAGCCAGACCAGGAGCCGGTGGCGCAGGGGGAGGTCGAGCAGGCCCAGGCCGGCCGCCATGGTGAGCAGGCCCTGGCCCGGCAGGAAGAGCATGGTGATGCCGGCGAGGAGCAGCAGGACGCCCAGGAGGTTGCGGAGCAGGATCAGGAGCACCTGCCCGGGGGAGGCGCCGACCAGCCGCGCCCGCAGCCCTGCGGCAGGACGCAGCAGGGCGTCGGGGGGCAGGCGCACCAGCAGCCAGGGCATCAGGGCCAGGCTGGCCACGGCCAGCAGCAGGCCTGCGAGGGACAGGCCGGCCCACACGCGCTCAGGCACCAGGTCGAAGGGCGCAGGCAGCACGGTAGGGCCTCCGCCTGCCCCATAGCCGCCCGCTCGGGACCCGCTACACTGCCCCTCCCCCGCCGGAGGCCCCATGCCGCGCCTGGCCCTGCCCCTCGCCCTGCCCCTCGCCCTGCCCCTCGCCCTGCCCCTCGCCCTGCCCCTCGCCCTGCCCCTCGCCCTGCCCCTCGCCCT
>Ga0100377_1004521_pt1 | contig 10692 bp, 13 predicted proteins | sample CryGeymeta201501_FD_83664 | JGI IMG/M metagenome (GOLD analysis project Ga0100377, IMG submission 83664) | Groundwater microbial communities from Crystal Geyser aquifers in Utah, USA - Crystal Geyser metaG 2015-01 | ecosystem: Environmental > Aquatic > Deep subsurface > Groundwater | place: USA... | reverse complement strand
TCCGGCGGCGCGGGCGTGTCGGCCGTCGCTTCGGGCGTGGCCTCGTCGCTCGTGGGCGCGTCGTCCGTGGCGACCTCCAGCGCCCCGGTGATCTTGCGGACCAGCCAGCGCTTGTTAGGGCAGCGCGTCTCCTCCCCCAGGACCTCGGCATAGCGGGTCTGCAGGTCGGGCAGGCGCATGCTGTCGAGGGCCTCGATCTGGTTGCGGATGGTGTCGTTCATCTTCACGTCCTCCTGTGGTTGCGGGTTGCAGGGTTGTCGGGGAGCCCGAGGGCGAGTGCCCACGCGGTCTCCAAGAGCACCGCCACGGTGAGCGGCAGGGGAAGGTCGGTCTGCACGGCCAGGTCGCGGACGGTGTCCGCGAAGGCGCGGGCGTCGCCGGTCCTCGTGCGGGCGGTCGCGGCGTCGGCGAGCGCGCGCAGGGACTCGGCCCGCCCGGCCGCGACGCCGTGCTGGTAGTCGAGGTCGAAGTACGCCTCCTCGCGGCGCCCGCGGTAGTCGCCGATCAGCTCCTCGAGTCGGAACCAGAGGCGCTTGCGCTCACCGAGCGCGCTCATGAGCTCGTCGGTCGCGGCGCGGATGCGGCGCCGGAGCTTCTTCAGCGGCAGGCGTCGCTCGATGGCGCGGTCGACCGCGTGCCCCTCGGGGGGCTCGTGATCGGCCGCGCCATCGGGCCGGGGGCCGTTCATGCGACACCCCCGGCGACCGTGGCGGCGACGTCGGCGAAGGCCGCGAGGTCGACGACGCGCGGGTCCGACGACACGAAGCTGAAGCGGCCCGCCTCCGGCAGCCAGGGCACGACCTCGACGCGGTCGTTCGCGTCGATGCCGCCGAGCCGGGCGAGCTCGTCGTCGCTGGTCGCGACGCCGAAGCCGTCGTCGGGGTCGTGGTCGGGCGCGGCCGCGCCCTTGAAGACGGCAAGCACCTTGACCTGGTGGCCGCGCAGGTAGCGGTGCTCGTCGCCGTGGTAGGTGGTGACGGTGCCGATGATCTTCTTCGCCATGTGCTCCTCCGGTCGGGTTCCGCTGCTCGGGCTCATCCCGAGGCGTGAGGACATACAGGCGTTGTCCAGCTGGAAGCTCAAGGTCTTCCGGAGATGGAATCCGAAGAAGAATCAGGTGGTTGCGATGGCACGCGTGGGCGCCAACGACGTCGGCGGGACGGGGGGCGACGGAGGACACGGAAGAAGCACCGCCGGGCCCGATCGGGTCCGGCGGCGGCGGGCGGCTGCCCGAGGCGCGGCTCTCAGCGGCGGGCGGCCTCCCAGGCGGCCTTGGAGCCGTAGCGGACCTGGCTGCCCTCGACGAGGAAGACATCGTTCATCGGGAGCTGCGACTCGCTGGCGCCCCAGCGGTCCCGGTCGGTGCAGGGCTCGGCCTCCGGATCCTCCTCGGCGAAGTCCGCCCGCTGGCAGACGCCGGCCAGGGCGCACTCGAAGGGCCAGTTTTCCTGGGACATCACGTAGACGTCCGCCTCCGGGTCCATGTCCTCCAGGATCTCGATCAGCTCGTTGACCTTCATCTCGCGTCCTCCGTCGGGGGTGGGTTCGTCGGTGCGCCCCGTTCGCGAGGACATACAGGCGTTGTTCCGGGGGGGCCTCAAGCTCTTCTTCGATGCATTTCCGAAGAAAACCGAGTGGTTGCGTGCGCCCGTTCATGCGCCCGGCGGCGCCGCCAGGTCGGCGACGTCGACGTTGCGACGAGCGCCCGTTGCGCGCCGTGCGGCCTCTTCGTAGGCGGTGCACGAGGTGAGGCCGGCCTCGAGCCGGAGCCACGCGTAGAGCACGAGCCAGGCGCCGTCGGCGTGGTGGAAGTAGTGGTGGGCCCAGACTCCGGGCCGCCGCTGGTCGCCGTCCGACACCCGCCCCATCGCGAGACGCGTGCCTTCGAGCCCGCGCCACGTCCGAGGGATGGAGAGACCGGCGGCGGACGACGTCAGCCAGCCGACCAGGCGCGCCGTCGCTTCGGCCTGCTCGGGCGTCGGCAGCACGTAGCGACAGCGATGGGCCCACGGCGCGTCGATGACGCGCGACCACGGCAGGTCGTCCCGGAGGTACTGCGGGTAGTAGGGCGAGACGACCTCGACGCCGACCGAAGGACCGTTGTGCCCACCAGCGTGTGCAAGCCGATCGAGCGCGAGGTCGCCGTGCTGGGTGACGCGCCCATCCGCGGCCACGATCAGGTGGACGCCGAGCTTGCGCCGCTTGAGCACGGAGACGGTGTCGGCGGCGCTGCGGGTCACCGACTCGTGGACCACGACCTCGGTCACGGCACGGCCGGTCCGATCGCGCCCGGAGAAGCGATGCACATCCGGGTGCCGGAAGCTGCGCACGTCCAGGCCCGCCGGCGGTTCGATGCTCCGGCCGCCAACGACGAACGACGCGGCCTCGTCGAGCGGCATCACTCGAGCCCCTCGCCGGTCTTCACAGCGGCGACGACGCTCGCGTACAGCTCGTCCACGGGGACGGTGAGGTCCGCGGCGCTGACCTCCATGATCTTGACCTGGCTCACCGAGGGATCGGCGTCGTCGCCGAGGATGTACTTGGCGACGGCCTTGCCCGCGACGCCCGGCTCGCCGTCCGGCGCCTCGGACAGCATGAGGATCGTGGCCTTGAGGATCTTCGCCATCGTCATCTCCTGTCGGTCTCGACCGTCGAGCGCGGGGCGAGCGGCGGCTGCCGGTGCTCCATGCGCGACGGTCCGATGTTGAGGTGGTCGCGCAGCGCGACGAGGTACTTCTTCACCGCCGGCTCGATCGCGGTGTCCTTGTCGAGCGTCTGGAGGACAGCTGCCGCCGCCGCGCGGCGCTCACCGAGCTCGACGTGCAGCGGTTTCCTCGTGAGGTCCTTGACCAGGCGTCCCTCGGCGACGTCGAGCTGCGCCTGCGTGTCCTCGACGCCGGCGAGGTCCTCGGGATCGACGAGCACCTCGGCGGCGACGTCCTCGGGCGCCGTGCCCGCCGGCAGCGTCGTGTCGTCGTAGCGCTCGTCGCCGCGGTGCTGCGTCTGGATGACGCCGTCCTTGCGCTTGATGACCCTGACCTTCGCCATCGCTTCCTCCTACGCCCCGAGCACGACGAACATGAAGGCCAGGTCCGTGGGCGTCCCGGCGCTGTTGATGTCGACCTCGAAGCTGATGCCGTTCGGCGAAAAGACGTGGACCGAGTAGTCGGCGCTCAGAGCACCGGAGCTCACGGTCACGAGGACCGCGTTCACGGAGCCCGGGTTGACGTCGAGCGTGACGGAGTAGCGCCCCGTCCCCGGCTTGCTGATCGACGCCACGTTCCAGTGCGGCGCGTTCAGCGTGCCGCCCGAGGTCACGCTGCCCCACGCCTTCACGATGTTGCGCTGGGTGACGCCGTTGATCTCGACGGCGTCCGGAAGGTCGCCCGTGTGCTGCGGCAGGAACGTCCATCCCCTGATGAGGTCCCAGACCTTGATCGTCCCGATGAAGAAGGTCTCGTGGCTCGCTTCGACCCCCTCGCCCTCGACGAGGAAGCCAACCCCGCTACCGCGGATGGCCGGCGTGCTCCCGTCGGCCGCGAAGCCGCGCACCGCCGCCACGCCGGCCGCGCTCGCAATGGCGTTCACGTCGCGCAGGAACGCGTCCCATCGTGCGCCCGACGAGCCGAGGTCCAGGCCCGTGGCGTTCGGCAGGATGTTGCCGCTGAACGTGTCGCCGGACTTCCGGGCTCGCGCGTTCACGAACGCCAGTAGCGTTGAGATCTGCGCGTCGATCGTGCCTGCCACCAGCGCATCGGGGCTGCCGGCGACGGCGTCGGCGCCGACGAGGCTGGATCCCGGCGTCGCGGTCGACGCGAGCGCTGCAGCGACGACGCGGGCGTTGATCGCCGCTACCAGCGCGTCGATCTGCGCCTTGACGCTGGCCCCAACGAGGCTGGTCGGTGAGCCAGCGACGGCCTGGTTGCCGACCTGCGATGCGCCGAGCCCGGCCGCCTGTGACTGCAGGTCGTCGACGATCTCCTGGAGCTGCGCCTGCACGCTCGCGCCGCTGACGTAGTTGTGAGCAGCGGCTGCGATCGCGCTCGCGTTGTGCGCGCCGGCCGGCGCCGAGAGGTGCGCGTTGAGCCAGGCGAGGAGCTGCGAGAGCTGCCCGTCGACGTGGCCCGCCGGCAGCGCGTTCGGCGCGCCCGCGACAGCGTCGGCGCCCAGGAGGCTCGCGCCGGGGGTGCCGACCGCGGCGCTGGACAGGTCGTCGACGAGCTCGTTGATCGCAGCCTGGACGGTGGCCGAGGCGACGAAGCCGTGCGGCGTGTAGTCGACGTCACCGGCGGGATGGCGCCGCGCCGCGCCGGTGAAGTGGTCGTCCAGCTCGGCGTCGGTCTCGTCGAGAGCGGCCTGGACCGTCTCGACCGCGGGCTGCAGGATGTTCCACGCCCCGCTGATAATCGCGACCGCGTCGCCGGTCGCGAAGATAAAGACCTGCCGGCGCGAGACGTCGATGTCGGCGCCGAGGATCTGCCCCTGCCCGTTGGTCCGCCGCACGTCACAGAGCAGCAGCTCGTCGGGCTGAAGCGGAACCTTCAGCGCCGCGCCCGCCGGCGCCGTCGCCCCCTGGCGGACGACGATCTCGAAGGACTCGTCGCGCCGGAAGAAGACCTGCTGGGAGTTGCCGTCCGTGCGCGGATCGCTAAGCAGCCGTTCGAACCGGAGGAAGACACCGAGCCATCGCTCCTCGCCGGCGACCGGCACCTCGGTGGGAAGCCCGGCATGGTCCACCGAGCAGTCCACCGTCTGCCCGGTCCCGAAGAAGATGCGCTGGCCGAGGTTGTCGTAGGCGCGGGCGGGCGCCGTGAGATCGATGGTGAGGTCTGCGACGGGCGCGTGGGGCGTGGGCTCGGCACCCGAGACGATCCCGTAGATCCCGACGTCGGCCGCCAGGTTGCGGTCGGCCTTCTCCAGCAGCTCGAACGCGAGGTCGAGCTCTGCCTCCGTAACCCGTTGGCGGAAGAAATAGTCAACTCGCGAGCTCATGCCGCTGCCTCCGGAATCCGCATGTGGCCCAGCTCGTCGTGATGCCGCGTATGACAGGAGCGGCAGAGCACCTCGAGGTTCGCCGGCTCGAAGAGCAGGTCCGGGCGTGAGCCTCCAGAGGGCAAAGGCCGGGAGGGGCCGAACGGGGACAAGCTGTCTATGGCGAGCCCCCTTCCTTGGCGCCAACGCCACCGTTCTTGTTGCTGGAACCGGGAGGAAGTACGGTCGTGGCGTCCAGACTGGACGGAGGCGTGACCGTGAGTTCAGAGCCCAGCGTAGATGCGCTCACCGGCAAGGAGCGGGGGCTGTCGGCAGTCCTCGGGGCGCTCTCGCTCGTGGGCGCCGCGGTGCTGCTCTACTGTCCCCCGGTCACGAAGCAGTTCCCGCCGCAATGCGCGGCGCCCGGATGCCTCACGGAAATGCCGATCTCTCCGATGTCGCTAATTGTCGCGCTCATGGTCGTGGGAGTGCTGCTCGTCGTGTTTGCGCTGAACGGACTGCGGCTCCTTTCGTTGAAGGTGGCCGGCATCGAGACAGACCTGGGTGGGGCCTCGGAATCGGCGAGACGGGAGCTCGCGGGCAAGAATACCGCCGGGGAGTCAAACGCAGCGTCGCAGCCGGAAAACACGGCGCCGGTTGCCCAGCCCGCAGACACGATCTCGATCGACGGCATCGACCACGAACTCTACGCGCTCAATGATGTCCCCTGCCGCGTGATGCGGGATGCCCTAGACGGCGTCGCGAAGGACCCGCCCGATGGCGCTGGCGAGGTCCCGCCCGGTTCCCTCGGCCGCATCCAGTTCATTGCTCGCCGTGCGGGGCGAGGCAACCATCCGTGGCTGCTCAAGTTCCGCGACCTAGATCAGACTTGGAAGGTGAGCTACGGGGGCCAGCGGAAGGAAGAGGCCACCGTCCGGCCTCTATCATAGATCGAGCGCGCGTCAGTGCAGATCGGTCGTCAGCCCCAGCTCGCTGACGCCCAGCTCCCAGTGGTCGAACACCGGCGGGATGCCCGGCTCGACGAGGTCCACGAAGTGGGTGTGGGCCGGCTTGAGGTAGTCCACGATGGCGCGGATCTGGCGCCGCTCGGTGTCGGCGAGCGGCTCGTCCACTTCGACGTTGAAGGCGTAGCGGGCGAAGCGGTCCGAGGGGCCGAGCTCCCAATCCACGCCCAGCTCCGACTCGCCGAGGACGAGCGTCGTCCCCGTGAACGGCGTGATGGCGGTGATGTCGATGCCGAGGAAGAAGCGGATGGCGTTCTCGATGCCGGCGGCGGTCCCCTTCTGGCGGTACATCTCGACCAGGACGGAGGCCAACCGGCGCTTGCCGAGCGCGTCGAGGTCGAACGGGAACGGGTCCCCGAGGTCGCGCAGGATGAGGTCGAGGAAGTCCTCGGGCGCCCGCTCCACGTCGAAGACGTCGGGATAGCGGTCGGCCTCGGCGAGCAGCAGGTCCGCGACCTCCTGCAGGCAGGCGATGAAGCGGCGCAGGTCCCCCGTCGCGTCGGTGCGGCGGTTGTGCCGGGGGAGCATCGTCCACAGGTCGAAGCGGCGTGCGGCGGGGCGCGCGGGGCGAAAGCCGGCGAAGACGGCGCGGTCGGTTGGGGGCGCGACCGGGTTGCCGAGGAGGTCGGCGACGCCGGTCACGACGACCTCGTGCAGCACGTCGGGCGTCATCTCGGAGTCCAGGATCAGCGACACGACGGTGCCGTCAGCGCTGGCCGAGATGGCGGCGAGCGGGACGGCGGGGAACGCGAGAGGCGTGAAGGCGAAGCCGGCGGGATCGGTGACGAGGACCTGCTCGTCGAAGCCGATCTGCACGACGCGCTGTGCGGTGGCCTGCGCGGCGACGACCCTGGGCGCGGTCCGGTCCTCGGCGATGAAGCTGTACGTCTCGTCGAGTGCGAGCGCGCCGCCGGTCGTCTGGGACACGACGCGCACGGCGACCGTCGCCTCGCTGGTGAAGGGCGTCGCCGGGTCGAGCACGACGCGCAGCGTGTCGGCGGTCTCCACGACCTCGGCGCGGGGGCCGTCGAAGCCCGGTTGCAGCTCGGGCACCGATCCACCGTCGAAGGCCAACACGCCGTCCAGCCACACCCGCGTCGCCGCGCGATCCACGCCGTCCGGTCCGGGGTCGAGGACCTCGAGCGCGACGAACCACTCGAGCGGCACGCCGGTCTCGCCCGGACCCGGGTCACGGTTGACGAGCAGCGGGCGCGCGACGGCGACGATGGCCGCGACGTTGTCCGCATACAGGCCGGGTAGCTCGACGGCGGCCATCTACGGCTCCACGAGCTCGAGGCGCACGCCGACCGGGTGCGGCCCGCCGAGCTTCGAGACGTTGGCGGCCAGATCGGTGATCACGCGCTCGCGGCCCGGCAGGCAGGTGGCCCGCGCGCGCTTGGCGCCGTCCACGATCATCGACACCTCCCACGCGAAGCCGGCGGGCGTGTTCGCGGGCACGCGCAGCCGCAGATTGGCGCGCACGAGGTCCACGCCGGTCAGATCGGTGTCCTGCACGACCTCGGCGTGGTCGCCCGCCACCAGCTCGAAGACCCGCCCCGCCTCGTCGTCACCGAGGACGAACACGTAGTCGCCCGAGGGCGGCGCCGCGCCCAGCGGTTGGATGCGTCCCTGCCCCACGCCGAGGCGCGAGCGGAAAGCGTCGAGCTCCATCAGACCTGCCTCATGAGCTCGACGTGGTCGAAGAAGGCGCGGCGGGTGACGTCCTTGACCGCCACGCCGAAGCCGCCGCGTCCGGAGGTCAGCGGTTGGCTGCCGCTGTTGATGCCGACGTGGTCGTCGATGAACTCGACCATGCCGGAGACGGGCTGCCAGTCGGGCGGCGTGCCCAGCGCATGGGCGTCGAGATCGTTGCGGAACACCTTGAGGACGACGTCGCCGTTGTCGTTCACGATCACGTCGAGGCGCAGGTGCAGCCACGTCGCCTGCGCGAAGCTCTCGCCCGACGCGAGTAGCGCGCCCGGCCCCTCCGAGTCGGGGATGCCGGCGGCGACCATGCCTTTGCGCAGCACGATGCGGTGCGGGTCGTCGTCGGACAGCCCGAGCAGGTACGCGGTGTCGTTGACCGAGTTGCCCTGGCACGACAGGAACAGGAACGGCGAGAAGCCGGTCGGCCCGCCGCCGGGACCGCGCTGGATGCAGCCTCGGATGGACGCCCCCTTCGCCATCGGCGCGAAGTCCACCAGGTTAGCGAAGAGCGCCACGGCGCCCTCGACCGCGGCGAGCGAGTTGAAGGCGAACAGGAAGCTCCCGCCGCCCGGCGGCCGGGCGATGCCCGCCGTGACGCCGCGGTCCACCGTCGCGATGTCGAGCCCGTCGTTGAGATAGGTCCAGTCGGCTTCTGCCATGCTCGTCTCCTTCAGATGGTGGTCGCCGCCGCCCAGGCGTTCTCGTAGTCCTCGACGGTCTGCGCTCCCCCGTCGAAGTTGGCGACGACGCCGACGGCGAACTCCCAGGCCCAAACGAACGCCTGGTTGGAGCGCCACTGGTCCTCGAAGTCCTCCCGCGGCTCGCCGTCGAACTGCCCGACGACGCCGGCGACCTCTTCCCACGCGGTCGCGTAGGGCACGTTGCTCCAGCCGCCCTCCATGTCCTCGACCGCGCCGCCGCCAAACGGGGCGGTGACGACCTGCCCGGTTGGCAGCTCGGTCAGGTAGAGGTCGTTGCTCCAGCCCGCGTTGAAGTCCTCGTAGCCCTCGGCGAGCGGGTCGAAGAACGCGATCGCGAGGCTGCCGGCGGCGAACGTCAACGCCAGCTCGAACCAGCGCTCGAAGCCCTCCCACGCCTCGTGCGGCGCGGGGCCGAAGCCCGCGATGCGCTCGCGGCTCGCGAAAGTTTGGAGCGTCCAGTGCTCGGCCTCGCCCGGCTGGGCGCCCGCGTCCTCGAAGCTCGGGTTCAGGATCGCCATCAGGGCGTGCCCTCCGCGCTGCTCGCCGGGGCCCATCCCGCCGGGTTTCCCACTGCTGGGTCGGACAGCGCAGGCCCGAGCCGTCCATGGCAGGAGGCGCAGAGCCAGATCACCGCCAGCGGCTTGGTGTGGTCCGGATGGTGAGCGTGTGCCTTGGGCTCTCCGCACACCTCGCAGGCACGGCGAACCATCATGCCGAAGAAGACCATCGCGCTCACCAGCATCCCGGCCCAGTACGTCTCCGGACGGTCCCTCCGAATCCGCCGCGTCTTCTCTCGAAGCTTGTCCTTGTTCCGCGCCGCGTAGTTCCTCAAAGCCTTCCGCGCGTTCTCGGCGTGGCGCTCGGGGTGCCGAGCCTTGTAGCGTTGGCGCCGTTCCTCACCGTTGCGCTGGCGCTCGCGTCGCTCAGACTCACGGCCGCGCTCGGTCTTCTTCCACGCCGCCTTGTACGCCGCGTGGCATGGCTTGCACCACGAGCGCGGGTTGCCCGCTCGCGTCAGCCCGAACTCCCCGACGGGCTTCTCCTGCCCGCACCGAAGGCACGTCTTCACAGGAGCGCCCCCGTCGAGCCGTCGAACAAGACCACGTTTCCCAGGAACGGGAACTCCTTGATGCCGAGCTTGATGTCCGCCGGCAGGCCGTTGAGCTTCAGGTCGCCGTGGCGGTCGCCGACCTTGCGCACGCCGTCGGTGTCGCGGACGACGTTGAAGACGTCGGACCAGGCGATCTCGCCCACCGGGTTGCCGGCCTGGTCCTTGATGTTGAACCCGAAGTCCACGAGCGGGTTGGGCGTGCCGTCTGCCTCGCTGACCCGGAACATCGCCGCCAGGTTCGCCTTGATGCGGTCTCGCACCGCGGCCTTGGCGTAGCCCTGGCGCAGGTACACGCGGGCCTCGACGTCGACGTTGCGGTAGACCGGGCTCTGCACCGCGATCTGGAAGGTCAGCGTGTGCGGGTAGACCTCGGTCACCTGGGCCAGCACCGCGTTCTTGAGCGCCGGCGTCGGCAGCCCGCCGCCCTCGGGGATCACGTAGAGGATGCCGGCGTTCTCGTCGATGGAGACGTCCTCGTTAGACGTGAGCATCAGCGCCCGTGCCACGCCGGGGACGCGCCGCGCGTTGATCTCGAAGTCCTCGCGGGTGACCGTGCGCGTGAGCGTGCGCAGGCTCTCGGGCGCGAGCAGCTTGGCGGCGGCGACGCTCTGCCGGTCGGTGCCGCCGGAAGCGGGGTCGGCGTTGGTCACCGACACCTGCACCGGGTGGCCGTGCACGTCGGTGAAGGCACCTTCCAGGACGACCAGCCGCCCCGCATCCACGTTGCCGCTGGCGCCCCCGCCCGTCTTGTACGTGACCTGCACGGTGCCCGTGGGCGGCGCGCCGCTGGCGCCGTTGCCGAAGCGGATCGTCGCGCGGTCGTTCTGGTCGACCAGCACCATGAACTGCCGGTCGTTGGGCTCCGAGCCGAGGAGACTCTCGACCTCGGTGTAGCCGCCGTTCGCGGCAGACACTGTCGCCGAACCGTCGAGGTAGGGCGCGTGATCGAGGACGACGTCGAGGTCCGCCAGACCTCGCGCGTCGTAGAGCTGCGTGCGCGTCTCGGAGTTCTCGACGTCGCTGGTCGCCTCCGGCGGGTCGGCCCCCGCCGGGATCACGACGTCGCCGAGGAGCTGGAAGCGGACGGGCTCGGTGACCTCCTGCGTGCGGACGACGGCGCCGGCGGGCAGGACCACGTCGGCCGTCGGCGGGCGAGCCAGCGCGAAGGTGATCTCGG
>Ga0100377_1004500_pt1 | contig 10718 bp, 6 predicted proteins | sample CryGeymeta201501_FD_83664 | JGI IMG/M metagenome (GOLD analysis project Ga0100377, IMG submission 83664) | Groundwater microbial communities from Crystal Geyser aquifers in Utah, USA - Crystal Geyser metaG 2015-01 | ecosystem: Environmental > Aquatic > Deep subsurface > Groundwater | place: USA... | reverse complement strand
ATTTTGGCCCATCAGCACCAATAATCACTTTTGCTGTAACATCAATTTCCCTACCATTTTTGTTGATGAATATCTTTTCTTTCTTCTTTGAACTACATAAGGTATTAATACGAACCTCCACCCCACTATCTGCGGCTTTCATCGCTAATTCTTTATCAAATATTGATCTATTAAGCATATAACCAGGTGAATATGATTCCACACATTCTCCGTTTGGAAGGTGTGTTCTCATCCCCTTAATCTCTTGAACAATGCTATCACGTGAGATCTCTACTTCACTGAGAATTAGTTTTGGTATAAACTCAGCACATTGAACAGGCTCTCCTATGATTTTTTTCTTCTCAATCAACAAAACTTTTGCCCCGTATTTTGCTGCCTCTGAGGCAGCAGAAGACCCAGCAGGTCCTGCTCCAACAATCAAAATATCATAATTTAGCATCCAATACCTTCTTGAGCAAATCAATATTTATATCTGTTTGACTTTCGAAATTTCCTTTATAGGCCTCCTCTTCCTTCCCAAGTTCATAACAGGTGGTATTATTAATATCAATTAAAATCGCAGGAATACCTGACCTTTCAAAGTCTTCTAGATGTTTTGTATAAAAAGCCTCACAACAACATCCTATATATGAAGAGACTCCTTTTAATCTGAATTTTTCAAGTGTCTCCATCAGGTCCTCAAAACTCAAAATTGTTGTTATCTGCATCTTCTGATTTCTGCCAAGTCTATACGCCTCACTAATGCTGCATTCTCCACACTTAATACAGCCCCTCTTGTATCTCCAGCCACAATCTAGAGACTTCGCGCAATAGGGAATCAAAAGATGACGAGGGGACTTGGCAATCGTCTCGGCAAATGAACCATTTACCGTAAATATCCGATCTGCTAAACCAAGTGGTATTCTAAACCGTGCGGTATCGATTTTTTCTAAAGCTTTATTGACTGCATTGACAAAATCTGAACTCGAAATACCCGGGATTTGAGGATGATTCCTTTCAAAAAAATCTTTGATTTTCTTTTCAATAACCTTTTTATCTGCAGGTATATCCTTCAACTCTGCTTCAAGATCAAATATCGCTCTCTGGGGATAAGTGAAAAAATCTCCAGTTATAACAATACTCTGGATACGATTATAACTCAGATTAATTACCAGTGAAATCCTAATAAGTCCACCATCTGCTTTGTAAATAGAACAAATCATCTGTTGCGCATCTTTCGGTAACTTAATTTTATTTATTATCTCCGGTGACTCAAACTTATTTTTTTTCTCTTTAAACAATAATTCTTCCTCTTCAGTTAACTTTCCGGGTTCAAGTATAATATCAAACTTTTTCTCAAAACTCTCCTTAAGTATTATTTTCAATTCATCTATATCAGGCACATAACCAAGTTCCCATTTCAAACAGGTTACTCTTTCTTTCGCTGAGTCGACTTCCTTATCTTTCAATTTTTCAATAGGAATACGAAGTGCCTTAAGCATAGTTTCAATATCAAAATCAACAAGTAATGTTCCTTGAAACAAAAAGACATCACCATCTTCAGTCCCACCGGTTCCAGAAATCTTTCTACCACTCACCTCAATATCATTTCTTGGACGAAAAGAAGCAACAATTCCTAATTTTCTCAAAGCATAAATTACAGGCTGACTTAATCTTTTAAAAAAATCAGTATCGGCAATCCTCATATTAAAAAACTGTTTTTCACAAATAATTTCCCAACCAAGCTGTGTTTCATCGAAATATATCGCACCACCACCAGTAATCCTTCTGTTGATATCGATGCCTGCTCTTTTACAGAAATCAACCCTTATTTCCTGCTCTAAACTTTGATGATAACCGAGCAGAACAGCAGGAGGATAAAATTGCAAGAATCGAACTGTATTTGGAATATTCCCATTATTTTTAGCTTCAAGTAAAGCTTCATCGAGAGCTATATTCTCTGCTGCGGTAAGTATCCCTGTATCAAGCAACCGCCATTTGCTCATTTTTTCTCCTCTTCTTTATTAAGTTTTACATGCTGGCCAATTTGCACAGCGCACCCTATATAGTAAGCCATCTACTACATAGAGGGAGGGCTTGCCCTGCCTTCGTACCACCTTTTTTCCTCTATAGGGCTTTGCTATTTGTTTTTTATTTGAACTAAAAACCTGTAAATAAAAACAGTCTATCCCTTTTTATATATTATAATCTTTGTAAGCATTGTCTATTTTTAGGAACTCCTTCTCACATTTCAGAAAAGCATCCACAATATCCGGGTCAAAGTGTTCACCGCTATCAGACTTGATTCTCTTGACTGCCTCTTCATGTGACAGTTCATTTTTATAAGGTCTTTTCGATCTAATTGCGTCATAAGCATCACACAAGGTAAAAATTCTTGCCTCCAAAGGAATTTCCTGCCCTTTCAAGCCCTCCGGGTATCCCTTACCATTATATTTCTCATGATGGTATGCGCAAATATTTCTGCCCATAATAAAAAATAATTGTTTAAGTTTGAACTTATCAATAGTGTTCTGAAGTATCTGTTTTCCTATCTTAACGTGTTTCTTTATCTCTTCGTATTCTTCATTAGTCAGCTTTGATTCTTTCAATAAGATGGCATCTCGTATTCCTACCTTTCCTATATCATGCAAAGGAGCGGCATCATAAAGATCTTCAATAAATTCATTCGTGATGAGTTTTCGGTATTTTTTATCCTTACTCAACTGTTTTGCTAATACCACTGAGTAGTTACCTGTTCTTTCTAAATGATGTCCTGTTTCCGGATCTCTCCCTTCGGTAAGTCCCGCAAGAGAAAATATAATTGCTTTTTGTGCTCCTATCAACTCTCTGAATCTCAAGATACTTATGTAGCCAACAATCAATATTAGGCAAAGAAATAAGACAAGAAGCAGGATAGACGATAATATCAGTTTCTGTAATGCCATTTTCAATAAAGGGTGGCTGTGATCTATTACCACAAACATTCTCTTGCCAGGAAGGAACTCCACAGTAGCATAGTGAAAAGTTTGTACGTCTGAGATATTTAACCTATCAGAATGATCACTAAAATCATAGTTTGACTTACTGAAGTTAATAGATTTGTCTGGCTTTAATGATATTAAATTTCCTTCTTCGGTCTGAATGAACATATTTTCAGGTAGAAGTTCAAGGAGTTTCGAGAAATATAAATTCAAAATTAAAATCCCTTTCTTTTTTCCCTGAGAGTCAAACAAAGGCGTAGCTAACCTTATCATTGGGAGGTAAGGTATCTCTGCCTCCCCTTGTTCAGTATTCAAATCTATTGGAGAGATATATGTCTGGTCTACGTCCAATTTTATGGCCTCTTGAAAATAGTATTGGTTCTTCTTATCTTGTAGATCGGAATCAGGAACAATCACAGTAGTATCATCTCGCTTATTGTCTATCCTAACTATTTCGTATCCCGAAGAATCTATAATTCTGATTTTATAGTACTGTTGATAACTCTTTGCAAAACCATAGAATACCTCCTTAACTTCGTCTCTGTATTTGATGGATTTAAAATCACTATCTACATAACCTTTAGTGCTCGGAATATCTTTTAAGAAGAACAAATCATGTCCAAAGTCAGAAAAAAATATTTCGATTGTCTCCTTGGCAGAAAGTAATTGATGAACTTCGTTCTCGTGCTGCCTTTTTGCATCTTCTTCATATATTTGATTCCCACCAAAATATAGCACTAATCCAAAAATGATAAAAAGGATTATAATGATTGATAAGAATGTCTTATTTTGTTTTATAAGTTTCCAATTCATATTGATAAATTCTCTCCATTTCTTCTCCGACAAGGTTCATATAGAATCTAGCCCATAGTGTTTCTCTTAAATTTTGAGATAACTAGATAACCGAAACACTTCCTTTATGCTCCTAAATAAGCATATTTTTCTTCTTTGGTCATACTTTGAATATTGGACTATATTTTACAGGTGGTTGTCGTTAAAATCAATTTAATTAAAATTTATGTAATAGAAGTCTCTTTTCTTATGGATAAAAATTGAGCATTTATAGCTACAATTATAGTGCTTAAAGACATAAATGCAGCACCTATAGCCGGAGAAATTAATATACCATAATTGTACAATGCTCCGGCGGCAAGAGGAATGGCAATGACATTATATCCTGTTGCCCAAAACAGATTTTGAATCATTTTACTATAAGTTGCTCTTCCAAACAAAATGAGCGAAGAAACATCCAAAGGATTGCTGTTTACCAGGATAATATCGGCAGTTTCAGCTGCGACATCTGTGCCTGAGCCGATAGCAATCCCTACATCTGCCTGAGCAAGAGCGGGGGCATCATTAATCCCGTCTCCGGTCATAGCAACAAATTCACCGTTATTCTGTAGCTCTTTTATTTTTTCCAGCTTTTCATGTGGCAGTACTTCTGCAAAATAACCATCAAGATATAACTTATTTGAAACTTCTTCGGCGATTCTTTTATTGTCTCCGGTAAGCATCCAGCACTTTATACCCAATTTTTTTAGTTGCTGTATTGCTTCATAGGATTCCTCTCTAATATTATCAGCAAGAATGATAACTCCAATTATTCGGTTATCCAATAGAACATAGACAAATGTTCCAGTTTCATCAACTTTAATCTCTTTTAGAATCTCAAAATTGTTTTCTCTCACATAACTCTGGCTAACCAAGGCAATGTTTTTCTCTTCTATTTTTCCCTTTACCCCTTGTCCTTTTATTACCTCAAAGTCTGATACCGGCAGGGTCTTAACTTTGAGTTCTTCAGCTCTGCTTATAATTCCCTTGGCAATGGGGTGTTCAGAATTTTTTTCAAGTGAGGCCGCCAACTGAATAATCTTTTTTTCATCATAACTTTTGTCTGTAACCGTAACCAGGCTTACTCCGAACTTACCTTCGGTAAGGGTACCTGTTTTATCAAACACCACAGTGGTTATCTTTCTGGAATTTTCAAATGCAGTTCTATTTCTTATCAAAAGACCGTTTTTTGCCGACAAAGTAGTTGAAACTGCAGTGACCAAAGGTATGGCTAAACCTAAAGCATGGGGGCAGGCAATAACCATTACCGTAGCCATTCTTTCAATAGCAAATGCAAGGTCGGGCCCATAAATAAACCAGTAAATGAGTGTTGCTGCTCCGGTAGTCACCGCAATAATAGTGAGCCAGTTTGCTGCTTTATCCGCAAACTTCTGAGTTTTTGATTTGGATGACTGCGCTTCTTTTACCAGATTAATGACCTTGTTTAAATACGATTCTTCTCCCGTTCCTTCAACCTTTACTTCTAAAACTGCATCTCCATTTACCGAACCGCCGATAACTTTGTCTTCCAGCTTTTTATGTACCGGCTTTGATTCTCCGGTCAACATTGATTCATCAATATAACTACTACCTTTGACAACTAAACCGTCGGCAGGTATTTTTTCACCTGCTTTGATTAAGATTTTATCCCCCTTTTTTAATGCAGAAATTTTGACTTCTTTTACTTCGCTTCCTTTAATTAAGTGGGCTGTGTCCGGCATTAATTGGGCCAGCTTTTCCAGTGCCTTGGAGGCCCCTAAAACAGATTTCATCTCAAACCAGTGACCCAGAAGCATCACATCTATCAAAGTAGCAAGCTCCCAGAAAAAGAACTCTCCTTTAAGACCAAAAACCACAGCTGAACTATAAAAATAGGCTACTGATGTGGCTAAGGCGATAAGGGTCATCATTCCTGGCTGTTTCTTCTTGGACTCATCAAAAAAACCCTTTAGAAAGGGCTGACCGCCGTAGAAAAATATAAAACTGGAAAGAACAAACAGAACATATTTTTCTCCAGGAAAACCCAACCTAAAATTAAATAACTGTTGTATTAAGGGAGACAGCAAAAGAATGGGTATGGTGACTAAAACTGATATTATAAATCTTTTTTTGAAATCACCCACCATTTGTTGGTGATGATCAGCATGATCATGATGTATATGCTCTTTATGCTCAGGATACTCGTCATGGTCATGATTCGTGTGCTCTTTGTGCTCTTCATGGTCAGAAGGTATGTGTTTTTCATGCTCTTGATGACTTTCATCTTTTTGAGATTTATGATTATGTTCTTGAGGTTCATGCTTTTCATGATGCATATTATGTATATGTGTTTCCTTCTCTTCTATCTTTTCAAGAGTTACCTTGCACATATCGCATTTTCCCGGAGTATTATACTCCATTTTACATTTTGGACATCTATATCTTGTCATTTTACTTCCTCCATAGATAAAGATTAAAAACCAAATTAAATTTGCTGCTTAGGTAAAATATGTTGTATTAAATAGTTAATTTTTAGGAAATAATCATAGTGTTTAATTTTCTAGATATAATTCGATGGAGCAATGAATCAATCATATAATTAAGTAATTTATTTATCAACTAAAAAACGTGTCACTTAAACGTCTCCTTCACCTGGTTCTTATTTTTATCCTGATACATCTCCTCTTATCGGCCTCTTTTAAGAGGGCCTCAGTATTCTGATACTCTCCCCTTCTGAGTGGCATCACCCAAGGAGATACTCGGTCTTAAGTAGATTGGTTTAATGCTATCTTCTTCACAGATCTTTCTGGTCCTCTCACAGATCCTATGGGTCTCTTGGGATGTGGTAGAGGGAAGGAGGATAGCAAACTCATCTCCTCCTAATCGAGTGATTACATCACCTTTACGGGAGATGGAATTAAGGAGAGAAGCAAAGTGTTGTAAGAGTCTATCCCCCTCATGATGACCGAAGGTATCATTTATTACCTTAAGGCCATTGATATCTACCATCATTATACTTAAAGGGTAATAACGGGGGAAGTTGTACCTTTCCAGTTCTTCCTCAAAGTAAGCTCGGTTGTAAAGGTCGGTTAGGGCATCATGGAAGCTTAGGTATCTGATTCTCTCTTCAGTTCTTTTACACTCGATGGCAGTAGCTACCTGAGAGGAGACGAATTCTAAAAGCCCGATATCTTTTTCGGAATAAAGTTCAGGGTTGGTATAGCTTTGTACTACTATAGCCCCGATTACTCTATCTTCTACCTTGAGGGGAACTCCTAACCAAACCTTACGTAACGTGCCAAACCATTCTCTAAATTCCATCATAAACTTTTTTCCTTTAATTATTTCTCGATTAACAAAAATTGAGTTACCTGTCCTTATGACCTGAGCAACCAAAGAATTATGGTTAATAGTTCTTGGAAGATGAATAGGCTTGGCATGATCAATATTATAAGGGAAGAATATTTTATCTTCTTTTTCATCTACCAAAGCGATATAGAAGTTAGAGGTGTCGATGATGCTGCCTAATTCCTGATGGATTAGGGGATAGAGCTGGTCAAGGGAGAGGGCAGAATTGGTAACTTTAGAGATATTGTATAAGACCTGATGGAGTCTTTCACTTTGATTGCGTTCGGTAATATCTCTGTACATCCCTATCATCCCTTGAAGCTTACCATCAAGCATAACCCTGGAAACAGATATAGAAACTGGGAATAAGGTTCCATCCTTCTTCTTTCTGATACTCTCATAATAAAATTTGCCTTTTAACGCCTTTTCGGTCATCCATTTCCCTTCTTCCATCTTCTCTGGTGGGTGAATCATTCCGTTATCCAGATTTCTACCCTTTACTTCATTTAGATTATAACCAAATAGTTCGGTAAAGCGAGGGTTTATATTTAAAATATTACCTTTTTCGTCCAGATACACTAAAGCTTCAGGACTACTGTTAAATAGACTGGCAAATTCCTGCTGGCTTTTTTGTAAGACTTCTTCGGCTTTTTTACGCTCTCTGACAAAACGAAGAATTATAGCGATGGCTAAAATACCAAAAAAGATTAGCGGAATAATTAGAAAAAGAGCTTTTCGCCAGTTAAAGGAAGTTGGTGATGTACCAAGTAAGAAATGGGAAGTATATAAAACTTCGCTCAGGCAGGCTATAAAACATAAAAGTATAACCATAACAATTATAGTAAATACTTCTCTGTTTTCTTTGATTTTCTCTATCCACCTTTGCAGTTTTAAAATCTTATCTTCTAGATCAAGTTTTAATTTCATTTTTTTCTTTTCTCTTAAAAAATAATATCATCATCTTTAGAATCTGGATCAGGTAGTGGCTTTTTATCATCATCCTTACCGTTAGAATGATTTTGATTGTAATTATAATTCATATTTATTTCCATTTTATTTATAAATAAACTCCTTCTAAATTTAACATTACATTTATATTATAAAATAATTTAGGTTTATTTTATATTCTGGATTCAAATTATAATCCCCTTTATTTTTAATAACCTTTTTCTAATTCCCGGTAGTATTTTTTAATTGCTATATATCTTTAATCCTTACGGAATTAATCCATTCTTTTATTATTTCTCTCTTCTTTTCTTCCAGGACAATCTTTTGATATTGGACAATTCTATTATAATTTTATTTTTTCTTTTTCTTCTCCTCATACATCTTCTGGTCAGCTATCCGGATTAATTCATCCATAGTTAGGGGATTATCAGGATCATATTCCGAAAGACCGATACTGAGGTCTATTGTATAAGGTTTCTTTAGAGTCTGGTTTAATTCAATTAAATTTTTATTTAATCTTTCTTCAATTTGAGATGCGTCTTTAAGAGAGTTATCCGGAAAGATTAACAAGAATTCATCTCCTCCCATACGACAGATGATATCCACTTCTCTTAAGGTGGATTTAAATAATTCGGTAACTTCTTTTAAGACCCTGTCGCCCTCATCGTGGCCAAAAGTATCATTGATGGATTTAAATCTATCTATATCCAGAAAAGCCAGCAATAGAGGAAACTTGCTACGGTGGGATAGTTTAATCTGCCTGTCCAGCAGTTCCAGACCATATCTTCGATTATAACAGCCGACCAATGAATCAATCCGGGCAAATTTTTCCAGTTTTTCTTCCACTTTTTTTCTTTTACTTATATCTGCCTCTAAATCTCTGGTCCTCTCTTCTACCTTTTTCTCCAGATTTCTACTGTATGCCTCCAGCTCTTCCCTTGATTTTTTCAAGTGAACCGTCATTTGGTCAAAGGCTCGAGATAATTGTTCCACTTCATCAGGGGAGGTAGTTCCAACTTTTTAATTTAAGTTTCCCTTAGTTATCTCTTCAGCACCCTCATGTAATCTTCTAAGGGGTCTGGTTATACTCCGGGAGATAAAACTGGAGATAAATATAGCAGCCAATAGGATGATAGCGAATAGCAGAAGGAGGGTGTTAGTGAGCTGAGTGATCGGGGGCAAAGGCCTCTTCGACATCTATCTGAGCTATCAAACACCAGTTCATCTCAGGTGGGTGGAGATCTACACTGAGTACTTCGATGCCTCGATAATCCTTGATGATATCTACCCCTTCTTTTGGTAGAGTATTGGAAGGATCAAAATGCTCTGGGTTTTTTAGTTCAATCTTCTGCTTGAGAAAGACTTCATCGATAAAGCGGGAGGGGGTAATCATGTAACCCTCTTGGTTTACCAGGTAGGTTTCCCCGGTTTGGCCTAAGCCGGTAGGATCAGTAGTTATCTTAAATATTGGTTCAAGAGACATTCTAAGCACCACTACCCCTAATAATTTATTATCTTCTTCTAAAATGGGAGCTGAAAAAGCAAGAACATTTTCTTGATGGTGGGAAGAGATATAGACATCCTTAATAAAGACTCCTTTTTTTCCTCCCAGAAAGTAAGGGTCATTACTCTTGTCTTTACCAATTTCTTCTTCGTCACTGGAGGCAATAATAGTACCTTTGGTATCTAAGACAAAGATATTGTGAACATATTCTCCTGCCTGGGCAGTATCTTGCAATCTGAGTATAACCCGATTAAATTTTAGGAGATAATCTTCTTCTTTGGTGGAGGACAAAAGTTCTCTGATAACTATCCACTTAGATGATTGTATAACTACTTCTTTTTCTAAATCAAGCAAGGTTTTGATGTGCGCTGCTCTGGATTGAGTGGTGCTAATTAGATTGTGGGTAATCTGATGTCTGATGAGGTTAGTGGACATGTTTCTACTCATTAAAATACTGATTGCACCTACAGCTATTAGAAGCGATAAAATAATTATAAGTAATCTTTTCCGAATTTTCATTGTTTTTTTACCTCATCTTTTTTTAAGGGTTCATTATGTTGTCAAGGGAAAGGTTATTCCATTAACAATAGATCTGAAAATATGCTTATTTTATTCAAAAATATGACTGGTGACGGTTCTTTATCACAATCACACTTCAATCCTTCCGGAATCAATCCACTCTTTTATTATTTCTCTTCTTTTTCCTTCCAGGGCAACCTCAAGCATTTTTGATGTTTTTCCTTTAATTCTTTCCTCATTTAACTGTATTTTCCAAAAATCTGGTAGTCTGTTTTCTGTTTCTATTCTTATCTCTTCCTGTTCTAAGGGATTAAGTGAATTATAAATTTGCTCTATCTTTTTAATCTCTTCCTGCCTCTTTTTATTTTCCTCTTCTTGCAGTTTTATTTTAATATATTCTATTTTTCCCTCTAATCTATATTTTGTAGTCTTTCTCGTAGTCTTTCTCGTAGTCTTTCTCGTTCTTTATAAAATTCTTTTTCGTAATCTTCAAAATCAAAATTGGCTGAGTTTCTATAATTGTCAAACTCTTCCTGGCTTTCGATAACTTTTTTTTCTTCCATCAATTTTTGAATTAAACCATAATCAGTAGCTCCACGAATATAAGGTCGCAAGGTCCGGTAATATTT
>Ga0100377_1004496_pt1 | contig 10719 bp, 2 predicted proteins | sample CryGeymeta201501_FD_83664 | JGI IMG/M metagenome (GOLD analysis project Ga0100377, IMG submission 83664) | Groundwater microbial communities from Crystal Geyser aquifers in Utah, USA - Crystal Geyser metaG 2015-01 | ecosystem: Environmental > Aquatic > Deep subsurface > Groundwater | place: USA... | reverse complement strand
CTTCAAGAAACGAAGAAAGTGAGGCGCGACGCGGCCGAGAGCGGGCCAGGGTCCAGCACCGGCGCTAGGGACGTTCGCCGGACAAGAAACCGGCGAGCGCGGGAAGGCCGACCTGGAGCGTTGACTCCCTCTTCTGGCGGCCGCGCTCTCTAGCGACCGACATCATGCCGGTGAACCCAGCGCTTTCCCATTTCTTCAGAGTTGGTGACAGGCTTCATCGTCTCTGGGAGACTGGCTAGCACATCGTTCAACGGGGGTGGAACGGGTTCACAGATGTTACGGCTCGCGCAGTATTCGTGACCCATCAAGAGTAAATTGAGTTCGCTAAGCGGCCAGCCACGTAGATATTCTTGTCTAGCGGTCAACGGCCAGCAAAAGAATTCACGCGGTCGTCAGAGACAAGTGTGTTCTCTCAGCGGCCGGCCACGTGGATTTACTGGTCAACGGCCAGCAAAAGAAGTCCAGCGCAGATGGGGCCGAGCGTGCAATCAGCGACCACAACGGAGACTCCCAAGAAACCCGCCCGCATCCCCTGGCTCGTCGCCGAGCTGCTCCTCGCCGCCATCGGCGGCGCCGCCGGCTACTTCACCGTCAGCTTCTCGGGCACCTTCGACGACGGCATGGGGTTGGGCGCTGGCGCCTTGCAGATCTTGGCCGACGTCTGGGTCGTCGCCACCGTTGCCTTCGTCGTCGCCGCGGTCCTCGCCCGCTCCACGTTTGGCGCTGTGCTGGGCGCAATCCTGGGTCTCGTCGTGTTCAGCGCTCTGTCCTTGGCCATGGTCGCCGAGCGCATGGCCTTCGACGACTGGGTCGTGGCCTGCGACAGCGAAGGGGACGCCGAGTCCTGCTACAAGCTCGCGACCTTCTATCGGCGAGGGACTTTGGTGAGCAAGGACGTCGAGATGGCCATCCGCATGGACCTGGAAGCCTGTCAGGACCTGTACGCGCCCGCTTGCACCCGGCTCACAAAGGAGCACGGTTCCGAACACCTCGACGTCGCCTGCGAACAGCTGCGCGTAATCTGCCGCAAGGAGAGCTCGTGGTGCGACGAGAAGGACCAATACTGCCCTGACGAGCGCCGCCAGAAGCGCAAGAAGGCTGGCGCCGACTAGGCATTTGTCTCGCTTGCCCACGACGGATCTCGCAGCTTTGGGGTGCGGAATCGGTCGCCAACTCATGGGCGCAGGTCCACGCCAGTGGCGGGGTTGACGGGATAATCCAAAGGTCCTACGCCAGTCTCTCCGTTCTCCCACGCACCTCAAAATCATCGGCCCACCGATGCCACGTTTCGTCGAGCGTAAACCGCGATTCGCGCCGAGCCCAGCCGACGAACGAGCCTTCGAGAGACAAGATGCACTCTTCCTTGCCTAGCTTCGACTCATGGACGGACTCGCAGCTTCGAATCGGCGACCTGCGTCGCGCTTGGGACAGCCGGGACCCCGATCTGGCCGAGCTGATCGTCAGGATGGTCGGCGGCCAGGACCCCACACTCGAGACCCCTGTGCGCGAGGGTGCGTTGACCTTGGCGCGCTTCACGGCCCAGCTGCGGGCGCCCGAGTTCCGCAAGAAGAACCGCGAGGAGAAGGCCCCCTTCCGCACCGAGACGCTCAAGGCGCTGACCGCTCCAGACGCCGAGGTGCCCCTGCCCGACCGCTTCAAGGTCGACACCCTGCTCTTGGAGCTGTGGGCCGCCAACGGACCCTACGAGCGCCACGTGCTGGCCACCGTCATCGCCTCCATCCCCCTGCGCTGGGGCCCCTGGCGCGCCCTCAAGCAGCTCTACAAAGCCTCCATCGAGACAGGAGATAACGAGCTCTTCGGGCTCCTCGCCGCACGCTTCGACGAGGCCTATGCCGCCGGCCGAACCCACCTTGAAGTGACCCGAAAGACCCTCGCCTACTTGGTGCGCCGAGGCTGGCGCCACCTGCGCGAGCAGGCCGAGACCTTGCCCGCGACCTACCCCGATCTGGCCTGCGCCGTCCTCTGCCAATACAGCGACGACACCAGATGGAACGGCACCTGGATCGCCAACCACATCTTCTACCACGAGACCGGCAAGTACACGCGCCGCCGCTTCACCTACGGCTGGCGCCGACCCAAGTCGTTGCTCGAGCATCGGGCCTTCGCGGCCCTCTGGCGTCGCACGCCGCGCCCCCTCTTCAGCCTCCTCGAGCGGGCGAAGTCGACGCAGGCCCAGCGCTTCGCCACCGAGAGCCTGACCACCGACTTCCGCACCAGCCTGCGCGAGGTCGAGCCCTCCTGGGTCGCGCGCCTGATCTCCGTCGGCAGCGAGGCCATCGACGAGTTTGCCATCTGGATCTTGGCCAACGTGCCCCGCTTCGAGCAGGCCGCGTTCGTCGAGCTCGGTCTGCACGACGCGGTCTTGAGCCTGCTTCGCTCCGACTCCGATAAGGCCCAAGAATACGCCGCCTCCTACGCCCGCACCCACGCCCGCGACCTCCCCCTGGACACCCTCATCGAGCTTGCCAACAGCGAGAACACCGCCGTGCGCCGCCTGGCTCGCGACCTGCTGCGCGAGCGCGACCCGCGCAAAGACGTGGGCCTCGACGGATGGGGCCAGCTCCTGGGCACCGAATACGGCCACGAGCTCGCCGCCGAAGCGCTGCGCAAGCACTTCAGCGCCAAAGAGCTGACCCTCGACTGGTTCAAAGAGCGGTTGCTGAGCGACAACGACGACACCTTCACCTTCGCCTCGGAGCACCTGGGCCGCATCCACAAGGCGGCCTCCGTGCCGCTCTCGTTCTACGTCTCGCTCATCGACGACCCGCGCTTCCACAGCGACTGTGCCGAGCTCGTCAGCGAAGAGCTCGTCCGCTGCTTGGCCGACCTCGACGCCGACCTCGTCAAGCGCGCCATGGTCCACCCGCTGCTGCGCGACTCCTTCATCGACTGGTTCGATCAGGGCCGCCTCGCCTTCGACCTCATCGGCGTCGACCACCTCAAGCTGGTCGCCTTCCACCCCGAATGGGCCGAGCACCCCTGGGTCAAAGCCCTCGAGCACGCCTACCCCTGGGCCAAAGACCTCGACTTCTCCGACGAGCTGCGCGACAAGGCGTTGGCCTGGCTCAACGACATCCGCAACTTCTCCCCCGAGCAGCTGGGTTTCGACTGGCTCATGAAGCTGGTTCAACGCAGCGAGCCGGAGTACTTCGACTTTGCCAGCGAGTACATGATCAAGGCCTTCCTGCCCGCCGACTTCGCCGAGAGCGCTGGCGCCGCCCATGCCGCCGAGCCCGAGCCCAGCGGCGAGATCAACGTCGACTTGGGCGGCATGAGCTTCCTCTTCACTGGAAAGCTCATGTCCATGACCCGCTCCGAGGCCGAGGGCAAGGTCACCACCGCCAAAGGCACCAACGCCGCTGGCGTCAGCGTCAAGCTCGACTACCTGGTCATCGGCGACGACGGCTCTCCGCTCTACGGCGCCGGACGCAAGGGTTCCAAGCAGCTCAAGGCCGAGAAACTCATCAGCGACGGCGCGCCCATGCGCATCATCTCCGAGACCGCCTTCTTGCAGATGCTGGCCGGCGAGCAGCGGGAGTTCTCCGAAGAGTCCGTCACGGAAGGCTGTCTGCGGCTCTGGGAGCTGGCCACCGGCCCGGAGGCAGGCGAGAGTTCACTGTCGCGCTTCGCGCTGCGCTACCTTCGGCGCCACCACATGGACATCGGGCTCGCCATGAGCGACCGCCCCGTCGATCCTGGCGCCGAGATTCCCGACGAGTTCCTGACCTTCGAGCGCGTCGCGCCCCTCTTCGCCGACAGCCGGCCCCTCATGCGCAGCTTCGCACTGCAGCTGGCGCACTGGGAGTTTGCCCGCTGGAAGCCGCCCATCGCCTCCATCGTCGAGCTCGCCGAGATCCCCTACGACGAGGTGCGCAACTTCGTGACCGAGGCCCTGCTCGCCGACGATCGCCCAGTGCACAAGCGCTACCGCGTCGATCCCAACACGCTGACGGCCGAGGCCGTCTACTCGTTCTGCGAGTCGTTGGACAAGTCCACCCGCGATCTCGGCATGAAGCTCATCGCCCGCGACCCGCGGTTGGCGATCCCCGAGGAGCTGTTCCGGCTCACCGAGAGTCCTGACCGGCAGGTACGCGCCTTCGTGATCCAGAATCTGTGGTCGCTCTATCGGGACCGGGGCATCACGCTGCACTGGAAGCCGGCGCAGCCGCCTGAGGAGCCGACCAAGAAGAAGAAGGGCAAGAAGGGGGAAGCCGAGGCCAAGGTCGTGGGCGGAGCGCCGCCCCGCCCCGAGGCCCTGCCGGCCAACCCCGTCGCCCTGCGCGACTTCTTCCGCCGCGTGCTGTTCGGGATCCCTCCCGCCAAGCTGCCCAAGCGGCCGGCCGGCGCTGGACCTCGGCTCAAGCCCTTGCCAGCCCGCCGCGCCAAGCTCGCCTCTGTCGAGGTCTTCCGCGATGTGGCCTGCGGCGACGCCGAGATCGCCAAGCTCATCGCGCCGCTCCTCGAGGAGTTCATGGGCAGCCGCGGACTGAGCGAGCGCCAGGCTTGCATGGTCGCGCTCCTGCGCATCGCCAAGGCTCACCCCGAGCTCGAGGTCTGGAAGGCCGTGTAGGCCGTAGGGGCGCAGCGTGCTGCGCCCGGTCGTTGGGGCGCAGCGTGCATCGCCCGGTCGTAGGGGCGCAGCGTGCTGCGCCCGCGCCCAAGAAACACCGAGACACCACCGTCCGAGTAGATCTATGGAAATCTCGAAAAAGCAGCTCAAATACCGCGGCAAGATCACGGCGCTCGCCGGCACCGGCTCGACGCTGACCTTCTGCACGACCCACGACGAAGGCCTCGAGACCGCCCTTTACCGCATCGACGTCGACGCGCTGACCCTCGCCGAGAGCCCGCTGCGAGGCGGCCGCGCGCTGGCTGTGGGCGCGAAGAGCGCGCTGGTTGCGGCCGCGACGGGGACCCAGCTCGTCGAGCTGGCCAGTGGCGCGTTGAGCGCCCACGGCGCCGCCGTCGAAGAGGCCCCCAGCGCGCTGGCGGCCCTCTCCAACGAGCGCTTCGCCATTGCCACCGGCAAGACTCTGCGCATCGTCGACGGCACGAAGAAGGCCAAGGAGCTGCAGAGCTTCACGTTGCCCGACGCCATCAAGGTGCTGGCAGCCACGCCCGCAGGCGATTGGTTCGTCGCTGGCGACGAGGCGGGCTCGGTCACCGTCTTTACCTGCGAAGAGGCCGACGATTACTCGCTCTCCGAGCAGTCCAAGCTGCACGACGGCGCCATCACGGCTTTGGCCTTCGACCCCGATGAGCTGCGCTTCGCGTCGGCCGGGTCGGACGGGCGTCTGCTCCTCACCCACGCCCGTGGTGCCCTGGAGCCCGAGGATCGCGGCGGTCGCAACGGCCACGACTCCCCTATCACCTGCATCCTCTTCGGCACCGAAGACCGCTTCTACACCGGCGCCGCGGACGGCACCCTGAAGGCCTGGAGCGGCAGCGGCAAGGGCCGTCCGTCCTCCATCTCCGCCGGCGTCGGCGAGAGCGTCGCCCTCGCCTTGGTCGAGCGCGGTGGGCAGCCCCACTTGGCGCAAGCCTGCAGCGACCAAAGCCTGCGTCTCTTCGCCCTCGAGGACGAAGGCAAGCTCGGCGCCCGCAAGCTCCTCCTCGAGGACGGCTACCACTGGGCCGACGCCGAGCTGGCCGCAACGGAGCCGCAGCGCCGCGAGGCCGCGCTGCGTTTCCTGGCGAGCACCAACGACGAGGCGTCCATCTCGACCCTGGCCCAACGCGCCAGCGATGACGCCGACCACGCCCTCAAGGTCCTGGCCGTCAAGCTGTTGGCGGAGACCGGCAACCCCCGCACCGGCCCGCACCTTGAGGCGCTTCTACAAGCCTATGAGCCCGCCCTACGGCTGGTGGCGCTGGATGGTCTGAGATCGCTCGAGGGCGAGAGCGCGCTTCGCCCCCTGCGGGTGGCCTTGGCGCTCAACGCGGACGAGTTGGGACTGGCCGTCGTGGAGGCCCTGGCTGGGCTCGCTGTGCGCGACGATCAAGCCCTTACGCTCTTGGAGGAGACCCTCGACAACAAGCGACGTTTGGTCCGCTTCGCCGCCCTCAACGCGCTCACCACAGTTCTTGGGCCAGGACCCGAGCCCGAGCTGCGCGCTCTGAGCGCCAGCCAGGCCGACGTGCGTTGGCGAGCGCTGGTCAACGCCTACGAGCGCAAGCTCCTCGACGAGCCGCGCATCCAGGCGGCCTTGAGACGCCACGGCGAAGATGAGCACGCAGATGTGCGTCACGTCGCCTTCCTCATCTCACTGACGCGCACGCCCAGGCTGGTCGAGGCCCTGCGTGGCCGCGACGCCAACCTGCACCGCGCGCTGTATGAGCTCGAGACCGGCGCCTCGGCACCACCCGGTGGTCACACGGCGGCGACAGCCACAGCAGGCGCTGCCAAGAAGAAGGGCCGCAAGCACGACGACTACGAGAAGGCCGTCGAAGACGTGCTTGAAGCTGTCAAGAAGGCCGCCAAGAAGAAGGGCCGCAAGGGCGCCGACGAGGTCGAGGAGACGTCCGCACCCACCGAGCCACCCGTCGCGAAGAAGGTGAAGCTGGACAGTCTCGAATCGTCCGACCTCATCCCGTTGCTCGAGGCCATGGCCAGCCGCGCCCAAGACACCTGTCTGAACGGCGCCGCCAGCCTGGCGACCGTAGGAGACCACCGCGCGTTCGGAACGCTGCTGCAGCTCAGCCGCGTCGACGACGCGAAGACCCGGGTGAAAGCCTGCAACGCCCTCGAAGTTCTCGGCGATACACGTGCCCTGCAGCGCCTCCGCATCATGCTGCGCGACGGCGACGAGCAGGTCCGCGACGCCGCCTTCAGTGCGCTGAGCAAGCTCCTGACCGACGAGCCTTTGGAGGCGGCGAGCGCTGGCCTGATGGCCGAGCACGTGGACGTGCGCAAGCGCGGCCTGCGCATCCTGACGCGCGTCCTGCGCGCGGCCATCAAGAAAGACGGCGTCGGAAAGGTCGGACCCGACCATGAGGCCAGGACCTTGCTGGCTCGGGCGCTCAACGACGGCGCCAAGGAGCTGCGCAGCGAGGCCTTCAAGTCGGCCCTCTCGCTGGGAGTTGGCGCGCTGGAAGAAGGCGACACCGCCAACGTGCTGCGCTTCACCTGCGTCTCCATCCACGGCGACCTGCGCCACGACGCGCTCCTCGAGGTGATGGGGCAGATCGCTGAGCCGTGGGCCTGGCCGCTGCTGCTCGAGCTCTTCAACGACCCCGATCCCGACGTGCGCGGCGAGGCGTTCAAGTTCGCCCAGAAGCGCGCAAAGGGCAAAGCCCTCGAACCTCTGGCCGCCGCGCTGACCAGCAAGTATCCAGAGCTTCGGCAAGAGGCCACCATCGCGCTCACCAAACGGCGCGAAGACGGCGCGCAGCTTCTGCTGATCCAGGCCCTCGCCGACTCGGACAACACGGTGCGGCAGTTGGCGGTCGACGCGTTGGTCGTGGCGGGCTTCGAGCCGGCGCTCGAAACCGCGATGACCTCGCAGTACTCCAACGTCCGCGTGCGCGCCGCGTCGGCCCTAGCCGACCTGGGACGCGCCAGCGCCAAAGCCCCGTTGCTCGCCGAGATCGCCGTCCCCAGGCCGACCTTCGACGACGAGCGGGCGCTCTGGAGCCAGTACCTGCAGCTCGCGCTGCAAGGGCTCGCGAATCTCGGCGATCCCGACACCGCCCAAGCCATCGCCGAGTTGCTGACCTTCGATGAGGCACCGATTCGTGCGGCCGCCTCTAACGCGCTGGCCTACTGCGCCCACGCCGGCAACCTCGACCTGCTCAGAGCCGCACTGCAGCACAGCGACAACAACGTCTGCTACAACGCCGCCGCCGGATTGGCGTTCTGCGGTGACCCGGTTGGCTTGTCCGTCATCTTCGTCAACGCCGAGAAGAGTCGCGGCCGCAAGACGCGCCTCGGCCAAAAAGAGCTCCCGCCTGACCTCACATTCTACGCGCTGTTGGTCTCCCTCGCCCTCGAGAAACAAGGCGAGGACGCGTTCCTGTCGTTCCTGGATCACCCCGACGCCGACCTACACACCCATGCGTTGCTGATGGCCCTGATGTTGGACCTGGCCAGCGACCGCTGCGATCCGCGCCGTTGTTTGGCCGCCATGGCCTCGGCGCACCCCGCGGTGCGCCTCAGAGCCGCTTGGGCCCTGGACCTCTGGAGTCGCCCCGAGGAGTTCGACGCCTACGTGCTGAGCCTGGTCAACGACCGCGGCGACCACAGCAAACCCGGCCTGATGACCGCGCCCCAGCTGCGCACCTTGGCGGCCATGGTCGCCTACGGTCAGAGCCACGTGCGCGCTCGTTTCGCAGGGCTGCTCTGGTACCTGACCGAGAGCGACGACGAGGATGGGCTCCTGCTGCGCAAGCTCGAAACCCTGACGAAGCGCTACAAGGCTGAGGTGGACGCGGCGACGAAGGCGATCCCGGCACCCAGGAAGCTCGACGCCGCCGCCGTGCGGGAGCTGCGGGAGCTGGTCGTGGGCGCCTACATCGGGCTCAGCCGGCAGATGGGCTACCGCACCGAGGCCCTGCGCCAGACCGCGCTGGCGCGACTGCTGGCCCTCGTCGGCAACATCTCCTTGGGCAAGAAGCCCAGCGCCGAGGAGCAGCGGGCCGCCGCCGACCTCGTCGGCAGCGCCACAGCCGCTTTCCTGCAAGCCCTACGGGACGACAACCAGGCCGTTCGCGCCGCCGCCTTCGAGTGTCTGACCGCCTTGAAGGTCGACGTGGCCATGCTCAGCACCGAGGCACTCGGGACTGGCTACCGAGACATCGGCGCCCAGGGACTGCGCATCCTCACCGAAGGCAGCGACAAGAAGACCACCGTCAAGGTCCTCGAGGGGGTGATGAGCGGCCACACCGATGGACTCGAGTATGAGGCCTGTCGGCTGCTGCTCGACGCGGTAGGCCAAGCTCCGGCGCTCACTACGGCGAGCGAGGCCAAGTCCGAGCAGCTGCGGCTCTACGCCGTCGAGCAGCTCGCCCAACGCTACGAGGACAAGGACTGCAAGAAAGCCCTCTACGGCACGCTGAAGTCCCGCTACCAAGCGGTGCGCTTCCGGGCCGCGAACAGCCTCGCCAACAAGAAAGACCTGGCGGCGCTGGACGTCCTGAAAGAACAGCTCAAGAGCGACAACAACGCCGAGCAGCGACGTGCCTCGCAGCTGCTTACCACCCTCGGCGCACCCGAGTGTGCGCAGGTGCTTTTGGACCGCGTCACCCAGGACCCCGCCGGGACGGCCGCGGCGTCGATCCTGCTCAACGCGGTCGGCGACTTCCGCCTGCTGCAGATGGTCGACCCCCTGAACGCGCTCTTCGACAACCTCAAGTTGCGCGACTTCGCGTTTAACGGGGCGCTCAAGTCCTGCGGTCATGACCAGCGCGTTCTCGAGGGCGATGACGACACGTCGAAGGCGCGCCTCGCTCAGCTCAAGCGCGAGTATCCGCGCGATGACGCCTCTTTGGCGCGCATCATGGACGCGCTCTACCGAAAGGGCGACTCCACCTTGATTCGCCGTGTCATCCCTCAAGCCCGATGGGCGCAGAGCAACGCGACCGAGGCGATTCTCCAGACCCTCTTGGCCCATCGCGACGACACCGTGCGCGACCTCGCCGTCGAGGCTTATGGGTGGCGCGCCCGTTGGCGCAAGACCGACCCCACTCCGCTGGTCGCCGTGCTCGGCTACGCTAACCCCAACACCCAATTCCTCGCCGCAGAGGGCCTGGCGCGCGTCGGTCGTAAGGAAGGACTCAACATCCTGCTGACCAGCGTCGAGATGATGGACGACCTCAACCTGCGCAACCGCGCCGTCGAGGCCCTCGGGTTCCTCGCCGACGAACGCGCCCTGGACGTGTTGTTGCGCTTCGCCAGCGACTCCGAGCACGCTCTGCACGAGTCCGCCATCGAGGCCATCGGTCACCTCTCGAAGAGCCCCAAGGCAAAGGAGATCTACAGGCTCTTGAAGAAAGCCTTGGAAGAAGGCGACTCCGCAGAGCGGGCCATTCACGGCCTGAGGTGGTTCGGTGGCGCCGAGGCTTGGGCGCTCATCCGCGGTCAGGTCGACCACGACTACTGGAGAGTGCGTCAAGAGATCGCCGAAGTGCTCGGCTACGACCTCGACGCCGCCAGCCGCGAGGCGTTGATCAAGCTGATCCGCGAGGACGACGACTCGGACGTGGCCGAGGCTGCGGTCAAGAGCCTGCGCAAACACTTGGGCGAGGACTCCCTCGAGGTCGACTTCATCGTGGTCACCAGCCCCGGCGAGGACCTCGAAGAGGGCACCGTACAGCGGCTCTCCGAGCGGGGAGACGCGGCGCGGCTGCTGGAGGTCCTCTCCAAGCTGCACGAAGACACCGCGTATCTCTACGAGCCCGCCTTGGTCGAGGCGTTGCTCGCACGCGACCCGCTGCCCATGGACGCGGCCGCCGCGGCGCTGACCTCCGTGCACAACACCACGGGCCGAGTCGCGGCTCAGATCATCGGCCGCGCTGGCGAGCCGGCCGCAAAGAAGCACGGCAAGGCCCTGGTAGCGGCGACCGCTGCGGCGCGCGAAGGGTGGTGGGAGGCCCACAACCACAAGCGCAACGCCGACCGCGACTCCATCACGCCCCGTTGGCATCGGGCTCTTTGGGCCTGCGGTCGATTGGGCGTAGGAGCCGAAGAGGTGCTGCAGGCCG
>Ga0100377_1004492_pt1 | contig 10724 bp, 10 predicted proteins | sample CryGeymeta201501_FD_83664 | JGI IMG/M metagenome (GOLD analysis project Ga0100377, IMG submission 83664) | Groundwater microbial communities from Crystal Geyser aquifers in Utah, USA - Crystal Geyser metaG 2015-01 | ecosystem: Environmental > Aquatic > Deep subsurface > Groundwater | place: USA... | reverse complement strand
CTGAAAAACAAAGTCAAAGAGCGGCTTAAGGAGATTAAAAAGTAAGTCAGGCTGCCTCTCTGCTGAGATTGCGAAAATTGCAGTTAATGAGTTTGCTTTGAGAACCTCCTCTAACATAAAACCCCCTTGCTTTTTCTACTTGGAAGTTGTAAAAAGGTCTTGTATTCCTACGCAAGAATATTACGCCCATAGTGTTGAGGGAAAGCCGACAAGCGAATGGCAGGGGCTTGAGGAGCATCTGACCCCACCTCAGTCCTCCCCTTGCCAAGGGGAGGTTGGAGGGGTAGCAGCAAGGAAGTTTGCAGATGAATTCGGCTCCGGCGATTGGGCTTATCTGGCGGGGTTGCGGCATGATGTGGGGAAGTGTTTATTTGTTTGTATAAGCTGACAGGATAGCATAAAATCAAAAAGCTACAAAGAAGGGAGGGCTTGTAAATGGAAAAATCATACGAGGTATCATTTGAAGTCGCGGGGCCAACGGCGATGTGGACAAGGCCGGACACAGGAGCGACACCGATCAGCTATCCCGTGCCGCCATGGTCTGCCGCAAAAGGACTATTTGAATCGATATCACGTTTGAAGAATGCAGTAATCATCCCTACAGCCGTTGAAATATGCGCTCCGATTGTCTATCACGACTACACTACAAACTATGGAGGACCACTGAGAAAAGACGAGTCTATAAGAAAAGGAAATCTATTTCAGCATAAGGCGACAGTGCTTATCAATGTTTGCTATAGGCTTTACGCGAGGCTTGAGGATTTCAAATATGTTCCAAAAACCCTCAAGGAAGCCGGGCAACTTGCTGAAGTCAATTCATGTCATTATGGGCAAGAGCGCTTCAATAGGCGGCTGTTTAGAGGCCAGTTCCACGATACCCCTTGTCTTGGATGGCGTGAATTTGTGCCGGATTACATAGGCCCATTCAGGAATAATACGAAAGTCCAGACTTCAATAAATGAAGTCCTGCCGTCGTTCCTTTATTCCGTATACGACCAAGACGCTGGGGTTCGCTCTCCACGATATGCCCAGAGTGAACACGGACGTCGAATCGAGAAAGGAAGGCTCGAATATGCTGAATGAATTGGTAGATCTTTACGACGCACTCAACAGGCTCGGATGCGATTTTAGCACTCCATATCCTCATTTTAGAAAGTGTCCCAAAGGTAAGGCTGCGTTTAGGGTGTCGTTGGATAAATGTGGCAAGGTGAGCGACATAAGTGCACTAACAGAATTTAAAATCGAGGAGGTTTATAGATGGCAAGAGGATAATCACGCACCAACTTTCCCAGCCTTCAATGTCAGAGCTTTATTTGAAATACCTGATCCCCTGCCTGCTTTTTCATCGGAGAATGGAAAAGACATCCTTGCTTTTATAGAAAACTTGACGAATTCACGCACAAGGTCAATAAGGGCGGTCAAAGAGCTTGTATTAAATGAACTGATGACAAAATGTAATGACCTTTGGAGTGATGATATAACGTGGCTTGGCAAGTGTCTCAAGGATACGCCCGATACTATAAAAACAATGATAGGGGAAATTCCTAAACCCTACCAAGTGCTGGAGGAGCTTATCAAGCGCTCAAGGGCATGTGAACCAGAGGAACTGCAAAGAAGCGTTTGCTCTACACTAATGCAGAAATTGATAGAAACAGGTGAAAAGGTTTATGCCGAAGCTCTCTTTGCAGTTAAGGTCAAGGGAAAGAGGAAACGGCGAGGTAAGGAGCATGGTAAAGATTTTCTTTACCTTCTGACCATTGCGGACTGGAATAAATATCCTCCTGACCCGGAGATAGAAAAGTATCCTCCATACTCTACGGTAATCCAGGATTGGATGAGGACACAGTTTGAATCTTATAGCGAGGTGCATTGTTCGCCGACTGGTCAGCCCGATGCATATGGGAAAGACTCTGCGGGGGCAATGGAGAACTTTTCTCCGATTAGTGTAGGTGGCCTTGGCCCGAGAGTTCCTTTTGCGGCAAACTCTCAAATCCCTTGTCTTAGGCGCTATGGGCGTGAAGGGTCGTCTTTATTTCCCGCAGGTTCTGAGATAAGAAAGATGGCAGCCAAAGGCATGGATTATATCCTGAATCAAAAAATGGAAGGAACCACATGGAAAAGTCTTACAAAGTATGAGCCCAAAAGAAATAGCCGCAAAACTGTTATCTTTGCCTACTGCACAGAATTAAAAGATGCAAATACTTTGCAATTTTTTGATAGGGAGGAAGATGATTCCGACAAGGATATATACCGAAGCGAAGCAGCCACAAAACTTGCATTGAAACCTTTCGACGGAGTAGCTCAGCAAAAACCGGATGCAAAAATATCATTTAATGTGCTGGCTGCCGTAGACCGTGGCAATACTAAAATTCTTGCCAGCCGCAAGTATTCATTATCCCAACTCACAGAGGGGGCGTCCCGCTGGCAAGCAGGCAATGCTAACATTCCAAGTGTAAGCCTGCCGTGGATCACTCTCAATAAGAAGAAGGATGGGGATGAGAAGAGAAGTACGAGAGATGCCATTCCTCTTTATCCTATAGAAGCCATCAAGCTTCTCAATAGCGATTGGGATCAAGATGGCGCACTACGCACTCAATCGAGACGATTTACAACGGATGAGGCGCTGGATTTTCTTTTTGAAGGAGATAAGGTTATTGGTCAACGTATTGAGACGGGTATTGCCTTCGTAGTTGAAAAAACTTCTAATGTTATTATTTCAGCAGCATTGAAGACTCGACATGATTACCATAAAACAGGAGCAAAAATTAAATTCAAGGACACCTCTTATCTGCACATGCTCCCATCACTATACGGACTGCTTTTATTTAAGAAAGGAATAAGGAAGGAGGATTACATGATGGAAAATTTGTTTTATCTCGGAAGGTATTTTGCGGTGGTTGATGACCTCTACATTCAATATCATACGGATGTAAGATCGGGGAATGTTCCTATGGGTCTCTTGGGGAACGATAACATGAAGCTGGCATTACAGAACCCATTGGAGGCGTTTCTAACCCTAAGTAGCAGGCTTGCACATCCATATTACTCATGGGCAAAACGCGTAGGTACGAATGAAAAACCCGGCCAAATAGCAAAGAATTGCATCAGGAGAATTGCGGAATTAACTGACGAGTTGTCAAAGGCACAGCTTCCTACGGAGCTTAATGATGCAGCAAAGGCCAAATTGCTACTGGGATATCTTTCTTATGGAGCAAAGAAAGATGGTGGCTCAGATGGTAACAATGAACAAAAAAATGAAGGAGGAGAATAATTATGACAACCGAAACGACAGGAACCAATAGTATTCCAAGGGCAACAGGATTGATTATTGTAGAAGTTCGGAACTCTAACCCTAACGGCGATCCAGAACGTGATGGTGCTCCAAGAAAGCGTAGAGGGGATATAGGAGAAATCTCGCCGGTCTCTGTAAAACGGAAGATAAGGGATCTCGTAGGAAACAAACAAGGACCTATCTGGCTCTACTTAAAGGAGACATTAAAAATTACAGATGACAATCGCTTTGATATTCTGGAAGAACGTGGCAGGGATCGTGGTTCTATAAAGAATATGATTCTTGAAAAAAACGGTACAAAATTTATCGATAGTTTTTGGGATGCCCGTGTTTTCGGAAACACCTTTTTGGAGAAGGCCGAGGAAGAGTCAGGGAAAACCGGAGCCGATGCTGCGCCTGCTAAGGAAGTTAGTAAAGCAAAAACTAAGGATGCAATTACACTTAAGGAAAGCGTGAAGACAGGTGTTGTCCATTTTGGACTCGGTCTTTCGATAGCGCCTGTGACATCACGCACAGATTTTACGATGACCAATAAATCAAGCGTACAGAAAGATAAGACGAGTGGAATGGCGCCGGGTGCTTATAAGTTTGTTGAGCACGGAATCTATGCCATTCCATTTTTTGTTAACCCAACACAAGCAAGCAAAACCGGATGTTCAAAAACTGATGTCGATATTGTCTTAGAGTTAATTCCTTATGTCTACTCGCATAACCGTTCGCTTGTGAGGACACAGGTTGAGGTTTTGCACGCTTGGTACGCAAAGCACAACAATCAGAGGGGCTCTTGTAGCGATTTTGATCTTATAGATGCGCTCATGCCTAAAAAGAGGGAGGCTAAAGACAAACCTTCTGTTGAGCGGAGTGAATATATTATCCCTAATAAAAAGGATAATCCAGACATTTTCAAACAGTTCGAGGACAAGGTCACTATCGAAGACCTCATGGATCGGATGAGGTAGAAGGATATGGAGCTTTTAGCACATAGCGCACGTTATGGCTATCCGGAACAGTCTTATAAGGAGCATGCTTCCGAAGTAATGCGAATGGCTGAGTTATTTGCATCGGGTGTACTTCCTCACATTACATTTGGTGAACTTTTCATGTCGTCTGTATGCACATCTGCTGAGTATCACGACTTGGGGAAGATCGACACGGCAAATCAAAAAGTTCTTTCGGATAAGCCACAGGAGAAACTTCCTGTAAAGCATGAAGATGCGGGTACGGCTCTTCTCTTAAAAAACCATCTCCCAGCCGCTCTCTCTGTATTCTCACATCATAGCGGTCTTCCATCAATAGGGGAGGAGCGAGAAAAGGAGCACAGCTTTAGGAATGTTAATCAGGTCAGCGGATATGAAAAGACGGTAATGGATATTACTAATGAGAGTCTAAAAGATTACCTATCAAAACACGCAACAGAAATAAAGAATTCAGTGAGTGAACAGGCAGAGGGCGGAAGGCCGAAGGATACACTATTCTACAGGATGGCCCTTTCCTGTCTTGTTGATGCAGATCATAGTGACACGGCAAGACACTATGGAGGGGAAGCACTTGCAACTGACATTCCTCTTTATCCGGCAAAAAGGCTTGAATGTCTTGACACATATATCCACTCATTTCCAACAGAAGATGTTACACCTGAGAGGCTTGCTGTAAGGCAAGAGTTTTATCATATTTGCAAAACTACAGAACCAGAAAAAAGAGGTATTTATGCTTGCAGCATGCCTGTTGGCACCGGCAAGACAACCTCTGTGATGGCGCATCTCTTGAGAGTGGCAGAGCAATTCAGCCTCCGACGGGTCTTTGTTGTGCTGCCGTTTACCAATATTATTGATCAGTCTGTAGAAACGTACCGCAAAGCACTGATTCTCCCTGGTGAAGACACTGAAGCTATAGTGGCGGCTCATCATCACAAAGCCGAATACAAGAATCAATTGTTAATGGCTTCTTCGTTTCGCTGGAGTGCCCCAATCACAGTGACAACTGCTGTTCAGTTCTTTGAGACACTTGCAGGTAATAGACCCGCATCACTCAGAAAACTTCACAACCTCCCAGGTGCTGCGATTTTTATTGATGAGGCACATGCTGCTCTTCCAGCACATCTTTGGCCTCAGGCATGGAAATGGCTACAAACCTTGGTAGAAAACTGGGGGTGTCATATTGTGCTTGGTTCCGGCTCGCTTTCTCATTTTTGGCACCTGAAAGAATTCTCAGAAACAAGAGTCATTGTTCCGGAAATTGCAGGGGACAATCTTTACAAGAAGGCTGCACAACATGAGCAGAACAGAATTGTATATAGTGTGGAAAAAAACCCGATGAGTCTTGATGAGTTGTATCGGTGGGTGCATAACCTGAACGGTCCGCGAATCGTTGTTATGAACACGGTACAGTCAGCAGCAGCCTTAGCTGATAAGATTGCACACGAAAGAGGGCGAAAGACGGTTGAACATCTTTCAACAGCGCTTACTTCCATCGACCGGAAAAATACGCTCGAAAGAATCAAGTTGAGACTAAAAGACAAGAATGATACAGATTGGACACTTGTAGCTACTACCTGCGCTGAGGCAGGGCTAAACTTCTCATTCCGTTCTGGAGCAAGGGAGATGAGCAGCCTTGGGAGCACAATACAGCTTGGTGGACGTGTAAATAGGCAGTGTGAATATGGTGCGGATTGTGAAGTATGGTGTTTTTATATTAAAAAAGATGCGTTTCTCAGGGATCACAAACATTTCAAAATTTCTGCCGCTGTTTTGGCAAAGCTTCTTGACGAGAGGAAAATCAGCCCCGATTCCTGCACAGAGGCATTGCTGAGGGAAATTCGTGAAAGAAATACCGGCATGGCGAGTGATAATTTGATAGTACAAGCTGAAAACCGAGCCAATTATCCAAGTGTCGCTAAGTTGTTTCAAGTTATAGAAGACAATGAGATGTTTACCGTTATTATTGATGAGGAATTTAAAATAAGACTTGAAAATAGGGAGAAGCCGACAAGAAGGGAAATGCAGACTTTGACCGTGAGAATGCGCAGAGACCAAATTGACGCATTGCGTTTGCCGAGGATTAGTAGATACGAAGATTTGTACTTCTGCTATCCAGAGTTTTACGATAACTTTTTGGGGTATATGAGAGGGATTCTACAAACAATATCAGTTTCACAGGTAGGCAGCATAATATAATTTCAAGAAATCACAGAAACAGGTGACAACACATGCCTAACCCAAAAGAACACCCGCAACTCATCCCGCCGCACGGTGGCTATCGGGAGCTGCAGTCTTACAAAATGTCAGAGATTGTTTATGACGCCACGATAGTATTCTGCAATCGCTTCATCAACATCCGCTCCCGCACTCATGACCAGATGGTGCAGGCAGCGCGCAGCGGCAAACAAAATATCGCTGAGGGCAGCATGGCGTCAGGGACTTCTAAAAAGACTGAGCTAAAGCTAATCGGAGTGGCACGGGCGAGCCTTGAAGAGCTGCTGCTGGATTATGAGGATTACTTGCGGCAGAAGGGGCTGCCTCTTTGGGGAAAAGAGCATGAGCAAGCGCGAAAAATAAGAGCGCTTGCTCATGAAAAGAATAGGTCATATTCGACATATAAGACCTATATCGAGTATTCGCCGCAGGAAGCAGCGGCGAATACTCTAATCTGCCTGATTCATCAGACAAACTACCTGCTCGACCAACAACTGCGGGCCTTGGAAAAGGAGTTTTTGGAGGAAGGCGGTTTTACGGAAAGACTTTATTCTGCGCGTGCGCAGGCGCGCAGAATAAAGAAATAGGTCGTATATGTCTTATACGACTCATAAGACCTATGTTTTTTCAGAAGACGATTTGATTCAACTCTCTTCCTTGCAGCACTTCATGTACTGCAAGCGGCAGTGCGCTCTGATCCATATTGAGCAGATATGGAGCGAGAATGTTTTCACTGCCGAGGGCAGGATTATGCACGACAAAGCAGATAGCAACAAATTCGAATCACGCGGGAATGTTCGTATTGACTATAGCGTTCCCCTGCGGTCGCTGAGACTTGGGCTTATCGGAAAGGCGGATGTGGTGGAGTTTCACAAACAGGGTGACAAGTGGATTCCTTTTCCTGTGGAATACAAGCGCGGAAAACCCAAGATTGATGATTGCGATAAAGTGCAGCTTTGCGCTCAGGCAATCTGTCTTGAGGAGATGCTGAATGTCGAAATTCCGGAAGGAGCACTTTTTTACGGCCAGACTCACCACAGGCATGATGTGATTTTTGACAAGGCATTGCGCATGGAAACAGAAGATACAGCAAGAAAAGTTCACGCGCTGATTGAATCAGGCATCACGCCGAAAGCTGAATACTCGAAAAAGTGCAAGAAATGTTCATTGCTTGAGTTGTGTATGCCGAAAACATGCGGTAAGTCATGGTCGGCAAGGAAGTATCTATTGACGGCTATTGAGGAGGGATGAAGAAAAGGAAGCCCATGAAGAAAAAGAAAGAACAAATTCCAGTTAAAAGTGATTTGATTCTGTATCAGACAGAGGACGGCAAAACAAGGATTGAAGTCCGGCTGCAGGATGAAACCGTGTGGCTTAGCCAGAAGCTTATGGCTGAACTGTTTCAAACAACCAAACAAAATATTAGTCTGCATATCCAGAACATATTTGACGAGGGCGAACTGATGCCTGAAGCAACTGTCAAGGAATACTTGACAGTTCAAACAGAAGGCCCACGGCAGGTAAAGAGGCCTGTTGATTTCTATAACCTCGATATGATTATTTCAGTAGGTTATCGGGTCAACAGTATTCGCGGCACGCAATTCCGCATTTGGGCGACCCAACGGCTGCGGGAATACATTATCAAGGGTTTTACTCTTGACGATGAGCGTTTGAAGCAGGCCGGAGGCGGCAATTACTTTGATGAACTGCTTGCCCGCATCCGTGACATTCGCTCGTCTGAAAAAATCTTCTGGCGCAAAGTGCTGGATATTTATGCTACGAGTATTGATTATGATTCTAACACTGATATGTCAAAGGAGTTCTTCTCAATTATACAGAATAAGATGCACTGGGCAGCACATGGTCATACTGCCGCAGAAATTATTTATGACAGGGCTGATGCCTCAAAACCGCATATGGGCATGACTGTGTGGCTGGGCGATAAACCCCGGAAAGCAGATGCTGAAATTGCCAAGAATTATTTGAATGAGCAAGAGCTTGATGTATTGAACCGGATTGTAACTATGTATCTCGACTTTGCCGAACTTCAAGCTTTGAACCGAAAGTCTATGCATATGAGGGACTGGATTGCCAAGCTCGACGATTTTTTAAAGCTCACCGGCAGGGATATTCTCACTCATGCCGGAAAAATCAGTCATGATGAAGCATTGGGAAAAGCTCATGCTGAATATGAACGACACCACACAGAACGACTGAATGAACCGTCTTCTGTTGAGAAGCAATTCCTTGAAGCGTTAGATAAGACAAAGCAGATAGATAAATCGAAAAGACGAGGTCGCAAAAAAGAATGAAAAGACACCTTAATACATTGTTCGTAACAACGCAGGGCGCGTATCTTTCAAAAGAAGGAGAAACAGTCATTGTCAAGGTTGATGGCGAAGTGGCCCTGCGCCTGCCTGTTCATACCCTCGGAGGCATTGTCTGTTTCGGACAGGTCAGTTGCAGCCCGTATCTTATGGGTTTTTGCGCAGAGCGCGGCGTGTCAGTTAGTTTCATGACTGAAAACGGCAGCTTCCTTGCAAAGGTGCAGGGGCCTGTGTCAGGCAATGTGCTTTTGAGGCGCGAACAATACAGGAAGGCTGATGATCAGAAATTCTCTGCTGAAATGGCGACTGCTTTTCTTACAGGAAAGATTACCAACAGCAGGACGGTTTTGCAAAGAGCGCTGCGGGATCATTCAGAGAAGATTGAATGTTCCGAGCTTGAAGATGCAGTTCAAAAACTCAACAGCTCTTTGAGGAGGCTTCAGTCTGATTCAGAGCTCGATTCTTTGCGCGGGATTGAGGGCGACTCTGCAAATGCATATTTCAGCGTCTTCGATCACCTGATTACAACTCAAAAGGAAAACTTCTTTTTCAAGGAGCGTAACAGGCGTCCGCCGCTCGATAATGTAAACTGTTTGATTTCTTTTCTTTATGTGATTCTGATGCACGATATAAGGTCTGCGCTTGAAGCAGTCGGGCTGGACCCTGCTGTGGGCTTTTTGCACAGAGATCGGCCGGGAAGATACAGCCTTGCCCTGGATTTGATGGAAGAGTTCCGTCCGTTTTTTGCAGACCGTCTGGCTCTTTCATTGATAAATCTCTGTCAGGTGCAGGACAAGGGGTTTAATAAAAAAGAATCAGGCGCAGTATGGATGGATGACGAAACGAGAAAAACAGTGCTGGTGACTTATCAGAAGCGAAAGCAGGATGAGATAATGCATCCTTTTTTGAAAGAGAAAGTTACTGTCGGGCTGTTATTTCACACGCAGGCATTGCTTCTGGCGCGCTATCTGCGCGGGGATATGGATGCATATCCGCCGTTTATATGGAAGTGAGAGACCCCTCTTTACTCCTCCCCTTGCCAAGGGGAGGACGGGTGGGGTTAAAGTATAAGGAGAATTATAATCACATTCTCTGTCACTCCCGCTTGTCGGGAGTCTTTCTTGAAGAACGATTCTGGACAAGCCAGAATGACATACATTTGTGGTGAGGTTTTTATGTTTATGATTGTAAGTTATGATGTGTCAACAGTTGAGAAGGGCGGGCCGCGCCGCCTGCGGAGGGTAGCTCGCGCATGTCTTGACTATGGACAGAGGGTTCAGAATTCTGTCTTTGAATGTATTGTTGACCCTGTGCAATGGACAACGCTCAGGTCGAGGCTCGTTAAGGAGATTGACCCTAAAAAAGACAGTCTGAGGTTTTATTATCTCGGCTCTAACTGGAAACACAGGGTTGAGCATGTGGGCGCAAAGGCAACGATTGAACAGGATGGGCCGTTGATAATTTGATGGCTTGCGAACCTGAGGGGCACATAAGTCGTCGGTAAAGTTCGCAAACCATAAAATAGCTTTCAAAAACGCTGTGTTTTGTAAAATGCTCTTTGACAACTGAAGGTTTTATTTGCAGAAAAAGATGCGGTTCGCAGAAAATGAGCAATTTATCTTTTTAATTTAGTAAGTTGTAGTTTAACAGTCGCCCCTCGCGCAGGGGCGTGGATTGAAACTCCAGATTGCGGCCTGCCTTATGCGCGATCAAAGGTCGCCCCTCGCGCAGGGGCGTGGATTGAAACGCCAAAAAATGCATAGAACTCAATAAAATCAAGGTCGCCCCTCGCGCAGGGGCGTGGATTGAAACACTCCATAGGGCTGCGATGCCGGTAAGCAGCATGTCGCCCCTCGCGCAGGGGCGTGGATTGAAACATGACCTTACATTCAGCAGAAGCACCGATTATGGTCG
>Ga0100377_1004489_pt1 | contig 10728 bp, 8 predicted proteins | sample CryGeymeta201501_FD_83664 | JGI IMG/M metagenome (GOLD analysis project Ga0100377, IMG submission 83664) | Groundwater microbial communities from Crystal Geyser aquifers in Utah, USA - Crystal Geyser metaG 2015-01 | ecosystem: Environmental > Aquatic > Deep subsurface > Groundwater | place: USA... | reverse complement strand
GAAGGAAGCAGCCCCGGTGAAGGAAGCAGCCCCGGTGAAGGAAGCAGCCCCGGTGAAGGAAGCAGCCACGGTGAAGGAAGCAGCCACGGTGAAGGAAGCAGCCCCGGTGAAGGAAGCAGCCCCGGTGGCGGTCGAGGTGGCGCCCAAGGCCGCCGCCAAGCCCGCCGCCAAGCCCGCCGCCACCAAGGCGCCGGCCAAGCCCAAGCCCGCCGCCGCCACCAAGGCCGCCGCCAAGCCCGCCACCAAGGCGCCGCCCAAGCCCAAGGCGCCGGCCAAGCCCAAGCCCGCCGCCACCGCCAAGGCGCCGGCCAAGCCCAAGCCCACCACCACCGCCGCCAAGCCCAAGCGCACCCCCACCCCCAAGCCGGCCCCCCAGCCCGCCGCCGCGCCGACCCCGCCGGCCGCCCCGGCTCGCCCGGTGCGCGTGAGCACCGAGCAGACCCCCAACCCCAACGCCTGCAAGTTCACCGTCAACCGCACGGTCGTGACCAAGGGCAGCCTGTCCTTCAACAGCGCGGCCGAGGCCGAGGGCAACCCGCTTGGCGCCGCGCTCTTCGCGGTGAAGGGCGTGCGCTCGGTCTTCGCGGTCAAGGACTTCGTGACCGTGACCAAGGAGGAGGCCGCGAGCTGGCGCTCCGTCGAGGCCGGCGTCATCCAGGCGATCCAGGCGGCCCTGAGCGCCTGAGCGGCAGCAGCGCTCCCGGCCGCCGGCTGCGTGAGGGAGGACGGGCAGGGAGGACGGGGCCGGCGTGGCACCTTCGGTCGCACCCCCCGGATGAGGGACTCCGGAGCCAGTTACCGACCGGCAGCCCGGATCGCCCGTGCTCCTCCTCCTCCTTGCGTCGGCCCTTGCCGCAGCCCCGGGTCCCCCGACGTGGACCCCCCTGGGGGTCGCGCTGGAGTGCCAGTCGAGCGCACGGGTCGACGCCTGCACCTACCTGGCCGGCGCCCTGGACGCGCTGGAGGTCGTGCTTCGCGTGCCACGCAGCCGCGCGCAGGTCGTCCTGTACGTCAACGCCACGACCAGCGGCACCGTCGACCGGGTGCACCTGCGCATGGTCGGCACCGTCCCCGGTGCCCCGGGCGAGTTCGAGCAGCTCCAGGACGTCGACAGCCGGCTGGGAGTCGATGAGCAGCGGGCAGGCCTGGAGCCCGCCCTGCTCCGGGCCCTGGCCCCCTACATCGCGACGACCACTCCCCAGGCCCTCCAGGTAAAGCTCATCACGCCGCCGGACGGGCGGCTGGACGCGCCCTCCTCGCCCTGGGGCCTGGCCCTCTGGATGGGCGGATCCGGGTGGTGGACCCCCGACTACCAGAGCCTGAACACCTGGCTGGGCGCAGGGGTCTACGGCCTCACGGCGACCGCCCGCTGGGGCCTGTGGGGGGACTACAACATGGGCATCCAGCGCCAGCCGCAGCTCCAGGTCGACGGCAGCGAGGTCTCCCTCAGCTCCGACTGGAGTCGCATCGCCAGCATGGGGCTGGTCGAGCGCCACCTCGGACCCCGGTGGAGCACCGGTGCCGTGCTTCGCGGCGGACACCAGGACCCCGAGGGCCAGTACCGCGGCGCCCTTCGGGCGCAGGTCTGCATCGAGCGCGACTGGTTCCCCTCCGACGATCCCCGGGGCAACCGCCTCGCCGCGGCCTGGCTCGTCGGCGGGCAGGCCGACTGGTACAACCAGACCAACACCCTGGGCGAGGACCGCGCCTTCTTCCCGACCCACATGGCGCTGGCCAGCGGCTCGGTCCGGGTCGATCACATCGTCCTCACCGTCGATCTCGCGGCCCAGGCGGAGCTGCTGCACCCGCTGCGGCGCCATCGCCTGGTGTCCAGCGGCACGGCCAGCCTCCAGCTCGGCCACCGCATCGACCTCTCCTTATCCGCTGGCGCCACCTACAAGGCCATCCCGGGCCCCGCCGAGGTCGACCAGTCCAGCTACGAGGAGGTCACCCGGGCCTCCTATGCACAGCCCCTGGAGCTGACCGGCCAGCTCGACCTCCAGATCCACTGGGACCCCACCAGTGGTGCGCGCAACAACCGCTTCGACGCGGCCACCCGTCTCGACGCCACAGGCAACCTCTGAGGCGGGGCCGGGGGGTGGAGGGCGGCGGGGCGCGGGGTCATGGGCTGGCCAGCTCTGGCCCGCCGGATACGCACGGGCGAGAGGAGGGTCCATGGGAACAGTGCTCCAGTACGGCGCCGCCACGGTGCTCTGGTGTGTGCTCAGCTTCATCGGCTTCCAGCTCTTCTTCTCGGGGCCCACCACGCCCGAGCAGGACGCGGCGATCAGCCAGGCCTTCGGCCGGTGGCTGGGCCTGGGCACGCCCGCCATCTGGGGCCTGGTCTGGGTCGTGGGGCGCGGCCGGTCCTGAGGGGGAGTTCCCCTCGGGGGCGGGGCGGCCTCCCGAAGGGGGGCGCCAGGGCGGGTCCTTGGTCGAGGCCCGCTCAGCTCGGCAGGCGACAGCAGATCTCCAGCCCGCCGCCCTCGCGGTTGCGGGCGACCACGGTGCCGCCGTGGGCCTCGACGACCTGCCGCACCAGCATCAGGCCCAGGCCCAGGCCGCCGGTCCGCCGGCTGCGGCTGGCCTCGGCCCGGTAGAAGGGCTCGAAGAGCCGGTCCAGGGCCTCGGGGGACACGCCGGGACCGCGGTCGGCGACGACCAGGTCGACGTGATCCCCGACCGGCGTGGCCCGGACCTCGACGGCGGCGTCCTCGGGGGTGTAGCGGCCGACGTTGGACAACAGGTTGGCCAGCACCCGGCCCAGGCGGGAGGGGTCGGCGGTCAGGACCAGGTCGTCGGGGACCTCCACCGTGACGGGCCGGGGGCCCAGGTCTGCGGCGGCCACCGCCCCGTCGACCAGCTCGGCCAGGCGCAGCTCCTCGCGGTGCAGGGCCAGCAGCCCCTGGTGCAGGCGGGCGCTCTCCAACAGCTCGGCCACCAGGCCGTCGACCTCGGTGATGTCGGCATCCAGGGCCTCCAGGTGCCGGGCGCCGGCCCCCTGCTCGCGCAGCAGCTCGGCGTGCAGGCGCATCCGGGACAGAGGCGTGCGCAGCTCGTGAGACACGGCCGCCATGAGCTCGCGCTGGCCCACGACCATGGCCTGGACCCGGTCGGCCATGCGGTTGAAGGTGCTGCCCATGCGGCCCGCCGCGTCGTTGCCGGTAGCGTCCACCCGGTGGGCCAGGTCGCCGCCGGCCACCCGCTCCATGGCGTCGCTGGTCAGCTCCAGGGGGCGCAACATCCAGCGGCTGGCCCCGACCGCCACGACGACGGCGCCGCCCAGCAGCAGGACCAGGCCTCCCAGGACCCGCCGCTGGGGGCGCTCCAGGTCCACGGGGAAGAACACGGCCAGGTAGGGACCGCCCCCGTCCTCTCCCAGGGACACCAACACCGGGGCGCGCCGCCCCGGCATGTAGGTGACCGACAAGCCCTCCCGCTCGATGGTGCGCCCGTGGTGCGCCATCGCCCGCTCGGGCCGCTCGTCGAGCAGGCGCATGCGGATGCCGAGCTCCTGGGCCAGCTCCCGGGCGCGGTCCCGCGGATCCTCGGCCTCGCGGATCTGGCGGGCGGCGTAGACGGCGGTGTCGACCCGCTCCAGGGAGAGCTCGCCGACCAGGGGTCGCAGCACCGCCCCCCCGGCGACCAGCCAGGCGCCGAGCACCGTGGCCGCCACCAGCAGCGCCACCGACAGGAAGACGCGCCAGCGCAGGCTCACGTGCGCTCCACCGGCACCATGTAGCCGATGCCGCGGACGGTCTTGATGCGGGCCGGCGCCCGCGGATCGTCACCCAGCTTGCGGCGCAGGTGGCTGATGTGCACGTCCACGCTGCGCTCGAAGGCCGCCCACTCCTCCCCCCGGGCCAGCTCCATCAGGCGCTCCCGGGGCACGACCCGCCCCGCCGCCGCCACCAGGACCCGCAGCAGGTCGAACTCGGTGGTGGTCAGCTCGACGACGTGGCCATCGACCTGGACCTCGCGGCGGGCCGGGTCCAGGCGCATCCCCGCCCCGGTCAGGACCGGGTCCTGGGGGACCGGCGCCTGGGCCCGCCGCAACACGGCCCGGGCCCGGGCCAGCAGCTCACGGGGGTTGAAGGGCTTGGGCAGGTAGTCGTCCGCCCCCAGCTCCAGGCCGACGATGCGGTCGGTGTCCTCCCCCCGCGCCGTCAGCATCAGGACCGGCAGGCGCTGGCCCGACTCCTCGCGCCGCAGGGCGCCCAGCACCTCGAAGCCGTCCATGCCCGGCAGCATCACGTCCAACACCACCAGGTCCACGCCGCCGCGCCGTACCCGCGCCAGGCCGCTGGGGCCGTCGGAGGCGACCTCGACCTGGAAGCCCCGCCCCCCGAGGTACTCGGCGAGCAGGGCAGCCAGGCCGGGGTCGTCGTCGACGACGAGGACCGTGGGCACCTTAGCGCCCGCCCCCCGAGACGCCGTCCGAGGCGCCGCCGCCGGGGCCACGCCCGCCGTGTTGCCCCATGCGCTCCTGGCGCGCCTGGGAGACCAGCGTGCCGAGCTGGGCCTTCTGGTCGTCATCCAGCCCCTCGTAGACGTCCATGAGCCGGTCGGCCGCGTAGTCCATGCCCTCGCGCGCCTGGTCCATGCGGGCCTCGATGCGCTGGTGCAGCAGCTCGCGGGTCAGGGTGCCGGCCTGCAGGGCGCTGGCGATCTCCTGCCGGTCCTGCTGCATGCCCTGCCGGGCTTCGCGGTTGTGGGCCATGATGTCGGTGCGGGCCTGGCTCAGCTCCTGCTGCTGGGCGTCGGTCAGCTCGAGCTGCGAGATGCCGCCCATCAGGGCCCGCATGCCGCCGTGCCCGCCGGCCATGTCGCCGGGGCCATCGTCGTCATCCGTGTCGCCGCGCTCGAGGCCGGCGCGGTCCATGCTGCGAGCCCCGTCCTCGCTGGCCATGGGGCAGTCGTGGGAGCCCGAGCCGTCGCCGGGGCCGTGGCCGGCGGCCGCCTGGAGGCCGATGGAGCCGAGGGCGCCGAGGGAGGCGAAGCCGAGGGCGAAGAGGGTGCGGCGCAGATGGGTCATGGGGTGCTCCTTGTGCGAGGGTACGCCACCACGAGGCGGCGCGGAGTCGCAGGGGCCAGGTCGAGCCCGACCCTGCACCTGGAAGCTACGCGCCCTGCGTTGCGTGCCGGTGACCCGCGCCCGAAGGCGCGTGTGCAACTGTGAAGGACTGTGAAGGCGCCGGCCTGCTCGACACGCCCGACTGCTCAGGCCCGCCCCGCGCTCAGGCCTCTGCGGTCCGGCCGCTACCGGCGCGGGTCTTGCGGCTCGACTCGTGGCCCGCCACCCGGCGACGCGGTAGCCAGGGCACGAAGACCGAGGTGGCTTCGACGTACTCGCGGTAACGCGGCCGGCGATCGACCATGTTGCGCTCGGTCAGCACTACGCCCGAGACCTTCACCAGCAGCACCGTCATCAGCAAGGGCGCCACCGCGGTGACCCACACGCCGGGCCCCGAGGACGCGGCGACCACGAAGAAGCCCCACCAGACCAGGAAGTCCCCGAAGTAGTTGGGGTGCCGGCTGTAGCGCCACAGGCCGCTGTTCAGGACCTCACCGTGGCTGCCGGGGTTCAGGCGGAAGCTCGCGAGCTGCCAGTCCCCGATGGTCTCGAAGAGCAGCCCCACGGCCACCATCAGCACGCCCAGGTAGTCGACCCAGCTCAGGTTCGTCCGGCCCGGGATGGCCTGCACCACCTGCAAGGGCAGGCTGATGAACCACAGGAGCACGCCTTGCAGGCCAAAGACCGTGAACAGGCTGAGCCACCAGAAGCGCGGGCCGGCGGCGCGGCGCATGGTGCGGTAGCGGCGGTCCTCCTTCTCGCCAAGGTCGCCGCCCGGGTGCAAGCCGACGATGAGGTTCCGCCAGGCCAGGTACAGCGAGAGCCGCAGCCCCCAGACCGTGACCAGCACCGGCACCAGCAGGCGGCGCGGCCCCTGGGCTTCGCCGCTCAGGTACGAGGACCAGGCCACGAGCGCGAAGCCCAGGCCCCAGAACAGGTCCACCACCCCTGCGTCCTTGCGGGCCACGGACCAGACCCAGGCCACCAACATGGCCACGGCGATCAGGGCAGCAGAGGAGGAGAGCACCGCGTGCAGACTGCTTCCGAACACGACGTCCTCAGAGGGCAAGGGGGAGCAGGAGAAGGGACCCCCACCTTGCCCCGGTAAGAGGCCGGTTCGTGTCACAATTCTGTGCCGTCGGTCGATCGGCGTACGCATGATGGGAGCACGCCGTGCGCAGCTCAGGGGCGGTAGCGGCCGGCCACCACCACGAACGCGATGTCCTCGGAGTTGTGGATGTCGGCCAGCGGGTCGGAGTCAAGCACCACCAGGTCAGCCAGCTTGCCGGCCTCGACGCTGCCGAGCTGCCGGTCCAGGCCCAGGTAGGCGGCGCCGTCGATGGTGGCCGCCCGGATGGCCTCGGCCGGGCTCATGGCCCCCGGGCCCGCCAGCCCCCACAGCTCCCAGTGGTCGCCCAGGCCCTGGAGCTGGCCGTGGGCCCCCAGGGTCACGAGCACCCCGCCGCGAGCCATCTCCGCGGCGTCCCGGGCCACCTGCTGGTGGTTCCAGTCGCCGTCCCGGCCGAAGTCGCCGTGCCGCCAGGCCCGGGCGTCCAGCTCCCGCCGCGGGGTGTGCCGCAGCAGGCGCGCGTCATCCAGCGGGTCGTCGTGCATGAAGAAGTAACGCTCGCCCTCGGCCCCGCCGTAGGCCACGAGCAGGGTCGGCGTGTTGGCCGTGCCGCGGCTGTCGGCGGTGTGGCTGCCCTCGAAGAAGCCCTTCACGTCGGCGTACAGGGGCGCGATGGGCAGCGCGTGCTCGACGGCCTGGTAGCCATCGGCCACCATGCTCAGGTTCATGAACAGGTCGCCGCCGCCCTCGGCCACGCACAACATGTGCAGGCTGCGGCAGGCGTCCTCGTACCACTGGCGCTGGTCCCGCCGGCCCTGCTGGTAGACCTTCACGCTGGTCGCGCCCATGTCCTGCATGCGGCGGACGTGGGCAAAGGCGGCGTCCCGGTCCGGCGTCTTCGCACCGTCGTTGTCGAGCGCCCCGTACAGGATGTAGCCGGTGGAGTAGACCCGGGGTCCCTCCTCCAGGCCCGCCGCGACGCGCTCGGCCTGGGTGAAGACCAGGTCGGTGCTGGCCGAGGGGTCGTGGACGGTCGTGACCCCGAAGTCCAGCGCCGTCTCGTAGCGCCACTCCTGCTGGGGGAGGATGTCACCCGCGGTGTAGTGCAGGTGCGCGTGCACGTCGATGAGGCCGGGGATCACCGTCTTTCCGGTGCAGTCGACGACCTTGGCGCCGGCCGGCACCGGCCCGCCGGGCGTCACCGAGACGATGCGGTCCCGCTCGATGACCACGGTCGCGTCCTCGATCACCGCGTCGGGGTGCGCGTGGTCGGCCATGCTCAGGACCCGGGCGTGGGTCAGGACCAGGCTGCCCTCGGGCCGGGCCCGCGGCACCATCAGCGCCACCTCGGTGGTCTTCTCGGGCGGCAGCTCGGCCTGGGGCTTCAAGCTGGGCAGGGGCTGGACGTGCAGCACCGGCCCGGCGCCCCAGGTGACGGCGCTGCCATCGGGGATCCAGCCCAGCCAGTCGCCCACGTCTTTGGAAAGCTCGCGGGTCGGCAGCGCGTCCGCGACCTTGACCTCGCCCCCGCCCCAGTGCGGCAGGGCCGTCACCCAGGCGTTGTGGTCCAGCTTGTAGGCGACCTGCGTGAAGTCCGGCGAGGGCACGATCTCGTCGGCCCCACCCAGCACCAGGTGGCTGCGCTTGTCCGTGCCGTCCAGGGCCACGCTGACCAGCACCGTCTCCGAGGGCTTGCGCGCCTCGGTCGGCCGGTCCTCCAGGAACCAGGCCCGGTCCTCGTGCAGGAAGGGCCGCGGCGCGCGCTGGGCGCTGCCCCGGTTGGCGACCGAGGTCACGACAGTGGAGACCCAGCGGCCACCCTGCTTCTGCACCAGGGTCAGCTCGTACCAGGGCACGGCACCGAGGTCCGGCGAGGTGTTGCCGCCGACGCCGCGAAGCACCAGCAAGCGCTTGCCGTCGGCGTCCCAGCTGGGGTTGTCGAGCTGGCCGACCAGGGGCAAGGTCTCGGTGCGCGCCGCCCCGGCCGGGTCGCTCGTGATGTGCAGCCGGCCGCCCTCCTGGTCGTCCCAGCTCGTCCAGGCCAGGCGCTTGCCATCGGGAGACCAGGCAGGCGCGTAGCCGGTGCCCTGGCCCGACAGCAGCTTCAGGCGGCCGTCGGCGGTGCGCAGCCACAGCTCTCCCAGGGCGCTGAAGGCCACGTCACCGCGCGCGTTCCAGGTCGGCCAGCGGATGATGCGCGCCTGCACCGTGGGGGGCAGCTCCTGGGGGCTGCGCGCCACGTCGGCCAGGGTCCAGCTGCCCTCGGCCCGGAAGGGGATGCCCGTGCGGGCGCCTGTGGCGACGTCGACCCGCCACAGCTTGCCGCCAGCCCACAGCACCAAGCCCTCGGGCTGCCAGGACATGGCCGGGTAGACGCCGTGCAGGGCGAAGCCCTCGAGCTGGTCGTGGTCCAGCCAGTCCCCCACGACGCGGCGGCTCCCGGTCGCCAGGTCCAGCACCTCGAGCTGGGTCTTGGTGCGGTCGCGGCTCACGAAGGCCAGCTGCGTGCCATCGGGAGCCAGGGTCGGCCGCACGGCGCTGCCGGCCCCCGTGATGATGGGCAGGATCTGCCCGGTGCGGCGGTCCAGGCGCTCGACCTGCCACAGGCCGGCGACGGGGTCCCCGCCGTACTCGAAGCGCCCCACGCGGCTGGAGAACCAGATGTAGGGCCCCGCCGCCGCGATCTCGCCGGCGTGGGGGTCGCTGTCCAGGCTGGTCAGGGCGAAGCCGGCCCCGCCGTCCAGGTGCACCTGCCACAGCTCGGTGACACCGATGCTGCGCGTGTCCACCGTGCGGCGACGCACCAGCATGTAGGGGCCGGTGGGGTCCCAGACCGGGTCCGTGACCCGGGCCTCGTCCTCGTGGGTGAGCTGCGTGCGGTCGCTGCCATCGGCGGCCATGGTCCAGACGTTCAGGTTGCCGCCCGCGTCGCTGGCGTAGGCGATGCGGCTGCCGTCGGGGGAGAAGGAGGGCTGGCTGTCCCAGGCCGGTCCCTGGGTCAGCCGGGTCGCCATGCCACCGCGGGCCGGCATGGACCAGATGTCCCCCAGCAGGTCGAAGACCAGCGTGTCGCCGTGCTGGCTGACGCTCATCCAGGTGCCCTCGTCCAGCGAGAGCGAGACCTCGTGGGTGGGCCCGTGGGCGGCGTCCACCTCCCAGGCCGGGGGCTTGGGTGTCTCGCTGTCGGCCGAGGCGGCGTCGGCCGGCGCGTTCCCCTCGCCCCAGGGGCTGTCGCCGGCGGCGGCGGGGGTGGACAGGCGCAGGACCAGGGACAGGAGCAGGGTGTTGGACATGGCGCGCGGCTTATCCCCGCAGGCCCGCCCTCGTCCCCACTCCCTGCAGCCAATAGGATGTGCAGGAGCAAAGAGGTCCTGCCCTGCGCCCCTGGTCCGCCCTCGCCTGCGCCCTGATCACCGGCTGCCTGCTGAGCGGCTGTGGAGAGGCACGCCCGGGGACCACCTCCCCGGTGGACCACCGCCTGCCCGACCGGCCCGAGCTGGGAGCGCTGCCGCCGCCTCCACGCCGCCGCCGCGCCGAGGGCGAGGGCGAGGGCGAGGGCGAGGGAGAGGGAGAGGGAGAGGGAGAGGGAGAGGGAGAGGGAGAGGGAGAGGGCCCGGGCCACACCGACTTCGCCGGCGCCTTCGAGCACAACCGCCTCATCCAGGGCGCGACCGAGCGCCTGCAGGTCCGGGTCATGGACGGCGGAGCCCTGCACCTGTCCGGCCCCGCGCTGCTGCTGGGGGATCCGGGCTGGGCCAAGGGGGCCCTCCCCCTGCCCCTGCGCCTGCCCCGCGGCAGCTACCGGGTCCAGCTCTCCCGCGTGCGCTGCGAGGACCGGATCACGGCCGAGGTCATCGAGCGCATCGCCGCCCTGCGCCTGCGCCTGGTCGACGCCCCGGCGGTACGCTGGGTCCACATCGCCACCGTGGCCGTCGACACCGGGGCCGTGGCCCTGATGGGCCCCCTCGCCCACGCCGCCCTGGTCACCGAGCAGAAGGCCGCCGCCCAGCGCTACACGCGGCGCCTGCAAGGCGACCTGGTCCCCGAGCCCACCAGCACCATCGAGGCCCACATCCAGGCCATCCTGGCCGGCGACCTCCTGGCACCCCTCGCCGTCGCGACGCGCCCCCGGGGCCCGGTCGACCTGGTCGGCTGCAGCAGCGGCTTCGGCGAGGGCAGCTACGAGGTCTTCGCCGGCCTGGACCCCGCGGGGCTGCCGGTAGAGGTCGTCATCGACTTCCGCGTCCTGGTCGAGCCCATGGAGCAGGTCATCATCATCCCCGATCCCGCCTCCTTGCGGCCCGGGCCGGTGCGCGACGCCCAGCTCGCCGCCCTGGGCATCCACGCGGTCCGCGGCGGTCCCACCGAGCCCTGGCTCATGGTCGACTGCTCGGCCCTGTGGGACCAGGCGCACCTGGGCCTGCCCGAGATCCGGCTGGAGGACGAGGCCGGCCAGCCCATCGAGGCCCCCTGCTCCATGCAGGGCGGGCACTTCCACCTGGACCTGCCGCGCAAGGTGCCGGCCCGCCTGCGCCTGGTCGTGCCCGTGGGCCTGCGGCCGCTGTGACCAACGGTTCGATCGTTC
>Ga0100377_1004484_pt1 | contig 10734 bp, 12 predicted proteins | sample CryGeymeta201501_FD_83664 | JGI IMG/M metagenome (GOLD analysis project Ga0100377, IMG submission 83664) | Groundwater microbial communities from Crystal Geyser aquifers in Utah, USA - Crystal Geyser metaG 2015-01 | ecosystem: Environmental > Aquatic > Deep subsurface > Groundwater | place: USA... | reverse complement strand
CGATGCCCGCCCTGTACCATAACATATACAACTTAGTACTGAAGAGCAAAGCACCCTATGGCGAATAAGACCGTTATCATTAAAGATCAGATTCAGCAACAAAGGTACAGGGCCCGTATCGTCCATCGGTTACGTTATTCGTCTTAAGAACTTGACGCAACCCTCTGACCCTAAACGAAACCGGCTTCGTAGCCGTAACCGTAACCCTGGAACATTTTTATTGTTCGTGGGTGACGATCCGTCATGAAGGATTTCCTTGAAAACATCCATGTCCCATCATTGGATTCTCCTACTTGACCCTTTTAAAAATCTCCTTAATGCCTATCGCATCATTTTGGAAGAAGAAAAATATCTCGTTGAGACTGCGCTAAGTTTAAAAGATGCATACGAACTTCTTAAGGAAAGGCAATATTCTGTAATCATTACAGAATATATCCCTCCCTTTGAGACGACTGATGATATGATCCAATGGGTGAAAAAGAAAGCTCCTGAAACCTATATCATCATAGTTACCAACGCTATCGTTGACGAAAAAACTTACGAAAAACTTTTCACACTCGGAGTGGATGACTTTATTTTAAAACCCTATTCCGCAGAGAAGATTCTCGTTCATATCAAGAAGGGTTTGAAGCAAAGGGATTTAATTCTTAAGTTCCGAGAATTGGAAAGACTCACCCTACTTGAGCCAATTAGTGAAAGGATTCAAGGATTTATATTCACCACAGTCTTTTTCAAGAGGTGCCTTCGCCAAGAGATTAAGAGGGCAAAACGTCATCACCATCCTTTTTCTATGTTATTAATACAGATGCCTGCCAAAGAAGAAATAGGCGATCGCTTTGAAAGCTTTTACATGGAGCTTGTAAAAATTGTCAGAAAATATACAAGAGAAGAAGATATGGTGGGTAAAAATAATGGGGAAATTGGGGTTATTCTCCCTGAAACAGACCAAATGGGATCTCAGGTTCTTATACAAAGACTTTCGAATTTGATTAATAATCATCCTTCCTTCAAATCTGATAACGTCTTAAAAACGTATGCTAAAAACCTATTTTTCCAATCCTTTACATATCCTAATCAATTTGCGCTTCCTGAATCTTTAAGCCCTGTGCTGAAAGATGTGAACAGGGAATACTCCCATAACTAATCCTCCCATTTTGGCTACACGATAAAACTATTAGAAATCATTCAATTTATCTATGCCTCTGGCCCTTTTGGCTCAATAAGTAAGCCAAAAGGTCAATTTCAGGTAGAATTGAAAATTTTTCGAAATGCCTTCTCTTTTAAATAATCTTTTAAAATCGCAAGATTAGAAGGAATTAATAGAATATCATATAGTTGGTATAATAGTTGCCTTATAAATAATTGCCCATGGATGTTAGGACACTCACAAACCATGAAAATGGGCAATAGGTGACGGTAAGGGTTAGGAGGCCCGTATCGTTTAGCGTCAAAGGGTAAGGGTAAGAATTTAAGACGATTAACGTAACCGAATGACGAAACGGGCTTCGTCGTGAGCTCAGCCGAACGGCATCTTTACCGTTGCCTTTAAACAAACCTCTTATTTTCTAAGCAATGTCAAAAGAAACGATTCTCATACTGGATAAAGAATTTCATACCCAATGGACATTAAAAACGCTGTTGGAAAGCGAAAAATATATAGTTTTGGCTGTGGATACAATTGAAAGAGCCTTACAGAATTTCAAAGAATTTGAAGTGTCCGGTCTGATCGCCGAATATCGAATCGATCACGCCAACACCCCTGAAATCATCCGAGAATTAAAAAAGAGTTTTTCAGAACTCTATGTGATGATGCTCACGCATGAAAATTTAGAAGAGAAAGAATACAAGAAAATCATGAGCGCCGGCATCGATGATTTTTTTCTGAAGCCAATCTCAAGCGAAAAAATTCTTATCCATCTCAAAAAAGGGTTAAGGCAGCGCAAGATACTTCTTCAAAAAAAACGCTTAGAACAAAAATTGAATCAAATAAAAATGAATAAAAATATTCGCACAATAAATCATTCACTCTAAAATAAAAAATTACTTTTTGGAGTAAGAAAATGGAAGTCCATGCCTTGCCAAAGAAATTTGACGCCTCCTCTGATCTCCTCTATCCACTTGGTAAAAAGAGCAGGACCTTCACGCTTTTTCAGAAGGTTCAAGGAGCGATGCGCAATGTCCCTAATTTTGGCGAGACCTGCAAGGCAATTTTGGATGCGGTGATGGATGAGATGGATGGCGAAAACTGTTCTCTGATGTTGAAAGACCCCGTCTCCGGCGATTTGACCATTTGCGCAGCTCGCGGGAAGAATGAAAAAAAGAGTGTCTATTACCCAGACCGAACAGGAAATGGAAAAAGATTTAAATCAGGAGAAGGGGTGGCGGGGTGGGTCCTAAAAAATGGACAAGCCGCAATGCTAAATGACGTCAATAAGGAGCCTCATTTTGTAAGCGTGGAGGGATTAAATAATAAGGTCAATTCCCTAATCTGTTATCCAATTCGAGAAAAAGATCAGGTCGTCGGGGTCTTCAACCTGAGTCATTCTAAGAGGGGAGCTTTTGATGAAGGAGATAAATTGGCCCTCTCCTATATTTCAAACCAGGTGGGAGCGGCTCTGACCTCCGCCCGTTTCTTTTTAGAAATTAAGGAAATGAATCGATTGATGAAAGATTCCAGCGAATCTTTTCCAAAAGAAAAAATTATTCAACTCTTTCCTCGTTCCTCCTCTACGTTTATTGAGGTCGGCGAAATGAGAGGAAAGGATGGGATCTTTATTTACGCAAGTGAAAAAATGTGTCGAATTAAAGAAATTATCGATCAATTAGCCAATACCGACGTTACCGTCCTCATCCAGGGAGAAAGTGGGGTGGGTAAGGAGGTGGTTGCCCATTCTATTCACCAAAATTCTTATCGCCGTGAAAAACCTTTTGTCAAGGTGAATTGCGCTGCTCTTCCGCAAGAACTTCTGGAGAGCGAGCTCTTCGGTTATGAAAAAGGCGCATTTACAGGAGCCTACCGTCAGAAACCTGGGAAATTTGAACTCGCCAATGGGGGAACTATTTTCCTTGATGAAATATCAGAGATAAATCTTTCTCTTCAAGGCAAACTTCTCCAGGTTCTTCAGGACAGAGAGTTTTCGAGATTAGGAGGCAAAAAAGACATCCGAGTGGATGTACGGGTATTAGTGGCGACAAATAAAAATTTAGAGGGCGCCGTTAAAAATGGTCGATTCCGTGAAGATCTTTATTACCGGCTGAATGTCGTCAACATTACGCTCCCTCCCCTGAGAGAGAGGAGAGAGGAAATTCCCATTTTCATTGAGTACTTTTTGGACAAATTTAGCAAAAAATACCAAAGAAAAATTAATCCCTTATCCGAAAAGATGATGAAGGCTTTTTCCCAATATCATTGGCCAGGGAATGTGCGGGAATTGGAAAATGTGGTCCAACGATTTGTCGTATTGGGAGATGAAAAGGCAATTATTGAGGAATTGAATCCTTTGGCGAAGCGAGATAATGTTCCGGAAGAAAATAGCGGGGGCGTAAATGAAAAAACCTGGCCTTCTTTAAAAAAAGTTCATCACGAAGCCGCTTTAAAGGTAGAAACAGAAATGATCCTCAAAGCGTTAGAGATGACCAATTGGAACCGGAAGAAGGCGGCTAATATATTAAATATAAGCTACAAAACCCTCCTCTATAAAGTTAAAGAAAGCGGTCTCGATAAACGGTTTATTCCCCCGAGATTGTGAGCCATATTCATTCTTAAAACTTTTTTCAAACTTTACCCCGTTAGAAAGCCCCGCTTCAAGTAGCGGGGCTTTCTAACGGGGTTTATTAAAAACGGTCAATAGATGGCAATGGATTATTGTTTTAAGAAAAGATTCTCATTTTTACTGAATAAAATTGGAAAAAGAGGAATCAAATTTCTTCATATTCTAAAAAGGAGAAAGGTGGAAAGGATTTACCACTTTTCCCAAGTTTTTTTCCACTTTTTCCCCTGCTCTTTTATGAGATTAAGAAATATCTGTGACCTCGGATTAAAGAATTTCATTAAAATTCAAAAGGTTATTAATGAGCAATCAATTGCTCCCTTTTTGGCATAAAGATTGCTCTTTATTCATACGTTATGAAAGATATTTACCAAATTATTTTTTCTCATAGCTCTCAAATGAATAAAATCAAGGCGATGATTGATGAAATCGCTCATACCGATATCACTGTTCTGATTAAAGGTGAGAGCGGAACGGGGAAAGAACTGCTGGCTCAGGCCATTCATTCAAATTCCCATCGGAAAGATAAGCCTTTCGTTAAGGTGAATTGTGCAGCCATTCCTAATGGGCTTCTCGAAAGCGAACTTTTTGGGTTTGAAAAAGGGGCATTCACAGGGGCCATTATTAAAAAACCCGGAAAGTTCGAATTAGCCAATCATGGAACGATATTATTGAATGATATTGGGGAATTGGATGTTTCCATTCAGGCAAAACTGCTGGAAGTCCTCCAGGACGGTATGTTTTCTCGTTTAGGAGGGGATGGAGATGTGACCGTAAATACCCGTGTGATCGCCACCACCAGAGACCATTTAGAAAAATCGATGATGGAAGGTCATTTCCGTGAAGACCTATTTTTTAGGATCAATGTCATTAGCATCACCATTCCACCCTTGCGAGACCGGAAAGACCAAATTCTTCCTCTTTCCCAATATTATTTCGATTTTTATAAAAAGAAATATGGGAAAGACATCTCTCCATTTTCACCAAAGATGATTGATGGCTTTAAAGAATATCCTTGGCCTGGGAATATCCGAGAATTGGAAAATATGGTCAAACGGATTGTCATATTGGGTGAGGGAGATACGGTCGTTGAGAACCTTTTGGGTAGAAGGTTGGATGATGCAATGAATCCTGAACCCTTTGAAAATTTCTTGCCCAATCCCTTGATTGGGAAAAAGAATTTTAACCTCAAGGAGGCTGGAAGAAAAGCCGCTGAAGAAGCAGAAAAGAAGATTATTCAAAATACGCTACAAGAGACTCATTGGAACCGAAAAAAGACAGCCCAATGGCTCCATGTGAGTTACAAGGCTCTCTTATATAAGATTCAGAAATACCACATAGATGATTTGAGAGGGTGACGATGGATTGAAGAGGAAACCAGTTGATAAACCCCAAAAAATAATATTTCGGACACGGGTTGCCAATATGCCGATGAAGGGGGGGCAGGGGTGAAAAAATTAGAGAGTAAGTTCCAGGGAAGCATGGAGGCGGGGTTTGGAAGAATCTTGAATCGAGATTTATTCCTTTTTCTTTTGGACCTTGAGGTAAAACGCGCTCAACGTTACCAGAATTTTCTCTGTCTCATGCTCCTCAAAATTAAACAACTTTCGAAAGATCATAATGGAGAAGGTTTAGAGACCTGCAATCGAATATTGAGTAATCTCTTAATGGAGGAGATGCGTGAAAGCGACATCATTGGTTCTTTAGAATTAAATAAACTGGTTGTTCTCCTCCCCTATGCAGATGTGAAAGCGGGAGACCATGTTAAATCACGATTTGGAGATGCTCTGAAATATTATGAGTTTAAAAACAGAGGTTTTGAAATCACGATCGATCAGGTCTGTTTTCCTGTTCATGGGACAAACACAATGGATCTCATCAAAAAAGCCTTAGAAGCCGAGTCAACATGATTTTTGACTTAACGCTATGCGCTATGCTCTATGCGCTATGCTGTTTAGATAGGGGGAGTAAAAAGATGAAAAAAACGGTTTATTTTGGATTCATGGGGTTATTGGTATTTTTGATATCTGCCTCAATCGTCTGCCCACAGACAGAAAAAGAGATGGTTTTGAAAAAACAGGCCCAGGCAGAAGTAGTGGCCGATAGCGACAGTTATATCATCGGGCCTGAAGACGTCCTCTACATCCATGTATGGAGAGAAGATGCCTTATCAAGAACGGTTCCCGTCAGGATGGATGGGAAAATCTCATTACCCCTTATTGATGAGATTCAGGCGGCAGGATTAACCCCTTTCCAATTGAAAGAAAATTTAATCCAGAAGCTGAAACAATTTATTGATAGCCCTAATGTCTCTGTGATCGTCACGGAGACCAACAGTTTTAAGGTTTTTGTTACGGGTCAAGTCAGAACTCCGGGCGTCTACCGCCTACGCAGTGAAACTACTGTGCTGCAAATCATTCCCATGGCAGGCGGGTTCACAGATTGGGCGAATCAAAAGAAAATTTTGATCATCCGGAAGGAAAATGGGAAGGAGAAGCGAATCATTGTTAATTATAAGAAAATTATGAAAGGGGATGATCCCCGTTCAAACATCATTCTAAAAGCTGGCGACACCATCATTATTCCGTAACAGAAACCCGCAAAGCGCATAGAGCATAGCGCATAGCGGGAGACATGCCAGAAACCCTTCCCCTCTGGAGTATGTTCCATTACTCCACAGGGGGGGTGAAGAGATCACATTAAACGGGGTGGAGAGATGAAAAAAACAAAAAGAATTGGCTGGATGGGTTGTTTAATGGCGTTGGTCCTGATGATGTTACCCACGATTGTTCATGCTTGGTCAGAAAACATTCTCTCGCACTTCCAACCCTATATCACGGTTCAGGAAGAATACAATAATAATATCGACTTGACCCCAAAAAACAAAAGAGATGACTTTATCACCACGGTCTCTCCGGGGTTAAGATTTTCTACCTCGCCAAGATCTGCGACAACAGGCGAATTTCAGAGAACACCCACTGCCGAAGACAGGTTTGGAATTGATTTGGACTTTAATGCGGGATTCGTCTTTTATGCCAAGGAACACGATGATAATTATATCAGTCTTAACGGGACACTTAACGCCTGGTATGCTTTTACTAAAAATCTCACTTTCCGGGCGAGGGATTACTTTATTCGATCCGACGAAATAAGAGAGGCAGATTACTCTACCACTGCATTGCCAGGTCAAAATCTCCTTTCGAGGACTAACAGGAGAGAACCTTATTACCGGAATGTTTTTGAGCCCTCTATGGAATATCGTTTTGGAAGAGAAAACCTTATCGCAGTCAACTACCGAAACAACATCTATAGGATTAATAGTGAAATATCTGAAGATAGTACGGAAAACTATATCAATCCAAGACTGACCTATTGGTTCAACATCAGACATGGAGTGTCCTTTGAATATGGTCTCACGCTTGGGGATTTCCAGCGAACACCAGACTTAGTAGGTCATTTGGCCACGGGACGTTATACATACCGTTTTAATCCGAGGACTTCGATCTTTGGGGAATATACACAGTTGTGGCGTAATTTCGATCCCCCTTCCATCAATTATGTGGTCTATAGGCCAAGCATCGGTATCGAACACGCCTTCAGTCCAACACTCAGCGCAAGAGTTCAAGGGGGTTATTACCAGGCGAATCCTGAGAAGGGTTCCGCGGTCGATGGGCCTTTTTTCGATGTTCTTCTCACACAGCGGGGGCAGAGAACCACTTATAGTCTCTCTTTATTGGGTGGATATACCGAAGACTTTTTTACTTCAGAGAATCAGGGCTTTACTCAATACTACAGAGCCCTCGGAAGAATCACTCATCAGCTTCTGCAGAGAATGACCGTTGGACTTTTTGGCAGTTATGAATGGGCTAAATACCCTGGGGCCGTTATAGAGGACAAAAAACCGATAGATCAAATATGGGCAGTAGGAGGCAATGCCTCTTATCAAATACTGAGGTGGCTAACTGTTTCTCTTGATGTTTCCCATCGAGAAAATCGTTCGAATATTTCAGATAGGGATTATAGCGAATATCGTGGCATGTTTCGAGTTACAGCCACGTATTAGCGCAAAGAGCATGGGGCATAGGGCATAGAAAAAAAACAAATGTCTAAATTCAGATTTCAAGATTTAAGAATATGGCAATTAGCGATTGAGATAGCTAATGAGCTTTTTGATATAGCAGACGATCTTGAAAAGAAAAAATTATATCGGTTTGCTGATCAACTCAGAGGCGCTGGCATGTCAATGTCAAACAACCCCGTTAAGTAAAAGACAATGTACGTTTATGTTTTACAGAGTGATTTGGATAAGAAATTCTATACAGGAATTACTCAAGACCTTATGAAAAGGACGGAAGAGCATAATTCAGGGATATCAAAAGCTACAAAAACGAGAGTTCCATTTAAGCTTGTTTATTATGAATTCTGCCTGAATCACAAGGATGCTATGAAAAGAGAAAGGTACCTTAAGACCACTTGGGGTAAAAGATATATCAACAATAGGATTGCGAATTACTTGCAGGAAACAGAGAAATGTACTTAACAGGGGCTGAGGGATCGGGTTCTTCTTCAACAAAAGAGTTTAAGCAATTTCTGAATATAGCCAGAAGATCCACCTTCGAAAATGCAAACATAATGATTTTGCTTCATAAAAGAAGTTTGTTGAGTGATGAGTCTTTGGATTCAATGTTAAAGAAATTGGATGCCCTTTGTAGGCAAATCACAAGTTTTAGCAATTCTCTTGGAAGGGGTTATTAACCCTATGCTCTCTGCTCTATGCTCTATGCCAAAAGAGACTTGCGACTGACGTAATAATAAGGAGTAAATATGCCCGAACAAACCCCCTTCAACATCCAAGATTACTTAGCCATAGGCCTGCGCCGAAAGTGGTACATCATTATCCCATTAGTTCTTTGTGCTCTGGCCTCTTTTGGTGTTTATAAATATCTCCCCAAGGTCTATAAAACAACGACCCTGATTCTCGTTCAGCCTCAGACGGTTCCGGAAAATTATGTACGGCCTACCATTACTGATTCGATGGCTAATCGGCTAAATACAATCTCCCAAGAAATTCTAAGCCGAACGCGGTTGGAAAAGGTAATTCAAGAATTCAACCTGTATGCAGATATTCGAAAGAGACTCCCTTTAGAGGAGATCATTGAAATAATGCAAAAAGCGATCGAGGTGAAGGTGCAAGAACCAAGAAGAGATAGAAGAGACCAAACAACAAATTCTTTCTCCATTTCCTATGAAGGAGAAGAGCCTAAAACGGTGATGATGGTGACAAATAAGCTGGCCTCCTTAATCATTGAGGAAAATTTAAAGGTCCGTGAGTCACAAGCAGAGGGTACTTCAGAGTTTCTCACCAAGGAACTCCAGAGTATGGAAGAACAATTAAAACGTAAAGAACAAGACATCCGAAATTTTAGGGAACGTTCGATGGGACAGCTTCCTCAACAACTGGATGCTAATTTGAGAATACTCGAACGGTTACAGCAGCAGATAAAAACAACCAACGAAAGTTTGAGGGCTGCAGAGGATCGAAGCATCGTTATTCAGAGCCAGATTGAACTTTTAAAAAAGCGTGAACCCACCCAGGTCGTTCGAGTAGGCTCCCAGGGAAATATAATCGTAGATCGAGGCGAAGATCCGCTTGTTACACAATTAAGAAATCTAAAAAGAGATTTAGCTATTGCACAGTCAAAATACAAGGAGACCCATCCGGATGTGGTTGATCTGAAAAAAAAGATTGCTGACCTTGAGCCCAAGGTAAAAGACCTGATGGGAAGAACACAAGAAGGAAGAGTCTCTGAACAAAACTTGCCTCCACCAACCCTTGACCCTGAAACGCAAAGGCTGCTGACCCAATATAATGAACAATATCATGCGGCCGTCCTGGAGGCAAAGCGGTTAAGAGAAGAGGAAAAGGAACTAAAACAGCAGATCACCCTCTATCAGAGAAGAATCGAAGATACGCCAAGGCGGGAGCAAGAGTTAACACTTTTGACAAGGGATTACGAACTCCTAAAAACCAATTATCAATCTCTTATGGATAAGAAGATTCAGTCTCAGATGGCGGAGAATCTCGAACGGAAACAGCAAGGTGAACAATTTAAGATATTAGACCCAGCTCGTCTCCCTGAAAAACCAATCAAACCCGATCGTAACAAAATATTACTCATAGGATGTGTGATAGGCCTTGCGGCGGGATTGGGTCTGGTCTGGTTTCGGGAGTCAATGGATCGATCTTTTCACACGGTCTCCGACATAGAAGGTTATTTGGAAATTCCCGTTTTGGCAACTATTCCGAATCTAAAAGAAGAAGAGAAAAAAGCCGCCTAATGCAGCAAAAGCACGCAAGGCGCATAGAGCATAGCGCATAGCGTAAAAAACAATATAGGGAAGAATAATGGCAAAATTTAGATTTCAGGATTTAAAGATTTGGCAATTAGCAATTCAGATTGCCGACGAACTATTTAATATGGCAGACGATCTTGAGCAGAAGAAATTATATCGCTTTGCCGATCAACTTAGAGGGGCTGGCATGTCTATGTCTAATAACATTGCAGAAGGCTCAGGATCTTATTCAAAAAAGGATTTTAAACAATTCTTGAATATGGCTCGCAGATCCACATTCGAGAACGCTAATATCCTAATTTTGTTAAAGAGACGGAGTCTTATAACAGAGGGAGAATTAGAAAAGTTATTAGATAAACTCGATCATCTTTGCAGACAAATAACTAATTTTCAAAGTACTTTAATTTAGATCGCTCTGCGCTCTGCCGTTGCGAGTTTTTAGGGATTTTAATTTCCGCTATAAAAGGTTTTGATATGTATTTTAGAGGTTCTTTTTATTTCTGCGCTATGCGCTTTGCGCCATGCGCTTTGCGAGCTTTTGGTTTGCGCTCTGCGCTATGCGTGTTTTTGGTATGTAGTTTGAAGATTCTTGAGTTTTGCGCTCTGCGCT
>Ga0100377_1004479_pt1 | contig 10743 bp, 7 predicted proteins | sample CryGeymeta201501_FD_83664 | JGI IMG/M metagenome (GOLD analysis project Ga0100377, IMG submission 83664) | Groundwater microbial communities from Crystal Geyser aquifers in Utah, USA - Crystal Geyser metaG 2015-01 | ecosystem: Environmental > Aquatic > Deep subsurface > Groundwater | place: USA... | reverse complement strand
TCCGCTCAGGCCGCCGAGGCCGAGCTCCGCCAGAGCAGCCCCGCCATTCGCGCCTACCTCTCCGGCGAGCCGGCGGTGCCCGAGCAGACGGTCGAGGACTTCGAGTTCGACATCGACGTCGACGACCCCTCCGTCGACACCCGCAACTACGACTCCTCCGAGATGCAGGAGAACCTGCTCGAGATGCTCGATGCCGAGGTCAAGGAAGAGCGGCGCGTGCGCCAGACGCTCGACTTCCCGGCCTTCGACGGGCCCCCGCGCTCCGGCACGATGCAGGCCGCCCCGCCCAGGCGCGGCCCCGGCCAGCGCCGCCCGAGCCGCCCGCACCCCAAGACGGTCCCGATGTCGCCCCTCGACCCCAACCATCCCCTGCACACCGTCGCCACCGTCCAGGGCGACATCCCCCCCGAGCTCGTGGCGCACCTGACCGCCGCCGACCGCCGCCGGGACCGCGCGCCCCGCACCGAGCCGCTCACCCAGGTCGCCGGACGCCCCCGCAACGCCCGCCAGCCCGACGAGGACGCCTCCACCGTCGCCCTCTCTACCTCCGACCCCCGCCTCGCCGCCCTGACGGCCTCCGGAAAACGCCCGGCGACGCGATCCAGAGCCCCCGCCACCGTTGAGCTCGATCCCATCACCGACCCCCGCATGGCCGCCCTCCGCGCCATGAGCACCCCGCCCCCCGACGAGGACGCCTCAACCCGCGCCGTCTCCCTCGACAGCGATCCCCGCATGCTCGCCCTCCGAGACGCTGTCGCCGCGGCGGCCGACGACGAGGACAGCTCCACCCGCGCGATCTCCGCCAACGACCCGCGCCTGCTCTCCCTCCAGAGCTTCGCCGCCGCCACGGCCGAGGACGAGGACGACAACGACGCCACAGAGGGCGGCACCGACCTCGACCCCCGCGTGGGCTCGCTCGCCCGCGCAACCCCCGGCTCCAGCTCGACCATGACCGCCCGCGGCGGACTTGGCGATCAGTGGCCCATGAGCAGCGGCTCCATCTCCGCCCGCACCAGCCCCGCGCCACACGGCATCCTCGGCGAGGTCTACACGCAGTTCCGACCGGTGCTTGTGCCGCCGGACTGGGAGCGGCTGGGGGAGGTGGTCCATCGGCCGATGGTGGAGCGCGCGCGCATGGGGAGCGTGCCGCACATCGCCATCGCGATCGACTACCCCGACCACCTGCTCTACCTCAACGAGGACGACCTCAACGCCTGGCACGTCACCTTCGACGTCGTCTTTCAGATGGCCTGCGCCAACCTCGCGGAGTCCCCCGAAGACCTCACGGAGTTCTTCGTCGCGCTCGAGCTGGACGACGTGAAGATCTATCAGCTCGGCATCGGCGACTTCTACGAGTCCAGCCGGGTGTTCCTGGCGGCGATGGTGGACACCGCGCGTCGGCTCCTGGGCGCCGAGCGCCTCCTCGTCGCGGTGCCCAACCGCAACATCCTGGTCGTTGCCTCGGGGGAGTCCTCGGTGGACGAGATCGCGCGCCTGCGCGGCGTGGTCCAGTACTGCCACACCAGCCAGGCCCACCCGCTCTCGAACCTTGTGTTCCTGTGCGACGCACAAGGGCGCATCGCGGTCGTCCCATGACGACCGTAACGCCGTTGCAGCGAAGGCAGCTCACCGAGCCTGTGTGTTCAGGAATGGACCGAGCGCGGCGATCCAGTACGCCGTGAGCAATCGACTGGGCTACTTCATCAGATCGTACTTCTTGAGCAGCCGGTAGAAGTGCCGCCGGTCGATCTGCGCCTCGCGCGCCGCCGCCGAGATGTTCTGCTGGTGCTTCTCCAGCAGGTGCTCGAGGTACTGCTTCTCGAAGTCGCTCACCAGCGCGTCCTTCGCCTCACGCAGCGGCACCGGGTCGCCGTCCGCGCTCTCGATCGACGCCATCAGGTACGCCTGCACCCCGCCGCTGTCCGACGGCGGCGGCGGCGGCGCGCTCTGCGCCGGGTGCGGCACCGGCACGTGCGTCGGACGCACGCCGAGCTCCGCCGCCAGATAATCCCCTGTGATCCGGTTGTCGCACAGCGTCGCCGCGCGCTCGATCATGTTGCGCAGCTCGCGGATGTTGCCGGGCCAACGGTAGTGCACCAGCACGTCCACCGCGTCCGACGTCAACAGCGGCCGATGCCCCAGCCCCACCGCCATCTGGTCCAGGAAGAACTCCGCCAGCATCGGGATGTCCTCCGGGCGCTCACGCAGCGGCGGCAGCCGGAACCGCACCTTCGCCAGCCGGTAGAACAGGTCCTGCCGGAACCGACCCTCGGCGATCAGCTCGTCCAGGTTCCGGTTCGTCGCCGCCACCGGCCGCACGTTCACCATCAACGTGCGCTCACCCCCCACCCGACGGATCTCCCCGGACTCCAGCGCCCGAAGGAACTTCGCCTGGAACTCGATGTCCATCTCCCCCAGCTCGTCGAAGAAGATCGTCCCCCGATCCGCCCGCTCGAACACCCCCTTGTGCGCGTACGCCGCGCCCGAGAACGCCCCGCGCTCGTGACCGAACAGCTCGCTCTCCAGCAACGTCCCCGGAAACGCCGAACAATCGAAGATCTCCAGCGGCTGCGACGCCCGCCGCGACGCCCCGTGGATCGCCCGCACGATCAGCTCCTTCCCCGTCCCCGTCTCGCCCTCGATCACGATCGACAGGTCCGTCGGCGCAACCTTGTCCAGGATCGCCAGCACGTCCCGCAGCGGCGGGCTCTGGCCGATGATGTTCCCGTACCGCGTCCGATCCCGCGTCAGCGGCTCCAGCGTCTGCGCCATACCGAACCGGATGCGCGTCTTGCCCGCCCGAAACACGCTCGTCGGAGGCAGGAACACCTGCCCCACCCGCACCCCCTCCAGATGCGTCCCGTTCGTGCTGTTCAAGTCCACGAGCTTGTAGCCGTCGCCCTCAGCCACCAGCTCACAGTGCCGACGCGAGGCCGTCCGGTCCTTCAACACCAGGTCGCAAAGCGGGTCCGTCCCGATCAGGAACGATGGCTTGTTCAGCACGAACCGCTGCCCCGTGTCCTCGCCGTCCAACACCTCCAGCTGGCACTGACGCACCTCGAAGGTGTCGCCGAGCGGGCGGCCCTCCACTTCGACTGTGGGATACTCGTAGATCATCCGTGCCCCGCTCGCCCTCGGACCATGCCCGGCGCCCATCCCATCGGCCCGCGTCGCGCACCCAGGCGTTCAAACGCCTGATCTGAAACGACTTTTGCCGCAGAACGGGGCCTCACGGCCAGGTCACCGTGAATCCCACCTGAGCCCCGCCCACCGTCGGCACGACCTCCAGACGAAGACCGGGCTCGAGCTCGACCACCGCCGTCGCTTCATCACCGCCGATCGCCAACAGGACGATGCCCGTCAGGGCCGTCGCGCCGCCCACACCGTACACAATGTAGCTGATCAGCCCGTTCTGGTCCGCGGACGACTCCAGATCCAGGATCTCCTTCCGACGCCCCGCCGCCTCGACGCTGTTGTCACCCACCACCGGTGGCGTGATGTCGTTGGCCTGGTTCTGCTTGTCGATCTGCTGCAGCGTGAAGTAACCGCCGCCACCTGCCACCGCCACGCCCGCCGTCAGCGTCAGCCAGCCCGCCCAGTTCACGCCGCTGTCCACCGGCTCCAGCGTCTCGGGCGTCTCCACCGTCACCGTCTGGTTCACCTCGATCCGCACGATCTGACTGATCGGCTTGAAGCCCTCCTTCACGATGTCGACCGCGTGCGGCCCCGGCGAGAGCTGAAGCTCGAGGCGCGGCGTCTGGCCCACCACCTTGCCGTTGACCAGCACGTCCGCGCCGATCAGGTAGCCCTCGATCCGCAGCGTCCCCACCTGGGACAGCTCGTCACGACGGATGTCCTTCGACGACCGCATGTCCAGCTCGACGTGCACCTTGCCACTCTCGCTCACGTCCGACAGCAACAACGTCCGGTCGAACTCGCGCTGCCCCAGCCCCGTCGCCGTCAAAAAGAACTTCGTCTCCCCCGCCGGCAGGTTGCCCTTGAACTGCCCCTTGCCCAGCTTGAGCCGATCCCCCGTGTCCTTCACCAGCGTGATCTCGGCGTTGTCCGGGATGGCCGTCAGCTCCACCGGCACCATCTCCCGCTGCAGGATGAACGCGGCCTTCTGCACCGGCGTCCCCGTCTGCACCGGACGCACGCTGACCTCCAGCTTCTGCGTCTCATGGAACTTCCGCTCCACCCAGATCGTGTGCCGCCCCGTGAACAGCTTCAAGTTGACCGGCGTCGTCCCCTGCGAGCCCCACTCCTTGTCGTCGACGTACACCGACGCCCCCGGAGGCTCGCTCGTGACCGCGAACGGGATCTCCACGAACGTCCGGTTGATCTCCAGACTCTCCGGCACCGCGCTCTTCTTGCCCCGCTTGCCCGGCGTCGCGATGGCCACCGCGTCGTTCAGCTCACGCCGCGCCGTCCGCATCGACAGCGACGTGGCGTTGGTCCGCACCTGCTTGAGCTCCTCGGCCACATACGTCGCCTCCTCGCTGCCCAGCGACGCGTACTTCTCCAGGTAGCTCAACGCCTTACCCGGCTTGTCCAGCTGGTCGTACGCCCTCGCGATGTAGATCAACAGCTTGTTGTTCGGCTTGAGCGCGAACGCCTCCTCCCACCGCGCCACCGCCGTGGCGAACTCCCCCTTGTCGTAGGCCTCACGCCCCTCCTTGAAGCGCGCGATCGCCTTCTGCGTCGTCTCGTCATCCTGCGCCGCCGCGCGGCTCGGCTCGACGAGTGTCAGGGACACGGTAGTCGCCGCCAGCATCAAGCCGACCAGCACGATCTGTAGAGACGCGGACAGCAGGTGCTGTCCAGGGTAGGCGCGAGACATGCGCGACTCCGACGGTTGCACACGCTCGCCAGACGGCGAGTCGTGGGTGAGGTGAGCGATGCAGCGGCGATCCGACCGATCTTCAGGGCTCATGAAGCCCGAACGGCGATCCCCTCCGACCCCGTCCCCGAGCGCTCCGCGCCCGGCTGGAGGTGAAGCAGGCTCGCAGCCCGTGCACCCGCTCCTGTCCGGCCCTTGCGGGCATCGCACAAGCGCGACGGCGACGGTCCCTGCGGCACTGACGTTAGCACAGTGGCGGGGGATGGCAAAGAGCACGCGCGTGAGGCCCCGCGGGCATCGCGTCGTCGGCCCTGGCGGCGATCGTGACGGAGGAAGCCGCGTCACGCACTGCTCTCCCGCGGCTGCAACCGCGCAGCAAAGCTCCAGGACCGCAGGCCGGTCCAGTGAGCGCAGCGAACTGCGCAGGACGGGCGAGCGAAGCGAGAACGAACGATAGGCCGGAGGTTGGTGTGGCGCAGCGGAGAGGGAGCGCTCCCCTCACAAACCCGTCATCAACAAACAAGAATACTGCTTGACACGAAATGAGGGGGGGGGTAGTGTCATCTCACGAGCATCGAGTCGCCTCGTGTGAGTGAGCACGGGGCGACGCGCGTCGCTGACCTGCAGCCCCGGAGTTACCGATGAACCAGGCTCTCTACACTTCTCTTCTCACCATCGCCCTGCTCAGCCTGGCTGGCTGTGTGATCGAGTCACCTCCTCCCAACAGTCCGGCCGAGACGAGTCTGGAGCCGCTCTCCGAACACACCGAGCCTCTCCCCGAGGCGGACTTCGAGGCCACGATCGTCGAGGAGACCGACGCGCCACCCGATGACGCCATCGACCGCAAGGTCCCTGCCACACCCAAGGTGGAGCGAGATCTCGAGACCTGGCCCAACCTCTGCCGCATCGCAGACTACCTCGAACGCGTCGATGGACACATCGTCGCGCACATCACCATCGTCAATCGAAGACCGGTGCCGATCGACACTCTCATCTGGATGGAGGTCTTCGACGGAAGAAGGGGAACAGAAACCGAACGCATCACATTCGAAAACACACCTGAATTTTCTGAAATCATCATCAAGTATCCCATTGAGTCACTCACTTCGCTCCCATTTCACGGATATATCAATTTGATATGCAGATTTGGATTTGAAGAATATGAAGATCAGGGCGATCTTCGGCTCGCATCAGACAATTACCAGCTTGAATTCCAGGCGACTACACGATCGTCAAGCGAACTCTCCACCAGTTCAAGACCGTACACCCTCAAGTCAAGGTGGTGAACATGACTCCCGCCCACCCTTCGTCTAATCGCGAACGCCAGAACCATTCGAACTCTCGGTTCTCGTCTGTTGAGAGTAACCACGACAACATCACCAAACCTGGCCTTGCCATACTTCTATCAATGATGTTCGGACTGTTGAGCCTGATAAATGCTCCGGTTGCGCATGGATGGACCAACCAGTTTTGCGCTGTTGCTGGGCACCACTCAACATTTTCCTATACCGATCAGTCCTATGGCAATGTCTGGACGACCGCTGGTGAGCGCCCGCTGCGCGGCGTGTACATGCAGGTCCTCAACAACGACGTGGTCGCCTGGCAGGGTTATGCAAGCACCAACACCGGATGCACACCGCTGTTGTCCATGAACAGCGGCACTTTCAGACTCAAGGTCTGGTCGAAAGGTATCCCCTCATCCAACAACCTCTTGGAGGTACGGGACTACTCAGGCTCGAGCCCGGTCCTGGAACTGTATCAGGTCGCTGGCCTCGTCTCGGCGAGTTGGACGTACCGCGCCGACCCGTTCGTCACAGGTTATCTCGTATGGAAGATCTATGCAGCAGCTGCGGAAACCATCTATCAAGAACCACACCCCGATGCTCCCACGTTCATGTTCTACTACGAACCCGCCAACGAGTCCGCGTCCACAAAGATAGAATTTGGTGAAACAGTTACTCACATTGGACCCACCGTATCTCGAGAAAAATTCACCATCTCGCACGAACTTGGCCATCAGTACCTGATGCAACGGACCAATAACTTCTACTCAAACAGCGACTATGGGCAATACCAATGTACGACGTCATCCTGTCCTGTCGCGTGCGAGAGTAGTCCCGCTGCGAACTGCTATCACAAGCTGACATCGAAGGAGAACATGACGGCGGCCGTGGACGAAGCCTGGGGATACTTCATCTCAGCGCTGACCTGGAGCTCTGGAACCTCGTGCCAGATGGCAAACAAAGTCGGAACCGGCTATGAAGCGGTCGACTGTGACTCAGGGACGACCTCCTACCCGACGGGCTACCTTGCCGGGACGTGCGAGTCGTGCGGTACGACCTGGGGCGATCCCGATTGCGAGAGCGCGGGGGTGGAGCTGGACTGGATCCGTGTGTTCTGGAACACGAACCGGCCCTGTTCCAACCATGGGAGCATATCGAACTGGCTCGACGTCCTGGATGCCGTCTCGTTCTTCGACCTGCATGGATGCAACACCTATCAGCAGATCAACATGGTGATGACGGGCGAACCCATGGAGGGCTGCTGGGACAGCCAGGTGGTCACCCAGCGGGTCAGGTTCGACTACGGCGCCCCCTCCTGCGAGCCCCTCTGCGGCCTATAGCCCCACTCCATCCCGGCTCGGTCACGCCTCCATCACGGACAGGGACACCGGCGGCCTCCAGGGCTCGTGCCGGCGCGTGTTGATTCACGTGCCCGATCCGCCACCACCGTTGCGCACCCCGACGAGATGTGCACAAGAGTCAGCGGCCGCGGGGGATCCCGCGCGTGACGCCACCCCCACGCTTGTGGTATGCCCACCCGTCCACGACCGCCACCCCGGCGGCCTCTTTGCCCTGCCTCGCCATGACCTCACCCCACCCCAAGACCGACCCTCGCCGCGTCCCCATCGCCGCGCTCGCCGACGCCGACGCCGTGCTCGCCGGCCGCCTCTCCGTCGATGGCACCGCGCGCCGCCTTCGCGACGACAGCGGCGCGATCGACCTCCTCGGCGACGCCCTGCCCACCGACCTCGACGGCGCGCTGGTCGAGGTGGAGGGCCAGCGGCACGGGGCGGCCTTCGCCGTCTCGGGCTGGCGAGTCCTCGTCGGCACCCGGCCCGGCCCGGCCCCCCACGTCCCACGCCCCGAGGTGCTCCGCGCCCGCGCCCGCATGAACGCCGCGCTGCGCCAGCTCTTTGACGCCGACGGCTTCGTCGAGGTGGAGACCCCCTGCCTCGTGCCCACCCCCGGCACGGACGTCTACCTCGAGGCCTTCCAGACCCGCTTCACCGGCCTCGGTGAGTTCCCCCCTGCGGACCTCTACCTCCACACCTCCCCGGAGTTCGCCATGAAGCGGCTCCTCGTCTCGGGCATGGAGCGTATCTATCAGATCTGCAAGTGCTTTCGGCAAGGCGAGGCGACCGCGCGCCACGACCCCGAGTTCTCCATGATCGAGTGGTACCGCGCCTTCGCCGACTACACGCCGATCATGCATGACGTCGAGCGCGTCGTGCGCTCGGTCTGCGGCGATGGCACGCTCGCCTTCGGAGACGCCCGGATCGACCTCGGCGCGCCCTTCGAGCGGCTCACCGTGCGGGAGGCGTTCGCCCGCCACTGCGACGGCCTCGACATCCTCGCGACCAGCGACGCCCCCTCCCTGCGCGCCGCCGCCGAGGCACGCGGCCTCTGCACGCTGACGCCCGGCGGTGGCTGGGACGATCTCTTCTTCGAGCTCCTGCTGCTCTACGTCGAGCCGAACCTCGGCCTGACCCGGCCCACCTTCCTGACCGACTACCCGACCCCCATGGCCGTGCTCGCGCGCCGTCGCGACGACGACCCCCGCGTCGCCGAGCGCTTCGAGCTGTACATCGCTGGCGTCGAGCTCTGCAACGGCTTCACCGAGCTCAACGACCCCGTCGAGCAGCGCGCCCGGTTCGCCGAGGACCTCGGCCGCCGCGTCGCCCTCGGCCTGCCGCCCTACCCCGTGCCCACCGCCTTCCTCGACGCCCTCGACCGCGGCATGCCTCCGTCGGGCGGCGTCGCGCTCGGCCTCGACCGCCTGCTCATGCTGTCTCTCGACCTCCACGACATCGACCACGTCCTGATGCGCGCCGTACCCGCCTGCGATCAGCGCTGACCCCCCCTCAGGAGCCGCCGCCATGCGCCGCGCCGACAAAGCCCGCAAGATCCAGGACCTGCTCGAGGCCCTCTACCCCGAGGTCCCCGTCCCGCTGGCCCACGCCGACCCCTACAGCCTCCTCGTCGCCGTCCTGCTCAGCGCCCAGTGCACCGACGCCCGCGTCAACCAGGTCACGCCCCTCCTGTTCGCCCGCGCCGCGACCCCCGCGGCCATGCTCGAGCTCGACGTGGACGACATCTACCAGATCATCAAGCCCTGCGGCCTCGGCCCGCGCAAGTCCCGCAACATCCACGACCTGTCCCGTATCCTCGTCGATCAGTATGGCGGGGAGGTGCCGAGGGAGCTCTCGGCGCTGGAGGCCCTGCCAGGCGTAGGACACAAGACGGCGCAGGTGGTCGTCGCCCAGGCCTTCGAGACGCCCGCCTTCCCCGTCGACACCCACATCCACCGCCTCGCCTCACGCTGGGGCCTGTCCCGCGCCCGCAACGTCGAGCAGACCGAGAAGGACCTCAAGGCCCTCTTCCCCCGCGAGCGCTGGAACCGCCTCCACCTCCAGATCATCTTCTTCGGCCGCGAGCACTGCCCGGCGCGCTACCACGACCTCACCCAGTGCCCCATCTGCGCCTGGGCCGCCACGAAGAAGCGCATCGAGGCCGAGCGCGTCATGAACCTGCCGAAGAAGCGCGCCGCGAAGGACCGTGATCTGACCAACGATTCTCCCTGAGGTCACCATCGACGACCGCCCCCACCGCGCCCCCAGCCAATGCAGCCCCGGCTCCGCCACATACGCCTGCCCCGACACCAGCACGCCCAGCCCCACCGTCGAGCCACCGACCTCGCTCCCATCGGCCTTGAAGAAGCTTGGCGCGCCAAACGCGGAGTACGCCACCCGCTCGATGAGCCCTCCGTCTTCGCCCGTGACCGCCTCGATCCGCTGGCCGAGCCCGTGGTGAAGGCCAAGGCGGCGACCCGGCCCCACCAACGCCACCGGCGTCGAGGTCGGCCCCGGCACGTACGTACGGCCCGACCCGTCCACCACCTGCCGCAGCAGGACGCCGCCGAGGTGTTGTTGAACCTCCTCGCCGTCGCCGCTGCGCAGCGTCGCCAGGCGGCCGAGGCCGTCGTAGGCGAAGTGGAGGGCGTGGCCGTCGGCGGTGGCGGTCGAGAGGTGGCCGAGGCCGTCGTAGACGTAGCGGGCGCCGTGCTCGTCGCCCAGGACGCGGCCCGCGGCGTCGCTGGCGATGGGCACGCCGAAGTGCAGCAGGCGGTTGTCGGAGCCCGCGGTGATGTCCTTGATTTCTTCGTTCTGGGTGGTGAGGGTCCGCCAGTTGTCGGCCGCATCGAGGGTCAGGGTCGCCCAGGCCGTGCCCCGCTCCGCGTAGCGTGACAGCGCGCGCGACCGGACCGCGCCGGACGCCATCGCCGGAAGGCCGACGAGGCCGTGGCTCTCGTGAGACTGGCGGCCGAACCGATCCGTGCCGTAGACGCTCGAGGTCGGCGGCGAGGGGCCGAACGCGGTGTCGACGCGTCCGAGGAGGCCGTCGCGGCGCCAGGTCCAGCTGGAGGCGCGGACGGGTCCGGTGGCCGAGGTCGTCGCGACGGTTCGGGGCCGATTGTGGGCGTCAAACAGGGACATCGGCGGCCGTGCCCTTACGGGTCAACCGTGTCCCGTCGGCAAGCGTGCGCAAGCCCAAGAAAAGTGCGCGGCGCAGCTGTTCAGGCGAGGCGGGTTGAAGGCGCACGTCGGCACAGCCGGTCAATCC
>Ga0100377_1004467_pt1 | contig 10761 bp, 7 predicted proteins | sample CryGeymeta201501_FD_83664 | JGI IMG/M metagenome (GOLD analysis project Ga0100377, IMG submission 83664) | Groundwater microbial communities from Crystal Geyser aquifers in Utah, USA - Crystal Geyser metaG 2015-01 | ecosystem: Environmental > Aquatic > Deep subsurface > Groundwater | place: USA... | reverse complement strand
TAAAATTTGAGATAGATTTAGATAATACCATTATAAAAGAAATTGTGTTGCTTTGTGGTGGAAATCCAGCTAAAGCAGCCCACCTTTGGAATAGTACTTAATCATGTTTCGAACACTTATGGGTAGAGCCTTGCGAGTGCAGATGATGCAAAATTAAGTTTTAAGGTGAACTGTTTGAATACATAAATATTTATAAACTACGCTGAGGAGGGTAGTGTAAGTAAAGAAATACAAATTGAAGTTAAACCAAATTGTTCAATTGTTGGTGTTAAAAACTTAACTAGTCAAAAGTCAAACATCGAATTTTTTCCAAACCCTACACAAGATAAAATTAAATATAAAGCAGAACAAAAAATAACTACTGTAGAATTTGTTTTAATTAACTCTCTTGGAAAAATAAATGCAGTAAAATTTTATTTTTTAGAACTAGATTTGAATAATCTTCCATTAGGATTATACACATTAACAATGAAATTTTTGTACAAAAAATAATAAAACAATAAAACAAATAAAAAGGCGAGAAGTAATTCTCGCCTTTCTTTACAACTTAATCCCCATTACCAAAATATCGTCGGTTTGAGGTTCATCTTGTCTCCAGTTTTTTATCACATACTGTAAATAAGATTCTTGTTCACTCATTTCCATGTCTTGAGCAGAAAGCAATAATTCTTTAAATTGTTTTCGGTTAAACTTTTTCGCCTTTTCTCCTCCAAACTGGTCGCAGTAGCCATCCGTAAAAAAGTAAAAAGCATCGTTTTGCTTTATGTCGATAGTATGTGTGGTAAACACTTTTATTACATTGGCATAAAAACCTATGGGATAACGACTGGCGTCTAGTTCTATCAACTCGTTATCACGCACAACCAACACAGGACGGAACGCACCAGCATAAGAAAAAGTTTGTTCAACAAAATCGAACACGCCAATTGCCACATCCATTCCATCTATTGAAACAACGCCATCTTTCGATTTATTTAACACCAAAAACAACTCCTCATCCAAGGCATATAAAATTTCTGAGGGGTCTTCCACTCCTTTTTTTATAATGACTTCTTTTAACGCTCCATTGGCGATAAAACTCATTAACGCACCAGGAACTCCATGTCCTGTGCAATCAACTACAGCAACAAAAGTCTTGTTGCCTCGCTGGTAAAAGAAGTAGTAATCTCCACTTACCACATCTTTAGGTTGGTATAATACAAAAGCATCTTTAAAGGCATTTTTTATTTTTTGCACATCGGGCAAAATAGCCTCTTGTATTCTACTGGCATATTGTATGCTGTCGAGCATGTCTTTGTTGTGCTGAACCAACTCCGTATTTTTCTCCAACAACTTTAATTCGGCTTTTTTACGGTCGGTAATGTCATGTCCAATTCCAACTAACGTATTTAATGGTCCTTTGGAGGTATTCCATAAAATCCAGCGGTCGCCACCGGTAGCAGTTTTAAGTAAACGCTCTTGCGGAACAGTTTCCAACAACGATTCTTGTTTAAGTTGTTGTAAAGTCAACTCAATAATGCTTTTTCTGTCGTCAATAGTATTGCGAGTTAAATTCCACCATCCTTCACCCATCAATTGTTCGGGTTCAAAACCCAAAATTCGTTTGGCAGAAGGGCTAACATATTCCACATTGCCTGTTTGGTTTACAACAACTATTAAGCTGTTTAATTTTTCAAGTATTGCATCAGTAACTAATGACATAACAGTAAAAATTTAATGGTTTTTCAACCGTAAGAAATAAAATAATAAAGTGATTGTTTTTTGCTTTCTAAAAAGCGGTGCCTTTATTTTTATCTATGAATAATCGTAAATCGATTATTAAAAATAGTGGGCATATTGTGGCATATACGGTTCCAATAATAATAAGAACCGATGAATAAATTTTTGATATTTAATTGTGTTGCCATAATTGTTTCAGGACACAAAGCTAATCTAATTTTGTTATTCTACAAATTTTAGAATAAAATTCTTTCGAAAGAATATTTATTTCGCCTTTTAACTCCATGTAGGATTTTATACTTTTGCAGCAAAAAACAACATGAATGTATTAATACTCGGTTCGGGAGGAAGAGAGCATACTTTCGCATGGAAACTGGCTCAAAGCAGCAAATTGAAACAACTGTTTATTGCTCCAGGAAATGCTGGAACAGCAAAAGTTGGAACCAATATCGCTATTGCTGCTACCGATTTTGATGCCATCAAAAACTTTGTGTTAACCAACTCAATTAACATGGTAGTGGTTGGGCCAGAAGACCCTCTAGTTAAAGGTATTCACGATTATTTTTTGGCAGATACTCAACTAAAAAACATACCTGTAATTGGGCCTCAAAAAGATGGTGCACAATTAGAAGGCAGCAAAGAATTTTCTAAAATATTTATGGAAAAATATGGCGTTCCAACCGCCAAATACAAAAGTTTTACCCAATCAAATTTAACACAAGGACACGCATTTTTAGAAAGCTTAACGCCACCGTATGTATTAAAAGCCGATGGGCTTGCAGCAGGAAAAGGCGTGTTGATTTTAACCGATTTAGCTGAAGCAAAAAAAGAACTTTCGTTGATGATAGAAGACCAGAAATTTGGAACAGCTTCATCAACTGTAGTTATCGAAGAATTTTTAAAAGGAATTGAATTATCGGTTTTTGTGTTAACCGATGGCAACAGCTACAAAATTTTACCATCTGCCAAAGATTACAAACGAATTGGTGAAGGCGACACAGGTCTAAACACAGGTGGAATGGGAGCCATTTCTCCAGTTCCTTTTGCTACTGCCGATTTTATTAAGAAAGTGGAAGAACAAGTGGTTATTCCAACTATAAACGGACTAAAAAAAGAAGGAATCAATTACAAAGGTTTTATTTTTATTGGGTTGATGAACGATAACGGAAATCCATCAGTTGTTGAATACAATGTACGAATGGGTGACCCAGAAACTGAAGTGGTTATCCCAAGAATAAAATCGGATTTATTGGATTTGTTTGAAGGCGTTGCCAATCAAACTTTGCACGAAAAATCGTTTGAAGTTGATAATCGAATTGCAACAACCGTAATGTTGGTTTCTGGAGGTTACCCTGAGGATTACGAAAAAGGCAAAATAATGACAGGTTTTGACCAAGTTAAAGACAGCATCGCATTTCATGCAGGCACAAAACAAGAAGGCAAAAACATTGTTACCAATGGTGGTAGAGTTTTAGCTATCACCTCATTTGGAACGGATATAAAAGACGCCTTGAGTAAATCCTTTGCTAACGCCGAAAAAATAAACTACGACAAAAAATATTACCGAAAAGACATTGGATTTGATTTGGCTTACTAGTTTACTCTTTATTTTAGAACCCACCTTTATTTATAATGCGGTCAAATTTTTTCCTTTTTGCCTTCTAGTTTTAGTTCCACCCATTTTCTAGCATTAACAAAAGCTTCTAGCCAAGGCGTAACATCATCTTGTTTTCTGTTAGTAGGATAATGTGCTGCTTGCCAAGGGAAAATAATTCGCTCTAAATGAGGCATCATCGCTAAATGGCGACCATCGTTAGAGCATATTCCAGCTGCATTAAACTCAGAAGTGTTTGGATTTGCAGGATAATTACTTGCGGCATATTTTATTGCAATGTTGTAATCATCTTCTGCTCCTTCAAAAAGAAAACGACCTTCGCCATGAGCCACCCAAATTCCTAATTGACTTCCCGACAAAGATTTAAGCATTACAGAATTGTTCTTTTCTATATTAACATTTAGATATCCTGATTCAAATTTGCCTGATTTATTATGTGCCATCGGTTGAGTTTTTTCTTTTGAATCAATTAAATGTAACTCCATCATTAATTGACAACCATTACAAACTCCTAAGCTTAATGTATCTGGTCTTGCATAAAAATTATCTAATGTCTGTTTAGCTTTTGAATTGTATAAAAATGCTCCTGCCCATCCTTTTGCAGAACCTAAAACATCAGAGTTGGAGAACCCACCAACATAAACAATCATATTTACATCACTCAAATCTTCTTTTCCTGCAATTAAATCCGTCATGTGGACATCTTTCACATCAAATCCTGCTAAAAATAAAGAATATGCCATTTCTCTATCTCCATTTACTCCTTTCTCACGAATGATAGCTGCTTTAATGCCTGTTTTATTTTGTCTTCCATGCTCCAATCCGTAATCAGCTAATTTGCCAGTAAATCCTTCTGGAAATTTGTAGGTTAAAACTGTATTCTTGTAAGTTTCAAAACGCTCTTTTGCTAATTTTTCGTTGGTTTGTTTTTTGTCTAATAGATACGAAGTTTTGTACCAAATGTCTCTGTATTTATCAATATCAAAACTTAAATTGGCATTGCGGTAAAAAATATTTACTGAACGCTCTGCAATTGGAGTACCAATAATATGGGCTTCAATACCCAATTTTCCTAAATCAGAAACGATTGCATTACTATTTTTAACTTGTATAATTATTCCTGGATTCTCACTAAATAATATCGGCAACAATTCATGCTCACTAAATGAGTTTAAGTTGACTTTAACTCCTCCATTCTTATTGGCAAAATTCATTTCCAATAAAGTAATCAACATACCACCTGAAGAAATATCATGTCCTGCTAAAATCTTCCCCTCTTTTATTAATTTTTGAATGGCATTAAACGTTTTAACAAAATACTTACTATCGGTTACCGAAGGCGTTGATTCTCCTAGTTTATTTATTATTTGAGCAAAAGAAGACCCTCCTAAATTAAATTTATCTTTAGAAAAATCGATGTAAATCAATGAAGAGTTTTCATCATTTATCAATACAGGTTCAACTATTTTTCTAATATTCTCTACTTCTCCAGAAGCAGTAATAATAACTGTTCCAGGAGCATAAACTTTGTCATCTTTATATTTTTGAACCATAGAAAGAGAATCTTTTCCAGTAGGAATATTTATTCCCAATTCACAGGCAAAGTCACTTACCGCTTCCACGGCTTCATACAAACGGGCATCTTCCCCTTCATTTTTACAAGGCCACATCCAATTTGCACTTAACGAAACTGATTTTAATTCATCTTTAATAGGAGCCCAAATAATGTTGGTTAATGCTTCTGCAATTGCTAATCTGCTTCCATTTTTGGCACTAATTAATGCTGGAATTGGTGCATGACCTAAAGCTGTAGCAATTCCTTTTTCTCCTTTATAATCTAGTGCAACAGCTCCTAAATTATTTAACGGCAATTGAATTTCTCCTGCGGTTTGTTGTTTAGCCACTTTACCCGTAACCGATCGATCAACTTTATTAGTTAACCAATCTTTACAGGCAACAGCTTCTAATTGTAAAACTTGTTTTAAATAATCAGCAATCTTGTCTGTATTGTAATATAAGGGTTCAAATTTGGTGCTTGTCGTTTTATCCTTAATGATTGTTTTGGGTGGTTTACCAAACATATCTTCGATTTTAAGGTCAATTGGATTTTCACCAGTTTCCTTATCCTCAAATTTAAAAATATGGTTTCCAGTAATTTCTCCAACAATGTACATTGGAGCTCTTTCTCGTTTACAAATTTCTTCTAACAGTTGAATATCTTTTTGTTGGATGACTAATCCCATTCTTTCTTGAGATTCATTGCCCACAATTTCTTTGGCTGATAAAGTGGGGTCGCCAATAGGAAGTTTTCTTAAATCTATTGTGCCTCCAACTTCTTCCACTAATTCGGAAAGACAATTCAAATGCCCGCCAGCCCCATGGTCGTGAATAGAAATGATTGGATTATGGGTTGATTCAACAAAGGCTCGAATGGCGTTAGCAACTCTTTTTTGCATTTCTGGGTTGGAACGTTGGATGGCATTTAATTCAATCGCATTGCTATATTCGCCTGTTGCTACAGATGAAACAGCACTTCCACCCATTCCAATTCGGTAATTATCTCCACCTAACACCACAATTTTATCCCCTTTTTGAGGGACTTGCTTTTGTGCATCAGAAAATTTTCCATACCCAATGCCACCTGCTTGCATGATAACTTTGTCGTAGCCATATTTTTTATTGGCTTCTTTATGCTCAAAAGTTAACACTGAACCATTAATTAAGGGTTGACCAAACTTGTTTCCAAAATCTGAAGCACCATTGGAGGCTTTAATTAAAATATCAACAGGAGTTTGGTACAACCATTCTCTTTCTTCCATATTTTTTTCCCATCCTCTATTTTCTTCTAAGCGAGAGTAGGAAGTCATGTAAACGGCAGTTCCTGCCATCGGAACACTTCCTAAACCACCAGCCATCCTATCCCTGATTTCTCCTCCAGAACCAGTAGCAGCACCATTAAAAGGTTCTACCGTTGTTGGAAAATTATGTGTTTCTGCTTTTAGCGAAAGAACAGTATCAATTTCTTTGATTTCAAAAAAATCGGCTTTGTTTTGAGAGATTGGTGCAAACTGCATAGCACTAGGACCTTTAACAAAACTCACATTATCCTTGTAAGCCGAAACAATTGTGTTTGGATTTTCTTTAGCCGTTTTTCTGATTAAATTAAATAAGGAAGAAGGTTTTTCTTTTCCATCTATCACAAATGAGCCATTAAATATTTTATGGCGACAGTGTTCTGAGTTGACTTGCGAAAACCCAAAAACCTCACTATCGGTAAGTTTTCGGTTAATTTTTTTGCTCACATTTTCTAAGTAAGTAATCTCCTCATCACTTAATGCCAAACCTTCTTTTTCGCTGTATTTTTTTATGTCAGCTATTAATAAAACTTCTTCTGGTTGAATGTTTATGGTAAATAAATCTTGGTTAAGTTCGGTATAAAGTAGTTCCAACATGGGGTCATAAAAATCTGTTGCTGCTTTTGCAATTTTGTATTCTTCCATTCTAACAATGTTGGTAATTGCCATATTTTGAGTAATCTCAACAGCATTCGTACTCCATGGTGAAACCATTGTTGCTCTTGGGCCAATAAAAAATCCCGTTAATTCATTTTCGGCTAATTTTTCTCCATTTAACAACCAATTTAGCTTAGGAATATCTTTTTCTTTTAATTCCCCTTTCAACTGAACAGCGATTATTTTTTGGGTATTTATTTTAAAGAATACTATCATTTTTAGTTTTTACGAAGAAGTGCAAAGTTAGAAAGAACAATAAAATGGTGTGCTTTTTAATATTATTTTATACACAAAATTTTAACATAAATTTTTTCTTCTACTCTCGCTCCTGCAAGTAGAGGAATAAAAAAGTAGGTGCTAGTTCGCTCGGACTTAAAGTAACAAGGTTTTTTTACCCTCGTTTAGGTAAATTTTTAAGTGTTGACTCATTAACAATGTCTTATCCATGCCTACCCCCCTACAACGTACACCAATAAATTACAAAAAGGCTCTATTTTATTAATAAAATAGAGCCTTTTTGTTTTCGTTAAGGCCTAACTAATAGTTTAACAGTAAGTATTAAAAGCTTCTGCTAAATTTTCAGCTATCATTTCTGCTGGCTTACCTTCAATGTTGTGGCGTTCGATAAAATGAACCAATTTCCCATCTTTAAACAACCCCATACTTGGTGAAGATGGAGGGTAAGGCAACATGTATTTTCTTGCTTGAGCAACAGCAGCAGCATCAACCCCAGCAAAAACAGTTGTTATTCTGGTTGGTTTTTTGTCGTTGGTTACTGCAATTCTTGCTGCAGGTCTTGCGTTGGCGGCAGCACAACCACAAACCGAATTAATTACGACTAAAGTTGTTCCTTCGCTAGTTATTGCTTTGTCAACTTGTTCAGGAGATGTTAATTCTACAAAACCTGCTTTGGTTAACTCTTCTCTCATTGGTGCTACTAATTCTGGTGGATACATATCTCTATTTTTTTAATATTATTTATACTGATTCAAAATTACTAATTATTGGTACCGATTTCGCACTTCACCGAAAATTTACCTCCTTTCACCTAATAGTTGTTTCTTGAATAAATAAGCCGATTTATATTTGTCGTATTCATCAACTAAAAAGAAAAAAATGAACTCATCAGAAAAATTTCAAGAACACAAGAGTAAAAAGAGATTAATCATAGGATTAATATTTATTGTGGTAGGAGCAGTATTAATCGCTAAAAAAATGGATATTATTCCCGCTAGTATCAGTCACATTATTATTTCATGGCAAATGTTATTAATAGGAATTGGTGTTGTAAATATTATCACCAAAGAAAATTATCGTTCAGGATTCATATTAATTGCGATAGGTGCATTTTTTATTCTTCCTAAAGTAATAAACATTCCTTTTGAGGTAAAAGATATGTTTTGGCCTGCCATATTTGTGGTTATCGGAGTATTAATGCTAACCGTTAAAAACAGACATCAGTTTTCTAATAAAGAAAAATCTTCAGAAAACTTTATTGATGTATTAACCTTTATGGGTGGAGGAAAAAGAAAAATTACTTCCGACAATTTTTTGGGAGGAAAAGTAACTAGTGTTTTTGGTGGTAGTGAAATCGATTTAACCTCAGCCAAAATTCAAACAAACGAATCTTTAATTGATATCTTTACTATTTTTGGAGGTTGTGAAATTGTTGTTCCTAGAGGATGGGACGTTCAAGTAGATGTTACTTCTATCTTTGGAGCATTTGATGACAAAAGAGGTCCAATAGATTTTTCTGGTGCTGAACCGAATAAAGTGCTGAAAATTAAAGGTTTTACTATTTTTGGTGGTGGAGAAATAAAAAGTTATTAATTTCTATTACCTTTATTATGAATGTTAAATCCAATAACCAATAATAGAACGTATTTAATCAATTATGCAATGGTGTGGCTCCTAATTATTGGAGCCCACTTTGCTGTTTTACATTGGTATTACCTTTTGTCTATTCGATTTTCTTTGGCTGATAGCTTTTTGTTTAACACCTTTTTTGCATTTCTCGGCATTAGTTTGTGGTATGTAGTTCGTTATAACAAAACCAACAGTAAATTTTTCTCTCTTTTTACCAGTCACGCCGTTTCCTCTTTATTATTAATTGGATTTTGGTTAATTACAGGTTATGTTATCCTAAAATATGCCATTAGCGATAGCACTTATCTTTCCTTTTTAGACCGTTCTTTTCCTTGGAGAATTGTGAGTGGTATCTTTTATTATGCGGCATTTATTTTAATTTATTATGTGATTATTTATTACAACGACATTCAAGAAAAAATTAAACAAGAAGCACATTTAAACACCTTGCTCAAAGAAATAGAATTGAGTGCCTTAAAAAATCAAATCAACCCTCATTTTTTGTTTAACAGTTTAAATTCTATCAGCTCTTTAACCATGAGTTCTCCACAAAAAGCACAGGAAATGATTATCCAACTTTCAGATTATTTAAGATATTCGTTGAGCAACAACGACCGACAAATTGCAACACTAGAAACCGAATTAGAAAACATTAAGTTATATTTAGAAATAGAAAAAATACGTTTTGGTAAACGCTTACATTTTATTTTTGATGGCGATGAGACAACTTTAGCGAGCCAAATACCCGTTATGATTTTGCAACCGTTGTTCGAAAATGCCATTAAGCATGGAGTTTATGAAAGCACCGAAACCATTACCATTAAGTTAAGTTGCCAACTAAAAAACAACTATTTAAGCAGTACACTAACAAACGATTTTGATGCAACCGCTAAACCCACCAAAGGCGAAGGAATTGGTTTAAAAAATACCCAACAACGGTTGTTCTTAATTTACAAACAAAGGGATTTATTTACCATCGCAAAAACAGAAACCACTTTTACGGTAAACATTAAATTTCCTCAACATGCATAAATGGAAAGCAATTATTATTGAAGACGAATTATTAGGCAGAGAAATTATTAAAAATTACCTGCAAAATGTTAACGGAATAGAACTGATTGGTGAGTTTGCAGATGGTTTTTCGGGACTAAAAGCCATTAACGAACTAAAGCCCGACATCGTGTTTTTAGATATACAAATGCCCAAATTAACTGGATTAGAAGTATTGGAATTGTTGGACGAACCTCCTGCTATCATTTTTACAACCGCTTACGATGAATATGCTGTAAAAGCTTTTGAACTGAATGCCATTGATTATTTGTTAAAACCATTTTCGAAAGAACGATTTGATGGTGCCATCAAAAAAACAATAACTCAAATTGGACATCATGCTCCAACATTAGCTAACTTAAAAAATCAGGTAGCAAAAGAAAAAGTGTTAGATAAAATTGTTGTGAAATCGAACAACAACGTTTTTGTAATTCCATTAAACGAAGTAACCTACATCGAATCGGAAGACGATTATGTAATGGTACATTCTGCTAAAGGAAAACACCTGCAGTACCAAACCATGAGTTATTACGAAGAACATTTAGACGCTGCTATTTTTATAAGAATACATCGCTCTTTCATTGTTAACATTCATTACATTACAAAAATTGAAAAATTTGGTAAAGAAACTTATCAGGTGGTTTTAAAAGATGGAACTGGTTTAAAAGTTAGCCGTTCTCGTTACCAAGAATTAAAAGATATCTTGGGGTTTTAATGATGTTAGGACTGCCAAAACTTTTTCTGTTTGATGATTTGTAAATAGGATAATTTTAACTACATTTGAAAATAAATAAACTGAAACGCTTTATCGGTTATCTATTGTAAAACAGGTAGATAACCGCAAGTCTATATCGGTTATAAACAAGTTAATCGGCAATCCCGCCCCACTAGGCTCACAAACGATTGCCGATTAACGGGATTCGAATTTGTGAAGTATATCGTCTGCCCTGCGGGACAGCCGATAACATCAAATTTGAGAAATACAAATTTGTACTTCAC